>Ga0189286_100173_pt1 | contig 32971 bp, 37 predicted proteins | sample UW69minimetaG_FD_130330 | JGI IMG/M metagenome (GOLD analysis project Ga0189286, IMG submission 130330) | Marine microbial communities from the Costa Rica Dome - UW69 mini metaG | ecosystem: Environmental > Aquatic > Marine > Oceanic > Photic zone | place: Costa Rica: the Eastern Pacific...
AAAACCAATCCACAATTGGGGATTAATATTAAATCAATTTTTAACTATATTTGAAAAAAGGGTTCAACTCTAAATAGAGCTAAACCCGTCTATATCATTTACACAAAATTTTGGACAGTGTCTCATAAGAAAAGCTGCCTGTAACAAGCAGCTTTTCTTATATTCTTTATGCTATTATTAAGTAGAGTATTTTATTTTGGGCATACTTTAAAATAACCTCTTTCTACAATTGACTCTTCTTTTTGTACACCATCTACAGTGTACACCACTTTTAAGTGCTTTTGAACGCCTTTTATAGGATCTACTCCCAAAATATGATTACCAATCCAAACATTACAAATTCCATTATTAATTAATTCTTGCAATTTTTTGTTAACATCGGCAGTTTTATCTCCACTTCCGTAGATTGCACTCACAATTTCTACGGCTGACCTTTTGTTGACTCTTTTCATTACGATAGTATCTTGCCCAGTTTCATCAAATAAAGTTAACGAAGATGCATCACAGGATGTTACAATTGCCTTATTAGCAACTCCATTCGTTGTCACAACAATAGCATTTTCTTCTACTCTATCCTTTTCAGTTTTTGTTTATCCTTGAAACGTAACCCTTACGGTATTATCCATTTTAAAGGACATCGTACCCTCCATGGGAGTACCATTCATAATTTCAAATTGCCAATTTCCAAAAAAGCAACCATTGTTTTGTGCAAAAACAGTTCTTGATATAAATACAAATACTATCCAAAGGAGAGATAAAGTAAAGTTTCCCATTATGTTATTCTTTTAAGTTGATGTAAATGTACTTTTTCAACAATGTACTTTTTTGATTGCAATCGATCAAACTTTGCCAATATCCGAACCTTAATTTTATAAAAATGTGCATTTTACATAAAAACCACCAAATAAATATGAGCGTTTTTTATTTCAACACTAACTCTAATCTTCGGTGATTTCTAGAAAGAAGTTTTGTGTGAAAAAAATTAAATTTTGATGATTTTTTTTAATTTCTTCTAATCTGACTCTAAATTTTTGTTAAAAAATAATTTTAATTACTCCCTTTTTTATCTTTTTTTTTTAAAGCAAGATTACATATTTAATACTGAAAAATGATCTGTAACCAATGTTACAGCACACCATTTTCAAAAGCAGTAATTTTGAATCAGATACTATCATTACTTTTAGTGAATAGAGTTAATATCTAAATTGCACTTCATGATTCAAGAACTTAAATACAACTACAGACATCTCTTTGAAGAAGATTTACTCAATGAAATTTCACAAGTAGGAACATTTAAAGAAGTTCCTGCTGGTTTTACCATGATGGCAATTGGCGATTACGTCCGCGGAATGCCCTTACTTGTTTTTGGTGCAATTAAGGTAATTCGTGAAGACAAAGAAGGCGACGAATTGCTTCTATATTATTTAGAAAGCGGTGAAACCTGTTCTATGACAATGAATTGTTGTATGGGACAAACAAAAAGCCAAATAAAAGCTGTTGCGGAGCAAGACACAAAACTTATTATCGTGCCAATTCAAAAAATGGAAGAATGGATAGCAACCTATAAAACATGGCGCGATTTTGTATTTCAAAGTTATCATACACGACTCAATGAAGTATTGCATATTTATATAGCGTAGCGTTTGAAAAAATGGATCAACGCTTGGTAAATTACTTAAAGGAGAAAATTCGTATAAACAAATCGAACACAATTCACAATACCCATCAAGAAATTGCATATGACTTACATAGCTCGAGAGTAGTAATATCAAGGCTTTTGAAAAAATTAGAACAATTGGGTTGCATAGAATTGCACAGAAATCATATTAAAATCATAAATTTAGCCTAAATATGTAACTTTTGTTACTGCAAAATCATTGCCCAAACTGTACTTTGCACTGACAAATACCTAAATCAATTATGGAAATACTTGGCTATGTTAGTGCCTTAATTATTGGAATTTCTCTTGGCCTTATTGGCGGTGGCGGCTCTATTTTAGCCGTTCCAGTCCTCGCCTATTTATTTGCAGTAAACGAAAAAATGGCAACTGCTTACTCCCTTTTTATTGTTGGGACAAGTGCATTAGTTGGTGGACTTAAACAGCACCTAAAAGGATTTGTTGACTGGCGTACCGCAATCGTTTTCGGAGTTCCTTCGATTATTGGTGTTACTTTGGTTCGTTATTATATAATTCCTGCCTTACCCAATACCTTATTTACTATAGGAGATTTTGAATTTACACGCAGAATGGGAATGTTTGGTTTGTTTGCCATACTTATGTTTCCTGCTGCTATTTCTATGCTTAAAGAACGTAATGATAAATCAAGCACTGGACAGATTTCTTATAATTACCCATTAATTCTTTTAGAAGGTTTGGTTGTAGGAATTGTTACTGGAATGATTGGTGCAGGTGGCGGTTTTTTAATTATTCCTGCGTTGGTATTATTAGCAAATGTAGAAATGAAAGTTGCGGTAGGTACCTCATTAATCATCATTGCTTTTAAATCACTATTAGGTTTCTTTTTAGGCGATGCCATTACGATGGAAATAGACTGGCAATTTTTAGCAATTTTTACCTCCATATCATTAGTTGGAATTTTTATTGGAAGCTATTTAGGAAATTTCATCGATGGAAAGAAACTCAAAAAAGGATTTGGTTATTTTATCTTTGTAATGGCTATTTTCATTTTCTACATGGAGTTTTTTATAAAGCAATAAGTCTTTAAAAAAAAGTACCATTCTGTAACCCAAGTTACTGTGTATAAATGTTTCTGTTCGTAATTTTATCTCATCTTAAAATTACTACGTATGAAGATAGAACAAATATATACAGGCTGCCTAGCACAAGGCGCATATTACATAGAAAGCAACGGAGAAGTTGCCATTATTGATCCTTTACGTGAAGTACAACCTTATCTTGAAAAAGCGCAACAACAAAACGCAAAAATCAAATACATTTTTGAAACGCATTTTCATGCTGATTTTGTCAGTAGACATGTTACTTTAGCTAAAAAAACAGCCGCACCCATTGTGTATGGTCATAACGCTAAACCTGCGTTTTAAGCCGTAATAGCAGAAGACAACTAAGAGTTTACTTTAGGAAATATTACGATTATTGCTTTACATACACCAGGCCATACGATGGAAAGCACTTCGTATCTGTTGCGTGATGAAAGTGGAAAAGATCATGCGTTATTTAGTGGTGACACCTTGTTTTTGGGTGATGTAGGAAGACCTGATTTAGCACAAAAAGCAGGTGAAATTACCGTAGAAGATTTGGCAAGTCATTTATTTAATAGTTTACGCGAAAAAATCAAGCCTTTAGCAGATGACGTCATTGTATATCCTGCACATGGATCAGGTTCTGCCTGCGAAAAAAACATGATGAAAGAAACTGTTGATACTTTAGGCAATCAGAAGAAAGTTAACTATGCTCTACGGGCTAGTATGACAAAGGAAGAATTCATTAAAGAAGTTACCGATGGTTTACTTCCGCCTCCTAGTTATTTTCCAGATAATGCAAAGCTTAACAAAGAAGGATATGATGATATTTCAGAAGTGTTACAACGCGGTACAACTGCTTTGTCACCGACAGAATTTGAGGTTATTGCCAACGAAACCAATGCTATTGTCTTAGACGTTCGTCATCAAGATGAATTTGTAAAAGGTCACATTCCACGGTCCATTTTTATAGGATTGGATGGAAGTTTTGCTCCTTGGGTTGATGCACTAATTGCCGATATCAAACAACCAATTTTATTAGTCGCTCCAGAAAATCGTGAGGAGAAAACAGTTACACGATTATCAAGAGTTGGTTTTGATCACACCTTAGGATTTTTGCAAGGCGGATTTGACGCATGGAAAAATGCTACTAAAGAATACGATACTGTAAGTTAAATCACTTCAGAGGCTTTTCAGAAGGTATACCAAACAGCACTGCCCGTATTTGATATAAGACTTGATGCTGAATTTACCTCAGAACACATTTTGGAAGCAACAAACACACCTGTAGATTATATAAATAACCATTTAGCTGAATTTCCAAAAGAGGAAACATTTTATGTGTATTGTACTGGTGGCTATCGTAGTGTTATTGCTGCTTCTATATTAAAAAGTAGAGGCATTCATAACCTAATCAATATTAAAGGTGGATTTAAAGCGATTGAAGAAACGACAATTCCTGTTTCTGAATTTGTATGTCCATCGAGTTTATAAATAAAATTTGAGTGCAGTTAGGTAAGAAAAATGTTTTGAGTTTATTATGGCAAAATCACTCAACTGTACTCGATATATCAATACTTTCTGTGACTAAAGTTACTGAGTCCTAATCAAGGAACTCTTATTTTTACACGGATAACCTAAATCTACATATATGTATTTTACCAATGCTCTATTTGGCAGAGAATCAAAATCCTTAGAAGGAATCGAAATCTTAGAGGTTGCCGCTTTCAAAGAAGCCATTTCCACAGCAGATGTCCAATTAGTAGACGTCCGCACAAAACTAGAACACAATGCTGGACATATTGAAAATGCCATGAATATTGACTTTTTTGATCGTGCCAACTTCGCAGAAAACTTTGCAGGTTTCAATAGAGATCAACCTATCTATGTATACTGTCGTTCAGGAAATAGAAGTCAACGCAGTGCTAAAAAACTAGCAAAATTAGGGTTCAAGAAAGTTTATGATTTAAAAGGCGGTTATAAAGCTTGGAAATAGTCTATTTCATCAACACCAATGTTATCATACTCCTTAAATCATTTACATTCGTGCTTTTTACATGTTCTAATAATGAAAGTTGATGTGTGATAAGCATTTCGTTTAATAATGCTCTTGTGAGTAAGAAACGTTCTGATTGATCTGGCAAGAAATATACGCCGTCTTGTAAAAGTGTTGATTTCCCTTCAATGCCAATATCGGAAGTCATTCGTATAAATAAACTTCCATCCTTTTTTAACACACGTACCAATTCAGAAAACATTGCTTTAAAATGTGTTTCACTTTTTGCAAAATGTAAAACAGCATTGCACAAAACATGATCAAACATAGTATCAGAAAAAGGTAGTTTTTCTAAAGCTGATACTTTAAAATTCTCAGAAAGTTTTGGATATCGTTCTTGAAGATTTTTTATATGTTCTGTATTGATATCATTTGCGTAAAATGGAATACCACTTTGGTGGAAGTAATGTAAATTTCGCCCACTTCCGCAACCTGCATCCAAAATCAGATCATTTTGTTGATAGCGTCCTTTTAAAATTTGATCTATCAAATAAATATCTGCATTCCCTAAAATTTCGGTTAAAATGTGTTGTTTCATACTATTAAAATAAGGAATTCAATTTACAATTCTAATAGTTTTATTTCACACCTTAAAAAAGTTATAATTCACAAGCAAATATTTCTTAAAATCGCATGGTCTATCTGCAAAAAATCCGTATTTTATTTAGTATAATATACGTAAAAAATAGTTGATATAAAAACGTATTTCGCAACCATAGTTACCTATTAAATAAGCATTTGTGATGTATCTTTGCAGTACAAAATTCTTCACTATGGATACAGAAATTCTCGCTCGAATCCAATTTGCTTTCACAATTGCCTTTCATTACATTTATCCGCCTTTAAGTATTGGTCTTGGACTTTTAATGGTACTGTTTGAAAGTATGTATATCCGTACAAAAAACAAGAAGTATCACATCCTCGCAAAATTCTGGACAAAAATCTTTGCACTCACCTTTGGAATTGGTGTTGTGACTGGTATTGTGATGGAATTTGAATTTGGAACCAATTGGGCAGTATATTCACGGTATGTAGGTGATGTGTTTGGAAGCGCCTTAGCTGCTGAAGGGATTTTTGCCTTTGCTTTAGAGAGTGGATTTCTCGGAATTTTACTTTTTGGATGGAATCGTGTAAAACCTTGGGTACATCTAGTCTCTACCATTGGTGTATTTCTAGGTTCTATGTTTTCTGCCGTTTGGATTGTGGTAGCCAATAGTTGGCAACAAACACCTGCAGGTTACCAAATTGTTGGGGAAGGACTCAATGCACGAGCAGAAATCACTGATTTTTGGGCCATGGTTTTTAATCCTTCAAGTGTAGATAGAGTACTTCATGTTTGGCTAGGTGCATTGCTAGCTGGTGCGTTTTTAGTTTTAAGCGTACATGCCTATTATATTGTAAAAAATCGTTTTGTAGAAATTTCAAAACCTGCATTCAAAATTGCATTGGTCGTTGCGGCTGTATTTTCGTTGGCACAATTATACACAGGGCATCATTCTGCGGAAGGCGTAGCCATAAATCAACCTGCAAAACTGGCTGCCATGGAAGGGCATTTTAAAGCCAGTGCGCCTGCAGATCTGTATTTGTTTGGTTGGGTTGATAAAGAGTCGCAGGAAGTGACTGGACTTAAAATTCCTGGCGGACTTTCCTTTTTGCTACATTATGATACAGAAGCGCCCGTTACAGGTTTAAATGCTTTTCCCGAAGAAGATAGACCTGGGCAAATTAATGCCGTATTTCAATTTTATCATATCATGATTGCTATCGGAATGATCCTTATCGGATTGTCCTTATACGGCGTTTTTCTTTGGTGGAAAGGAAAACTATTTCGTAAAAAAGGATTGCTTTGGGTATTTGTATTTGCTGCTATTTTGCCACAAATTGCCAATCAAGCAGGTTGGTTTGCTGCCGAAATGGGACGACAACCTTGGGTTGTATATGGACATTTGCGAACCAATGAAGCCTTTTCACAAGCTGTGACTGATAATCAGATATTGTTCTCCTTAATTCTATTTATGATTGTATATGCCTTCCTATTCTTATTATTTATCTATTTATTGAATAAAAAGATTCAGCATGGACCATATGAAGCTTCGAAAAAGGATGATAATGATAGACCGTTAACCAAAGAAATAACACAATTAGTAATTGGAAATTAAAAGCGTATGGAAACTTTTTTAGGATTAGATTATCCCACTTGGTGGTTTTTAGTAATTGGTGGATTGTTCTCTGGATACGCCATCTTAGATGGTTTCGATTTTGGAGCTGGTGCTTGGCATTTATTTTTCAAGAAAGATCACAGTCGTCGTATTGCCATGAATGCTGTTGGACCTGTTTGGGACGGAAATGAAGTATGGCTTGTAATTGGTGGCGGTGCATTATTTGCTGGTTTCCCAGTGATGTATGCAACCTTTTTTTCAAGTATGTATATTCCGTTTATGCTATTTTTAGTCTTCCTGATTTTGCGAGGTATCTCTATTGAAGTCCGAGGGAAAGAAGAATGGCCTTGGTGGCGAAATATGTTTGATATTATTTACAGTGTTTCCAGCATTATGCTAGCGTTCTTGTTAGGTGTTGTTCTCGGAAATGTATTGCAAGGATTGGCTATTGGCCCAGAATATCAATATCAAGGAGCAGGATTTTTTGAATTCTTAAATCCATATTCTTTATTGACTGGATTTACTACGTTATTTCTATTCATGACACATGGTGCTATTTATTTACTGGTTAAAACGGAAGGTAGATTGTTTGCTAAATTGACCATTCTTATGAAACGAGGATTGATTTTATTTATGGTTTTCTTTGGCATCACTACAATGTATACTTTGTTATATATCCCACATTTATCTGATGATTTTAAAGCGAATCCAGTTTTATTTGCCGCACCATTAATTACGTTTTTGTCGATTGCAAATGTGCCACGTTTGGCAAATAAAAAACGATACAAACTCGCATTTATATTTTCGTCTATTACCATTGCTTCCATGTTGGTTTTGGTTGCGATAGAATTATATCCAACACTGTTATTTTCTACAGTAAATGCGCAATACAATATTGATATATACAATGCTGCTGCTTCAGAAGGTTCTATGGAAAACATGCTGATTATCGTGGCTATTGGAACACCTTTGGTATTAGGTTATACGTATTTTGTATACCGAACATTTAGAGGAAAAGTTCAGCTAGACGAAACTAGTTATTAAACACTCTGTAACCTAAGTTACTTCCATCTCGATTGGTTTTTCTTTTTTTTGCTAAGAAATTACTCATTATGGAATGGATATATGAACCTTGGCCATGGTATGTTTCTGGCGTCATGATTGCGCTAGTGATGTTTTTATTAATCATGGTTGGAAAAAACTTTGGAATGTCTGGAAATTTGCGAACTATTTGCAGTATTTGCGGCGCAGGAAATAAAGCTGATTTTTTAATGCTTGAAGATGCTGTCGCCATCAACTCAACTACAATTGCTGATTTACACGCTTTAGGTTTTGAAAGTGCTGGAAAAGCGTATTTACCTGAAACCTTATTTTCTTTTGAAGCTTTCTCTACTATAAAAAGTTTTTCATTACTCATTATTGGCGGATTTTTAGTTGGTTTTGGCGCGCGCTATGCTGGCGGTTGTACATCAGGTCATGCCATTTCAGGGTTGAGTAATTTACAAGTACCTTCACTCATTGCTGTGATTGGTTTTTTCATTGGCGGTTTACTCATGATTCACATTTTATTTCCTTTACTTTTTTAAATTATGAAAAGAACTATTATGTATTTATTGATCGGGATTGTATTCGGAATCACGATGATGAAGTCGGAAGCAGCCTCCTGGTTTTGCATTTATGAAATGTTCATATTTGAATCGTTTCATATGTATGGAATTATTGGAGTTGCGTTTTTCTTGGGTGTGATCATGACTCAAATTATCAAACGCTATAAGATAAAGTCGTTTTATGGAGAAGCGATTTTATTTCCAACGAAATAGAAAAAAGCAGCTCGTTATTTAATTGGTAGAATCATTTTTGGGTTAGGTGTTTGGTGCTAGAAAAATCATAAACCTAAGATTCACAATTACATCTAAATACTATATTAAAAAAGTAATCGTTTCATAGTTTAGAAAACTAACAACCGATGATGAAACAAACTTTACTATTCCTTTTTTTCTAACGTTTTTTACTGGATATACCCAAAACGATACTGTGTTTTAGGTAAAAATTGACGCTAATGTAGAAAACGCTAATGATCCTGAAGAGAAAGAAATTATAGTACTTTGGACAGCGTATTTACAATCTGGAGAATTCAAAAATTCAGAAACTCCTTTTTGGGGCACCAGTGAATATCGTATTCCAGATGATTTTTTATGGATGGTTGATCTTAGATCCGTTCGTACTAGAACTCCAAAAGTTCAATGTACAGTTTTAGGTATTTTTAAGGTGGAAAATGGTCATTATGCGATAAAAACTTCTTTAGCCCATTTAGATAAAAATAATACCATTGTTTTGGAAGCAATCCTTTCTGTATATGCTAAAAAAGTAAATGGAAAATATGTGCTTGTCATTAGTCCTCAGTATCATCAAAATGTTTAGCAAAAAAAGCAATTTGGCGCTATCACCTATTATATTCATCCTCTACATCAATTTGATGAAAAAGATGCTTCTCGCATGAATGCTTTTAATGAAGAAATTGCAAAAATTTTTATGGTAGCTCCAATTTCATTTAATTATTATGTGAGTAGCTATTCTGGAGAAATTGTACGTTTGATTGCCTATGATTATATGAGCAAGATTTATATTTCTGGTTAAACTGGCGGCTTGGCAGATATTCATAACCGAATTGTGTATACTGGAAATAATTCAGCGTATTATGCACATGAATTGGTTCATATTTATACATACGAACTTTTCCCAGATACCAATTATTTTTGGTTAAATGAAGGATTTGCCACGTATATGGATGGAAGCGGTGGCAAAGATTTGGCTTGGTATACTAAGAAATTGAAAGCGTATCTTTTAGAAAATACTGATTTTGAAATTTCTCTATTAGAATTGCGCGGTTATATTCCAAATGGTGAAGATCATACCTAATTTAGGTATGTTATTGGCGGATTGATTTGTATAAAAGTTTTTGAAAAACACGGAATGCAAGGTGTTATTGATGGCTTATGAACTGTAGACACAGATGCAGACTTTTTCAAGTTTATAAAAGAGAAATTAGGTGTAAACAAAGAGAGATTTTCTGCTTATGTTAGAAAAATTGCTGCGGAATAAATTAATCGTAGAAGATTTTGACACATCTTTTTCTCAATATTTATCTAATGTAAGATCTCAATACTCATAACTAAAATTATATCAATTTCTGCGATCTCGCTTTTTGTACCGCCTCCATTTTGTTATGTACTTGCAATTTTCGGTAGATGTTTTCAATATGTTTGCGAATGGTGCCAGAGGAGATGAATAAGTTTTCTGCGATTTCGTTATAATTCAATCCTTTGCTCAATTGTAGTAATACATCAGTTTCTCGTTTGGTGAGTTTTACTTTTTCTATCTCTGAATCTTCTGTGATTTCGATCGGATTTCGTAATAGATTCAACGCTTTTAAAGCAATACTTGGCGACATTGGCGCACCATTATTCACCACTTCCAGAATGGATTTATGAATGTTTTCTGCGTTGATTTCTTTCAACAAATAACCATCAGCACCAGCTTGAATTGCTTTAAAAATATTTTCTTCATCATCAAAAACAGTCAGCATAATGATTTTGATTTGCGGATGTTTTTCCTTGATGATTTCTGTTGCTTTTATACCATCCATTTCAGGCATTTGAATGTCCATCAGAATGACATCTATATTGTGATTTGCTTCCAATTTCCCAATCATCTCCGCACCATTTGCTGCTATAAATTTAAACACAAAATCGTCAAAGAAAGATAGTTTTTCAATCACCGCTTTGGCTAAAAAATGATTATCTTCTGCAATAGCTATTTTGAGTTTCATGATTTTAGTTTTATTGGTTTACTCGTGAATTTTCTATTTATTTTGATCATACCTCAACCACACTTTACATGCTGCGTTCAGCACGAAATGTTACTTTTTAAAAGTATATTTCACTATAATTTCTGTTCCTTCTGCTGGTTTTGCGTTGATCTTTATTTGCGCATTAATTTCGCCCATACGTTTTTGCATATTATTCAATCCATTACCAAGTGAAACGGTTTCTTTTTCAAATCCGATCCCATTATCTTTTATGCTAAGTATGATTTGACTGCTTTCTTCTTTAAAATCAACCGTAACCAAATCTGCATTTGCATATTTTAGTGAGTTATTGATTGCTTCTTGAATGACACGAAATAAGTGCATTCCTTGAATTGCGGTGAACTGAATGGATGCATTTACTTCATTATTGAACTTAAATTTAACTTCCTGCTTGGCGATTTTGGCTTTTTCAATAAACGCGAGTGTTCTGCTTTGTAAATCTGTCAACGAAATTTCATCTTTGTTCATTGCCCAAATAGTATCTCGCAATTGATCGATGGTGGATGATGTAAACTCACTTATACAACTCAGTTTGTCTTTGAACTCTTGAGTTACTTCCTTGGAAGCATACTTTAAGTTATCAATTGATGAAATGATAAATGATAGTTGCGCGCCAATATTATCGTGTAAATCGCGCGAAATTCGCAAGCGTTGTTCTTGTAATTTGTTTTGCGTTTCCGTCTCTTTTAAGGCTACTTTTAGTCTATTTTCTTTGATTAATTGTCGATTCTTTAATTTCTGTTGATTGTAAAATAGATATCCGATTATTAAAATTAATATTGCCAAGCCTAAAGCACCATAAAATTGATATTGACGTTTTTGTAGTGTCAACTCTTTTTCAGCGATATCGGCACGTTGTTCTAGAATTTGACGTTCTTTTTCAGCAGTTTTATATTTAGTTTCCATTTCAGAAATACCATCTGCAAAACGTTTGTTGTAATTCTCAATTGTTAATCCATAAATAGAGTCGCCCAATTTGCTTGCTTCTTCATAGGATTCCATCAACATTAACATTCGTTTTTTCTCTACATATGCATATAATAATGAAGGATTGTCGTCTGCTTTTCTGTAGATTTTTGATGCTTTATCAAACATTTTTTGCGCCTGACGGTATTGCTTATTATTGGTAAATATGTTTCCTTTTTTTATCATTGCAAAACCTTCTTGTCCAAGGTTTTTATCTTTTTGAGCAAAATGAATGGCACTATCCAAAAATTTAAGTGCTTTCTGTCGGTCTTTTAATTGATTGTAGCTTTCGGCTAATAAGCTGTAGTTTGAAGCTAACTTTGTATAGTTTTTAATTTGTTTATTGATAGAGATTGCCTTATCTAATCTGTTGACTGCATCCTGTAATAAAGCGTCATCTTTTTGTTGCATGCCCAATTCAATATTAACCGCACCTATATTCGCTAAAGCACTAGTGGCTAAATCTTGACTGATGTACTGCTTGTTAGCGATTACTTCTAACATAACTTCTTTAGTAGCTTCACGGCGATTTACATAATAGTAACAAATTCCTATTTTGTAACGTCCGCGATAATAGTTTGGGTAATCTTCTTGCAGTTTGAAAAATTCCGTAGCTTTTAGCAATACTTTCATTGCTTCATCTGATTGTGTATTGCGCGTCAACACGGAACCGCGAATTAAATCAGCTCTGTAATTGTATGAAGAATCTTGAATTTGTGGCAGCAATGCATCGAGTTTTTTTAAGTACACTTGCATCGAATCTAATTCGCGTTTTTGATTGAAGGTTTCACTTTGCTGTTCGTACGCTTCAAACAATGCGATAGCCTCTTGTTTTGCTTGTGTAATATCTGTTTGAGCAGCAAGAACTGCTGTTATACATGAGAAGAATATAAGCATGCGGTATTTCATCTTTATAAAGATAAAAAATGTTTTGGTTGGTTTTGTTTTGTGTGATGCTTCACACTAACAATATTCTTACTTTTCAGCTAAAATTCCTATACGAAGAGTTGCGTATTTTTTGAATTGAAGAATTAAATTATTGTATGAGCTACTAAATCAAATTCTATATAACAATTTACAAAATACATATTCTTTATATAATCCGAATTCGAAAGTATTGATCGGCAAATATAATTGCCCAACTGATTATTAAAACTAACAGAATTGTAACAAGTTGAAACTTCCAATTTAATTTATACTTTTTACTTATGATATATACCAACGTGAATAAAAAGATGCTTACAACGAGGGATAATGTATGTGTTCCTATTCCTAAATATTGGCCAACACGAGCTTCATCATTTGGATTCATAAAATTCATAATTCCAGCCATAAAACGCATGTAAAATGCTGTAAATAGTACTAGATATAGAAGTTTGTGCCAACCTTTTGATTTTAATAACAAAAAGGCAATGACAGCTTGCAAAATAGTAATGATTGGTCCTGAAATAGAAATAATAGCTTGATGTATTTCTGCTGGTTTTTCTCTGTTAATAGTTCCTACGCCATTCAATCGCATAAAAGCTTTATAACCTAAGAGCTCACTTGTAAGCCAATGTGCAAATTCATGAATAAACCAAGTAAATAGTACTACGACTATTCCTATGAAAATATACTTTGGAGTTACTTTTTGATTGTTCATTGTCGCTTTTGTGAGTGTTGCTTAAATTAACAAAAATTCTAATGTTTTTACTCGATAATTGAGATTTGATAGTTGCATTGATTCGTGCTAGCACTTAACAAACTCACTTCAAACAAGTTGAGGTTTCATATAACTTTTGCATGTAGTTTTTTAAATAAAAAATCTGTTATAATGGAGAAAATGACATAGATAAAAATATACTTAGGCATATATAAAAACGAATAGAAAACTCCATAACTTTCGCGTCCGCTTGCATAGGGTTCACCTGTAGAAGCATCAATCCAAAAAGAAGCCATTATGATTGTGAGCATAAACAGTATTGGAATAACTATAATACCCAAAACGGCTACTATTGAAACCTTTTTTTGAGGGTTCTTTTTGCGGAAACGGTATATTTTCCAGACATGAAATAGCACAATAAAACTAATGAGTATTACTGCTAGCCAAAAGAATTCTATACGGAGTAAGAATATTGCAAAACTGCTCAGTTTGGGAATTCGAGTGATTTGAATAATGTCTACAGACAATTTGTTAAAGTGATAATTTGCAATTCCATTGATATCACCATTTTCTGGTGTTCCAAGATTGATGGCTATTTGATCTTTTACTTTGCTTGTATCAATTGTGATATCTAGTGTTCCAAATGACTTCCAGTATTTTGCTGGTGCCAATGCATAGCGAAAACTATCTTCATGTAATCGATTGTGTTTGTAACGCCAATTTGTACCTCTGTAATGCACTTTGATGCTGTGTTTTCCTGCTGCAATATCTGTTTGAAAGTATAAGAAGTCGTTTAGTGAAATCCTATCAATCCTACAATATTTGAACTCATTTTCAAGTTCGCGTATCGCTTTTTGATCGGTTTCATATAAGTATAGAAAGTTGGTCAGTTTTTCTTTGTCATCTCCATATAAATCCCAAAAATCTTCCTGTTTTTTGAAGCATTATTTTTTTACCATCAGTCGTGACTTCAAAATTTGTATAGTATTCCGAAGCATAGAAAAGTAATGGGATTTGTGCACCGCTTTTTTCTGCATTGATAATATATTCAATCTCAAAGTCAGCATACTGAAAATCCTCATCAATCGTAATACGTAAATTTTCATGTAAAATATGCACATATTGACTGATGAATGGACGCGTTCCTAGAGTTCCTTCTTTTACAGGCGAAGCCATATTTGCATGCAATATAATCGTATGAAAGAGACCTATTAGTAAGATTGTAATTTTCATGATGCCTTTCCTTTTTTAGTTTCTTTATTTTATGAAAGTTGATTTTCTTCAAAAAATAAAGAGATTACTTAAAAGATATTCTAAGCAATCTCTTTACAACAACTAACTCGGTCATTTTAGGTATTTAAAGGTATTCCAAACAGTAGAAATTGTAAGTTTGTCTTTAAAATCATCATAATCTTTTGCTTCTTGGTCGTCTCTTGCTGCCATTAACATGATGATACTTGTATTTCCATGCGGATTGGGTTTGGCTATTACATTAAAAAGATAGCGCCCGACAAACTCTTTGCTGATGCCTTCTTTCATAATTCCAATAGCGCGTAGTGACATATATTCTTCTCCATCAAATTCGTGTACGCCTATATTTTCCTCTTCTATTTTGTAACCTCCACTTTTGAGCATGCTTAAAATTTGATTCATAAAAGTAGCTCCATCTTTTACGATTTTCATGCTACCATTCATATTGATATATCCAAATGAGCACATTTCTGTAACAACACTATCTTTCCCTACTTCCTGAATCATTCCATACGAGTATGTTTTTTTGCCTTCAACAGGTTTGTCAAATTTTAAACTTTTAGGAATATCCGCTGAAAAGTGTACTGCTGGTTTATCAATTTTCTTGGCAAATTCTTGAGTAACTTCATAAGTCTCCACAGGAATTTCGCATTGTATAAAGCAACATCATACGCAGATTACTATTAGTAGTATTTTAATTTTCTTCATGTAAATTGTATTGATTAGTATTATTGATAGTCTTTGACTTTTGCGCCTTTATTATTAAAAACTCCAAATACCAAATTGCCTGTTTTGTTATATTTCATAGAGCCTAGTCCATCTATTTTATCATTGACAAACATGCCTTTGAAAACAGATTTATCAACATAGGTATACATTCCATAACCATTACGCTTTCCATTTTCAGTATAGGTTCCCGTAAAAGCACTTTTGTTGCTCCACACATAAGTTCCTACTCCTGTGCGCTGTCCATGTTTGAAAAATCCCCAATATTTGTCGCCGTTATTGTACGTATATTTTCCAAATCCATCATTACAATTCCCTAAGCAATTTCCGTTCGTTTTTCCTGACTTGTAATCTGCTCCTTGTTTTTCAACTAGTTTCCCATTTTCAAATCTTCCTGCACTTGTGATTTGCAATTCTTTACTCATTGTATAGCCAAGCCCATGTTGTTTTCCATCTTTCCAATTTCCGATATAGATATTTCCGCTGCTCCATTTGTAATAGCCAAATCCTTCACGTCGATTGTTTTTGTATTGTCCATGATAAAATCCACCTTCTGGATATGATATGTACGCAAGTCCATCAATAGCGCCATTTTTAAAGGTTGCTTTGGTAATAATTTCGCCCACTTTTATTTTTCCCCAACCTTCCATGCAATCGCCTTCGATGCAATCTAACTTACTAGTTGTATTTGTTTTAGTTTTTTTATAATCGCTACCTAGTTCACCATTATATCTTTTTCCTATACGTACTTTTCCATCTTCTGCCATTCTGAATCCTGTGAGTACATATTTGGGTTTTTCATCTACAAAAATGACAGGATCTCCATTCGTCAAATATTCAAATCGTGCCTTTTTGTAATCGATGTGTTTCCCTTTGTCTACGATAAAAAAGTTTTCCTTTTTCAACTCTCGTATGTACAAAATCGAAGCTGTATCAGCAGAGAACAACTCCATTTGCTTTACTTTCTGATCTTTGATGTTTTTGTAGTTTCGAATGATGTAAGTTCTACCTAATATTTTATCTATACGATAATCGATCATGTGTGGTCCAAGAAAGGCAAAGTCACGCGATTTTACTTTGTTGTATCCATGTACATAGTTGATAAATTTTCCATCGTATGCATAATTCATGTATGGATTCCCTTTAGAAAGAATATTTTTTACTGGAATTCGAGTATCAATCGTATGGTTTTCTGGAATAATATTCTGAATAGTATAATACGTTTCTGTTAATCCGTCATAAATTACTCTTTCATTTGGTTTTACACCTTTACTTACAGCAATTTCTGTACTTCGTTTACCATTTACATATATTGTACTTGTTTTTTTAGCTGTTTTCCGCTCGCTCATTTTGCAATATCCGTATTCAATTTTCGCAGGTTTGTTAGCATCACTGAAATAACGATTTAAGGTTTCAAAGTGTTTTGCATCTGCTCTATCTGCATCGTAAAAGTCAATTTTATTTCCTTTAGCATCTGTTTTTACTATATAGCGATATGTTCCTGATTCCACTATTTCTTTTACCAAAAAGCCATTGATATAGTATGATTTTGCAGTAAATCCGCGTCTACCATTAGTATATGTATATGCCATATCAACAATTAAAGAATCTCCTTTTTTACTGTAGGTAAACAAACGCTTTTGACTCAGTTTTCCTTTCTTTTTTATAGATGTTTTAATCAAGCGATTTTTGGTATCGTAGGTATATGTTTTTTCGTCTCCATACGAGCTTTTTTCATATACCAATAAGTCATTTGCATTAAACTTATATATAGAAGCACTTCCATTTTTGTATTTGAACTTGGTTATATTTCCACGGGAATCGTACTCAAATGTATCATTGTAATTATTTCCAGTAATTCTTCCATTGGTATCGTAATAATAACGCGTTCCATAGTTGAATGTTAGATTTCCTTTTTTGTCAAAAATCTTTCCCGCAGAAGAATAAATATCTCCTCGTAAAAAGAAGTGCTCCTTTTTATGCTTGAAACCAATTGGGTTTCGCGGCGCATTCTCGATATCTATTTTTTGTGCAATTGTTAACTGACACATAAAACAGCAAAGCAGTATAAATACTATGTTTTTCATTGTATATGTATTATTTATTTTTAAATTTCTTTGAGTGTATTCATTAAATCATCACACATGTGAATTTTTACGGGCAAACCACTGAATACATTTTTTGATAATTGTCCTTTTAAGAGTGTTAATAAACTCAGTGTTCCTTCATGTTCCAATCTTCGTTTATCTATGACGAGTTTGAATATATAATTCATATTTTCTCTATCTAATACTACTACTTTTTTGATTTCATCGTCTGCAAAGCCATTTTCAATGAGATAGTCTTTTAATTTTTCAACATCGTGCGGAACTACTTTATTGGTGTAGCGAATTTCAGTAGCTTTTGCCATGATGGATTTATGTGCATCTTGTAATGTATGTATTTGCAATGTGTTAAAATGACTATCACACAGATGCAAATCGATTGACAAATCCATATATTCTGAAATTTCTCTAGGGAAAAATTTGAAAACATGTGACAAAGAGTTGTCTTCTAAAAACTGTTCTTTTACAACCATTTTAAAAATATATTTGTCTCCTTCTTTAAGAAATTGAACCGATTTTAGTTCACCATTAGTAAACCCTGAATCCATTAAACTTTCCCCAAGTTTATCTGCTTCTGCTTCCGTTACGCCATCTTTATAATAAATCTCTGTTCCGTCAAAAACTTTCTTTTCTCCATAATTTGTACAAGCAGCTATAAGCGTTAGTAAAAGAAGTAGTATTCCTGTTTTTCTCATCATGTTAAGGATATTAATATTCTGAATTACTGTTTATTAGACATTCAAAATTCCCTTTTTTTAACAGTGTATACAATACGACATATTGCGTATTTTTCTAGGTAATAGTGCTATTTACATTTTGCAGTATATCTTCTTTGATTACCTGTAAACCCTAATTCTATTGCTCTTTTCCAGTTTGCGCAAGCATTTGTAAGGTCGTGCTTCATGTCATAAATATTTCCTTTATTGGAATACGCTTTTCCATACGTTGGATCAAAAATGATCGCTTTTTCAAAGTAACTCATCGCTATATCTATGTTTCCTTTTTTGGCATTACAAACTCCCATACTATTGTATACTTCTGGTTGATTTACATTTATAGAAATTGATTGTTTGTAATCTGCCAATGCATCGTTTAAAAAACCCATTGCATCATGTGCTCCACCACGAAAAAAGAATGCTTCTGCATGTTTGGGATGTAACTCAATTACTTTAGAATAGTTTGCTATGGCAGCTTTATAATTTTTATAATCGGTACCTGCGTTTCTTTTGTTGATTAGCGCCGTATGGAATCCAGCTTTGTAAAAATAAGCATCTATGGAAGTACTGTCTAATGCAATAGCTTCTTCGCATAGTTTGATACCTTCTGTAAACTTTTGCTGCTCTTTTTTTACCAAAGCACTATCAAGTAAGCTTTTGGTGGTTTGCGCATTTGCAAATGATACTATACACAAACTCAAGAGTAAATATATACATTTCATAAGTGATAATTTTAGGACTTAAAATTCTTTATTTAAACATAACGAAACAATACGATGAATTGCGTATTTTAATAATTAACATTGAAAAAGCCTTTATTTTTCTTACAAAATAAAGGTTTTTAAAAAATCAGTTTTTATAAACATTTTTTAAAAATAAATTTAACCATAAAACTATCCCCAAAAACAAAACGCTTACTATTAACACATTACATACCAATATATTAACACTTTATTACTACAAATAATCAATTATAAAAATAAATTATTTTGTTCAATTATTTTATGTTTTTATCAAACAGATAGAAACCTCCAAAACTACAATCAGGTATTATCACCCATGAATTTAAAAAAGAATATTCCTACTTTTAATACCTAATAATTTAAAAAAATAAAACTATGTCACAATCCAATTCAAACTTACTGAATTACATTAGTTTGTTAATGCATGACGATGATGCATTGCATCAATTTTTGATTGATCCAATTCAGGCAGAGAAAAACCATGGGATTACCAAAGCAGAACGTGCTGTACTTCGAAGAACAGTAGCACATTTGAGCAACAAATCTAAAAACGGTTATACTGTTGCTAGACACGCAGGTTCTTACAGACGTTCGTTGCGTTTGCTACAAAATGTGTTACACAATGTAGGTTCTAAAATGCATCAAGATGCTTCACATCCCGAAGTTAGTTTAAGCCCTACACAAGGAAGATATTCATTTTCAATGATTATCTATTTCCCTCACGTCACTACTGGTCAATATACAGACTTTACTTGCAAAAATAACGCTTATCTAGAAGCTAATTATGGTTCTCCTTATTCACTACAAAGTCAAACTTTCACTGTTAGATCTGACAGCAAAAATCCTACAATACAAGAAGTTATGGATCTAATTGTTAAAAACAGTAATAATTCAATCGATTATGTTCCAGTAAAAATGAATGGAGAAGAATATATAAAGTCAATATCACACACCACTACAGAAGTTTCTGCTGATATTAGTAATGTTTGTTATAATCTTGATGAAAATCCAAATGCTGATTCAGTTTTCTGGTTTTACTCTGTAAATGGGAAAGCAAATCCAATTACTTCAGGTGTAGTTGGAGAGGCATTCTCAACCTTTAAATTAAGACCAAATGATACTGTATTCTGGCAGTTAATTGCTCCTGATAAGACGTATGGTTTTCAACCATGTGCAGCAACAAAAGGTAACGCAAATACAAACTCTTAATATTAAAAATACCGTCAAATAAAAGTCAAAGTACAAACTTTGGCTTTTTAGTTTTTGCAGTTGTGACTGTTGCACGTATCTAATGCAAAATAATCATTGATATTGAATTTTCGATCTTCAAATTTTTCTTCAAGTATTTTAAAATTTTGAATGCGATCTATGCGAAAAGCACGCACATCATTACGCAGGTGACACCATGCAATCAAAATCCATTTATTATCTGTAGAATACATGGCACAAGGTTCTATTTTACGATTTGATATTTGATAATCGTTTGCTTTCTTATAATTGATTTCCATGACATTAAAATTGGTCACTGCCAACTGAATTTCAGAAAGCGCATCACTAAAAGTATCTTCTAACTTCCAATTAAATACATGAATTTTATCACTTAATATTTCACTTTTTTCTTGGACAGATGTTTTAAAAACTGATTTAATTTTAGTCAATGCTTCTTTAAAGTCATTTACGAAAGAAGCATCTTTGGATTGATTGATGATATGTTCAGCAGTAATCAGCGCATTGGCTTGCTTTTCGGTAAATTGTACAGGTGCAATCGTATACGTATCAATCAAACTGTAGCCTCTACCTTCTACCGTACATACAGGTACGCCAGCTTCTTCTAACTTTCGAATATCTCTGTAAATTGTACGTACGCTAACATCATATTTTTCTGCCAATTCTGACGCAGTTAACAATCGTTTTGATCGTAATAATGTGAGTATAGATATAAGTCTTGCGAGTTGTGTCATGATATTTTTTCAATCAGTCTAAAGATTCCGTTTTGGTTAACCTAAACTTGATTCAGTTTCCCTTATATATTCATCACCACTTTATAAAGTTCTGAATCAAGTTTAGATTCTCATTAAAATAGTCTTTTTTGTTAATTCATAGAATGCAATGCTACTCTATTTCCTTCTGAATCGATGAATTGTGCAATGAAACCATTTTCTTGAATGTCTGTTTTTGGCATGATGATTTTTCCTCCTGCTGCTTCAACTTTTCCTAAAGCAATACTTAAATCGTCTCCGCCATTTAGATATACTGTTGAACCATCTTGTGAAGGATTTGAACCTTCCATTTGCATGATAGCGCCGCCAACATTATGATTTTCCATATCGTATGGAAAAATTCCATATTTCATGTTATCCATATGATGATCTTTAATTTCTTCTCCTAAAATTTCAGAGTAGAATTTTTTTGCTCTTTCATAATCTGTTACTGGAATTTCAAACCAATTTACTGCGTTTTTCATGTTGTTGTATTTTTTTAAGAGTTAATAATACTGCAAATGTATCCGCGTCTTTGACAGATGATGTCAGAGGTGTTTTTTATTTTTTAAAAATTAGTGTTCCGCGTTGAAATTTACACACATCTTCCACATTTGAAAGTTGTTTATATTTCTTTAAAACGTCTGGATGAATCTCTGTTGTTGGCAATGGATTATGTATTCTATAATTTTCTCCAATAAAGTCAATTACTTGTAATTTGTTTGCTTCGCACAACTCCAAATAATATAAATATGACAAGCGATTGGTATAGGCAATCGCATTTCCTGCCCAAAAACCCCAAGTGTTATCTGAATACTTTAAAAAGTTAAATTCCGAAATATTTTTGTCTTGAAAAAATCCAGGGTTTGCAAAGTGATCTATAAAATTGATGGTATGTATAGCGCAACCGTCCTTGGTTAGCCAAGTTTTCATTTTTATAAATAATTGTTTTAAAAATGCTGGTGGGATGTGTTCAAAAACCACTTGCGAACAGATATAGTCAAATGAATTGCAAGTGTTTTCGATATCGCTTAATGTGTATTTTGGAATGTAAATGATGTTGCAAAATTTATACAACTTTTCAAGTGTTTGAAACGATTGTATCTGCTGTAATTTTTCTTTGATTTCTAAAACTGTAAACCTTCCCTTTTCTGATACGGTTTGAAGCAATGTAGCATCATTCAAGTGTATAATTTGTTTTTGAAATGTTTTGATAGAAACATCTTTGGAAATATCAACCGTTACAATAGTATCAAAACCTAACAGGTACAAAACCACAGGCGCAATTAAGGAATATCCTGTACCAATTTCCAATGCTGCTTTTTTAGTGTCTGTTTCTAGCTGAATTTTAGAAGCTTCAAATTTTCGAATGCATTCGTAAAACTGATATAAACACACATTTTTATGATAATCTTTTTTAAGCGTAGCCGGAATGTGATTGAGCTGATCGCCAATCTTAGTGAAATGCAATATTTTTTGCAAACTCGCTTTAATTTTCCAGTGCATACTTTAATTGGTTTTTAAGAATAAATCTTCATTGTTGCATCTACACTTCAATATTAAAAATTTTAATGCAGATCATATCAATTTAGAAACATCAAATATTTTGTTCAATACATAATTTACCTACTTTTCTGGTAATTTATTTTATTTTTTTTAAATAATTTTAACATAATTTTAACTTTTTAAGTATCTTGTAGAAGATCATTGATACGTTCACTATTTTACACAATACCGAACGAAAGCCGAAACCAAGAATATCTAAACCGTTTTAATATTTTGAAAGAAGTTCATAAAAATCTCCATCTTACCTTATCTACCATTGCTATTTTGGTTGTTGGTGCTACTTACGGACTATATCCGAATACGTTTTTACCGTTATTTTTTGATTTTCATGTAGAAAGTACCGACTTAAATCATGTATTTAGAGCCATGATGGGTTGCTATTTTGCGCTTGGAATATATTGGGGATATAGTGTTCTTTTTCAAAAACATTGGCGTAGTGCAACTTTTTCTGTAGTTTTCTTTATGGGCGGATTGGCCCTAGGTCGTTTGCTAAGCATAATGGTAGATGGTGTGCCTTCAACAGCATTTACTGTAGGAACAGTATTGGAAATTCTGTTTGTAATTTGGGGTTGTTATAATTTAAAAGTCTACGCAAAAGAATAATTACATCTCTCTTTTTAGAATATGTATTACGATATAAATCGTTTGGAACGATCTATAAATGTCTTTGTTTTGTCGTATTTTTACACTGATTTTTAGCAACAACATTAGCATGAAGAAAGAAACGTATAAAATATATATTGTAGGAGCTGGAATTAGCGGATTAATCGCTGCACAAATTCTAGAAAATTATGGTTATTATCCTGAAATCATTGAAGCTACAGATCGTGTTGGCGGACGCGTAAAGACTGATATTGTAAATGATTATCAATTAGATCATGGATTTCAAGTACTACTTACTTCGTACCCCGCTGCTCAAAAATATTTAGATTATAATGCGCTCGATCTTCAACATTTTTTACCAGGCGCTACTGTTTTTACCAAAGGAAAACAAAAAACAATTGGCGATCCGTTACGAAAGTTTTCTTTGTTATTTCCTACACTTTTTTCGGGTATTGGAAATTTTTCAGATAAACTCAAAGTGCTCAAACTAAATTCAACCCTAAAGAAAAAATCATTAGATGAAATTTTTGCGCAACCAGAAACGACCACACTCGCGCATTTGCAAAATTTAGGCTTCTCTGATGATATGATTTCTAAATTTTTCAAACCCTTCTTTAGCGGTATCTTTCTTGAGCCAAACTTAGTGACTTCGAATAGAATGTTTGAGTTTGTATATAAAATGTTTGGCGATGGTTTTGCTGCACTTCCAAAATCAGGAATTGAAGCGATTCCTAAGCAATTGAAATCTAAATTACAACACACCAAATTTCATTTCAAAACAAAAGTCAAAACAATTGAAGACGGAAAAATTACATTAGAAAATGGTACTATTTTAGAAAGCCATTTTACCATTATTGCGACGGAAGCTAGTCAATTAATTTCAAACTTAAAATCGCAAGAAACTGCTTGGAAATCTTGCGAAACCTTGTATTTTGAAACTCCCAAACGTACCATTTCGAAACCTTTGATCGGATTAGGTGCAGACAATACATTACTTGTAAATAATATCTTTTTTCATCACAGTTTGCCAACTGCTTCAAAAGGCACAAAAGAATTGCTCTCCGTCACGATTGTGAAAAAACATAACATGTCTTCTAAATTTTTAATTAAAAAAGTGCAAGAAGAGTTGCAAGAATACTGCGGTATTACAAATTGTAGTTTTTTAAAACAATATAGCATCCCGAGAGCATTGCCAAATTTACAACAGCTTCAATACAATGTATTGCCTTCAGAAACGCGTTTAACAACACAAACTTTTCTCGCAGGAGATGTACAACTAAACGGTTCATTAAATGCTGCAATGTTGGCTGGTGAAGCTGCTGCCTTAGGTGTAGTTGAAACTATAGGTAATATGTAAGTGTTACTTTTTTATTTCAAAATATAAACCTCTAAACTTTATAAATTCCGAAGACTACAATTTATAAACTCTTTTATCGTTATTTAGATTAATTGTCTCGAAACATTTATCTTTCAGCGCTTAAAAAGCGTAACTTTAATACATGTCAAATCTTACCAGAATTCTCACACTTATAATATACTGCTGTTCTTCGGCAATATATGCACAATTGAGTGATTTAGCCCGTATTGATTATACCTACATTCCAAATGCAAAATCAAATATAGAATATGAACGCTTTCGAGCTTTGTTTAATTATCCTGTAAAGTTAAAGGGTGACGACACCTATTTATTTTTTGGATTAGATTACAGTAAAATTAATTTAAAATCTGAAGTTGAGTTTCCTTTTCCAACAGGTGATCTAAGAGATTTTCAATTGTTAGATTTAAGTATTGGGTATACAACTCCGATGCGAAACAATTGGCGACTAGGAATACGATTTCAACCTGGTGTAAGTACAAATTTGGTAGCGGATGCACTGAGCATAAAAGATATCGTTCTTTCAGGAACCGTTATTTTTATAAAACAAGGAAAAAAATATAATGGAAAACATCAAACATTAATTTTAGGAGTTTCGTATGCTGGAAATTCAGGATTCAATTTTCCGTTACCTTTTGTTAGTTATTTCAAGAAGTTTCACCCGGATTGGTCGTTTAATTTGGGAATTCCAAAAACCAATTTACAATATTATTTTTCACAAAAACATAAATTAAAAGCATACGCACAATTAGATGGTTTTACATCAAATTTGCAACGTGAAGTTGCTCTTATTGGTGGAAAAGAAGCTAGAAGTATTAATATGTCGCTAATTTTGTCGGGATTGCAATACGAATATAATTTTACAAAACGATTGCAATTATATTTACGAGCAGCCTATATTTTTTCGATTGATACTGAGCTTAGAAACAAAAATCGAAACGTGATTTTTTCCCTAGATAACGAAGCTAAAATTTATTTGAGAACAGGAATTAAGTTTAAGATTTAAAAAAAAAGCGAACCAAAGTTCGCTCTATTTTTTTAATTTCCATTACAAGCATAACTTGCATGTACTCCATCACATGGGCCATAACAGGAAGCATATACACTGTACAAACACCAATCGCCAACAGATTCTTTCATGTATGTTTTACATTTTTCATTTTCAGAAACCATTCCACCAGTAATTTGTCGTACTTCAAATTGAGAAACTTTTTGCTTGTTTAGTTTTAGTGATTTAAGATTTTTTCTTTTCATCTTTTAAAAATTTAAGTTAATACTAACTAGGGTTTGAATTGTTATTTCATTACCCAAATTTTAAAAAGATGTATTCAATTTGTTTCTAGAGTGGTTGTTTTTCGCTTAAATATTTCCAATAGCGCTTGGGAACATGTCGTACATGTAACAACATATTTTTTCTAGATTCAATATTGGTACTTTTGAAATAGTTTTGCCACAATTCTTGAAAAGCCAATTCTTCTTCAGCAAAGAAATCTTCAGAAGTTTTGGTAAAATCAAATTCCTTTGGAAAGTCCATCACAATGGTTTCTACATGCTCTAAATTGTAGTGCAATCCGTAGTTTCGTTTGATATCATAAATAACCCATTTTTGATCTGCATAACGCGATTTAAAATGCTTAGCTAATAATGGCAATACATTAAAATCTGGTTCTAAATTTGCAAAATACAAACCGTCTTTGGTCAATTTAAAACGTACAAAAGCTTCCATACGATGTTTTTCTCGCCCAACACTTCTCGTAATTTTTGAGAGTTTTAAAACCGTAGCATTTGAAAAGTCTTTTTCTATATTTTCTGATGCCTTAAATACTTGTTGAATGTAATCTAGTAGTATATTTTCAACAGAATTCATCTCGCTTAGAAACGAATAATACACTTGATTTCGCCCGTAGGAAGTTAGTTTCTTTTTTAAACCATTCCATACACGATCTGCTTGTAACTTATTGGTAATTATTTCCTCTGTTTCACCAAAAAAAGAACGTTGTACATTGCCCTCTCGTTGAATATCAACCTCTATGAGTTTTTCTTCATATACTTTAAAAACAGCACTTAAAAAACCTTCAAACGAACTATCATATATCAACACTTTTTGCATTAGCCAAATAGATTTAACTGATTACTGGTAGCTTGTCTGAACTTACTTTTGGAATTTTGAAGGATGAATCCTTTGATTTTATTTGGTTCTAAATCGCGACGTTCAAAATCATTAGAATTACAGATTAAGAAATATTTTGCTCTGTTTAGTGCAACTCCCAAACGTTTTAAATGTTCCCAATTGAGTTGGCGGAATTTACGAGCGTTCAATATTTTGTATACAGAAGTCATTCCCAAACCTGGTACACGGGCAAGCATACGTTTATCTGCACGATTTACATCTACAGGAAACTCATGAATATTGCGCAATGCCCACGATAGTTTTGGATCAATATCTAAATCTAAATGCTGATGTGTTTCGTTGACAATTTCATGAATATGAAAACCATAAAAGCGCATGAGCCAGTCGGTTTGATATAATCTATTTTCACGTAACATAGGGACTTCACTTCCTATTTGTGGCAAACGACTATCATAACTTATCGGTACATATCCTGAATAATACACACGTTTCAAATTGAACTTTCTGTAGAAAAAATTGGAAGCTGTCATGATTTGATAATCATTTTCTCCACTAGCGCCAATAATCATCTGAGTACTTTGTCCTGCAGGCGCATATTTTGGTGTGCTTTTGATGATTTTTTTCTCGGCTTTGTATTGAATGATTTCATTTTTGACTTTTTTCATGGGTTTGATGAAATCTTCACGATTTTTATCTGGAGCAAGTCGTTTCAAGCCTTCACGTGTTGGAATTTCGATATTCACACTCAATCTATCAGCGTACAAACCTGCTTCACGCATTAATTCATCTGAAGCACCTGGAATTGATTTTAGGTGAATGTATCCGTTGAAGTTTTCCTCTAAGCGTAATTTCTTTGCAACAGCGACCAAACGTTCCATGGTATAATCTGCGTTTTTGAAAATCCCAGAACTTAAAAATAAGCCTTCGATGTAATTTCTTCTATAAAAATTAATTGTCAAATCAACTACTTCTTGTACTTTGAAGGCTGCGCGTTTGATATCATTACTTTTTCGTGTCACGCAATAAGCACAATCAAAAATACAATAATTGGTCAATAAAATTTTCAATAAAGAAACACAGCGACCATCTTCTGTATAGGTATGACAAATCCCCATGCCTTTTGCATCTCCTAAACCTTTATTTTTATTGGCACGATCACTTCCGCTTGACGCGCAAGAAACATCATATTTTGCGGCATCTGCCAATAGGTTTAGTTTTTCTTTAATTCGTTCAAACGACATAAAAATAATTTTTTAAGGATTGTAAATACAAACAGATTACAGTTTTACAAATATAACATTTTACAGATTCAAACTAAAACATATTTTTAAATATTCTGTCATATGTTTTTGAGATCTTATCTATATCTAATTAAATATCAGCATTTACGGAATAATTATTGTGATGATTCACATCATATTGTATAAACATTTTAACCTCTAACCATTTTATGAAAAGAATTCTACTTCTGTGTTTGTTCTTAACAAGTTTAACAGCTACTGTACACGCAGCCAACAAAAAGAATATTTCGAAAATCGCTATGGAAGCAACGTTTTGTGATGGTTGGAAAGATGGTTACGAAGCTGGCTATAGTTATTACAATATTACAAATCACAAACCGAAACCCGTTTTTATTACGCCTATTTGCCCAATTGCAAAAGCTGGACTAGACTCATATCAAGATGGTTATAATAGAGGCAGGCGTCAAGGTTTGAAAGACTTTAAAGATCGTTGATCACAACACTATACCTTTACAAACACGCAACTCCAGATTTACTTAAAATTATAACTTTTTACTACCTGAGATTCAAAGCAAAAAAGAGTTGCTAAGTATTTATAAAAACATATTATTGATATGTTTATCTCTAAAAATTTAATAATGATTTTTTGAGGTAAAAACAGTCTAAATTTATTAATCAATAGTAGTTATAGAAAGTAATTGATATCGTATTTATTTAATTTCGAGTAGCAAAAAAACACTATAATTCTATCATTCAAAATGTATTAAACAGTTTCTTAAGTATGTTTTCTAATTCTGCATTGCGAAGGCTTTTTTGTTTTAAAACAGCAACTATTTAAAGAAAAAACTTACTTTAAGTATTGCTAACAAAGTAGTAAATTAACAAATTATTAATACTGATAAGTACGTTGAAATTTATGACAAGTGGATACAACTATTTAAGTTTTCATTGTTTGTAGTACTTCCTACTAGCCTCATTTGTATACTAGCACTTATCTTATTTTATTATGCCTACTATTCAATACTATCTATTTTTTGCACTTGTAGGTATTTTATACTACAAGTATATTATATTCAAAAAACAATGTGTACATTACAATTTACTAACATTCTTTACCAATAAAATCCTGTTTTATGGATTCGGAAATTTTCAAAAGGATCAGATATATGGAAATCACATGCATTTATAGACATTGTATTACGGCCTTGGTCAACGGTTGTTACCTTAGCTTATAATAAAATTAAATATGGTGTTGAAACTAGAGTGTTCAAACGGAAAATAATTGTGATCATTATACTTCTCTACTTGTTGATTCTTTATACCATTCACTATTTCAAATCTTATGATTCTTTTGTCACGTATATCATAAGTGCTATTGTATTTATTGTAGCATTTGGCTATATGTATTTGAAGTAGCTTAAATATCGTAATTGATTTTCTAGGGTTACAATCTATTTTCTTGGTATCTTAATTTTAAACATAATTCTCAAGAAACTCTTTCCTACTCCAACTACCTAATTAACAAACACATATATTTCAAAAACTAAATCATATCCTAAAATAAGTTTTTTTCATACGAATTCGTTATTTTTAAAGTCAAACACTAAAAGACATCTACTTTGAAGATTAAAAAATTATGGAAACGAATTTTATTAGGACTCGTCATAGTTCCTACTTTAGTAGTAGGTGGACTCATACTATATGTTCAGGTCAACCAATCTGAAATTATTAAAGGAGAAATTGAAAAATTAAATAAAGGACACAAAGGTCTTATTAGTATTGGTGATAGTGAATTATCTCTTTTTGGTAATTTCCCATACATCGCTCTAAAAGTTTATGATTTCAAAATTTTTGAAACAAAAGAAGACAATGCACCAGTTATAATGGATGTAAAAGACATCTATGTTGGCTTTAACCTATGGGACATTGTAAATGGAAATTATGATATTCAATCTTTGATAGTTGAAGATGGTGTTTTTAATATCGTTATTCACGAAAATAATACTACTAATATTCAAAACTCTATCGCTAGCACCTCTGATACAGAAACTCCATCTACGAACATTCATCTAAAGAAAATTAAATTTAAAAACCTTGATATTCATACATTGGATGAAGCTACGAATACAGATGTTGAAAAATTTGTATATGCAGGCACAGGTAGTTTTAATCAAAAAGATAGCATTATCTCAGGGCATGTAGATGCCGATCTTGAATTAAATGTTATAAAAAATGGAGATACCACTTTTTTCCATAAAAAACATTTAGAAGTCCACACAGACGTTGTATTCAATGAGCATACTGGTATTCTTGACATACAACCTTCGGGTATTGTTATGGAAAATGGCGATTTTGAATTACAAGGCTCTATAGATGTAAAAAATGATGTAGACCTTGACCTTTCCATAAAAGGGAAAAAGCCCAATTTTGATATGTTTATAGCTTTCGCTCCGGCAGATGTGATTCCAGTTTTGGAAAAATACAAAAACGCTGGTGAAATTTATTTTAACGCTAGTATTCAAGGTGCTGCCAATAAAGGAAATAGACCATTTATAAATGCTGATTTTGGAGCTAAAAAAGCCTTTTTAGAAAATACTAAAAAAGGAAAAAAGATAGATAATATGGGCTTTAGTGGTCATTTTACAAATGGCGAAAATAGAGATACAAGTACTATGGAATTCTCACTCACAGACATGACCGCTTCATTAGAAAAGGGAGAGTTTAAAGGTGCTATTCTGGTTAAGAATTTTGAATCGCCAGAAGTAGACATGCAAGTCGACTCTTACTTTAATCTAAATTTTATTGCCGACTTTTTTGATTTGGAGCAAGTACAAGGTGCCTCTGGAGAAGTTTCGTTAAAAATGAATTTTCACGATATTATTGATATTGACAGACCCGAAAAAGCTTTACAAAAACTCAATCAAGCATACTTTGCACAGTTGCGTGTAAAAGACTTAAGTTTAAACGCCAAAAACCTTCCCGCTCCTTTAGATTCATTGAATGTAGATTTGGTCATGAATGGTAAAGAAGCAACATTGAAACAATTTGATATGTCAATAGGCAATACAGATCTATCCATTAGTGGTTTTCTGTCTGACTTACCCGCTGTAGTGCATCATACGAATATTCCAGTAGAAGCTCATTTTGATATTACTTCTGAGCATCTGGATATTGCACAATTGACAGGATATTCTGAGTTAGATTCTATCCAAAAAGGTATTGATGAGCAAATACAAAATCTTAGTTTAGGATTTTCTTTTAAGGCTTCTGCTAAAGACTTTACAGAATCTAAGTATTTACCAAAAGGTGAGTTTTTTATTGATAGCTTACATGCTGGCTTAAAACATTATCCACATAAGCTACATGATTTTCATGCTGATGTATTAATCGACAGTACGGATTTAAAAATAGTAGATTTCACTGGATATATTGATGATAGTGATTTTCACTTTGATGGACTCATACACGATTATGCATTTTGGATGCAACCCGAACTTAACGGAGATGTAGACTTAGATATCAATATCACTTCCAACAAGTTAAGATTGGAAGATGTTTTTTCGTATGGAGGTGAAAATTATGTTCCTGAAGAATATAGACATGAAGAATTTGATGATTTGGCATTGCATTTTGACTCTAGTATGCATTATAAAGATTCTGCTTTGCATTCCATCGATCTGGCTTTAGACAAATTAAATACAAAAATGAAATTGCATCCGCTTCGTTTTCATGATTTTAGAGGAAATATTCATTATGAGGACGAGCATATTGTCATAAAAGATTTTCATGGAGAAATAGGAACCACTAATTTTAATTTCGATTTAAATTATTATTTAGGAAAAAATCAAGAAATAAAGAAAAGAGATAATTACCTAGCGGTAAAAGCAAATTATATCGATTATGATGCTCTTTTTAAGTTTGATTTACAGCTACCAAAACCAACAGAAGTTGTTGCATCAAAAACTGCTGATGTAGCAGAACATGCCAATGCTTTTAATATATATGAACTGCCTTTTACAGACATGCAGTTTAAGGCAGATATAGAGCACTTTATCTACCATAGGATAGACCTTCAAAAGATCAAAGCAGAATTCAGAACAACGCCCAATCATTACATTTATATAGATACATTACAGATGAATGGTGCAGGAGGAAAGATTCAATTAAATGGCTATTTTAATGGTAGCGATCCAAAACATATTTATCTGCAACCTGATTTGGTAATGACTCATGTTGATTTGGATAAACTGCTTTTCAAATTTGAAAATTTTGGGCAAGATCATCTCATTTCTGAAAATTTACAAGGAAAACTCACTTCCAGAATTAAAGGTAAGATTAGAGTATATCCAGATATGGTTCCTGATTTGGATCAATCTACGCTAGAAATGGATGTAAAAGTATTAAACGGTAGGTTAAAAAATTACGATCCCATGTTGGCACTTTCAGATTATATGGGAGATAAAAACCTGCGAAACATTCGGTTTGATACTTTACAAAACAGCTTGAATGTGGAAAAAGGAAAGATTCATATTCCTTCTATGACCATCGAATCTACTTTAGGTCACATGGAACTATCTGGAACACATGATAGCAATCAAAATATCGATTATTATTTACGTATTCCGTGGAAAACTGTTCGGAAAGCTGCTTGGTATAAATTATTTAAACGCAAGAATCGTACTATTGCTGAAGATCAAGAAGATGAGATTGTAGAAGTAAATACCAACAAAAGAACACGATATCTTAACATAAAGGTCCGAGGAACCGTAGATGATTATAAAATTTCATTGGGTAAGAAAAAGAAACGTAAAAAAGAATAGTGTTCGTAATTAATTTGCAACTCCATGAGTTTGTAAAAAAGCATGTGATCATTCCCCCATTTAGAGGACAGGTTTTATGCTAAGTTAAGTGAATAATCATATATCAAGCTACTTGTTTATTTTTCATCAAATACCTGTTAACAGGTATTTGATTTTCGATTCCTTGATGTCTTCTTTTGGTATTGTAATAGTTAAAATATTTCTTGAGTTGTTTGTATAAATCTATGGCAGAGTCTGGCGGATTAAGATAGACACTTTCATATTTTACAGTTCTCCATAAACGTTCAATAAATATATTGTCAA
>Ga0189286_100175_pt1 | contig 32399 bp, 35 predicted proteins | sample UW69minimetaG_FD_130330 | JGI IMG/M metagenome (GOLD analysis project Ga0189286, IMG submission 130330) | Marine microbial communities from the Costa Rica Dome - UW69 mini metaG | ecosystem: Environmental > Aquatic > Marine > Oceanic > Photic zone | place: Costa Rica: the Eastern Pacific...
AGTTAAGATGATCGGCCCGTCGGGTGAGCAGCAGCGTCGGCCCTGCATCATGTTCAATGATCGGCACCAGCACAGCCGCCAACCGAAGGTCTGGCCGGTCTTTGGGATCAACCCAATCGTCCGGATTTAAGTCCTTGTCGCCCCGCACACCAGCACCCGCCGGTTCCAGAATGCGATCCAGCGACGGCAGCTCTATATCAATGCTGGCAAGAATGCGTGCTTTGTAATCTTCCATGAACCTCAGGCCACCAACTCGCCCGCAGGCATGAACTTATAGAAATCTCCGGAACTCCAAACGCCGAACCAGCGCGCACCGTCTATCTCTTCTTCGACACCGAGTTCGACGAGATCATAAAACACCGCCCGGTTGATGAGCGCTTCGAGCCGAGCTCGAACCAGCACGTAAGGAGCTGGTTCACCTGTCGCTTTATCGACTTCAAACCGCATGGGGTGCTCTGCATCCACGGTCACACTGTCACCGACGCTTGTTCCAAAGGAGAGCACTTGAGACTGACCTTCACCTTCCACGGACATCGCCACCGCCAAAAAGGGGACATCATCGACCGTGATCCCGATCTTCTCGACAGGGGTGATGAGGAAATAATCATCCTCATCTTTTCGCAAAACTGTCGAGAAAAGTCGCACCAACCGTTGGCGTCCTATGGGTGAGCCGAGATAATGCCAGGTCCCATCCCGCTTGATCCGCATGTCGAGATCGCCGCAGAAAGGCGGGTTCCACAGGTGAACCGGTGGAAGGCCCCGTGCCTTTTCCCCCGCGGCTTGCGCGGCACCTAGGCCTTTGAGAACTTCAGTAGGCGCCCGTGCTGACGTCTCAGCAGACCCCCCATTTCCCGTTTTTTCGCTCTCAGACATCAAAATCCGCTTTCTCACAACCTTGTCATGTCCCCGAAAGTATCCTCAGGACCGAAAGCCGGGCCATAATGGCCGAATTGGCGGTCACAAAGGGGACACGAGTCCCGCTACACTGGCCAAACGAAGACAAAAAGCCACCGATTCCCCCGTGCCGGGCCTTATTCCCGTCTCACGCAACCATATATGTAGGGCAATGCAGACACTCAGTGAAGAAGGCGGCGACGTCGTCAAAGAAATAGAAGCAGCCGGTGAGAAGATCGCCCGGGCGAAATCCGCCATTGGCGAGATCATCTATGGGCAGGAACCCGTCGTGGACCAGACGCTCATAACCGTATTGGCCGGCGGGCACGCCCTTCTAGTAGGTGTACCAGGCCTCGCAAAAACCCTGCTCGTCCACACCATGGGAACGGTTTTGGGGCTGGACGATAAGCGCGTTCAATTCACACCGGATCTCATGCCCGCAGATATTGTGGGCTCAGAAGTGTTGGAAGAAAGCGAGGGCGGCAAGCGAAGCTTTCGCTTCATCCCCGGCCCTGTCTTCTGCCAACTTCTCATGGCCGACGAGATTAACCGAGCCAGCCCGCGCACCCAATCAGCCCTTTTGCAGGCCATGCAGGAACATCACGTGACCGTTGCTGGACAGCGCCACGAACTGCCACGCCCCTTCCATGTGCTCGCAACCCAAAACCCGCTTGAGCAGGAAGGCACTTATCCGTTGCCAGAAGCCCAGCTCGACCGGTTTTTGATGGAGATCAACGTCCGCTATCCTGACCTGGAAGCAGAGCGCCGCATGTTGCTCGCAACCACAGGGTCAGATGAAGCGACAGCCACGCAGGTTCTGACGGCCGACGAATTGCAGCAGATCCAGCGTCTTGTCCGCCGTATTCCCGTCGGCGATCAAGTCGTCGATGCCATCCTGGAACTTGTCAGAAGCGCCCGCCCCGACGAAGGCGACGTCGCCGAAGTGACTGAACATGTCGCCTGGGGCCCCGGCCCTCGCGCGAGCCAGGCACTGATGCTCACCGTGCGGGTACGAGCCCTGATGGATGGCCGCTTTGCACCGTCCATCGATGACATCGTCGCCCTTGCAGAACCTGTGTTGCGCCATCGTATGGCCCTGACATTTGCAGCCCGTGCGGAAGGCGTCACCGTTGCCGGAGTGATTAACCGCCTGACGAAACGGCTCGGGTAAAGCGCCTTATGGCCAACAAATCGACCAGCCCCGGTGGCACGACCACTTTTGCTGAAGCCCAGTCTCTTGCGGCCACCCTGCCACCATTGATGGCCGAGGCAGAGCGTGTCGCGAATACGATCGAGCAAGGCATACATGGACGCAGACGCACTGGACCTGGCGAAAGCTTCTGGCAGTACCGACGCTATGACGTCGGCGACACAGCCAACGCCGTCGACTGGCGGCAGTCAGCCCGGTCCCAGCATCTTTTCGTTCGAGAGAATGAGTGGGATGCTTCCCAGAGCGTGTGGCTTTGGTGCGATAAATCCGCTTCCATGTCTTATCGGTCTGATTTTGCGCCTTGTCTCAAGCGAGATCGTGCCCTCGTCTTGGGACTGGCACTTGCCAGTCTGCTGACTCGGGCGGGAGAGCGGGTTGCAGCTCTCGGACAAGACGGCATGCCGACCAGCGGTCGCACAGGACTTAATCAGTTGAGCAATCATTGGCTGAGCAAACGGCCTCAGACGAGCGCGCAATCTGGCCTGCCACCCCTTCAGGATCTGCCGCGATATGCCACGATGGTGTTGATCGGAGATTTCCTTGATCCAACAGAAGAGCTTTCGCAGCGGGTCAGAAAGCTCGCCTCTTCCGGGGCGACTGGCCATCTTGTGCAGGTTCTGGACCCGGCCGAGACCGACCTCCCCTTTGAGGGACGCACCGAGTTCGAAGGGATTGAAGAAGATCTGAAACTCCTGGTGAGCCGGGCAGAGACCATTCGCACTGCCTACCAAGATCGGCTTGGCAACCACCAGGCAGCCTTGCAGGACATGGCGCGATCCATCAACTGGTCATTTGCCACACACCGGACAGACCATTCAGCGACCAGCGCTCTATTGTCACTCTACGGGGTCATTTCAGGCGCGCCTGACGCTATTGAGATGGCGAGGTCCTGATGCTCTCACTTGGTCCCCTCGCTTTTGCAGCTCCCTGGGCCTTGATCGGCCTGTTGAGCCTGCCCGTCATCTGGTGGCTGCTGCGTGCAACACCGCCAGCGCCACAGCGAGTGCGGTTTCCAGCGATCCGCCTTCTTCTGGGACTTGTGCCGGAAACGGAAAGCCCTGCGCATACGCCGCTCTGGCTGCTTCTTCTAAGGCTGACATTGGCGGCACTTATCATTATCGCGCTTAGCTCACCTCTTTGGCGACCAGCCGAACGCATCGCCGGATCAGGTCCTCTCCTGATCATCATCGATAATGGCTGGAGTTCAGCCGCTGATTGGTCACAGCGCCAGGCCCTCGCAGCTAGCCTCATTACTCAGGGAGCCCGCGACAATCGCCGGGTCGCCATTACCGGCTCTGCGCCTGAAGCTATTCCCGAAGCACTTGCCTTCGAAGGATCGTCCGACGCGGAAAGCCGCCTAGGCGCCCTTCAACCCCAACCGCTTGAGGTGGATCGCTCGGCATTAATCAAGAAGCTTCAAGCACTCACGGAGAACCCCAGTCAGACTATCTGGATCTCCGATGGCCTGGAAGACGGTGAGGCGGACGCTCTTGCAACCTACCTGGCCTCACTCAATACAGACATTGAGCTCATCGAACCGCTGGCAAGCGACCAGGTTCTCGCCCTCCTTCCACCTGCCACTGGAACGGGCACGGTCACAGTACCAGTCATTCGAGCGAACGAGGCGGCGCTTCACCAGGGAGACATTACGGCTTTTGCAGCCGATGGCCGTCCGCTCGGACGCGCGCCCTTTTCATTTCCAAACAATGAGCTGCGTACTGAAACCGTTTTCAACCTTCCGTTGGAGCTTCGAAATGAAATCTCGCGCATCTCTTTGAGCAGCAACGCCACAGCCGGAAGCACAGTTCTATTGGATGAGCGTTGGCGACGGCGCACCCTCGGCATGGTGTCGGGCACAGCAAAAGACCAACCGCTTCTCTCTGACCTCCATTATTTGGAACGGGCGCTTGAACCCTTTGTCGACATCCGCACCCCCTCTAGCGAAGAGGAAGAAGTAAGCCCTGTTGCGCAATTGTTGGCGGCACCGCTCTCTGTATTGCTTCTGGCAGATCTTGGACGCCTGTCTCCACCGGATGTAGAGATCACGTCGGAGTGGATTAAGGACGGCGGTGTGCTGGTCCGCTTTGCCGGCCCCCGTCTTGCCGCGCAAGCCGATCCGCTCATACCCGTGCCGTTGCGATCTGGAGGACGCGAACTCGGCGGCGCGCTTTCCTGGACAGAACCCCAGACACTTGCGCCATTCGCTGCAGACAGTCCCTTTTCAGGGATCGCGGTCCCAGATGACGTCACTGTTAAACGACAGGTTCTCGCCGACCCGCGCGGCAACCTGACAGGCCGCGTCTGGGCGCAGTTGAAAGATGGCACCCCTCTTGTCACCGCCCGCGCAGAAGGAGACGGATGGATCGTGCTCTTTCATGTCACCGCAAATGCAGAATGGTCCAATCTGGCCCTGTCCGGACTCTACGTGGACATGCTCCGTCGCCTCGTTGACCTTGCGCAGGGAACAGCTATCGCGCAGGACGCAAGCACCGGTGCTACACTGGCACCCCGCACCATGCTTGACGCCTATGGCAACTTCACAACGCCACCGCCCTGGACAACACCACTCTCGCGAGCTGACTTCGCTACACTAGAACCAACACCCACACACCCACCTGGCCTTTATGGTGATGCCGGGTCTGCACGCGCACTCAACCTCACCAACGCCGAAACAGTGCTCACCCCATTACCTGAGCTCGAGACTGTGACCACGAGGCGGACATTCGCGCGTGGCAACGAACTGGACCTTAAAGCCCCCATCTTCGTCATCGCGCTTCTCATGCTTCTGGCAGACGGCGTTTCAGCGCTGCTGTTGAGTGGCAAACTTTCACGGCAGAAATTTTCCAAAGCCCAGTCCGCTGCGTTGGGCATAGCGGCCCTCCTGCTCATCGCTACCCCGGGCACACCCGAAGCTGCAGAGAGCGATGAAGCAGCCCTCGCCGCGGTCCTTGAAACCCATCTTGCCTATGTCTTGACCGGAGACAGCGAGTTGGATGAGCTAAGCCGTGCAGGCCTCACCGGATTAAGCGATGCGCTGCGCCGACGCACTGCACTGGAGCCTGGCGCACCGATCGGTGTCAACATTGAGCGGGACGAGCTTGCTTTCTTCCCCCTTCTATATTGGCCCATCAGCGAGTTTCAATCAGACGTATCACCAGCCGGGCTCGCGCGAATTGAGACTTATATGCGTCAGGGTGGGACGATCCTGTTCGACACACGCGATCAGGACCGCACCATTCAGGGCCTCACCACCAGATCGAGCCAGGCATTGCGCGACCTTCTGGAACAGCTCGACATTCCGCCACTGGAGCCCGTGCCAGATACCCACGTGCTCACAAAAGCCTTCTATCTGTTGGCCGACTTTCCCGGTCGCTGGGATGGGGGACATCTTTGGATTGAACGCGCCCGAGCAGGCGACGGCGCAACCTCCACAAGCAATGATGGGGTCTCCGCCATACTCATTGGGTCAAATGACTATGCAGGGGCCTGGGCCCGCGATGCATCAGGGCGCGCGCTCTACGCTGCTGTCCCCGGCGGCGAACGGCAACGAGAAATTGCCACACGGACCGGCGTGAACATCGTCATGTACGCCCTGACGGGCAACTACAAAGCAGATCAGGTTCACCTGCCGGCCCTCCTAGAACGGTTGGGGCAATGACATGAACTGGAGTCTTGTCACAGATCCGCTTATTGCACCCATATGGCTTACAGCCCTCGGGGTTCTAGCGCTCGCCGCTATCCTGGGGGCAGCCTGGCTGCGAGCACCGGGCACTATCTATCGCACGGCCGCCTTCGCCGTCTTACTGGCCCTCCTTGCCAATCCGACGTTGCGAGAGGAAGACCGTGAACCAATTGACGATGTAGCCGTGGTCCTCATTGACCATAGCGCCAGCATGAAACTTGGGGAGAGATCAGAAACACGCGACACCGCGGTGAACCGCTTAAAGAGCCAATTGGATCTGATTGCAGATCTCGATGTGCGCATTGTGGAAAGCGACAAAGCAGCAAAAGACGGAGGCACCGCCCTCTTCGGCGCCCTCGACAGCGCCATCGCAGATGTCCCCCGAGAACGGCTTGCAGGTGTCCTTGTTGTGAGCGATGGGCAAGTGCACGACACCCCCACCAGTCTCGCAGCACTGGGCATAGATGCGCCCTTGCATGGTATCCTCGTCGGAGACCCAAATGCGGCGGATCGAAAGCTCATTGTTGAGGAAGCAACCCGGTTCGGTATTGTTGGCGAGCCGATCACTATCCGTTTTCGCGTGGATGAGGAAGGCAGTGACCAAGCCCGCCCCGTGAGCGTGGACATACGGCTAAACGGCGAACGCGTTAATCAACTAAGTGTCAAACCCGGCGAGGAAACGACGACCGCGCTGGCTCTTCCCCACGGCGGTGAGAATGTGGTGGAGATCACCGCGGCAACATTGCCCAACGAACTCACAGCTCAGAACAACAAAGTCACATTGGTCTTAACCGGCATTCGTGACCGATTGCGGGTGCTCCTGGTCTCTGGTGAACCCCATGCCGGCGAGCGAACCTGGCGAAATCTCCTTAAAGCCGATCCATCCGTCGACCTTGTGCACTTCACCATTCTGCGGCCACCTGAAAAGCAGGACGGCACGCCAATCACAGAACTATCGCTTATCGCTTTTCCAACCCGCGAGCTCTTTTCCGCGAAGCTGGACGAGTTTGATCTCATTATATTTGATCGCTACCGCCGTCGCGGCGTGCTGCCCATCGTCTATCTCGGAAATGTTGCTCGCTACGTGGAAAATGGGGGCGCCGTGCTGGCTGCGGCAGGCCCCGCGTTTGCCTCCCCCTTCTCCATCTATCGCACACCCTTAGCGGGTATTCTTCCAGCACAACCAACGGGACAGATTGTCGAGGAAGGCTTCAGAGCCACCCTAACCGAAGAGGGAAGCCGACATCCCGTCACTGCCGCCCTTCCAGGCAGTGAAACAAGCCCGCCGAGCTGGGGCCGCTGGTTTCGCCTGATTGAAGCAGCACAAACTTCCGGACGCGCCGTTATGGAAGGCCCTGAAGGGCGCCCGCTTATGGTTCTCGACACAGTGGGTGAAGGCCGGGTTGCCCAACTCTTGTCAGACCATGCATGGCTCTGGGCACGCGGTTTTGAAGGCGGTGGCCCTCAGGCAGAGATGCTGCGGCGTCTGGCACACTGGCTCATGAAAGAACCTGACCTGGAAGAAGAACGACTTCTGGCAACCGGCAATGATGGGAGCCTGACCATTGAGCGGCGGACCATGGCGTCTGAGGCAGACCAGGTCACTGTGACCCTCCCATCAGGAACGACGGAGACGCTCACCTTATCAGAGACCGCTCCAGGCCGATTTACCGGAAGCATCGCTACCGAAGAAATTGGCCTTCATCAGGTGGCTGATTCCACATTGCAGGCAGTTGCCGCGGTAGGCGCCGCAAACCCTCGCGAATTTAAAGACGTGCGCTCAACACAAGAACCTCTTCGACCCCTGATTACCGAGAGCGGCGGCGGGACCTTCTGGGTCGACAAGTTGGGCGAAGCGCCCACATTGCGCAGCGTGCGACCAGGACGTGACGCAGCAGGTGACGCATGGGCAGGCTTGCGCCGTAATGGCGGGTATGTACTAAAAGCGGTGACACAGGTGCCACTGCTCTCCCCATTGATTGCCCTGCCCCTAATGATCGGCTTTCTGCTTCTTGGCTGGCGGCGCGAAAGCAAATAGCCATTCCACTCAGGCGCCTTTCTCAACCATCCCCGAGACAGCCTGGAACCCACCAGGCTCAAGCTCACAGTAAAGCAGACGACTCTTATCGACCGGCCCGGGTAAGGTGATTTTGCCGGGCGGTACCTGCTTAAAACCCACCTTCGCGTAATAGGACGCATCCCCGACCAGTATGACAAACTGATGTCCTTCGGCACGCGCCACGTCGAGTGCAGTCCGCATGAGTTCCAGGCCTCCCCCTTGCCCCCGCACCGAAGGGTCCATCGCAAGAGGACCAAGCAGCAATCCATTCGCGCCACCAATCACCAGGGGAGAAAACCGAATGCTGCCGACCATTCGCGATACACCCTCAATTTCAGCAAAAGCCACAAAACTCAACGATGCCACTGGCGGAACGCCTTCGCGCATCCGGTAGGCGGTCTTGGCAAAGCGCCCTGGACCAAAACTCAAATCGTGCAGAGCTTCAATATCGGCTTCATGCGCCGGAATTTCCGGAAGGATGTCGAACACCATGGGAGTAATCTTTCGAAACGGCAATAGGACAGCAAGCTATTGAGCGGCGCTTGTCTGGACTTGTCTTCAGCCGTTTAGAAGCAGGCAGGCACGCGCACGCAAAGATCGAGGGATTTGGTCCCTCGCTCGGTACGTCGTCGCAAATGGGCTTTCGCCAAAATCATCTTGCCATCCTCAAATTCGCAGATCTTAAACAACCGCGAAGAGGCTGAGGTAGCAGGGAAAAACCAGGCCGTCCAGAAAAACCGACTTCCCCAGTACCGGTTTCGCGACGGCGGCCAGAGGGAGACGCTTAAAATGGGGAAAAGGCTGGCCCCCTTAGGGTCCCTTCGGGTAGCTTCAGCGCCAACGAATAAGCCATTTAGCCCCGCTTGGGCAATGGCCAGGTTAAAGACAAAACAGGGAGATGGCACATGGGATTGCTTGAAGGAAAAGTCGTACTCGTGACCGGTGCGGCAAACGGCATCGGGAAAGAATGCGCGCTGATCGCCGCACGCCAGGGAGCCAAGGTCGTCGTGAACGATCTGGGCGGCAGCGTGGCTGGCGGGGACGAAGGCAGCGCCGGTCCTGCACAACAGGTAGCTGACGAGATCAAAGCAGCCGGTGGCGAAGCCGTCGTCAACTCAGACAGTGTTGCGATTAAGAGCGGCGCTGAAAATATGATCGCCCAGGCCATGGATGAGTTCGGCGCCCTCCACACGATCATCAGCCCCGCAGGCATTCTGCGTGATGGCATGTTCCACAAAATGCCTGATGAAGATTGGGACTCTGTTTTGGAGGTCCACTTGAAGGGCTCCTACAACATGACCCGCGCCTCTGTGGAGCATTTCCGCAAACAGGAAGAAGGCAATTATGTGCTCTTCACCTCCACGTCGGGCCTGATTGGCAATATCGGCCAGGCAAACTATGCCGCCGCGAAGATGGGCATTGTCGGTCTCTCACGTATCATCGCTATGGAAGGCGCAATGAAAAACGTTCGCTCGAACGTCATCGCACCCTTTGCCTGGACCCGCATGATTGCAACCATCCCTGTGAAGGACGAAGCATCTGCCCAACGCGTGGACCGCATGAAAAACGCCATGCGCGCAGATCAGGTGGCGAATTTCGCCGTGGGCCTCTCAGCGCCTGAGTGCGATGTCAGCGGTCAGATCTTCTCCGTTCGCGGGAACGAAGTCTTTCTCTTCAGCCAACCCCGCCCTGTCCGTGGAATTACACGACTTGAAGGCTGGACACCTGAGACACTTCTGTCACATGGCTTCCCCGCAATGAAGGGCGACATGACCGATCTCGGCAACACAGCCTCTGTGTTTACTTGGGAACCGATCTAAGCTTCTTGCTTCACGCTCAAGAAAGCCGCCGATATTTTGTATCGGCGGCTTTTTTTGTGGAGCGCTTCCAGCAGAAGTTTAAGCACTTCAGCGTCCGGAAACGCGACCAGAAAGGTTTTTAGAGCGGTTCATTCAATTCAGAATGAACCGCTCTAGTGGAAGTAGCGCTCGACCTGCCCAAAGCTTCGCTCTGAGCTGTAGCGATACCGCAGGGGCAGCGCCCGATGGAAGGTAAGCATGTTCGCATCCTCCACTGACCGGACCTGACGCTCAACATCACCGACAATGCACCCATTGTTCTGGCTACGCCTCACAACACCTGTAAACGGCCCAACAGAACAGACACGCTGGGCCTGTCGCACAATGCGTGTGTGGTCATTGTTGAGTGACCTCAATTGATCAGTAGAGAACTCTGACGCCGCCTGCACAGCACTGAGCGGCAGCACGAGGGATGCAACGGCAACAAATCCGGCAAGAGTGTGTTTCATCATCTTTCTCCTTCAAGCTAACAGTAAAACCCTACGCCCACTGCGCGCACTTGATCATTAAGTCATCGTCACATCGCGCAAATGTGACTTATCGCGACTGACACCCTAAGCTTCTCCAAAACCAACGCGAAACAGGGGGAGAGAGCCATGGGAAGTTTCAAAGAATACGAGGACCATGATGCGCTGGGACTGGCAGAGCGTGTCGCAAAAGGTGACGTGACCGCAACAGAACTGCTGGATGAAGCCATTGAGCGCACCGAAGCAATCAACCCGAAAATTAACGCTGTGGTCTTGAAGCACTATGACGAAGCGCGCGAGCTCATATCCGACGGCCTGCCGGACGGACCGTTCAAAGGCGTGCCTTTCCTCCTGAAAGACCTCCACCTGCTTTGGGAGGGCACGGTCACAACCTATGGTTCAGGTGCCTGGAAAGGCTATGTAGCCGATCACAACACAACGCTTACCGACCGCTACCTCGAAGCGGGCCTTGTGCTGTTCGGCAAAACCAACTCACCGGAGCTCGGCCTCACCGGCACGACTGAACCGCGTCTCTATGGCCCCACACACAATCCCTGGAATCTGGAGCATTCACCTGGCGGCTCCTCAGGCGGTGCCGCGGCAGCAGTTGCGGCCGGCATCCTGCCGCTAGCGAATGCATCAGATGGCGGCGGCTCCATCCGCATTCCAGCGTCCGCCTGCGGCTTGTTCGGATTGAAGCCCACAAGAGGGCGCACGCCAGCTGGTCCCGACCGAGGCGAAGGCTGGGCGGGCATGTCCATCAGCCATTGCGTGTCCAAAACCGTGCGCGACAGCGCCGCCCTGCTTGATGCCACAACTGGCATGGCCCCAGGCGACCCCTATCTGCCGCCGGAGCCCGAGCGGCCCTTCTTGCAGGAAGTCGGCGCCCCAACGGGCAAATTGCGCATCGCCTTTAACACCAAACGAAGCGATGGCACAAAACCAGACCCAGAAGTCGAGAAGTCTATTCTGGACACAGCGAAGCTCTGCGAGTCTCTCGGACATGAAGTCGTAGAGGCAGCGCCAACCCTTGATCCTGTTGCCATGGGCAATGCCCAAGCGACGATCATTGGCGCCAATGTCGCGCTGACCCTGGAACAACGGGGTGAAGCTCTCGGCCGGAGCCTCACCGAAAATGATGTGGAACACATTACCTGGCTGATGGCTAATGCCGCCAAAGATCGCACGAGCACGGATTATGCCGCTGCGACGCTGTTTATCCACCAGATGGGGCGCATGATGGGGCGTTTCATGCAAAGCCATGACATCTACCTCTGCCCGGTCCTTGGGACACCACCGCCAAAACTCGGCGTTCTCGACATGATGACAGAAGATGTCGGCACCTATCTCGCGAACCTGGGAAAAATCATGCCCTATGCAGGCCTGTTCAACATGACAGGCCAGCCTTCCATGTCCGTCCCTCTTCATTGGACACAGGACGGCCTACCAGTGGGCGTCATGTTCACGGGGCGCTTTGGCGAGGATGCGACCTTGATCAGATTGGCAGCGCAGCTGGAAGAAGCAAAGCCCTGGCGAGAGCGAAAACCTCTTGGCTAAGCACAACAGGATGAATCGCTAACCGGGTCAGTCGACAGCCCAATGATCCGGTGGTGCCAAGCCTTCCATCACTTCGTGGATCCGAACGCGCGTCGCTTTGCTCGTCTCTATTGGCAAAGCGTCCCGAGCGAAAAAGCCAAACTCGGCGATCTCTCTATTGGGCTGCACCTCTATATCGAACGAGCGCAGCACAAACAAAGAGACATGGTCTGACTTAAATTCCGCAAAATTGGCGTAAAGACCGAAGAAATGGAGATCCCCTTTTGGGGTCACCCCCACCTCTTCCCAAAGTTCCCGCTCTGCTGCTCGGCGCATGGTCTCGCCTCGATCAACACCGCCACCCGGCAGGTACCAACCCGACATATAGGTGTGGCGAACAAGCAAAACCCTGTCCTTTTCGTCTATCACCACAACGCGGGCCCCAGCCGTCAGCGGTCGGGAAAAACGCCAGTAAATCCGCAGGCAGAAGTGTGCAAACGGATAAAGGCGGAAGAGGAGACGCATGCAATCTGAGTCCTAAGGGGATGGTTTGTTCATAAACTGTAAACTCTACTGCAATTACCGTCTATCCAGTGCAAATCGCCATTGGTCGGAAATCGACCCTGGCGGCAAAGGAACGACGGATATGGGGCTTATCAGCAAACTTGTCGGCAAGCGGGGCAATCCTGCCGAGGCAACCATTCCTGCGGTCCCCAGTGGCGAGGCAATCACCCGAGTGATGAAGAGTCTGGCAACAGGCGCGCCAGAAAAAGTTGCCAAGGCTGGCGCAGAGATTGCAACCGCCCTCAACACAGTCGAAACGGCAATCCTGGCGATTGATGTCGTCGCAGACCTTCTAGTTGAAGCTGAACTTTTAACAGCAACTGCGCGAGAAACGGAAAGCACTGGCCGCAGAGCACTCATTGCAAACCGCTACCTCACGCTGCTCAACACGATTTCGGGCACGGTTGAACGGGCCGAGCACAACGGCATGAACCTACTTGATGGCGCCAGAAACACCTATGAGATCAAGCTCGACTCGGAAGAACGCGCATCCATCGCACTCCATGTCGCAAACCTCACAACCGACGCTGAGGGTCTTGACCTCACGTCGCCACGCGAAGAATTTGCGAGCCAGATTGAAATCGAGCGCACCATCGCAGAAATCGACGCCGCACGACGCACCGCCTCCCGCATCGCTGACCTTTTTGCAGACAGCTCCGCTGTGCTTGCAGAACGTCTCGCACGCCTCGACCAGGATTTTGGTCCAGATGCTGCCCAGGCCACAAAACCAACCGGGGCCGGGCACTAACGCTGCTGGCTTAACGTCTGGTCAACCACGTTTACCGACAGATTTTTAACCTTGAACGGCTAGCCTTTTCGGATGCCCGGCGGGAGATCAGGGGATGCTTCCGAGTCAGGGTAAGGGTTTAGTATGCAACAGAAGTCGGAAGTCGCGATACGGTCGCTTCTGGGTGGACCACCTAAAGTGGTTCCCGTCCCGTCCATTGCCGAGACCAAAGGTCTCGTCACCGACGGCGCACATATGCGCATGGACCCCCGCATCCTGACACGTATAAGCGATGTCGTTTCAGTCCTGGAACAGGATTACACAAAAGTCCTGCTGTCACATATTTCGGATATGGAACGCGCCTATATTGACTGGAAATCTGGCGCCGAGGAAACACGGGCGAAGATCTATGAAATCGCCCATGACATTCGCGGTGTTGCTGGAACATTTAGCCGTTCATTATCAGGGCAAATAGCGACCCGAATTTGCGCGCGCTTTGACCAGACCCCGGACGCCATTCCCGCAATTGAAGATCACATTGAAGCCCTCAACCATGTCGCCAATCTTTCACCAGAACCCGAAGGCGCTTTTGCGCAGCTGGTCCTAAAGAGATTAGACGAGCCATCCGACGCTTCACAAAAGCCCACGGATAGGCCGGCGGCAGACGAAATGATGGAGGGGTAACACCATGACCGAAACAAGCCTTACCCCCCTTAGAATTTTGATCGTCGAAGACAGTGAGCAAATGCGAACCCTGCTTCAGGCTCTTCTGGAAGCCATGAGCATCACCGACATTCTCATCGCTGAAGACGGTGAGAAGGGTCTGGCGCTCTATATGGAAACAGCGCCGGACATTGTCATAACCGATGGTGCCATGGCTCCCATGGACGGGTATGAACTGACGAATCGCATTCGCACAGCCCCCGACAATCCCAATCCCTACGTGCCCATCATCATGTTGTCCGGCCACCTGGAAAAGGCACATGTCGAAAAAGCGCGGGCAAGCGGCGTGACAGAATATCTCGCAAAGCCCGTTTCCTGGCAGACCCTCTATGAGCGACTGGTCACAATTGTGAGTAATCCAAGCTTTTTTATCCGCACACCGACCTATCTGGGGCCGGATCGGCGACGGGAGACCCATGAACTATACCAAGGGCCAGCCCAAAAACACGATGCGCCGCCACCCAAAAGCACCGCAGAAATCCTGCCCTTAGACGCCATTCGCCGACCAAGCCTCATCCGAACCAAGTAGATCACTACGGCAGAAGGTGACTGACCCGTCATTTTTTTGCCTCCGATCACGATTTCCGGTTAGGCTATCAACCAAGCCAGTCTTGTAGATCGCCTTGGAGGAGAGCCATGCCTACCGAACAGACAAACATCACAGTTGATAGTGCTTACGAAGCCGTCGCACCGGATGATTTTCCAGCTATGATGGAAGTAGAGCGATACGGAAATCGCTCGACAGCCTTCGACAAAATCATCTCAGCGACACACGATCATTTCTGGGACCCACAAGACCCAAAGTTTGTAGACTTCAGCCAGCCATTCGACATGGAAAACGAATATCTGGTTGATCCGATCGGCCTTGCTGACCTGCAAACCGCCATCAATGACAAGATCGATGAAAAACAGCGCATCAAACTAGTGAACCTCGATGTGCAATGGTCGCTCTCATCCATTCTACATGGTGAGCAAGGTGCGTTGGCCCTGTCAGCGAGCCTCTGCCATATCCTAAAAGACCCTGGTGCGCAGGAATATGCTGCAAACCAGACACGCGAAGAAGCCCGTCACGTCGCTGGCTTCTCCAACTACATCAAAGCCAGATGGGGCAAGCCGGTCGCTGTGGGCCCTGCTCTTGGGGACCTTCTGACCGAACTCGTTCTGTCGCCTCTGGTCTGGAAAAAGATCGTCGGCATGCAAATGCTCGTTGAGGGACTAGCCATGGGCGCCTTCGCGACATTCTACAAACAGTCCAATGACCCGGTCATGACCAAGCTGATGCAGCTCACCATGACTGACGAGGCGTTCCATCACAAGTTTGGGAAAATCTGGGCGGACCGCACCATCCCCAAACTTTCCGAACACGAACGCAATCAGATCGAAGACTGGGCCTGGGAAGTCTTCCAGGTACTTCTCTACAATCTGGGCAGTCCGGAGCAGAAGAAGCACATTTATGCAGCTGTCGGGCTCGATTGGGAATGGGTCCAGGGCGCCTTTATGGAAGCGATGACAGACACCGCCGTCCGCGAAGATATGATGGAGGCAACAAATATCTTCCGTGTTCTTATCAAAACACTTCTGAAAGCTGGTGTGATTACCGACCGAACCTCTGCAAACTATGCAGCCTTCATCGATATGAAAGAGCTTCACCAGGAGGGCGACAGAATGATCGGCGACGACATTGCTGAAGAAGGCATCAAATATCTCCGCGAGCTGAACGGCAATACCAACAAATACATGTCGCTCGACAAAATGACCGCGGCTGAATAGACGATCACAATTTCGTAAATTGGGGCGGTGCCTACAGGTATCGCCCTTTTTATTTACCATTCCCGTGTTAGAGTTTCCCCAACGTCACCGTGGGGCTAGGTCATTCCATGCGTGTGGAACAGGCTTTTATTGAACGGGCTTTTCAATGGCACAAACGCCTTGCCATTGGCCTGTCAGCTGCGGTCGCAGCGCTATTTCTTCTTGCAATCCCTTCATTCGCGAACGTCTTTGAAATAGATGATCGACGCCTTATCACGCCGGATGACCAAATGGGGTTTGTCGGTGTCATCGCTTGTGCCGATACAAAACGCATTCCAACAGCCAGTCTCATCACAACACCAGATGCAAACCCGCAACGACGCCATGAGGTTATCACCACAGTTGCTCACGCCTTTTTCACGAAAGACGGAGATCGCTGGCAAGACTGTTCTTTTTTGCCCGAAGGAGATCCCACGCGGGCATTGCCCATCACCTATGTCATGACCGGCACATCGACCCCCGGCAAAGGATGGAATGATGACTGGGCCGTTGCTGTTGTACAGGGCCGCGTCTCAACTGACATGCCCCTTCCCCTGCCTTTGTCAGTTGACTTAGGTGCGATCGAAGAGCACCGCACGGCGGGCGCCTTTATCCAGCTTGCGGGCCACAATGGCGAGCGCCTTCCCATGCTCATGTCCGAAAACTGTGGCCCCAGGCACAAGAGGAGCGGCAGTCACAATTTTGGAGACGCTCGCGTCTTCAACCACGACTGCGACATGATTTCTGGTTGGTCAGGAGGCCCCCTCCTTCTTCGGACACCAACCGATGTCTTTACAATCGCGGTCAACTCGACGCGGTTTAATCCGGTTGTCCACCAGACCGGTTTTCCGTTCGATGACCGGTTCAATCCGAACACGGCGATCCGCGTGGACAATGACTTTCTGGCTGCGATCAAGCGCCTAACCGTTGACGGAGCCCCTATCCAACTGGCGGACAGCACATCAGTTTGCAGTTCGGGCGAGCAAGCCGACTGTTGAACACGTTACTTTTTGGGTGTCGCAATCGGCGCGAGCAGAGCCTCCAGGCTTTTGCATATATCTTTCGCGCGACTTCCGGGTCTTCCGCATTCGCAATCGCGAGCCCCGCCTGCATCAACGAGCCACCAATAAGATCGGCGAGTGGTTCCAAGGGCTGCTTGGGCAATATGCCCTCGTCCACAAGGTGTTCGAGAGAATGGGTCACCAGCGCTTTGTTGAGTGGTTTTTGGAGATCGCGCCACTCTTCCCATCCCAGCACAGCGGGCCCGTCCAGCAAGATCACCTGTTTGATGTCTTCCCGGCTGTAAAAATCAAGAAGAACGCGCGTGCCAACAACCAGGTCCTCTCAGTCATGTGTAATCTCGTCCACAGTCGTCTCAAACAGCTCCATGGCGACGTCATTCAGCATGTCGAGAAAGAGCGCACGGAAAAGATCCTTCTTGTCTGAAAATTGGTGGTAGAGCGCACCCCGTGTCACGCCAGCCCGCGCGACAATTTCCTCAGTGCCCGTCTCTGCATATCCTTGGGACACAAACAGAGCACGGGCCGCCTTCAACAGTTTGGTGTGATTGCGCGAGGGTTTCTTTGCGGGGGCGTTCATAAAAATACAGATTGTATGAAGATCTCCTTGCGACTATACACGATCCAATTCATATAGATTGTTTGAATCTGCTCTGAGTGGTGACGATTGGCGGAGACTGCGCTCCGTTGGGCTGCACTATCTCAAATTCATCTTGCTGATCACCCATATGGGACGCCTGTCAGATGGCGAGGCAGGCGACACAATTGAAGATTTAGGTGTCGTGGCTGTCGTCGGGTCCGCCTTGGTCTTCGGTGCCTTTCTCATCCGTCTTATTACCGCCCTGAAGCGACGGCAACATGCCGCGCCTGCATAACCTGACGGTTTCGCGTGACCTCCCCGCACGGCGCGGTATATTTGCCCCAAAGGGCGAACAATGCCCGCACACATAAAAACGGGGAGAACCATATGGCCTGGAACTACGGCGATATACTCGACACCATTGCGCCCATGCTGCCAGCAGACGCACCGGCAATGATCCATGGCGATCGCATGATCACCTGGGGCGAAACAACCAAGCGCACCAACAATATCGCACGTGGACTTATTGAACGCGGCGCAAAGCCCGACGATAAGCTTGCCTTCTATATGCGCAACCGGCCTGAATATATGGAGACCCTCGCCACCAGCTTTAAAGCGCGCATGATCCATGTGAACGTCAACTATCGCTACACAGCCGATGAAGTCTTCTACATCTTTGACAATTCCGATGCGCAGACCGTTGTCTATGGATCGGAGTTTCGTCACATCATCGAAGAGTTGAAAGATCGGCTGACAAAAGTCGCAACCTTTATCGAGGTGACAGAAGATGGCACGACCGCCGCTTTCGCGGAAGATTTTGAAACCCTCGCCACCAACGGCGACGGATCGCAGCTCGACATTAAGCGCTCACCTGATGACCAGCTCTTTATCTATACCGGCGGCACAACCGGCATGCCCAAAGGGGTCATGTGGCGTCATGACGATATGCGCGAAGCACAGCTGAATGCGCTTCGCCGGCTTGGCCCAGTTCCTGAGTCACTTGAAGAATTACAGGCGGCGATCAATGAGGTCGGACCTGCAGGCAAGATGATCCCCGCCTGCCCGCTCATGCACGGCACTGGATTGCTCACCGCCCTCGGCAATCAGATGAACGGCGGCTGCGTCGTCACACTCAGTCATCCGTCTTTCAATCCAGAAGAAATGCTCAACGCAATCGACAAGCATAAGGTAGCAAGCGCCGCTATTGTTGGAGATGCGTTTGCCAAACCGCTTCTGAAGACACTTGATGAAAACCCCGGCAAGTATGATCTCTCCAGCATGGAAACACTCATCTCTTCTGGCGTGATGTGGTCTATGGAAGTGAAACAAGGCCTTCTGAAACATATGCCGACGGCCATCATGACCGACAGCTTTGGATCATCAGAAGGGTTGGGCTTTGGGTCCTCCCTTACAACTGCCGACGGTGTTATCAGCACGGCAAAATTCCAGATTGGTGATCGGTGTAAGGTCTTTGACGAACAGGACAATCTCATCGAACCAGGCTCCGGCAAGCCGGGCTTTATCGCCCTGACAGGCCCTATTCCGGTCGGCTACTACAAAGACGAGGAGAAGACGGCCAAGACCTTCAAAACGATCGACGGCGTTCGCTATTCAATGCCTGGTGACTGGTGCACAGTAGAAGAAGATGGCACCCTCACTCTGCTGGGCCGTGGTTCTGTCTGCATCAACACCGCAGGCGAAAAGGTCTATCCGGAAGAAATCGAAGAAGTTTTGAAAACCCACCCTGCCATTGACGACGCGCTTGTTGTCGGCGTCCCCGACGAGAAGTGGGGACAGTCCGTCACTGGGATCGTGAAGCTGAGCGGCGAAGGCGACTTCAATGAAGAAGACCTCCGGCAGCATGTACGCAGCTCCCTCGCCGGATATAAAACGCCAAAGCGCATTTTGGTGGGCGATGCAATCCCATTCCGCGCCTCAAACGGCAAGGCGGATTACAAAAGCGTCACCAGGTTCGCGCTGAACGAGCTGGGCATTCCCGCATAACACTGCGGCACAAAGAACAAAGATATGGCGGCCTGGGATAAACATCTGGGCCGCCCTTTTTCTTTTCAGTGCTCAAGCCAGGAAGACACCCGCAATTCCTCCACCAGATGATCGACCACGGCCCGCACCCGGGCCGACGTTTGTCCCGCTTCCTTGTGGACCACATGCACAGGAAGCGGCGCTCCTTCCGCCTCAGGCAAAACAATCTGCAATGTGCCCTCAGCCACTTCAGCCGCGACCTGATAGGACAGAACGCAGGTCACGCCACGCCCCGCGACCGCGGCAGCGATCGCAGCGTCAGCTGTGTTCACTCGCAAACGCGTATCCGGTCTATGCGTGACTGTTTTGCCGTCGGACACCAGCCCCCACTGACTGCCAGATCCGCTCTGCGAAAAATCGATAAGCTGGTGCTGATCGAGATCGGCAACACTCGCAAGGGTCCCCTGTTCTTCCAGATAGGACGGTGCGGCACAGAGAACCCGGCGCACGGATCCAACCCGGGAAGCGACCAGCGTTGAATCCGGCAGATCTGCAATCCGGACGGCCACATCAATGCCCTCATCCATCATATGAACCAACCGGTCGACGAAAAGCGTGGAGACCGACAGCGCCGGATAGCGATCCATCAGGCGAAACAAAATAGGCGTAAGCGCCAGACGTCCAAACAGCGCTGACCCGGTGACAGACACCCACCCTTCCGGCTGCCCGTGCCGACCACCAGCATGGGCGTCAGCTTCCTCAAGATCAGTCAGAATACGCCGACAATCTTCCAGATACCGGCCCCCAGCATCCGTAAGGCGCACAGACCGCGTAGTCCGATGAAACAGCCTGGCCCCGAGGGTTTCCTCCAGCTCTGAAACCAGACGCGTCACAGACGGCGCGGAAAGCCGAAGCGCACGCCCAGCGGCAGCAAACCCTTCCTCATCTGCGACGGCGACGAAAGCAGCCATCGCCCGAAACCGGTCCATCTATTATTCCATTTTCCAAAATAATAAAGTTCGAAACTAGCATATTCATTCATTTGAAGAAAAGGCCCAGATTTCCGCCATCGACCCACCACGCCCACGCACTCAATGGAGGACTTCATGACCCAAGCAACCGACACCCAGACCCTGACCCAAGGTGCCCACCATATCGGCCTCACCATCCCGAGCCTTGCTGACACAAAGACCTTTTTTCTCGACACGCTCGGATACAGCCAAGTCGGCGAAGTGCCCGATTATCCCGCGGCCTTCTTGTCTGACGGCACAACCATGATCACTCTTTGGCAGGCGAACGATCCGGCCACTGCCACCGCGTTTGATCGGAAAAACGTGATCGGCCTCCATCATCTCGCACTGAAAGTGGCTGACAGGGCCGCCCTTGCAACACTCCATGACAGGATCAAAGCCGCACCCGGATGCGAAATTGAGTTCTCCCCGGAATCACTGGGCGGCGGCGACATCCATCACCTCATGTGCACCATCCCAGGCGGCGTTCGCGTCGAATTCATCGCACCCACCGCCTGAACCAGGCAACAGGAGCCAGCTAGCAGGAGGAAGACAGATGACCCAAGGTTGGACATGCAAGACACCGCCCTTCCACGAAGGCGAACTGCGCATTCAGGCGCGGGTCGGTGTCCGCGAACGAACAGAGATACAGGGCCTGCGCGTCATCCGCGATCACCTGCCCGGCCAACATCGTGAGTTCTACGAAAACCTCCCCTTCCTCCTGCTGGGCTCCGTCGATACGGAAGGCCGACCCTGGGCGTCTTTGGTCGCAGGCCCGAAGGGCTTCATTCAAAGCCCCAATGCTGACCACATCCAACTAAACACAAGTGCTCTACCGGGCGACCCTCTGAACCAGACATTGCAGGATGGAACACACCTAGGTGCCTTGGGGATCGACCCAGCCACCAGACGCCGCAACCGCTTTAATGGCAAAGCGTCCCAGGTGCACGTAGGAAAATTTGACGTCGTTGTGGATCAGTCCTTCGGCAACTGCCCCAAATTCATCCAGACGCGCGACGTCACCTACTTTGACCCATCAGAAAGCGCGTCGACGCCCATCGTGCGGGATGCCTCCTTGTCGAACGCCGACGTGGTCCGCACAATCACCGCGGCCGACACATTCTTCATCGCCACGGCTTATTCAGACGGCAGCGGATCAGCAGCCATGGGCGCAGATATATCCCATAGAGGCGGCAAGCCGGGTTTTGTGAGAATTACGGACAAAAATTCCATCCTCTTCCCAGACTTTGTCGGCAACAATCACTTCAACACCCTCGGCAATATTGAAATGAACCCCCAGGCAGGCCTCCTCTTCATCGATTTTGAAAAGAACGGGCTCGTCTACATGACCGGAAAAGCAGAGACCATCTGGGATGGTCCTGATCTTGATCGATTTGAGGGAGCCAAACGCCTCACAAAGATCACCCCAACCAAGATCATCATCACCCAAAACACGCTGCCATTGCGGTTTAAGTTTGGAGATTATTCGCCCTTCCTCACCAAGACCGGAAGCTGGTGGCCCGGAGCTCGTCGGCCGTTTTGAAATTCCTTCGCTTGACAACCAACGCCCTTGCGGAAATCGCGCAAAATACAACCACCTAAACCCAATGTCCGCTTGCCTAGAGGCCCATCAGCGCTATTCTTCTTGCAACGTAACTGACGAAAAATCAGGAAGAGACCCTTATGGACGCTCTAGAGCAATTCCGGGCCGATACCCGCGCCTGGCTGGAAGAAAACTGCCCCGCTTCAATGCGCACCCCCATGCCCGAAGATGAAAGCCCTTGGGGCGGCAAACGCGCTGTGTGGAAGAACCCCGAGTCAAAGCAATGGCTTGACGCCATGGCGAGCCGCGGCTGGACTGCTCCGCAATGGCCATCTGAGTATGGCGGTGGTGGTCTTTCCAAAGATGAAAACAAGATCCTGCAGCAGGAATTGCGGCGCATCAAAGCCCGCCCTGCCTTGATGAGCTTCGGCATCTGGATGCTTGGCCCTGCACTCTTGGAATTTGCCAACGAAGAACAGAAGAAAGAGCACTTGCCGAAAATCGTGCGTGGCGAAATCCGCTGGTGCCAGGGATATTCTGAACCAGGCGCAGGCTCTGACCTTGCAGGCCTTCAGACCAAGTGTGAAGACAAAGGCGACCACTATCTCGTCAACGGTCAGAAAATCTGGACGTCTTACGCGGACAAAGCCGACTGGATCTTTGCTCTCGTGCGCACCGACACAAGCGTCAAGCATGATGGCATCAGCTTCCTGCTGATCGACATGGAACAGGACGGTGTTGAAGCACGCCCCATCACCATGATTTCAGGGGCCTCCCCCTTCTGTGAAACCTTCTTCACCAATGCGACCGCGCCAAAAGGCAACCTTGTTGGCGAACTCAACAAAGGGTGGACCATCGCCAAACGCCTGCTCCAGCATGAGCGCGAAATGATCTCCGGCATGGGGATGGGCAGCGGTGGAGGTGGCACTGGCCTCGCAGACCTGGCAAAAGACTATGTTGGCCAGGCAGACGGCAAAATCTCCGATGCCACTGTTCGAGATTCTGTTGCACGCCAAAAAATGGACGCCCATGCTTTTGGCCTGACACTTCAGCGCACAACAGAAGAAGCAAAAGCCGGTCAAGGAACCGGCGCGGCATCGTCTATCTTCAAATATTACGGAACGGAACTAAACAAGCGCCGCAACGAACTCATCATTGAACTAATGGGTACGCAGGGCCTTGGGTGGGAAGGCGACAGCTTCTCAGATGAAGAACTGTCGGCGCCACGCAGTTGGCTGCGCTCGAAAGGGAACTCCATCGAAGGTGGCACAACCGAAGTTCAACTCAACGTGATTTCCAAGCGTGTTCTCGGCCTGCCCAGCTAACACGCGACGATCACCTCTTAAGAATAGAAACGACTAAATAAAAGACAGGGATACCCATGGGGTTGGTACTGACCGAGGAGCAAACACTCCTCAAAGAAACAGCATCGCAGTTTTTTCAAGAAAAGCTGCCGGTTGCGAACTTGCGCAAATTGCGGGATGAGAAAAACGCTGACGGATTTGATCGCAGCACATGGAAAGAAATGGCAGACCTGGGCTTTGCCGGCGTGCTCGTGCCGGAGAGCTATGGCGGTACGGAATTCGGCCCGGTTGGCCTTGGCGTCATTCTGGAACAAGCCGGAAGAACCATTGCGTCAACGCCGCTACTTTCTACTGTCCTCTTGGGCACAACGGCTATTCAGCTGGGCGGCTCGCAAACCCAGCGCCAGGATTTTCTACCTGCTATCGCGGCCGGAGAGACCATCTTGGCGTTGGCGGTTGAGGAAGGCCCACACCACAATCCGACGCAGATAGCCACAACAGCCACGGCAGACGGTGACAGTTTCAAACTATCCGGGTCAAAAACCTTTGTGATTGATGGACATGTGGCCGACACGCTGATTGTTGTCGCCCGCACATCAGGCGAAGTGAACGATGCAAATGGCCTGACGCTGTTCTTTGTCAATACCAGCGGAACAGACGGCCTGGAGATCACTCGGACCATCATGGCAGACAGCCGCAATGCGGCGAACGTCACGCTGAAAGATGTAACTGTGCCCGCATCAGCGGTTCTTGGTGGCGTCGATGGTGGCTGGGACGTTCTGGAACCTGTCCTTGATGCGGGCCGCATCGGTGTTTCTGCAGAATTGATGGGCCTCATTCAGGAAGCCTTTGATCAGACACTGGTCTATCTGAAAGAACGCACCCAGTTTGGGGAACCGATTGGATCGTTCCAGGCGCTTCAGCACCGTGCAGCGGAAATGTTCGCGGAATTGGAAGTCTGCCGGTCCGTTGTCCTGGACGCCCTCAGTGCTTTGGAAGAGCGCCGCAATGACGTCCCGAGCCTTGCAAGCCTGGCAAAGGCCCGCCTGTCTGAAGCGTCCAAGCACATCACGAATGAATGCCTACAGATGCATGGCGGCGTGGGCATGACGGATGAATATGATGTCGGCCTCTTCATGAAGCGGGCCCGCGTTGCCGCAGCGACCTTTGGCAATGCCGGTTTTCATCGGGATCGCTATGCCGGTCTGGATGGCTTCTAAAACATCTGATTCGCACTGTATTTAAAGGGCTTCGAGGCAACATCGAGGCCCTTTTACTATGCGAAGCCTTTCTTGCATTTCTGAGCCGAACCTTCTATCGACAGAGACAGCGGTGCGCATCATACTAGCGCCTGCAATTGACGCGGGCGGGACTCACCCTCCTGGCCCCATGACCCCAAATGACAGGATTTCAGCAAAGCTATGGCCGATGAAAACGACGAAACCCAGCCGGAGCGCATCACTGTTTTGGCAAAGGACTTCACGCCAGCAGCGATGGAATTCCATCGCCGCAACATGAGCGCGAAGGGGTATCGCATGGAAGGCCAGATCGTGCCGCGCAAATTCCAGATGATTGAAGGCATGGGCGAACCGGCTGACCTCTTTGAGGGCGAACGTTTCTACGCCGTGACTTTTGTCCGGAAATCTGATCAGGAATAGACAGCCTGCACGAGGTCGTATGGCCGAGCAAAACAATCCAGAAGACCAACAGCCTCCTCATGACACTCATGAGGCAAAAAGCGACACGAGTATGGCTGATGTGGTCATGCCCGATGGTGTTGATCGCTGGACCCTGATGCGCGATGTCACCGTATTTCAGGGCAAGCTGATCCTGGATGGCCTTCGCGACCTGCTCTTAAGCCCGATCTCCATCGCCGCTGCGCTGATCGGCATTATCGGTGGTGGTGACAGGCCGGGACGCCAATTCTACGATCTCCTCTACATGGGCAAGCGTTCCGAAAAGTGGATCAATCTTTTCGGCGCTGCCTCTCATGTATCCCCACCTCCCTTCGACAAAGAAGACAGCGAAAGTGTCGACGCTCTGGTGGACCGGCTGGAGTCGGTCGCGCGCCGCCAATACGAAAAAGGTGGATTGACTCAGAACGCCAAAGACGCTGTTGACCGCGCGCTGGACGCCGTCAACAAGGGCCTGAACACCAAAAAACCTTAGAATTCTACCACACCTGCACATACCACTGTGAGACCAGTGGCTTTTTGCTGGCTCTGTCGGGCGCACCATGCATCATGAAACAAACAAATGATGTTGGGGAGATCACAATGACCGCACAAGAAAACTTTGGACACGGCACCCAAGCAGGTGAAGTTGTCAAAGGTGTAAGCCTTGCAGGGAAAACAGCGATCGTGACAGGTGGCGCCTCAGGCCTCGGCGTCGAGACGGCCCGCGCGCTCTTACAAGCTGGTGCGGCTGTCACCCTGCCCGTGCGTTCCCTCGACAGAGGAAATGATGTTACCAAAAGCCTTTCTGCGGAGACCGGAAATCCAAACATCTCCGTCAGACAGATGGATCTCATCGACTATGCAAGCGTGCGATCTTTTGCAGAAAGCTTTCTCGCTGACCATGACCACCTGGATATTCTCATCAACAATGCAGGTATCATGGCCTGCCCGCTGGCCCGCTCTCCCGAAGGGTATGAAAGCCAGTTCGCCACCAATCATTTGGGCCACATGTTGCTCACATGCAAGCTGGCCCCTGCCCTGATCAAGGCAGCCCCTGCCCGCGTTGTGTGCCTAAGCTCCATCGGGCACCGCCTGTCACCGATCCGTTTCGACGACATCAACTTTGAAACCACAGACTATGACAAATGGGTCGCTTACGGGCAGGCAAAAACAGCCAACGCCCTTTTCGCCGTTGAACTGAACCGTCGCCTTTCAGACAAAGGGGTAAACGCCTTCTCCGTCCACCCCGGCGGTATCATGACAAACCTGCAACGGGATATGTCGGACGCAGAGATCAAAGGCATGGGCTGGGTCGATGATGATGGCAATGTGCGGGAAGGCTTCAAAACACCCGCAGGCGGTGCTGCGACAGCCGTCTGGGCAGCAACCAGCGCGAGTCTGAAAGGTCATGGCGGTGAATATTGCGAAGATTGTCATATCGCAGAACCCGCCAGAGATGATGTTCCCTTTGCTGGTGTGCAGGCCCATGCCCAGGACGCCGAAGCTGCCAAAAAACTATGGGCGGCATCTGAGAAAATGTTAGGCGAAACCTTCGACGTTTAAGCCCTCAAAAGGCGACCTCACTTGAGGTCATGCGGCGAAATACCCGATCCCAAAATAGAATGCGACGATGATCGCAATCGAAATGAGGATTGAAATTGTGGCCAGCGTTGCACCCAAGGCAACGATAGCACCATCATGTTCAATCAGACCGATCCCCAAAACGGCAAATGAGATCGCCGGCAACCAGGCACTAAGCGGGATTGGCAAACACAGGTTGATTGCAGACGCGAGCAGCAAGCCGCCCAGCAGACGTTCAGCACGTCCTTCAAACAGAAACGACAGACGGGCTTTCGTTAAACGCGCAACAGGCCGCGCAACAGGAAGGGCTTTCAAGGCCGCATTACGCCATTTTTCTCTCTTGAGATGTCGGTTAAGCAGAAATTTTGGCAACCAAAGGTCGGGGCGTCCCATGACCATCTGAACTGAAATAAACAAAGCGGGGACACCAAAAATCAAATTGGACCCGTAAGGCAGGGGCAGCATGTTGAGCAGCCCGACAAGCAGCAGCGCCCAGCCGAAGCTCCGGTCGCCTAGCCCGTCCAGGACATCTCCCAATGTGCTGCCCTCTGGGCCATTTCGGGCCCCAAGGCCCGCCAACCCACGGATCGCATCACTTCTTTTCTTAGCCATTTACTGCCCGAAACACTGTTCCGGACGGAAATACCATATTGCGGTAAATGAGGGTAGCGCTCTGTTGGGTAACCATGCGGTTGAAGGAATCACCGTGCTTGTCGACGAACTGATGGTTCAGGGCGCCGGAAATATGGCCGCCAATACCAATGAAGGCATGAGGCCAGCCATCCCCAATTTCATGACGAGCACTAAATTCCTGCATATCCTAGCCAGGATCATCCTCCCGTCTCGGGTAGGTCTACCAAGTGGGAAGAGGGGCTATCAGACACAACGCAAGCCATTTTTGATAGCGCCAGATATGGTAATTTGTGATTAGAAATTTAAACCTACCGACGATCAGCAACAGGCACACAACAGAATGAAAGAAAAGCCCTGGTTTCTCTACATTCTGGAATGTGCGGGCGACCGGCTATATACCGGCATCACCGTAGATGTTGACGCTCGGTATGCCGCGCACGCGAGCGGGAAAGGCGCCAAATTTACCCAAAGCTTCCCACCTCGGCAGATCCTGTTCCAGGCACAATTTCCAGACAGGGCGGCTGCGAGCCGAGCGGAGTCGGACCTCAAGAAACTGTCTGCCGCAGAGAAGCGGCACTTCGTGCAAACCAACACTTAAACCGGAAAACATTCCTTATGACCTCATCCAACGACAGAGAAACGATAAGTAACCTAGAGGTGCAGGTTGCCCATCAAACGAAGCTTCTGGACGAGCTCAATGAAACTGTCCGTGCGCAATGGACGGAGATCGACAAGCTGACAAGGTCTGTCACCCTGCTCGCTGACCGGTTGTTAAACATCGAAACGGCCAGCAAAAAGGGGATGCCAGGCGAGGAACCACCTCCGCCCCACTATTAAGCCTGTGGTTGGTTTTGCTGTTAGCGCCGAGACGGCCTATAGGTGAGCAATGAGCCCAGACGCCCCCCGCCCCATCACATACGATCCGCCACATGATCCGCTACAAGTGGTGCATCAAGATGCACATATTCTCGTCTTATCAAAATCATCAGGATTGTTGACTGTGCCGGGCAAGCCCGCCACCCACGCCGACTGCCTTGAAAGCAGAGCCCGCACTGAGTTCCCAACAGCAACGATCGTCCACCGACTGGATATGGATACGTCCGGCATTTTGGTCATGGCAATGACCCCGTATGCTCATCGACACCTGGGCCTGCAGTTTGAAAAGCGACAGACGGAAAAAACCTATACCGCCCGCGTTTGGGGCGACATGACGGAGGATGGAGGCACCGTCGTCGCGCCCATAATCACCGACTGGCCCAACAGACCCAAGCAGGTGATTGATTTTGAGAAAGGTCGATCAGCTGAAACCCGTTGGCAGGTGATTGAACGGGAAGCAGGCGTCACACGCGTAGAGCTTTTTCCTCACACTGGACGCTCTCATCAATTGCGCGTGCACATGTTGAGCCTGGGACACCCTATCCTCGGCGACAATATCTACGCCCCCGACGACGCGTTCAACGCCGCAGACAGGCTACAGCTCCACAGCACGTCTCTGACCCTGCACCATCCAGACGGCGGAAAACGCATAACCTTTTCCGATCCCTGCCCGTTCTAAATCGAGCACCGGCTGAGTTCATTCAGATATCTCTGGTCCATGCGCTCTGATCATCAGAGCAGCTAAGCCCGCACCCGAGAGAGCGAGCGCTCCAAGGAAGAGGGAAGCGCTCTGTTCGCCACCAAAGGAAACAGCGATCCCCGCAATCGCTGGAATCGCGATGCCCCCGCACATGCCCATACCAACGAGCAGGCTTGACCGCCTGGGGGATGCCACCATCGGACGGGCCAGCCAAGCAAACATATTTGGAAAGATCAATGAAATGGCCGCACCGGACAAAACAAACGCATAAGGCGCTACTTGCTCATCAAAGGTCAGAAACAGGCAACCAGCACCGACAAGGAGACCCGCCAAGACCAGTCGCCCCCCAACCCAACAGCAGAAATCTCAATCCCCACACCGAGCACCATTAGAAACAGGATCCAGCGATAACACCAAAACAAGACGGAAAGATCCTCGCCCCAGTCAGTGATGTCAGGGGCCCAGTCATCGCTCATAAGCGCGAAGGGCAGGATCGCTAGGGCAACCAGAAGGATCGCAAAAAAAAGCCCGTGCCTAGCGTCAATGCTTTCCAAGGACCAGACACGACAGAATTTTCTCACTCTTAAAGATTAACGCCAGATTCTGCGGGCCTGACTAACCCAGATACAGGCTTAACGCCTTGTTTTACATAATCATTCTGATTGCGCCAGCCACAAGAGCATTAAACTTTCAGAAATCTGAGAACCTTAGAGTTCACCTAAGGTTGTGGATATAAAGCCTAGGAGCCCGTCATGGAGAAAGATCAGCAGATCGAGTTGGGCAGTATGTTGGTCGCTCATTGGCAATCGCTCTTATCTTGCGACTGCATACCCTCAGCTGGAAAGTTTCAACCAGACGCCAGTCTGAAAGACATCTTGCCGCACATACTGATCCTCGAAGTCGACTCAAGCGACGTTAAGTTGAGCCTCTTGGGTCCAGGTCATGACGGCAGATTTCCAATCAATCCAACTGGCCTCTCTTATCTGGAGACGCTTCCGCCTGAACGACGCTATCCAACCATGCTTCGGGTACAGGCTATGCTTCAGCAAAAATGCGGCGCGCGGTTGGAATTCGAAGAGAAAACAGACGACGGCAGCATGGCGTCCACATTTTTAACAGTTGTCCCCTTTGCACCAGACACCAGCCGCAGTGCCTGCTTGGTCGCGGTAGCACCACCAGACACCCAAGCCGGTGACGATGCAGCGAACTCCACACCATTCCTAGGACGCCCCCTAAAGAACTTTGACTACCTGGACCTCGGATTTGGCGTGCCTTCGCCGATTGTCGAAAAAATCATGGGTGTTGAAGGCCCCTCCCCCGATCTGGAGTGGCCGGACCTCAAATCACTGGTCGAATGATTTGGTGGCAACAGACCCTAGCCATGCCCGATGCCAAACAATGAATGTGTTTGCTGACAGGTCGTCACCATTTGGGATGAGACATTGAATCGCATCCGATCAAAGGCTGGCTCAGCATGGACTTCCCCTACCCACTCTCAGGCATTGTTACTGTAACTGCCCTGATCATTTAAATGTGGATGGCGGTCCAAGTCGGAAAATCCCGTGGAAAATATGACGTTCCAGCCCCTCAGAACGCCGGACCCGATGAGTTTCTCCGCACGCTCCGCGGTCACGAGAACACACTAGAAGGACTCCTGATTTTTCTGCCCGCACTCTGGATGTTTGCTTTGACATTTGGCGATCTGTGGGCTGGCCTGATCGGCTTATTCTACCCCCTGGGCCGTGTCATATATGCGCAGGGGTACTATCAAGCCGCAGAAAGACGAAGTCGTGGCTTTATGATTGGCCTTGTCTCCACAGCGATGCTCCTGGTTGGCAGCCTGATCGGGTTTGTCCTCTCCGCCGCGACACTGTACCTATAGTCGCTCAACACACAACAATTGGCGGAAACTAACTGATTTCCGAAGCGATCAATCTCGATTTGTAGTTTGTCAGATTTGTTCAGACAATTTTGTTATATACCACTACTGGGCTTGTTGTGACTGCCTATGTGAAACCCCTCCAGAAGAGTTAGGGACCCTGTTGCAGAATTCAGATCCTGAAGCGAGCAATCTCATTAGAAAAGATTGGCTCAAAACCCTCGCCAAATACCGTGCACCCAGCTACCCACGCAGCCTTTTCGAGCTGGGCGTCACGGGCCTTCCCTTTGTCGCCCTCTGGGGAGCTGCGTGGTGGGCCCTGTCTATTAGCTACTGGCTGGCGTTTGGGATCAGCCTTGCTGCGGGCCTTTTCCTTCTCCGGCTCTTTTTGATCCAACATGATTGCGGCCATGGCGCATTTTTCCGCACGAAATGGGCCAATGACTGGGTTGGACGGACGCTCGGCGTCTTCACCCTCACGCCTTACGACGTTTGGGCGCGCAGCCACGCCATTCATCACGGAACGGCCGGCAATCTTTCGAAACGCGGCACAGGCGATGTCGACACGCTGACGGTTCGCGAATATCTGGCGCTCCCGAAACGGAGGCAGGTTTTATATCGCCTCTATAGACACCCTCTGGTCATGTTTGGACTGGGTCCAGCCTATATCTATTTTGTCCGCAACCGTCTGCCACTCGGGTTTATGCGCTCAGGCTCCAGATATTGGATCAGCGCCATGGGCACTAACGTGGTCACCGCGCTGTTGGTGGCACTCGCAATCTATGCCGTGGGGGCAGGTCCTTTCCTGCTAGTCTACCTGCCGACAACACTATTGGCGGCGTCCATCGGCGTATGGCTGTTCTATGTGCAACATCAGTTTGAAGACACGTTTTGGGCTGAGGCTGAAAATTGGTCGCTAAATGACGCTGCTTTAACCGGTAGTTCACACCTCGATCTTCCACCTGCGCTCCGCTGGATCACCGCCAATATTGGCATCCACCACGTGCACCATTTCAGCAGCCGCATTCCATACTACCGTCTCCCAGCCGTGCTGCGTGATTATCCCGAGCTTGCGAATGTAAGACGTCTAACATTCCTCCAGAGCTTCGGCTGTCTGAAGCTTCGCCTCTGGGATGAACAGAAGCAGCGATTGGTTCCGTTTTCAGCACTCAGGACGACCTAACCGGCTGCCGACCAACGCTCCTGTGCCTTACACCCACGGACTTCAATCTATCCGGCAACAGTTGGAACCCTCATCAGGAGAAAGCAATGGACAAGGGTCGGACATCAGCTTTTCTGATTTTCCTCTGGGCTCTGCTGTCCCTCAACCCACCAGTCCTCGCGGGCAGTCTCTACGTCTATAGCCCAACAGCCCTGGTTTACGAAAACCCAGGACCTGCCCAAGCTTCGACTTTCACACTCACATATGGCGACCGAATTACAGGGGCCGATGAGGCCGTCACGCCGACGCCAAGCGAATGGATCAAAGGAAAAATTGAAGCTGAGGCCACATCTATTGTGGGATATGTCCGCGCAGACTCGCTCCTCCCGCTCCCAGCACCTGATCTTTCACTGAGTGGCTTTCAGTCATTGATAAATCAGCTACGGAAAGAGGGCGCTGCGACATCCGAGCGTATGGAAGACATCACCACACGAACACAACTTTACGAGCATGGCGTCACACTCAGCACCCGGACATTTCATACACCTTACGGCGACTTTGAGGAACAGAGCCTCCTGGTTTCAAACATCACAGTCGCTCAAGGCTTTCTCCTCGCCCGGGCGATCGTCAATCAGGATGGCGTTGGGTCAGAGCACATGACACGCCTTCCCAGGGTCGAAAAGGACGAACAGGGAAATGCCCATATACTCGATGACAATTATTGGCAGATAATCTCAGTGAGACAAATGCCTGACGGTGTCCTAATCCAGTTCCCCGAACGCGCTGACTAGGCAGCGACACGGCCTCAGGAGTTACTCGCACCGACCGCCGAAATGCCTGGAAAAAACAGCCATGGCGAACTACCTTCAGTGTTGGGCCATTCATTCCCAACAGACAAAAGCTGTTCCCTTCCTGTGTCTGAGCAAACAGGCTGCCTTTCCATC
>Ga0189286_100176_pt1 | contig 32148 bp, 33 predicted proteins | sample UW69minimetaG_FD_130330 | JGI IMG/M metagenome (GOLD analysis project Ga0189286, IMG submission 130330) | Marine microbial communities from the Costa Rica Dome - UW69 mini metaG | ecosystem: Environmental > Aquatic > Marine > Oceanic > Photic zone | place: Costa Rica: the Eastern Pacific...
CAACGCGCGCTATTTGCAAGACATCGCCAACCGTAAAGTTGCCCCATTCCGCGGCACCTCCGTGCTGGTCGGCTCGCTCAATCTCGACCCGCGCTCAATCAAGACGAATGCCGAGATTGGCCTCTTGGTGGACAGCCCGGCTTATGCCCGCAGCATACTGACAAACCTCGACAAAAACCTCGCGGACTTCGCCTACAACGTCACCGCCGAGGACGCTGGCTTGCAGTGGACACACAAACCCAAAACTGTTGCGCCCACAGTGGTCACCAAAGACCCGGATGCAGGCCTCTGGCGGCGCTTCATGTCCGTGCTGCCCCAATGGTTCGGCCTCGAGGGGCTAACTTAGAGCGTTTCGAGAAATGATTAAGACACCAGCATCGCAAATGTCCTGAGAGCGCGAAGCGCGGCAAGGTATTTGCGGTCCCACTTTTCTCGAAACGCTGCGAGTCAGCACTTCACCAACACGGCCCCTGTGCGCCCGCCGGCCTCCACCATCTCTTGGGCCGCCGCGGCATCTTCCAGAGCAAACACATTGGGCGCATCCAGCTTCAAAGCCCCATCCGCAAAAGCCCCATGCAACCGCGCAATCGCGGCCTCGCGTTCCGCAAGCGGCAGAATGTAAATCAACGAGATATCCAGCTTCAAAGCCTTAAACAGCATCGGTCCAAACGGCATTTCCGGCGCCATGTCTTTGGCGGAGCCATAGGCCGCAATTGTCCCCAGCGGTTTCATCACCTCGGTCAGCAACGGCAGGTTTGATCCCAGCTCGACCTCGATGGCGCGATCCACACCGTCACACACGGCCAATATATCCTCCGCCAATGTCGCACTTGCATAGTCAAACACATGTGTCGCGCCCGCTGCTTTCACACGCGCCATATCCCTCGCCCCACAGGTCGCGATCACTGTCGCACCCCCCCAGGCCGCCAATTGCACCGCTAAAAACCCAACCGAGCCTCCGCCTCCGGACACCAGCACGGTCTTGCCAGCCACATCGCCGCCGCCAAACACCGTCTGCGCCGCCGTCAGCCCCGGAATGCCCATCACCGCGCCGTCCTCAAGCGACACACTGTCGGGCAAGGCAACCGCTTGCTCCGCCGGCACGGCGATGTACTCAGCACAGGTTCCAAATGGCCGCTGCCATTGCCCATTCCAGAGCCACACACGCGCGCCCACACGGGCCGCGTCAACGCCTTCGCCCACCGCCTCAATCACGCCAGACCCATCGCTGTGCGGCACAATCACCTCAAACGGCGGCTTGGTCACGCCTGGCCGCGACCCGCTGCGCGCCTTGCAATCTGACGGATTCACGCCGGAATAGGCCACGCGCACCAACACCTCTCCAGCCCCCGCTGTCGGCGTTGCCAATTCCTCGACTTTCAACACATCCCGCGCGGGTCCAAAGCCCCGCCACGTCACTGCTTTCATGACACATCCTCCCTGCTTGGCACCCATGCTGTCACAGGCCCAAATCAAGGACAATTGCTCTCAGAAGGTTTGACCCAGCGTCGCGCTCAGGTCCGGCGCAGGCGGATCACCACGTCGATCTTGGAAATCTCCGCGCCCTCAGGCGCACCGGGCAGCCGGGCAATCTCCAGCTCTTCGGCTGGCGCATCTGTCAGCACCCGATCGTCTTCCCAGAAGAAATGCGGATGGTCGCCGGTGTTGGTGTCAAAATAGCTTTTCGCACCATCCACCGTGATTTCCTGCATCAGCCCCGCGTCACAAAACGCCCGCAGCGTGTTGTAGACCGTGGCCAAAGACACACTGTCGCCATGCTCGCGCACGGAGGCAAACAGGCTTTCCGCCGTAACATGTCGGTCGTTTCCGTCGCCTACGAGCAAAGCGGCCAGCGCCACACGTTGTCGTGTTGGGCGCAGTCCAGCTGATGCGAGCCATTGGGTGCCGTTGCGAAGTGCCTCAGTGGTCATCTGTCTATTCCTGTGCGTCAGCTGCATATTTAGCGCAAAACCGCGCCGGAGTTCAAATGAAAATGAGTCGCAAACAATTCTCTGCCCCGTCGCCCATCTGCAGACACTTGCCTTGCAGGGACGGGCTGGCAGGTGATAAAGCAGGCAAAACCAACCCCAGAATGACAAGGGACCACCCAGAATGGCCGACTATCCCACGAGCTTTGACAAAGACGACCTGCTGAAATGCGCCCGTGGCGAGTTGTTTGGTCCAGGCAACGCGCAACTGCCTGCGCCGCCCATGCTGATGATGGACCGCATCACCGACATCTCCGCCGACCGCGGTGAGTTTGGCAAAGGCCACGTGGTTGCTGAGTTCGACATCACCCCGGACCTGTGGTTCTTTGAATGCCACTTCCCCGGGAACCCCATCATGCCAGGGTGTCTCGGCCTAGATGGCCTGTGGCAGCTGACCGGCTTCAACCTCGGCTGGCGCGGCATGCCCGGCAAAGGCATGGCGATGGGCGTGGGCGAAGTGAAGCTCAAAGGCATGGTCAAACCGGACCGCAAAATGCTGACCTACCACGTGGACTTCACCCGCATCATCGACCGCAAGCTCAAGCTGGGCGTCGCCAACGGCAAAGTCTTTGCCGACGGCGAAGAAATCTATGAAGTGAAAGACATGAAAGTTGGTCTGGCGGCGGAGTAAGCCTACGTCGACAGTCTGAAAGATACGAAAGAGGCCCTTGGGCCTCTTTTTTGTTGCGGCACCCACGCAAACTGCGCTCCTGCCAAACACGTTCTGGTGACGTCGCGCCCCAACACTTGATCGCCATTCCCCTGCTCCCGTAGGCTCGTCGAACCACAACGCGAACAGACAAGGGACAGCCCATGACACATCTCACAGGTCAATGCCTCTGCGGCGAAATCTCATTTGAAGCCGACGGCGACGTGCCGGTCATGGCCAACTGCCACTGCACAGCTTGCCGCCATTCCACCGGCAGCGCTTATGCCACGCTGATGTTCATGAAGCAGGACGACATCAAAATCACCGGCACGCCCAAAACCTTCTCTCACGGCTCAGATGCGGGCACCACGATGACCAAGCACTTCTGCAGCACCTGCGGCACCCCCCTGTTCACGCAAAACTCCGCCCGTGAAGGTATGCTGGGCATCCGCGCTGGCAACATCAACGAACACACCGAATTCGCCCCAAAGGCCAATGTCTACGTCTCCAGCAAACTTGGAGCGACCATCTTAGAGGACAACATTCCGGCGTTTGACAAAATGCCAGGGTAATCGCTTCCCCTTTTGGCATCAATTTTCGCTCTTACAGCAGGCCGTTTGCGCAACATGAGAATGGCTGCCCATCCCCGGACGGGCCGCTGCCCTACTCGGACGATTTGGATGCGTTTTGCTGCTCCATGGCCTCTTTGCGTATCTTGTTGTCCTTGTCGTAGTGCCATTTGATGGCGAAATACGCGCCAATTCCCAAGACGATGATTTTAAAAGGAAAGAAGACGAGAGGGAAAAAATCAGACCAATGGGTCATCACACCTATCCGCGCTGTTAGATGAGTCTATCAGTGCTCACTTCATCTCATCCTAAAAGTGTCTAACACCCGCCAAATTGCCGCAGCTAAAACACTTCTTTCAGTACCTTTCCCAAAACGTTCCATTCTCTTCAGTATTCGCAAACGCATACAAGTGCCCCCCGGCCACCCCCCAATGCCAAGCCACCTTGCGCCGCCCCCCCTTCATCCCCTACATAGTGCTCAACAAACTATGGGAGAGCGCACATGCGTCGCGTCGTCGTTACCGGACTGGGTATCGTATCCTCGATTGGCAACAATGCCGAAGAAGTCACCGCCTCGCTAAAAGCGGGCAAATCCGGCATTTCCGCCAGCGCTGAAATGGCGGAGCACGGCTTCCGCAGTCAGATCGCTGGCCACATCGACATCGACATCAAAGAGCTGGTCGACAAACGCACCCTGCGCTTCATGGGCCCCGGCTCGGCCTACGCCCACATCGCCATGCAACAGGCCATCGCTGACGCGGGTCTGTCTGAGGATCAGGTTGTCAACGAGCGCACCGGCCTTGTGGCTGGCTCCGGCGGCCCGTCCACCTCGGCCATGCTGACCGCACACCAAACGGTTGCCAAAACCGGCGCGACCAAGCGCATCGGGCCTTTCGCGGTGCCAAAATGCATGAGCTCGACGATTTCCGCCAACCTGGCGACCGCCTTTAAAATCAAAGGCATCAACTACTCGATCACCTCTGCCTGCTCGACCTCCCTGCACTGCATCGGCAACGCCGCAGAGCAGATCATGATGGGTAAGCAGGACGTGATGTTTGCCGGTGGCGGCGAAGAACTCGACTGGACACTCTCTTGCCTGTTTGACGCCATGGGCGCGATGAGCAGCAAATACAACGACACCCCGGAAAAAGCCTCCCGCGCCTTTGATGCGGACCGCGACGGCTTTGTCATCTCCGGCGGCGGCGGCATTGTGGTTCTGGAAGACCTCGAGCACGCCCTGGCCCGTGGTGCCAAAATCTACGCCGAAGTCACCGGCTTTGCCGCGACCTCCGATGGCCACGATATGGTCGCGCCATCCGGTGAAGGTGGCGAGCGCGCCATGCGTCTGGCCGTGTCCACCCTGCCAGAAGACCGCAAGGTTAGCTACATCAACGCTCACGGCACCTCCACGCCGGTGGGCGATGTTGGCGAAGTTGAGGCTGTACGCCGCGTCTTTGGTGAAGGCACCACGCCGCCGATTTCCTCGACCAAATCCATGACCGGCCACGCCCAGGGTGCGGCGGGCGCATTGGAAGCGATCTTCTGCCTGCTGATGCTGGATGGCGACTTCATCACGCCATCGATCAACGTGGAAAACATGGACCCGGCGATCAACCCGGGTGAAGTGGCCACCGATCTTGTGGAAAACGCCGGTCTGGACACCGTCATGACCAACAGCTTTGGCTTTGGCGGCACCAACGGCTCGATGCTGCTGTCCAAATATCGCGGCTAAGCGCAGCCCCTACATGCAAGCTTTCAGAAATGCCCCCGCGCGGGGCATTTCGCATTTCTGGGGTCAGGCCTGTACTGCGTCGAGCTCCGCGCCAATGGCTTCCAAAATCTCCGCCGCGCCGCCAGTGCGCACCCGCGCCACGCCGGTGCCTGCCCATTGCGCGCCAAAACCCGGCTCTCCTGCCGCCTTCGCCGCCGCATTGAGTGCCTTGCCTGCGTCATAGGTCACCGGATAGTCCGGCACCTTGGCGTGCAAGCCCTGCCCCAACTTTACAAAATCATTCCGCATACAGCGGGCCGCACGCCCTGAAATAGATGTGGTCAGTACCGGCGGCCCCTGCTCCGGGTCCCGCAACGCCGCGCGATACGCCGCATCCGCCGCCGACTCCGTACAATCCAAAAATGCCGTGCCCAACTGCGCCGCCGCAGCCCCCCGCGCCAAGGCCCGCGCCACATCCGCGCCGTCCATCAAACCGCCCGCCGCAATCACCGGCAATTCACAGGCCGCCACCAGCCGCTCCACCAAGGCCAGCGTCGGCAGCGCCGCGTCCTCCGCATCCGGATCAAAGGTCCCCCGATGGCCGCCCGCCTCAATGCCCTGCGCCACTATCGCATCCACACCAGCCACCTCACAGGCCCGTGCCTCATCCACATTGGTGGCACTGGCAAACACCAGATTGCCCGCGGCTTGCAACTCCGAAATCCATGCCTTGTCCGGCAGGCCAAAGTGCACGCTCACCACCCCAGGCGCTTCTTCAATCAGCATGTCACACATCGCCCGATCCACCACAAAGCTGGTGTAAATCTCGTGCAAGGCCTCAGGCGGCTTCGCCCCAAACCGGGCAAACGTCGGCGTCAGGGCGGCCAGCCAGTCGGCCTCCACATCCGCATCCCGCAGCGCAGGCGCGTGGCAAAACACATTGGCATTGATCGGACGGTCCGTCAGCGCCCGCACCGCTCGGATCATCTCCCGTGCGCCGTCCACGCCCGCGGCCCCAAGGCCCAGCGCCCCCAAACCACCGGCATTGCTCACTGCCGCTGCCATCTGAGGCGTCGACACCCCTGCCATTGGTGCCTGCAACAGCGGCCAACTGAGTCGCAAAACTGCACTTAAATTCATAAAAAACGGCCTCCCACCGCGCAGGCTAGCGCAGCTTCGACAAAAGAAAAGTGCCGAAAACTACGCACAGGACACATTTTTCATCCATGGATCAACGGCTGCCGCGCCAAATACGCAAATTAAATCAAAAGCTAAGGGTCTGTCTCACTGCCGACGCTCAAAAAGTAGGCGCATACCGCCCAAAATTACCGCTTGGAAACACTGCACAATCCCCCCTATGAACCGCCCAATCACTCCCCCGACTCTCTGTGGACTTCGCACTATGCACTTCGTCGCTCTCTTGATCGCCGGTCTAGGCGTGCTGCTTCTGCTCTATCTCTCCAGCGTCTCTACCGCGGCGAAGCCACGACTGAACCGCGCGGAGCCGCTGCTTGTTGTTGTGAGCTTGGTGGCGATCTTTTGGGCGTTACAGACCACTGTGACAGACAGTGCGCAGACGGACTTGCAGAGCCCATCAAAATCGATGTTGCACGATCTCTATTTCGAGAAACACTGCGCAAACCATCTGGGCGGCGCGGTGTCCTACACAAATGGCTTTGCCTACTGTCACCGCGACGATCTGATCGTGGACACCTTTGTCAAATCCCAATAGCCGATGCCACCGATACCCCGCCAATCTAGCGGGCTGAATAGCTCAAACAGCCTTGTCCAAAACCACCGCGTTTTGACAGACAAGCGCCCCGCTCACGCAGGCAAATCCAACGTCCGACAAGCGCACAAAAGCCAAAACACGCCGGCAACGGCATGAGTTCCCCGCAGATGCACGCCCCCAACAAAAAGTTTTTTTGACATATATCAGACCCTTAACTTACATCCTCTGGAGATACTCACGCAAAACTTGTATAGCCATTTAAAAAACATTTTTGATAATCAACACGCTTGTGCAATACGAAGTTACCCTACGACACTTACGTTTTTTGGATCTGCGTGCACATGCCGGCCATTTCGCTCATTTTTGCCTCGTTTGGCATGGCCCTATTGGTCCTACTTGCGACCAATACCTTTCATGGTCGGCCATTGCTAAAACGCATGGAACCTATCCTGGCACTTATCAGCGTGATGTTTGTGTTTTTGGCGCTCCAGACAGCCACTTCCACCGGGACGACGGGAACCCCTGCCTTGGCAGCGCCATCATCCGGGCCAATCGCGGAACTGGCGCAAAGGTGCCTCGCGCAAACCCAATCCAGACAGCTCTGTTAGGATCACGCAGGGTCACCAACCAAATCTCGCACTAGCGCCCGAAAGAAAAAAGCTCACCGCGAACGCGGTGAGCCCAATAATATCTCAAAAAATCCAATGGATCAGTTGATCGACACCAACTCAATCGCAAAGGTCAGGTCCTTGCCCGCCAGCATGTGGTTCGCATCCAGCTTCACCACCTCATCGGTGATCTCCACTACGGTCACCGGCACAACCTGACCAGTTGGGGATTGCATCTGCAGCTGCAGACCAATTTCCAGTGGAATTTCTGCTGGGATCTGCTCCCGTGGCACATCCTGAATCGCTTCCTCGTGACGTGGGCCATAGGCCTGATCCGCAGGGATCTCCGCCACTTTCTTCTCACCCACGGTCATGCCGTCCACGGCGGTATCAAAGCCCGGGATCACCTGACCGCTGCCCAGAGTGAACTCCAGCGGGTCACGGCCCTCGGAGCTGTCAAACACAGAGCCATCGCTCAGGGTGCCGGTGTAGTGGATGCGGACGGTGTCGCCCGATTTTGCTGCGGTCATAAAATGTCCCATCTGTCAGCTTTGTCCGACCCCTTTGGCCGGCTTGAGGCGCGCACCCTATAGCCCTCGCGTCTATTTGTAAAACAGGGCCTTTTCGCCCCGCGCCAAACCTGCCACTCTGTCCGCAACACGGGAGGAAACCATGGCCATCACCACCTGCATTTTTGACGCCTACGGCACATTGTTTGACGTCGCCGCCGCAGCCCGCGAAGCCGCCGCAGAGCCGGGGCGCGAAGCTTTTGCCCAACATTGGCAGAAGGTCGCAAACGATTGGCGGCTGAAACAACTGCAATACACATGGTTGCGCGCCGTAGCCGATGCCCACACCGACTTCTGGGAGGTCACCCAAAACGGCCTCGATTGGGCGTTAGAAGCCTCTGGCCTGCAAGGTGATCCGGAATTGCGCGAACGCCTGCTGGCGCTCTATTGGGAGCTCTCCGCCTATCCCGAAGTTCCGGACATGCTCGCCAAACTCAAGGCGGCTGGCATGAACACCGCGATCCTGTCCAACGGCTCGCCCGACATGCTCACCGGTGCGGTGGACTCCGCAGGCGTGCAAGAGTTCCTCGATGACGTGCTCAGCGTCGAAGACGTGCAGATCTTCAAACCCGCCGCCGTGGTCTATGACCTTGTTGGACAGCGTTTCAACTGCGCCAAAGACGAAGTCTTGTTTGTGTCCTCCAACGGCTGGGACGCGGGTTGCGCCACTGGCTACGGCTTCACCACCGCATGGGTGAACCGCGCAGGTGAGCCCGTCGACCGTCTGCCATGGACACCCCACCACATTCTGTCTGACCTCACCAGCATTCCCGATCTTACGAGTTCCTGATGCCCCATTTCACCACCTCTGATGGCCTGTCGCTCTATTTTGACGACACCGGCGGGCCCGGCCCGATTGTACTCTGCCTCTCCGGCCTGACCCGCAACGCCACTGATTTTGACTATGTGCGCCCACACCTGAAAGACGCCCGCGTGATCCGCATGGACTACCGCGGTCGCGGCCAATCGGACTGGGCCGAAGACTTCGCCACCTACAATCTGGTGCGCGAAGCTCAAGACGCGCTGGAGCTGCTCGACCACCTGGGCATCGAACAAACCGCCATCCTTGGCACCTCGCGCGGCGGCCTCATCGCGCTCACGCTAACCGAAATGGCACCAGACCGCGTCACCGGTGTCTGCTTCAACGACGTGGGGCCAGTGATCGAAACTGACGGCCTCGAAGTCATCCTTGTCTTCATCGGGCGCAAACCGGTCTGGACCACCCGCGCGGAGGCCGCCGAAGCCCTCGCCGCCCGCCTGCCCGGCTTTCACAATGTCCCAGCCAGCCGCTGGGCCGAAGAAGCCGCACACCACTTTGTCGAAACCGACGATGGCCTCAACATCAACTACGACCCGAAACTGCGCAACGCCGTGCTGGCCGAGTTCGACCCCAAGGCCCCCGCAGGTGACCTATGGCCTCAGTTTGACAAGCTGAAAGGCCGCCCCCTCGCCGTTCTACGTGGGGAGAACTCCGACATTCTCGGCCAAGAGACCTACTCCGAAATGCAGTCCCGCGCGCCCATGCTGGCCTCCGAGGTCAAAGACCGCGCCCATGTGCCGTTCCTTGACGAACCAGAGTGCCTCAACGTCCTGCACCAATGGATCGCGCAATTGCCGAACGGAGAGCCCGCATGAACATCGACATGATCCGCGCCGCCGCCTTGCGCATCCAGGGCCACGCCCGTGTCACCCCCATGCTTACCTCGCCGTTCCTGGACGAGATTGCGGGTCGCCGCGTGCTGGTGAAAGCCGAAAACCTGCAACACACAGGGTCTTTTAAGTTTCGTGGTGGCTGGTCGGCGGTGTCCGCTATGGATGACGCCACCCGCAAACGCAGCATCATCGCCTATTCTTCCGGCAATCACGCCCAAGGCGTCGCCGCCGCCGCTGCCGCCCATGGCGCCCCCGCCGTAATCGTCATGCCAGAAAACGCCCCCAAGCTGAAAATAGAAAACACCCGCGCCCTTGGCGCCGAGGTCGTACTCTATGACCGCGCCGGGGGCGAAAGCCGCGAGGAGGTCGGCGGCAAAATCGCCGAAGAACGCGGCCTGACCCTAATCCGCCCCTATGACGAGCCACAGGTGATCGCGGGGCAAGGTACCACTGGTCTCGAAATCGCGGCTCAAGCCACCGAGCTGGGCGTGACCTCCGGCGACGTCATCGCCTGTTGCGGCGGCGGCGGGCTGACGTCGGGCATTGCGCTGGCGCTCGAAGCCGAAGCCCCCAACATGCGCGTGCGCCCCGCCGAACCCGAAGGTTTTGATGACACCGCCCGCTCTCTCGCCACCGGTCACAAACAACGCAACCCCACCGAAACCGGCTCGCTCTGTGATGCCATCATCACCCGCGAACCCGGCGACCTCACCTTTCCGATCCTGCAACGTCTTGCAGGTCCCGGCCTTGTGGTCACCGAGGACGAAGCCCTGCACGCCATGTCCCTCGCCTTCAAACGCCTAAAAATCGTTGTGGAACCCGGTGGCGCCGTGGCCCTCGCCGCAGCGCTGTTGCATGGCGACAAAATCGAAGGCGACGCCGTTGTCGCTGTCTGCACCGGCGGCAATGTTGACACCGATGTCTTTGCCGATGCTCTTAAACGGTTCCCCTGAAAAAAGGATCGCGCCCGACACCGAAGGGCGGCTCTCAATATGACACTCTACTGCCCCAATTGCTCCGCCGCACTCTGTGGCCTCCGTTGCAACATCGCGCCCGCCCTTGGGGGGCGGGGTCGGGCGCGATCCGAGACGCGCTGCGCCTCGGTTTCAGTGCTTTAGGCTTATGTTATGACCAATTTCACCATCGCCTCTTTCAACGTAAAAAACCTGATCGGCCCGGATCAGGAATACTACACCTTCCAATCCTACACCCCCGAAGAACACGCCTGGAAAGAGGACTGGACCGCCAGTCAGCTTTTCTCCATGGACGCCGACATCGTCGGCTTTCAGGAGATCTTTGACGAACCCTCCCTGCAGGCTGTGATTACAGAGGCTGACCGCATCGGCGCGGAATCCAACGCCGCCGTGATCCCCGACAAATCCAAGCGCTACCACCGCAAGGCCATCTTTCGCAAACTCGGCTACACACCCTATGGCGACGGCGGCCTGTTGGTAGCCCACAACGTGAACGACACCGGCGAGCCCGGCAAACGCCGCCCCGGCGTGGCGATCCTGTCGCGCTACGGCTTTGCCGAGCCCCCCGAGATCATCCAGGATCTCGACACCCCCGTCGAAATTCCCTTCCAGGGTCTGGACGGCGACGACTCCGGTGCCTTCGTCCTGCGCCGCACCTCCCGCCCGATCTTGAAGGCCCGCATCCCTGTTGGTGATCAGGTCATCACCGTCTTCAACTGCCACCTCAAATCCAAACTGGGCGAATTCACCCGCGACACAGACGGCAACGCCGCCGAGGCCGACCTCACCAACTACGACCCGCTGGGCCGCGCAATGGGCGCCATGCGCGCCGCCCTGCGCCGTATGGCCGAAGCCTGGGTCCTGCGCCGCGCCATTGTCGAAGAACTCAATAGAGGCCGCCCCGTCATGGTGATCGGCGATTTCAACGACGGCGAACATGCGGTCAGTTCCGAAATCATCTCCGGCGAGGTGCCCTTCCGCAACTACAGCTGGATGCTGCGCCACGACGCCAAACACGCCAATGACCGCTACACCCGAAAAGAAAACGACGCCATCCAGGACGCCGTCACCTCCGTCCGCCTGACCTCTGCCGAGGCCTTGTTCACCCGCAAATCCCTGCGCGACATGGTCTACACCACGGCGTTTGGAGGGGTTTACGAAAGCATCGATCAAATCTATCTCAGCCAGCACTTCCACCCGGACAATCCGGACCGCCTCGGCGATATGGAATACTTCAGCGTGTTCAATGACCATCTCACCGATGGCAGCCACGCCGAAGCGCCTTATAACAAGCTCGCCTCTGACCACGGGCAAATCATGGCTCACATGCGCCTTAGAACTGACGACCAAGACTGACCATGCCAACCGCCACGCTCAACGACATCCAAATCCACTACCGCGACGAGGGCGACCCTAACGGCGCGCCGGTGCTGTTCATCAACTCGCTCGGCACCACGCTGCATCTCTGGGACCCGATCCTGGCGCATCTGCCCAAAGGCCTGCGCATCATTCGCTATGACATGCGCGGCCATGGCGAAACTGAGGCGCCGCCTGCGCCCTATTCTATGGGCACGCTGGTGAAAGATGCCGAAGCCCTGCTGGAACATCTTAACGTCAAAGACGCGCTGGTGGTGGGCCTGTCGATTGGCGGCATGGTCGCGCAGGGCCTCGCCGTGAAACGCCTCGATCTGGTGCGCGCCTTGGTGCTATCCAACACCGCTGCCAAAATCGGCTCTCCCAAGATGTGGCAGGACCGCATTGACATGGTCACCTCCAAAGGCCTGCCTGCCATGTCCGCTGACATCATGCTGCGCTGGTTCTCACGCGATTTCCAAACCCGCCCAGAGCGGGCCCACTGGAAAGCCATGCTGGAAAGCACCCCAACCGAGGGCTACGCCGGCTGCTGTGCCGCCATCCAAGGCACTGATTTCTACACGCCCACCTCGGGCTTGCGTCTGCCCACGCTGGGCATTGCCAGCTCCGAGGACGGCGCCACGCCCCCAGATCTGGTGCGCGAAACAGTGGAGTTGATCCCCGGCGCGCGGTTGGAACTCCTGCGCCGCACCGGCCACCTGCCCTGCGTGGAAAAGCCAGAGGATTACGCCGCGTTGCTCACAACCTTCATGAAAGAAACCGGCCATGTCTGATATCCTACTTGTGCACGGCACCAGCCACGGCGCCTGGTGCTTCCGCGACCTGATCCCCGCACTTGAAGCCCTTGGCCACACCGCCCGTGCCATCGACATGCCGTCGCACGGCAAAGACACCACCCCCGTGGCAGACGTGACGCTGGACAGCTGTGCGCAGTCTATCGTCGACGCGCTTGGCGAGGACACCGTCGTCTTGGGCCACAGCTGGGGCGGCTTCCCAATCACCCGCGCCGCAGACATGGCGTGTGAATCCGGCCAAAACAAAATTGCCCGCCTGATCTACCTCTGCGCCTACGCGCCTTGGGACGGGTACTCGCTGGCCGAGATGCGCCGCGCCGCCCCCCGTCAGCCGCTGATGAAAGCCGTGGTGAAATCCGCTGACGGCCTCAGCTACACCATCGATCCTTCCCAAGTGCGCGACGCCTTTTATCACGACTGCCCCGAAGGCACCGCCGACTTCGCACTCGCACACCTCACGCCGCAATCCATCGCGGCTCAGGACACCAAAATCGCGCTGGGGGACGGCCACCGCCAAACCCCACGCAGCTACATCCGCTGCACCGATGACCAAACCATTCCGCCGGAATTCCAGGGCACCATGACCAAAGACTGGCCAAAGGCGGACGTTTATGAGATGCCCACCAGCCACTCCCCCTTCTTTGCCGATCCAGCTGGCCTCGCCGCTCTGATCGATCACATCCTGAAAGACTGACGACAGAAAGACCGCGTTTATGACCGCCTCTGTTTTTGACAGCCCGATGTTCACCAAGCTTTATCCGGTGGGCGAAGTAGGCCGCCTGTTCACCCACAGCGCCGAAATCCGCGCCGCTTTGCTGGTGCTCGGCACGCTGGCCAAGGTCCAAACTGAACGCGGCGACATCCCAGAAGACAGCGCCTTCTTCATTCACCGCAGTTCCATGGAGGTGCAGATTGATCCGGCAGGACTGGCCGACGGTGTTGCCAACGATGGCAGCTACATTCCCGCGTTGGTCGCTGCCTTTGACAAAGCCATGGAAGCGCCCGAGCACAGCAAATACATCATGCACAACTCCAACCCGCAAGACGTGGCCGACACAGCGCTGATGCTGCGCCTGCGCCAGCTTCTCACACAGGCTGAAACCGCATTAAAAGCTCTACCCGACAGCGACAGCCGCACCATGGCCAACTGGCTGACCTTGGCAGGCGACACGGCGGCGAACACCGCCTCGACCTCGCCTGCCAACGCCGCCCTGCGCGCCCAGCTTCTAGGCCTTAACACGCTGTTCCAGGAAACATCCGATGCCGCCAGCGAGGCGCTTTATCTGCCGCAAATCGCGCTCAGCAGCCTGTCAATGCTACACATGGCGTCCGCTGCCTAAACCCAGCTTGCCGTTACGGCAGGCTTGCAGCCTCCTAGAGGCAACACCAGTTTGCACAACACGTTTAAGCCCACCATCTGCCGCCGGTAGACTGTGGGCCCCTGCCTTAGTAATCAGTTGACCGCCTCGCGAATTCCTGCCCTGATACAGCCATAGAGTTAAAGTCATTATCATGCGCAACCGCCTGCCAATATTTGTTATTCTCGCCACAGTGATCATCGATGCCATGGGCATCGGCCTGATCATCCCGGTGATGCCAGACCTCATTCAGGAGGTAACCGGCGGCGACCTTGGCGCAGCGGCGATTTGGGGCGGCATTCTCTCAACCGTCTTTGCCTTCATGCAATTCCTTTGCGGTCCGCTTCTGGGCAACCTCTCGGACCGCTTTGGCCGGCGCCCTGTGCTGCTGGTCTCACTGGCGGTGATGTCAGCGGACTATGTGATTGTGGCGCTGGCACAGAACATCTGGATTCTGGTGATTGGTCGCATTGTCGCCGGGATCACCGCCGCCACCTACGCCACCGCCATGGCCTATATGGCGGACATTTCGAAACCTGGGGAAAAGGCCAAAGCCTTTGGGCTTGTGGGCGCGGGCATCGGCGTGGGTTTTGTCCTTGGTCCCGCGCTCGGCGGGTTGCTCGCCCAATTTGGCACCCGCGCGCCTTTCTGGGCGGCGGCTATTCTGGCGGGCGGCAATGTCCTTCTGGGGTGGTTTGTTCTGAAAGAAACCGTGACCGAGGCCAACCGGCGCGTGTTTGAATGGCGTCGCTCCAACCCGCTTGGGGCCCTAGCTGCACTCAACACCTTGCCCAATATGAGCAAACTTCTGGTGGTGTTTTTCCTCTATCAAGTTGCCGCTGCCGTCTATCCGGCAATCTGGCCTTACTTCATCATCGAGCGGTTTGGCTGGTCCGAAGGCATGATCGGCCTCAGCCTCACAGCCTACGGCCTTTGCTACGCCATCGTGCAAGCCACACTCATCGGCCCGACCGTGAAATGGATGGGCAACCGCCGCTCCGTGACCCTCGGGCTCGCTCTGGAGGTCGTCGCGCTGGTCTACCTCGGGTTCATCAATACTGGCCTGCTGTTGTTCATAGGCATACCTGTCGCCGCGCTCTCCACCATTGGCCTGCCAGCGCTGCAAGGCATCATGTCCCGCCGCGTGTCCGATGACGCGCAGGGAGAGCTGCAAGGCCTGTCCTCCTCCTTGACCTCCCTCGCCCACATCCTCGCGCCTTTGGTGATGACACAGACATTTGCCTACTTCTCCGACGACCACGCGATCCTCTACCTGCCTGGCGCACCTTTCCTGCTCTCCGCCGTCCTAATTGTCTTTGCAATAGTGGTTTTTGCAAAGTCACGTCGCGCCACTTAGGCCAAAAACGACACCCTTTGTCTGGATTGAACCTCCAGTGCCCGCCTAAGCTGGCCAAAACTGGATGTGACACCAAACACAAGGGACCCGCCCATGAGCACCATCAAAGCCGCCGTCTGCCATGAATTTGGCCAGCCCCTTGTTGTTGAGGACGTCACCCTGCGCGCGCCGCAAATGGGCGAAATTGAGGTCAAACTCTCCGCCGTCGCCATCTGCCACTCCGACATCTCCTTTGCCGACGGCGCCTGGGGCGGCAACCTGCCCGCGGTCTACGGCCACGAAGCCGCCGGACACATCACCTCGGTCGGCGACGGCGTAGTCGGTTTGGCGGAAGGCGACGCGGTTGTGGTCACCCTGATCCGCGCCTGCGGCACCTGCCCCACCTGTTCTGAAGGCAAGCCTGTCATCTGCTCCACGCCTTATGATGGCGACAAAGGCCCGCTGACCACAGTGGACGGCGGTAAGCTGCACCAAGCCATGGCCTGCGGCGCCTTTGCCGAAAAGGTGGTGGTGGACCAATCCCAGGTGGTGAAAATCTCCGAAGACATCCCGATGGAAGCCGCCAGCCTGATCGCCTGCGGCGTGATCACCGGCGTTGGCGCAGTCGTGAACGCCGCCCAAATCCGCGCGGGTCAGGACGTGGTGGTGATCGGCGCCGGCGGCGTCGGCCTCAACGCCATCCAAGGCGCGCGCATCGCCGGCGCCCGCCGCATCGTCGCTGTCGACATGAGTGAAGAGAAGCTTGAAATCGCCAAGGAATTTGGTGCCACCGACGGCGTGCTCGCCACCGACAAAAAGCCCTTCATCAAAGCCATGCGCGCCATGGGCCGCGGCGCCGACGCCGTGATCGTCACCGTCGGTGCCATCCCCGCCTATGACGACGCCCCGCGCTACCTCGCACCGGGCGGCAAGGTCATCATGGTCGGCATGCCGCACTCCGGCGCCAAATCCACCTACGAGCCTGTCATCCTCGCCGCAATCGGCCAGGGCATGCAGGGCTCCAAAATGGGCGACGTGGTGATCAAGCGCGACATCCCATGGATGGTCGACCTCTATGAGCAGGGCCGGCTGAAGCTCGACGAGCTGATCTCCGGCCGCTGGACGTTGGACCAAATCAACGAGGCCATCGCCGACACCAAAACCGGTAGCGCAAAGCGCAATGTGATTGTATTTGACGGCTAACGTCACAAAATCGGCCGGGAGGCGCTGAATGTTCCAATTCATGAAAGACCTACTTAAACCAGTAGCTCCCAAGCCCCTGCCGCCAATGACATCCCAGACCTCGATGAACTTCGCGTCCGACGAGGTTGCCCCGTTTCTGACCCAACTGGCGAACAATCCGCGCCTGGATTTTCCGGCGGATCTCGCCAAAGAAGTCCGCCGCAACCTCGCCTGCATGGCGGTTGAAGACACCCGTCGCTGGCGCGTCACCGGAGCGTTCGACGACCAACCGATCCAAATGGAAATCGAAGCCTTCATGGATGACGTCGACGCGGTGGACCTGGCCTTCCATAGCGCGCAGATTGTGGTGACGGAAATTGAGCGCGAACTCGCAGCCTTCGCCGAGGCCATCGGCACCTAACTACGCCGCACCTTCCACCAGACAGTCCGACAACTGCCGCCACTGCCGCCGCGACAGCCGCTCTTTGGCGCCAAGCAGCCAATAAGTCTCGTGGTGGCGCAGCACTTCCTCTGTGACCCGCACCAACCGTCCCGCGTCCAACTCCGCCTGCACCAAAGGCAAGGACGCCAGCAGCACTCCCTGCCCGGCCCGCGCCGCAGCCAGCCCGGCACAAAAACTGTCGAACCGCAGATGCGCCACCGGGGTTGTCGGCGTATCGGTTTGCGCACACCACCGCCGCCAGCTTGGTCGCGGCCCGGACACCGACAGGCGCGGCAAGGCCTGCCAATCCCCCTGCGCCAGCAGCGTAGGCGCCACCACCGGGCTCAACCGCTCTTCATAAAGCGGCACCGCATAGGCCACGGGCCAGTCGCCACTGCCATAACGAATGCGCACCGCCGCATCATCTTTGGCATCGCCGGAGGCCACCACCATTGTGCTCAGTGTGATCTGAGCGCCGCTAACCTCCGCCAATTCCCCCAATCGCGGCACCAGCCAAAGCTCATTCACCGAGGCACTTGCTGAAATCGTCAGCCGATTGCGCGACACGCCAAACAGCGCCTCCGTGCTGTCGCGCAACCCCACCAGCGCCGCTTGCACATGTGGCAGCCACGCCTCGCCATCCACTGTCAAGGTGATCCGCCGCGCTTGCCGCACAAACAGCTGCGTCCCCAGCCGCGCCTCCAGGTTGCCAATTCGCTGGCTGATCGCCGATTGCGTCAGGCCGGTTTCCTGCGCCGCCGCTGTAAAACTGCCCAACCGCGCCGCGGCCTCAAACGCCCGCACCCACTCCAAAGGCAGATGATCAAACCCAGCCTTATCCATTAGCCAAACCGCCCCTCAGAATGAAAAAGGATAATTTGATTTTATGCCTGTGCAGCTCCAGTTTGTCGACAAGACAACACAGGCGCCTAAGCCCTCGCCCAACCCAAGGACATCTCATGACCCAGGTGCAGCTCTCCCCCGACAATCAGGTCCTCACGCTCACAACACCCTCTGGCAGCCACCGCTTTCATGGCGTCTGGCTGCGCCATAACGCACTGGATACCGACACCCGCGATCCCGGTAACGGTCAGCGGCTGATCACTCTGGCCGATCTGCCAGACACTTGCGACCTGTCTCAAGCGGAGGCCACCGACGACACCGTCACTGTCACCTTCGCCGCAGATAATAGAACCGTCACCTTCCCGGTCGCTTGGCTGCTCAGCAATGCTTATGACCGCCAGCAAGACACCACGCCGGGCCACCTGCCGGAGCACGCCGAGACTTGGGGCGAAGCCCTCAACAAAAACGTCCCCACCAGCCACTACCCTGACCTCGCCAGCAACGCCGACGCAAAACGCGGATGGCTTGCCGCCATCCGCCGTTACGGCTTTGCCAAAGTCACCGGCCTGCCCACGGAATCCGGCGCCCTGTTCAAAGTTGTCGACCTCTTCGGCTACGTCCGTGAGACCAACTACGGCCGGCACTTTGAGGTCCGCACAGAGGTCAACCCAACCAACCTCGCCTTCACCGGCCATGGGCTGCAAGCTCACACTGACAACCCCTACCGCGATCCAGTCCCAACCCTGCAAGTCCTTTCATGCCTTGAGAATTCCGCCGAGGGCGGCGACAACATGGTGGTGGACGGCTTTGCAGCAGCGCAAAAGCTGCGCGAGAGCAACCCTGAAGGCTTTGCACTCTTGCACAGTCATTCCGCGCGTTTTGAATACGCGGGCGAAGCAGGCGTGAAACTCACCTCCCGCCGCCCTGTGATTGGCCTCTCTCCCGAAGGCACGTTGCAAAACATCCGCTTCAACGCCCGCTCCGCCGCCGCGCCGGTCGACGTGCCATTTGACAAAATGCCCGCCTACTACGCCGCGCTGCGCCAACTCTCTGACATCATCGACGATCCGGCGTCAGAGGTTCGCTTCAAACTCGCCCCCGGCGAGGCCTTCATCGTCGACAACACCCGCGTGTTGCACGCCCGCAAAGGCTACTCCGGCGCTGGCAAACGCTGGCTGCAAGGTTGCTACGCGGACAAAGACGGGCTGCTCTCCACCCTCGCGGCGCTGGAGGCAGTCGCATGAGCAAGCCGGATTTCTCCACCCTGACACAGGACAACATCGTGGCCTTTCTAGGCGACATCTTTGACCGCCGCGGCGGCGAGGAATACCTCGGCGAGCCGGTCACCATGGCGGAACACATGCTGCAAGGTGCCACCATTGCCGAACAAAACGGCATGCCGGAGGATGTGATTGTCGCTGCCCTGCTGCATGACATCGGCCATTTCACCTCCGAGTTCGGCACCTATCATCCCGACGACACCGAAGACCGCCATCACGAGGACGCGGGCGCCGAGGTGCTTGCCCCGTTCTTCCCTTCGGTGGTCACCGACTGCGTGCTCTACCATGTCGCCGCCAAACGCTATCTCTGCGCCACCAAACCGGTGTATTTCAAACGCCTCTCCGACGCCTCGGTGCACACTTTGGAGCTGCAAGGCGGCCCGATGTCGGACGATGAAGTCGCCACATTTGAAGCCAATCCAAATCTGGAGAAGATCATTCAGGTCCGCTATCTGGATGAGGCCGGAAAACGCGCTGATATGGTCACGCCCGACTTCTGGCATTTTGCTCCTATGGTACAGCGTGTGGTGGATGCACATCTTAACCTGTCTTCAGGTTAACAAACGCAACGGGCAAATACGCACCACCGCAAAACAGTCGTGATACCGACAAAATGCCGACGTTGATTTTGCGGTCAAAAAGGCCCCTTACTTCACCGAACGCTGTTGTAAGGACCACGCCGATGAAGCTCACCGATCTGGATATCATCGTCACCGCGCCCCCCGCCCCCGGCTGGGGCGGGCGCTACTGGATTTTGGTGAAACTTCAAACAGATACCGGCATCACAGGCTGGGGCGAATGCTACGCCTCCTCCGTTGGCCCCAATGCGATGGAAGCCGTAATCCGTGACGTTTTTGAACGCTATTTTGAGGGTGAAAACCCTGAAAACATTGAACGTTTGTTCCGCCGCACTTACTCGTCCGGCTTTACGCAACGCCCTGATTTAACTGTTATGGGCGCCTTCTCCGGCCTCGAAATCGCCTGTTGGGACATCTTGGGCAAAGATCGCGACCGTCCGGTCTATGCGCTTTTGGGCGGGTTGATGAACGAACGCCTGCGCGCCTACACCTACCTCTATCCCCTTGAGCATCATAACATTTCCGACTTCTGGACGTCTCCGGAAATGGCCGCCGAAAGCGCGCTGGCGATGGTGGAAAAAGGCTACACAGCGGTGAAATTCGACCCAGCTGGCCCTTACACCATGCGCGGCGGCCACATGCCCGCCATGAGCGATATCTCCATGTCCGTCGCCTTCTGCGCAGCCATCCGCAAAGCGGTTGGAAACAAAGCAGATTTGCTCTTTGGAACCCACGGTCAATTCAACACTGCAGGGGCTATTCGCCTCGGCCAAGCGCTGGAGCCATACAGCCCGCTCTGGTTCGAAGAACCCACCCCGCCGGACAACCTCAAAGACATGGCCCGCGTTGCGAAAAACGTAAGGATTCCAGTGGCTACCGGCGAACGCATGACCACCAAATCCGAATTTGCCACCGTCCTGCGCGCCGGTGCCGCCGAAATCCTGCAACCCGCCTTAGGACGTGCAGGCGGCATCTGGGAAATGAAAAAAGTCGCTGCAATTGCAGAGTGTTACAACGCTCAAATGGCGCCCCACCTCTACGCGGGGCCCGTTGAATGGGCCGCCAACATCCACCTCGCCGCTTCCATTCCCAACCTCTTGATGATCGAGACCATTGAGACAAATTTCCACGACGCCTTGATCTCTTCTTCGATCAAAGTCGAGAATGGCTTTGTCATCCCGCCAACAGCCCCCGGACTTGGCATAGAGGTCAACGAAGCCCTTGCCAGACAACATAAATTTGACGGCAACGGCCTGCACTTGCAAATGCAGGACGCCCCTTGTGACTACGTGAACGGCAACTCTTTTGCCGGTGGAGCGCCACCAAAATCCTAACACACCTCGAAAACCGAGGCGGTCGATGTTATATCAGGCGCAGTCAGGAGTAACTGGGCCCAACACCGTGAATATCCAAACCTCACCAGCACCGCCCTCCGAGATGGAGAAAAACGCCGAAGCCGCCGCCGCTTACCTTAAAACGCTGGCGCATTCGGGCCGTTTGATGATCCTGTGCCACCTGGGGTCTGGTGAAAAATCGGTGTCAGAGTTGGAAGCTCTGCTCGACCTGCGCCAGGCCGCCGTGAGCCAGATGCTCGCCCGCCTGCGCGAAGAGGGTTTGGTCACCACACGGCGCGATGGGAAAACCATCTTCTACAGCCTGGCGGACGACAATACCTCCCAGGTTATCTCCCTGTTGTATAACCTTTTTTGCGCGCCCGACGCGACCTGAACCTTGCCGGAGACAACGGCGCTACCGCAAAACATCGAGGCGTGGTTTGCCAAACGAAACTGGCAGCCGCACCCGCACCAGCGCGACATGCTGGCCCGCGCCGAGGATCCCTGCACACTGCTGATCGCCCCCACCGGTGGCGGCAAGACCCTTGCCGGTTTCCTGCCGACCTTGGCCGACCTCGCCACCACGCCGCATGACGGCCTGCACACGCTCTACGTTTCCCCGCTCAAGGCGTTGGCGGCCGACATCAAACGCAACTTGCGCGCGCCAGTGGAAGAGATCGGCCTCGACATCCGCATCGAGGACCGCACCGGCGACACCTCGCAAACCGTGAAGAAACGCCAGCGCGTTGACCCGCCGCACATCCTACTCACGACGCCAGAAAGCCTCGCTCTTCTAACCTCTTACGAGGATGCCCCTCGTATCTTCAAAGGTCTCAAACGTGTGGTGGTGGACGAAATCCACGCGCTAGCGGAAAGCAAACGGGGCGACCAACTCTTCCTCGCGCTCGCCCGGCTGCAATCCCTCTGCCCCGACCTCAAACGTGTCGGTCTCTCGGCAACTGTCGACCATCCCGAAGACATCGCCAAACTGCTCGCGCGCAATCCCGATCCCTGCGAGATCCTCTATGCCGATCCCGGCCCCGCGCCGGACATCGCCATGCTGGAAACCGAAGAAGCCCCACCCTGGCTTGGCGGCGGCGCGGCCTACGCCATCCCTGCGGTTCTGGAGCAGGTCAAGGCGCATAAAACCACACTGATCTTCCACAACACCCGCGCGCAGGCGGAAATTTTCTTTCACAATCTGTGGCTTGCCAATGATGACGCCCTGCCAATTGGCATCCACCACGGCAGCCTTGATCGCGAACAACGTGAGAAGTTCGAAGCTGCTATGGTGCGGGGAGACCTGCGCGCCATTGTCTGCACCGGCAGCCTTGATTTGGGTATCGACTGGGGCGATGTGGACCTTGTCATTCAAGTCGGCGCCCCCAAAAACGTCAAACGTCTGGTGCAACGCATCGGCCGTGCCAACCACCGCTACAATGCCCCCTCCAAAGCACTGCTGGTGCCCGCCAATCGCTGGGAAGTGGTCGAATGCATCAACGCCCTACAAGCCGTGCAGGAGGGCGATCTGGACGGCGACCCGCGCGGCCCAGGCCCCCGCGACGTACTGTGCCAGCATATCCTGCTGCGCGCCGCCTCCGGCCCGTTTGACGCGGACGACCTCTACACCGAAATGACCAGCGCGGGCGCTTATGTGGACCTGTCCCGCGACGCCTTTGACACCTGTCTGGAGTTCTGCGCCACCGGCGGCTACGCGCTCAAAGCCTATGACCGCTGGCAGCGCTTGCAACAGCGCCCTGACGGCCAATGGCAACTGCGCGACCCCCGAGCTGCCGCGCGCCTACGGATGAACGCGGGCACCATTCAGGACAGCGACACCCTCAAGGTGCAGCTCAAGCGCAACCGCGGTGGCAAGCCTCTGGGTGAAGTCGAGGAAGCCTTTGCCGCAACGCTTTCCGCAGGCGACACCTTCCTGATTGGTGGGCAAATTGTGCGCTACGAAGGCCTGCGCGACATGACCGTACAGGTCTCCCGCAACGCCGCCCGCAAGCCCCGCGTGGCCGTGTTTTCCGGGACCAAATTTTCCACCTCCACACAACTGTCCCAGCGCACCCTGCGCTACTTGCAAGCGGACAATTGGCCCGACCTCCCCGCCCACACAGCAGACTGGCTACACCTCCAACGCAACATGTCCCGCCTGCCAGAACCCGGACGACTTTTGGTAGAAACCTTCGAGCGCGATGGCCGTCAAAACATGTGTGTCTACGGCTTTGCCGGGCGCAATGCGCAGCAAACCCTCGGCCTGCTGCTGACCAAACGCATGGAAGACATGGACCTCGCTCCGATGGGGTTTGTGTCATCAGACTACGCCACGCTGATTTGGGGGCTGGACGAAGTGATCGACCCACGCCCGCTGTTTGATTTGCAGACGCTCCAAAGCGGGTTGGACGGTTGGCTGGCTGGCAATGCGCTGATGAAGAAGACCTTCCGGGGCGCCGCCACCATTGCCGGTCTGATCGAGCGCAACACCCCAAGTGCGCGTAAGTCGGGACGGCAGGCAACGTTCAGTTCAGACATTCTTTACGATACCCTGCTCAAATACGATCCCGATCACGTCTTGATGCAAATCACCCGCGAAGAGGCGTTGCGCGGTTTGGTCGATTTTTCTCGGATTGAGGCGTTGCTTAAAAATGTTGGCGACCGCATCGATCACGTCGCCACGGCGCATGTCACGCCGCTCGCCGCGCCATTGTTGTTGGAAGTTGGCAAAGTGCCGGTGCAAAGCGGCAGCGCGGAGGAACGTTTGCTGGCGGAAGAGACCGAAGCGCTTATGCACGACAGCGGGCTCGCAAAAGTTTAGGTTGTGCACGCCGACACGCACAAAGCAGCGTAAAATCCGGAAAAATGTTCGAATTCTGCAAGGGGTGAAACTGCCCCCTTGATACATTTGGGGACACACGATACGAACATACCATGAACGGAGTTTCCTTTTCACTGGCTGGGACAACCCTCACCGCATTGGGCTCTGGCGCTCTCTGGTGGGAGGATCGGCGCATGTTGATCGTGTCCGACCTGCACCTCGGTAAAACCGAGCGCGTCCTACGTCGTGGCGGCCCAGCAATGCCGCCGTATGAGACCCGTGACACATTGATAAGATTGGAAAATGACCTTCAGGCCAGCAACGCCGCCACAGTGATTTGCCTGGGCGACAGCTTTGACGATGTCGAAGCTGCCAAGACGCTGCCAGAGGCGGAGCGCCTTTGGATTTCCCGCCTTCAGGCCGGACGCCGTTGGGTTTGGATCGAGGGCAACCATGACCCAGGCCCCATTGACCTTGGTGGCGCACATCTGGCCGAGCTGCCTGTGCCCCCATTGACCTTTCGCCACATCGCCCAGAACGGGAAAAGTGGCGAAGTCTCAGGCCACTATCACCCCAAAGTTCGCGTAAAAACCCGCCTGCGCAGCATCTCGCGCCCGGCCTTCCTGTTTGACAGCGACCGGGTCATTCTGCCTGCCTATGGCACCTACACAGGTGGCTTGCGCTCCGACGACACCGCCTTGGCTGCGCTGATGCGCCCTGAGGCCATGGCGATCATCACCGGACAAACCCCACGACAACTGCCCATGCCACGTTAAGCGCGCGCACCAGCGCTCTATGAACCTTAAAGAAATCCGCAACGTCAGTGATTGACCATCACGTGCTGCCCCCTTCAGGATACAAGCGTCCAAAGGAGAGCAACGCAGCATGTCACCAGAAATCGAGGCCAAAATCCGCGCCAGCTTTGCCAAGCAATCTATGATGCAAACCATGGGCGCAACCGTCGCCGATGTATCTGACGGCAGCGTGACCTTGGCTGCGCCGGTTCTGGAAAGCTGCCAGCAGCAACACGGCTTCGGCCACGCCGCTTTGACCTTTGGTCTGGGCGACAGCGCTGCAGGCTATTCCGCTTTGTCTGTCATGCCTTTGGAGGCCGAAGTTCTCACCAGCGAAATGAAGATTCACCTGCTCGCCCCCGCTCAAGGCGAGCGCCTGGAGGCCGTCGGCAAAGTCATCAAACCCGGCAAACGGTTGGTGATCGTGCAGGCCGAAGTCTTTGCCATCGAAGGCACGAAACGCACGCAGATCGCGCTGATGACCGGCACCATGGTCCCGATCTTGCCGAAGTAAGCCAAGTCACCTCAGTTCATGTCGTCCAGCAAGCGGCCATGCTTGCGGGTCTGTTCCAACACATCTCCAAGGGTGGTATGCCCCCGCGCCGCCAACATCGGCAGCATGTGACAAAGCACCTCCGCCGTGGCCTGTGCATCCCCTAGTGCCGTGTGGCGCAGATGCTCGGGGATCACCACGCCGAGCCGCTCGCACAGCGCGTCCAGCGTGTGCTTCTCCGTGGTGCCAAACAGCACAGCTGACAGCAGCACCGTGTCCAGAATAGGCTGCGGCCAGTCGATCTCCATCTCATTGCCGTGCCGATGCATGAACGCCATATCAAATGGCGCGTTGTGAGCGACAATCACCGCGTCCCGCGCGAAGTGATGAAACTCCGCCACCACAGATTTTGGCGGCGGCGCAGAGGCCACCATCGCGTCAGTGATGTGATGCACCTTGGTGGAGGCTGGCGGAATGGGACGGCCCGGATGAATGTAGCGATCCATCGCCTCCCCATGCACAATCTCGCCCCGCAAAACCCGCACCGCGCCCAGTTGAACCAGCTCGTCTTTGTGCGGCAGCAAACCAGTTGTTTCACAATCAAACACCACAAAGGGGATTTGATCGAGCCGCCGCGCGGCCAGATCGGAAATCGGCTGATCCCCGAGCAATTCAAAATCAAACGTCAGGGGACGCTCCGCGTCAGGCGCAATCTCCAAGTGGGCATCATCAATCAAGATCATATAGCTGTGCGTCCCACGCAAAGGCTTAAGCCGCGCATCAAAGGACACCCGCCCGTCCGGACAAGTCGCCTCAAACGCCACCTCCGCACCTTCTTGCAGAAGCTGCTCATGTGCATCCAACACCCGCTCTTTAGAAAGGTAGTCAAAGATCGACGCATTCAACCGAGGCGGCGCAATCTGCGCCAAGGTCCCTGCCGCTTGCCCGTCATAGAGCACAATCCGATGATCCGGACCAACCAACAGGATTGCCACCGGGATCTCGGTCAGCAACGCCGTGAGTTGTTCCCGATCTGAGGTCAGCGTCTCGGTCTCTTGAGCGACGGTTTGGGCTATATCAATGGTGGCATTGCTCAGGCGCGTGGAAACGGCTTCGACGGCCGGTGCCAAATCTCCCAAGTAGCGCGCCGAGTGCGTGTCCACAGTGGCATTCACGCCGGAATGCGCCCGTGCGCGCAATGTGGTGGACAAAGCCTGAATGGGCTTGGCGACGTTCTCATCAAACAACAGCCAGATGCCCACGGCCAACGCCAAAAAACCAAAGCCGCCGATGATCCCCGCAAGGATAAACCCGCTCGCCACGCCGTCCGTCAACGCGCTGCGATAGCCCGCCCAAAGCGCGCCAAACATCACCGCCACGCCGCCAAAGGCCAACAGGGCGAAGAACAGCAAGATGCGCAACCGAAATGACAACCCCGCCAATACCGCCCGCTGTCCCATCAGGAAACCTCACACACCGCACTCAAAAGCGCATCATCTTCCGGCGCCGTCACCCACTGCGCCCCTTCGATGGAGCCGGCGTCGTCAAAGCTGATCCCATCGGTCAGCGCGGCACGGCGCCCCGTCCCGCAATCTGCCGCCACATTCAGGCGGTTCAGCGGCGACCAGCGGCCATAGAAATACACCTGCGCCAATCGTAAATCAGGTTGCGCAGAGTTGGTTTGCACTGAGGCCGTGTCCAACGCCATAAACCGCTCGATCAAAGGCACCATATAGGTCCAAGGGCGATAAACCGCGTTGGTTTCCACGGTTTCCACGACCTCAAAGCCTTCCGGCAATGTTGCGGTCGTGCGGCTGTACCAGCTGTATTCCGAGCTCACTGTGGCGGCGATCATCCCGCCCCCCGCAGCCACCGGTGTCAACCATTTCGGCAGACGCCCACCGGTCGCCATGCGAATGAGCGCCATCAAACCGGCGCCCCCCATGCCTGCAAAAATCACCGCGATCAGTTCCAGAAACATCTCGCCCCCCTTCTTCTTTCGTTAGCTCAACGCGCCGCGCCCGTGGCCAATCGCAGATTGAAGCGATTTCACAACCACAAAAGCGTCGCGCAGATGGCTGCGTTCAAAGTCCGACAAATCCGCCGGTGACAAATAGTTGTCCGGCGCCTGCCCTGCATGGATCTGGCGCAGCTGATGGTCCAGCCGCATCTCCGCAATCAAGTCATAAGCACTCAACAAGTCCGCCGCACCCGCGCTTGAAATCCCCGCCGATCCATCACTGGCCGCGCGCAATCGTGCCCGTGTATTTGCCGGTGTCAGCCGCCCTTGCAAGGCACCCAACCGCCCCAAATCGACCACCGGCACAACCCCATTGTGCTTCATATCAATCTGGTTCTTGTGCTCGCCAGAGCGAATGGTCGCCAACCCGCGCAACACGCCAAGCGGCGGATGGTGCTTGAGCGCATTCCCAACCATATGGGCGACAAAGATCGAGTTATGGGACGCCGCCAAAGTCTCGTTCTGAAGTCGTGCAAAGCAATCCAGCTTGCCGCCGATAGGTCGCAGATCAAACATCACGCTGGCCAGCATCTGCGCTTCGGGGTTGGGTGTTGTGATCCAGCCCACGAAGTATTCCCGCCAGACACGCAGCGGTTGTCGCCAGCGGTCCGCCGTCGCCATCATGTCGCCAGGGCAATAGACATAACCACAAGTATTGAGCCCATCACAGACGAACTGCGCCAGCTGTGCAAAATAGCCTGTGCGCATTTCTTCCGTGGCCGCATCATCAAGGATCAAGCAATTGTCCTGATCGCTCACGCCAGTCTGTTCCTGCCGTCCCTGAGAGCCACAGGCCAACCAAACGTAGGGCACAGGCGGCGGGCCAAGCTTGTTCTCAGCCAACGCCAAAAGCCGCCGCGTGGCGGTATCTGCCACATCAGTGATCAAGCGCGTGACAATGTCATGCCGATGCCCGGCCCCGACAAGCTGCGCCAACAGCTGTGGAATGCTGGCGGTGACTTTGGCCATTTCTTCTGCACTGTCCGCCTTGGCAATCTCGCGCACCATCTCGGCGCTGGTGACAGCCTGAAAACGGGTCAGATCAGTCTGCGTGACAATGCCAACCAGCTTGTCCTTGTCGACAATCGGAATGTGCCCAATGCCATGCTCCATCATCATATGCAGCACGTCCGAGCCGATCGCCGTAGACGGCAGTGTTCTGGGCGCGCGGGTCATGATCTCTGCCAGCGCAGTTTCCGGCGTGCGATCCTCGGCCAACACCTTCCCAACCAGGTCGCCGGTGGTGATGATCCCCAAAAGCGCGTCTCCTTCGGTGATGCACAGCGACGAAATCCCAGCGGCGTGCATCTTCTGGGCCGCAGCTCTGACAGTGTCTTCCGGCGACAGCGTGATCGGTGTTCGCGCCATAATGGTGGCCACTTCGGTGGAGGCCAGATCGCTGGTTGGCGTCTTTCGCCCCACTGGCCGGGCACGATCAAAGAACCGCTGCACAGCGCCTTCTGTGGTGCGCACTTTCTGGAACGCACTCACAGGTAGCATCAACAAGGTTGTGTCGCTTTCGCATCGGGCGCTGGTCACCGCCACGCCATCGCGCAGCAGCCCCCTTTCGCCAAAGGAATTGCGCAATCCCAAATGGGACACCACCGCGCCATTTTCATCGGTCACCTCAACGGTGCCGCTATAAATCAGATACAGGCCATCAAGCTTTTGTCCGAGGCGGTAAATCTGCGCATCGGTTTCTAGAATTTGAACTTCAAAAGACGCGCCCAGCTCCTGCAATGCCTCGTCAGACAGGCTGTCATAGGGATGAACGGAACGCAAAAAACGGGTTATTTGATCATGAGTTAGTGACATGGGGGCACCTTGTCATGTGGGGGACGTAAGCGGCAAGCGGACGCGCTGCCGCAGCAATCACTCCCAAGCCAACCGTCAGTCTTGGAAGGGAAAAGTTGCCCCCGAAAGGATCGGAGGCAACGGCATTAAAGTGACGGCGGATTGGGGGGCAACCCGCCGTCAAGGGACGCAAGGGCTCAGTGATCCTGAGCTGCACCTGCGCCGCGGGGAACACGAACGCTTTCCACAAGCGCCTTGATGTCCGCTGGTGTCTCTTTGGTCATGCCTGCCACAATGTAGGCCACCGCAAAGTTCACCGCCGCACCAATGGCACCGAAGCTGGTCGATTTGATTGTACCCAGAAGCGGGTCAGCATCGGTGAAGGAATTGGTGCCCGGAATGAACAGCCAACCTTTGTGCAGGAAGATGTAGATCAGGGTCACAGTCAGACCTGCCAGCATGCCAGCCACCGCACCGGTGTTGTTGATCTTGGTGGAGAAGATCCCCATCATCAACGCCGGGAAGATGGACGCCGCTGCCAGACCGAAGGCCAGAGCCACGGTTTGTGCCGCAAAGCCTGGAGGGTTCAGGCCCAGCCACGTTGCCACAGCAATCGCCACCGCCATCGCGATCCGTGCGGACAGAAGTTCGCCCTTTTCGGAGATGTTCGGGTTGATCGCACCTTTGATCAGGTCGTGCGACACGGCGGAGGAGATCGCCAGCAACAGACCCGCAGCAGTAGAGAGCGCCGCTGCCAGACCACCCGCAGCCACAAGACCAATCACCCAAGATGGCAGGTTTGCGATTTCAGGGTTCGCCAGCACCAGGATGTCACGGTTGAATTTGGTCAGCTCGTTGCCTTCCCAGCCTTTTTCCGCAGCCATTGCCTGAAGATCTTCGTTCTTGTCGTTGTAGAACTGGATCTTGCCGTCGCCGTTTTTGTCTTCCCAATCCAGCAGACCGGTTTTCTGCCAAGTGGCCATCCAGTCGTACTCAGGATCGTTTGCGATCTGCTCGGTGGTCACCGCTTCACCGGAGATGCCGCCATTTGGCCACATCAGCTCGGAAATGTTCAGGCGGGCCATCGCACCAACAGCAGGCGCCGTCAGATACAGCAGCGCGATAAACACCAGCGTCCAGCCTGCGGACCAACGGGCGTCCGAAACTTTAGGCACGGTGAAGAAGCGCATGATGACGTGTGGCAGACCTGCGGTACCAATCATCAGAGACAGGGTGAAGAGTACCATGTTCAGCGTGTCGGCGTGGTGGGCGGTGTATTCCTTGAAGCCAAGGTCGGTCACAACCGCATCCAGTTTCGCCAGCAGAGGCTCACCGGAAGCTACGTGATCCCCAAACAGACCCAGCGCTGGGATTGGCGTGCCGGTCAACTGCAGCGAGATGAAGACAGCTGGAATGGTGTAAGCGGTGATCAGAACACAGTACTGCGCCACCTGGGTGTAGGTCACACCTTTCATGCCGCCAAACACAGCATAGGCAAACACAACACAGGCACCGATCAGCAGGCCGGCAGTGTTGGACACTTCCAGGAAGCGGCCAAAGGCCACGCCCACACCGGTCATCTGACCAATCACGTAGGTGGTGGAGGCAACGATCAAGCAGACCACAGCCACAATACGGGCGGTTGGGCTGTAGAAACGGTCGCCGATGAATTCCGACACGGTGAACTTACCAAACTTACGCAGGTATGGCGCAAGCAGCAGGGCCAGCAGCACGTAGCCACCGGTCCAGCCCATCAGGAAGGAAGAGTTGTCATAGCCGGTAAAGGCGATGAGGCCAGCCATGGAGATAAACGAGGCCGCGGACATCCAGTCCGCCGCTGTCGCCATACCATTGGTGACCGGGTGAACGCCGCGACCCGCAGCGTAGAATTCAGACGTGGACCCGGCGCGGGCCCAGATCGCGATGCCGATGTAAAGCGCGAATGACGCGCCCACAAACAGCAGGTTGATTGCGAATTGGCTCATTGTCCCTCAGATCCTTTTTATTCTTCGTCAACGCCGTGGGCGATGTCGAGTTTGTTCATCTGCCAGGCGTAGTTGAAGATCAGCGCCAGGAAGACCAGGATCGATCCTTGCTGGGCAAACCAGAAGCCCAGGTCAGACCCGCCCACGGAGATTCCCGCAAGCATTGGGCGCAGCAGGATGCCAAACCCAAAAGAGACCAGCGCCCAGATGACGAGGCTGATCAAAATGATACGCACATTGGCTTTCCAATAAGCGTCGTTGGATGAGTTTTCGGACATATATGTCTCCTCCCTCTCGGTTCTTTCCTCCACACCCGCTGGCTCTGTGGCTGGCGGGTGCTTTCCCTCATGCGATCGATTAGGAAACGATCGCGCTCAGCTCTTTGGCAATGGCGTCAATCGCGCCCATTGCATCCACAGATTTCAGCACGCCTTTGCCCTCGTAATAGGCAATCAACGGTGCTGTTTGTGCGTGATAAGCCTCCAGGCGCTGCACCAATGTTTCCTCATTGTCATCGGCGCGCACCGGCTGTCCGGCAGCCTTGGCCTGTTCGGCACGGTGCAAGATGCGCTGTACCAAAATCTTGTCATCGACCTTGAGCTCGATGGCCGCGTCCAGCTTGATGTCAAACTCTTCCAGCAGCTGGCCCAGGGCATCCGCCTGTGCCAGCGTGCGGGGGAAACCGTCAAAGATGAAACCTTTGGCGTCAGTGTTGGCGAGTTTTTCCTTGATCAGGCCAATCACGATGTCATCGGTAACCAGTTCGCCGCGTTCCATGACCTGCGCAACGCGTTGTCCAAGCTCAGATCCGCTGGCTTTAGCCTCGCGCAGCATGTCGCCGGTGGAGAGTTGCACCAAGCCGTGGTTTTTGACCAAGAGTTCCGCCTGAGTGCCTTTGCCCGCCCCGGGAGGGCCAAGCAAGATCACATTAACAGTGCGGGTGAGAGTTGCGGTATCGCTTTGCATATCCAATCACCCCCGGTTCATGCGGTTTTCGATGAGCTCATCAACCACCGACGGATCAGCAAGCGTGCTGGTATCGCCCAGGCTGCCATAATCGTTTTCGGCGATTTTGCGCAGGATGCGGCGCATGATTTTGCCGGAGCGGGTTTTGGGCAGGCCGGGCGCCCATTGGATCAGATCCGGGCTGGCAATTGGGCCGATTTCCGTCCGGACCCAGGTGCGCAGCTCTTTGCGCAGCTCCTCGGAAGGCTCCTGATCGTTCATCAAAGTGACGTAGCAGTAGATGCCCTGACCTTTGATGTCA
>Ga0189286_100177_pt1 | contig 31731 bp, 30 predicted proteins | sample UW69minimetaG_FD_130330 | JGI IMG/M metagenome (GOLD analysis project Ga0189286, IMG submission 130330) | Marine microbial communities from the Costa Rica Dome - UW69 mini metaG | ecosystem: Environmental > Aquatic > Marine > Oceanic > Photic zone | place: Costa Rica: the Eastern Pacific...
AGTATATAAATAATCACTTTGATGGCGATAAGCCAGAGAATGAGGTAAACATCTCTTTAGAGTGATAACCGACTTCTAGTCGTGATTCCGAACCTACCATCTTCCAGATGGTAGTGATTCAGTATGCTTCAAAACTTGGAGTTGAAGAATTGAATGCATTGTGTAGTATTGAAATAAATCGCTTTCAGGAACTTATACGCAACTGCAATTAATTTAACATTGCATGAACCATAGTACGGATCACAGAGGACAAATTGTAACGATGGGACATCAATTGGGATTCACAAAAGCGCCCTTCACAGACTTGTTTTTTTATCTAAATAAACTGCAAAAAATTACCTAACACAAAATGTAAACTTACGACATAAAAAAAGCTGCATATTCAATATATACAACTTTTTTAGTATGTATCTTTTTCTTCTTTCTTATAGTTTTGTCAAACGAATAACTACTTCTGTTAATGGAACGTTTGTACACATGGCGCTTCCTGTGTCTTCTACAAATCGAATATCAATTGTAGTATCATCTACCATATTATATGCAGTTGGTGTTGCAGTTCCTTGTCCTAGCAATACATTAGCGCCATCACAATTAAAGTTGGTATCTTGATCGTTAGTTACGGTTACCGTACCATCACAATTCAAAGTGAAATTAAATGTCATAGTGGGTTGTGTTCCTGTCATATCTTGGTTTGCTAAATACTTAACAGTAATGCTTCTTTCTGTATCAGAAACATTTACAATATCAACCGTTGCAGGATCACCAAAAATAGGTTCATCTGTATTTCCAATCTCTTGATATGTATACATTCCTGTATATCCAAGTTGTGGAGTTGTTACATTTCCAAAATTAAACCATTGACTTTGAGTTGGTGAACTACATACAGTTCGTACGGCAAAAGTGTATGTTGTGTTTGGACACAATCCGTTTGCTGTAAAGTTAGAATTGTTTACGGTAGTGATAGTTCCGTTATCAGGAGTAAATCCGGCGGCTTCACCATAACTTACTTCCCAAGTTGTTTGTGCGTTAGAATCCCAATCTACAGTAACTGAATTTTGTGTGGTAGTGTCATACGCTAAGTTAATCGGAGGTAAACATGTTGCAAATCGGAACGGTCCAGAAAATGCACTAGAACTTCCTATTTGATCTCCATCTGTAACCGCATTACAATTTGCTCTTACATAAAATTCATATTCGCTATTAGGTTGTAAATCATTAACAATGTGTTGTGTGCTATTTCCTGTAGCAAACAAATCAGCTTCTTCTAAATTGAATCCTACTAAACCATACTTAATTTCCCAAGCAATTTCGTTTCCACCAGGCATCCAAGTTAACGTAGCTCCTGTTTGTGTAACATTAGCTACACCTAAACTCGTTGGCGCAGGACACGAAGTACGAAACTCAACTGGTCCAAACCACTCATTGTTTGTTAGGTCACAATCAGACTTCACATAAAACTCGTAAGAAGTTTGTGGTGATAACCCTGTAATATTAATGCTTGTTGTTGGTGTGTCAATAATAGTTCCTGCGTCTGGATCAAATCCCGGAGTTCCCCAAGAAGCAGTCCATGTAACACCAGTTACTGGTAAACATTCTCCAGCTTCGTTGACGCTACCACACCAATTAAGTCTGGCTGAATTATCGGTTATATCTGATGCAAAAGAAGCCGCAACAGTTTGGCAAGGTTGTATTATCTCTGGAATTTGTACGTCATCTGAGCATGAGAAGACAAATCCAATTAGTAGAAGTAAAACTACTTTTCTCATAAAATTTTTTTTTCGTGTACGACAAATATATAAAAACAATAAAGAGTTTGACATTAAGAAGCTAAAAAAACAAGAATTCCAAATAGTTAAACTTTTAGATTGTATCTTTATATCCTTAAATAACGCATCAAAATGAAGAAAATTATATTATTGCTGACGCTATTTTCATCCATTGCTTGTCATACACAAAAAAATGTGCAAAATGAAAGTGATATTTCAGATATCAGTGAAAAAGAATTTAGAGAATTTAAGGTCTTAGATTCTAAAAATATAGAAAATCAGGATGTTTGGAAAACTATTTCAAAACAAATGGAAGATTTTACTGATGCAGAATACGAACGATTAAAACCATATATTCTTGAAAAAAATATTTTAGAATTACACAAAAGTCGTGTGCAAGGTGTGTTTACATACGAGAAGTTGGTGAAATTCTATTTATACAGAATTAAAAAATACGATCGTGATAATGATTTGTCTTTAAATTCCGTAATTAGCCTGAATCCCAACGCAATTGCAGAAGCCAAAAAATGTGATCAAGAGTTTTTAAATAAAAGGTTGAAACCACTCATTTTTGGAATGCCTATTTTATTGAAAGACAATATTAACACTGAAGATATGCCAACAACGGCAGGAGCAATTGCGCTAAAAAATAATAAAACAGGTGATGCTTTTATCACCAAAAGATTAAAACAAGAAGGAGCCATTATTTTAGGGAAAGCTAACTTAAGTGAATGGGCATACTTTTTCTGTGGTGATTGCCCAAGTGGTTACAGTGCTATTGGTGGACAAACCTTAAATCCTTACGGAAGAAAAATATTTGATACAGGCGGATCAAGTTCAGGAAGTGGTGTTTCAATTGCAGCAAATTTTGCAGTAGCTGCCGTAGGAACAGAGACTGCAGGATCTATACTTTCTCCATCAAGTCAAAACTCTTTGGTAGGGTTAAAACCTACAATTGGTTTATTGAGTCGTTCTGGAATTGTACCAATTTCAAGTACGTTAGATACACCAGGGCCCATGACAAAAAATGTAATAGATAATGCAATTTTATTAGCAGCGTTGTACGGTCATGATAAATCGGATGCAAAAAGTGTAGTATTGAAATATTTTGGGAATCATTTCTATACCAATATTAAAAATGGCAACGTTTCTTTGCAAGGAAAACGTTTTGGAGTCTACAAGAGTTTATTAGAAGATACTTTATATGTAGCTGCGGTTGACCTACTTAAAAAACAAGGCGTAACTATCGTTGAGATTGAAGAAGAAGAAGTTGGGTTGCCAAAATTCATTAATTTATTGAATTTGGATATGAAAAAAGATTTGCCGGCATATTTTGCTAATTATGGGAGCAAAGCACTTCCATTCAAATCGGTACAGGATGTGATTGATTTCAATAAAAAAGATTCTGTAAATGCGATGCCATACGGTCAAAAATTATTCTACGGAATTGTCAGTGATAATGCTTCCAAAGAAGAATTTGCAGACATGAAAAAAGTATTGCATGAAAACGGAAAAACCTTTTTCAATAATCCAATGGAGAAACATAAATTGGATGGTGTTTTGTCTATTAACAATTATCACGCAGCTTTTGCAGCAGTTGCAGAGTATCCTGCATTAACAGTGCCAATGGGATATACTAGTAAAGGAGAACCAAAAGGACTGACGTTCATTGGGAAACCATTTATGGAGAAAGAATTACTAGAGTTTGCATACGCATACGAGCAAGCTTCTAATAAACGAAAAGCACCAAAAAATTATAATTAATTAGAAAAATGGACACTCACATAGAGCAGAGCCAAAATGAAGTGTCCATTTTTTACTTCTTATCCATTTTCAGGAACTGAAGCTCCTTTTTTCTTATGCTTTCCACCTGTAACAGCATTTATTTTGTTATTAGTTAATTGTTTGCTTGTAAGCACACTTAGATTTGAAATTTGTTTTATCATTTGTGAACTTTTTTTAAATTAAAATGATCACAAATCAACCTAAAAAATCTAGTTGAAAAAAGGAATGCAAACCGTGATTATTGAATTGAAGGATCAATAAAGTATTAAAATTATTTTAATACTTCTTAAGTTTTAGAATCTCTTCATTTATGATAGTACTTACTTCACCAGCAAGATCAACAATCATAAAATGACCTCCATTTTTTATGGTATATGTTTTTTCTCCTTTTTTAGGAATTATTTTATCTTTTGTTCCATGAACAGTAATAATATCTGAGGCACTTTTCGCTTTTATCCAATTTGTGATAGCATACATTCCCCATCGAAAAAACTGGATGTTTGTATCCTTGATGATGGATTTTAGTAATTTTTTTCGTTTTGTTCCAAATAAAAAAGCAGTAATATGAATATTAGGCTTTAGTAAGAAATTTGGAATCCAACGCGAAAGATACAATCGTCTAACGAGTGAAAATAATCTAGGAAGTTCGCTGGTTTTAGTAGCAGAAGAAATGACAATTGTTTTTTGAGGCTTTAAAAGTGGGTGCATTTCAGAAGCAATCATTCCGCCAAAACTGACGCCTACAATTACAATATTAGATTCTGTATTTAATTGATATTCATTGATCAGTCGTTGCGCATATGATGCAATAGTTTCCTTTGGCAAAGGCTCTATCCAATCAATAGCAGTAAAGTCATAATTTAATTTTAAAAAATTAAAAACACGCTTGTCAGCACCTAATCCGCTAATCCCAAAAACATGTATGTTTTGTTGTTGTTTCAAGACTGTATTTTTTATCTGTAGTAAGTTGAATACGAAGTAACAAAATAAAGCTGAGCTTCTTTTTATATTCGTTTGAAAATAATATAATTTCAATTTTTTAAAATAAATATATCTCGTTAAGTACATGTAAATGCTGGTATCTTGTTGATATTTAGAAGATTGTAAAAGGTGAAAATATTTTTTTGGCATGCAAATTGGTAACTATTTCAGCATTAACCATTTAAATAATTATCATTATGAAATCAAAACCATTCTTTTTAGGACTTTTAGTTATGTTGTTTTTTAGTGTATCGGTAAGTGCGCAAAATCAAGGACATACCGCTGATGTGCGACAATATAAAACTGATAAAGGAGGAAAAGTAGCTGTTAAAAAAACAAAAGAAAGATTAAGTAAACTCTGTTCAACGTATAAGATTACACGTAAAGAATTGTACAAAGGCGGTACTTGGAAAATACATTTTACAACAAGTTGTGGATACAGAGGAGAAGTGCATTTCTATCATGATGGAAATTACAAGACAACCATTTATCATAAATAGAAGTATAAAAACCAAAAATTAAAAAAGCACACTGTACATTGAGCGGTGCCAAAATGTAGTGTGCTTTTTTTGTGCTAAAAAAACTAGTATTATAAATTAGTTGGCGGACAAAACTAAGAATGGCAACCGCCAAATCGAGAATCGCACCAACGACGCACAGTATCACTACATGAATTTGCAGGTATTGTAATTGGCGGAGGAGGAGCTTGTGTATAAGTTTTGCAAGACATGCCGCCCGATGCAGCTTCTCCACCTTTGATGCTTTCTCGCAAATTACTGATCGTCTTTTTTGTTAAACTTAATGGTTTAATTTTTTTCTTCATGACTTCATTTTTTATGTTTTCTACTTAAGTTTTGATTTTAATACTATTAATAGCAATATGCTGATGGACATGCTGTTGTTAGAATTGTTGTAGTGCACATTCTTGAAAATGTTTCTGGCGGCATAGTTGGTTCGCAATCTAATTACGTTTTTAATTCGCAATAGCGCCATGTTGTTTCAGATTCGCCTCCATAAATAGAAAACTAGAAATAGATTTTTTGTTGAGTTGTAATGATTTTAGATTCTTTTTTTCATCATAATTGTGTTTAAAATTGATGAAGTAAAGCAACTCTTTTTCTCTTAAAACATAAAACAAAGGTATTGATGCATCATGAATTGTCATTTTTTTAATCGAACCAAAGCTGAATTGATACGCAACTCAGTAATGTATGCTGAGTACGATTTCTTTTTATATTTATTAATTAACCCAAGTTTTCAAAAAAAACGGAGCAAATTAAGTTTTGATATTTTTGAAATTGCAAGACAAAAAAATCACTCAAAATGCTCCAAGACAAAGTTATATAAATATACTGTACTATAGATGATATTTTAAAACAAATGCAACATCAAGAACATAACAATAGAAAATGTAGCGATAGTCAACTGCTCACTGTAGCTATAGTTTCAGCTATGTTTTTTGCAGGGAATCAAACTACAGCACTTTCCTATATGTGGAGTCATATATTTGACGATATGCTCAATAAAAGTGGCTTTACCAAACGTTTACATAAACTCAAAGAATTATTGTTGAGCATTTTCTTTAGTATTGGTAGGATCTTCAAATATATCCATTGTGAAATGGAATATATTATAGACTCATTTCCTGTAAAAGTATATCATAACATGCGCATTAAGCGTTGTAAATTAGTCAAAGGAAAAGAATATAGAGGTTATAATGCTTCAAAACGGGAGTACTTTTATGGATTTAAAGTGCAATTGATTACCACTAAAGAAGGGATTCTTGTAGAAATGTATTTTGTAGAAGGTAAAGAATATGACTCACAAATATCACAACGAATGTATGATGATTTACCAGCAGAGAGCTCACTATATGGAGATAGTGGCTATACTGATTAGGAGCTTGAAGACCTGTTTAAAGAGACAGAACAAGTTCATTTACAAATCGCTAGAGAGAAAAACTCAAAAAGAAAGGATGAACCCTATACAGCTTACATTAAAGAAGCTATGAGAAAAATAATTGAAACATTTATTAGTCAAATTACTAGCCTTATGCCTAGACATATAAATGCTGTTACTGCAAAAGGATTCATTATTAAACTCATCCTATTTGTAATAACATTTTAAATCAAAAATATAATCTAATTTATAGGAAACTTGGGTTAACTAGTTTATCAACAGATTAATCTTTTCCCAAAGGACATTATCAAAGTCAGAAAGTGCAAAATTGACGTCGTCAGCAGCATTTCCCATTCGGATAATCACTAAGTTTTTACTTGGAACGATATAAATTTTCTGATCATTTTTTCCTAAAGCACAGTACATATCTTGTGGTGCATTTGGAACGAGTTCACCGCTAAACTCCAATTGCGTTTGTGGCAAACGATAACTCGTTTTTCCATTGAGCCACCATAAATAACCATAGGCTTCATTAATGTTTTGAGAAGTAGAGGTAGCTTCATTCAAAAAACTTTCTGGAATAATTTGCTCATCATTCCATGTGCCATTCGCAGCAATTAATAAACCAAAACGTGCCATGCTTCGCGTTGTACTCCAATATACATTTGCATTGTCCGTTTGAATCCACGCGCCAGTCATTCCGATTCTATTTTTTAGTTTCGTTTCAAAATAGCTATCCCAAGATTGATTGCTTGCAGCGGCAATAACATCTTGCATTTTTAAAAAAACACCATGATATGCCCAACGTGTACCAGCATCGGAAAGATATTCTAAATCGCTTGGCGAAATGCCACTTCCTAAACCATCACCCAAACCAGAAGTCATAGACAATAGATTTTGGCAAGTGATTAAATTCTCTTTTTCTAAGGCGGCACTTGTCCAATTGTTGCCAATATAATCTGAAACTCTATCGTTGAGGTTTAGAAGATTTTCTTCTTGTGCAATTCCTGCAACTGCGGTTGTCAATGTTTTTCCTGCGCTAGCCCAATACCAAGGTGATGATTCTGTATGTTCATCAAAATAATTTTCAACTACTATTTTTCCTTTGTGTAAAATGACAAAGCTTTTGGTGTTTTTTTCTTCAAGATAAGTTAAAAGTGGTTGTAATTGATCTGTGTTCCAATTTAATTCTGCAATGGCTTTCGTTTCCCAAGTACTCGAATTTAGAGGAGGAAAATACAGAGAGTCATCAACAATAGTAGGTGTTTCTTCTTCTAGAATTTCGTCGACAGCTTCCGAAGAACAGTTTAAAAAAAGTACTAAAAAAAAGAGTGTAGCAAAAAAAAGTGGACGATTCATCTTTTAGATTTTCATTTAAGACTCATAAAAATACCAAAGGTTTAAATTAGATTGTATCTTTGTCCACTGATTTTTTTGATATGAGAACAAAGACGTTAAAGAAAAATAAGATCAATGTAGTTACACTTGGATGTTCTAAGAATGTATACGATTCTGAAGTTTTGATGGGACAACTAAAGGCAAATGGCAAAGAAGTAGCACATGAGGAAGAAGGAAATATTGTGGTAATCAACACCTGCGGATTCATCAATAATGCCAAAGAAGAAAGTGTAAATACGATTTTAGACTATGTTCAAAAGAAAGAAGATGGAGAAGTTGATAAAGTCTTTGTGACGGGTTGTTTGAGTGAGCGTTACAAGCCAGACTTAGAAGCTGAAATTCCAGATGTAGACCAATATTTTGGAACGACACAATTACCACAATTATTGAAAGCTCTTGGAGCAGATTATAAACATGAGTTAATTGGTGAACGAATTACAACAACACCAAAAAACTATGCATATCTTAAAATTGCAGAAGGTTGCGATCGTCCGTGTTCTTTTTGTGCGATTCCTTTAATGAGAGGAAAACACAAATCTACACCAATTGAAGAATTGGTTACTGAAGCAGAAAAATTAGCAGCAAAAGGAGTTAAAGAACTCATTTTAATTGCACAAGATTTAACCTATTACGGATTAGATTTATATAAAAAGCGAAACCTAGCCGAATTATTACGTGCCTTGGTAAAAGTAGAAGGCATTGAATGGATTCGTTTGCATTACGCGTTTCCTGCAGGTTTCCCAATGGACGTACTAGAAGTTATGAAAGAAGAACCAAAAATCTGTAACTATCTAGATATTCCATTACAACACATTGCAGATGATATCTTAAAATCTATGCGCCGTGGAACGAATCAAGCGAAGACAACAAAATTGTTGAAAGAATTCAGAGCTGCAGTTCCAGAAATGACTATTCGTACGACGCTGATTGTTGGATATCCAGGAGAAACGGAAGAGCATTTCCAAACACTTAAAAACTGGGTTGAAGAAATGCGTTTCGAACGTTTAGGATGCTTTACCTATTCACACGAAGAAAACACGCATGCATATACTTTAGAAGACGATGTTACAGAAGAAGTAAAGCAACAACGCGCGAATGAAATTATGGAAATTCAGTCGCAAATTTCATGGGAATTGAATCAAGAGAAAATTGGACAAACTTTTAAGTGTATCATTGATCGTAAAGAAGGAAACTATTTCGTTGGTCGTACCGAATTTGATTCTCCAGATGTAGACAATGAAGTCTTAATTGATGCTTCAAAATTCTACATAAAACAAGGTGAATTTGTAGACGTTAAAATCACAGATGCCGCTGATTTTGATTTGTACGGAGAACCTGTTTAGAACTCAAAACGCTAAATGCTAAAATTTTAATGTAAAAGTAATTGATACGTCATTACCAAGAGTTTATGACGAAGTAGTCTGTTTCTCTTTAAATTAGAAACTTATTGCTAAATCGCATAAATTTCAAACAAACAAATCTACGAATCAAAAAATATAAGCTGAAGCGTTAATAAGCTTAAGAATTAGTTTGATTGAAAAATCTAAAAGCGAAGCGTTCAGGAGTTTTAGAGCGATAGCGATCTAATAATACCTAACAACGTAAGCGATCCAAAAGCGAAAGCGTATCCAAATAAAGTAGATGAGTGTAGTCGAAGCTACAGTTCAAACGAATTATTATTCACCATAAAGACAGCGTTGGCAAAAAACAGCTTTCCATTTTCCCAAAAAGCACGAAACATTGGATTGTCTACCATATAAATCATACTTCCATTTCCAATTCTATGTTCTCCAAAAACTAAGGTGTTTTTAATATTTTTCACAGCTTTATAACCTGCAAAACCAGAAACTACTTTGTTATCTTCCAAGTATGCAACCGTATAACCACCTTTTAAATAATCATACGCATCGCTACCTAACTTCAATGTAAAATAAGAATCATCATAACCAAAAGCTAGCGGATGCGTAGTGTCTACTTTTGTTTTAAAAATAGCACCTGTGATATAGTTAGAAATATTTTGGCGTTCGCTTTTTGCATACGAAATGATTTCATTTTTACCACCATTGTCTTCAGGTTGTTTTCTTGAAATTCCAAACCCTTCTTTTCCATCAAAAGTTCGCAATGCACCTTTCATAGCAATCACTTTTCCGCCACGAGAAATCCAATTTTTCAAGGTTTTCAATTGTTTACTATCGAAGATATCTCTGTAGCTTCCATCAGGTAAAATCAAAATATTAAATGAATTTAGTGTGCCAGAAGAAAAACTATCAGAATTAATATTCGTTACAGGAAACTTTAACTCTTGTTCAAAAAAGTACCAAAGCTCTCCAAAAGCTAAGGAACTTGTTGCTTCTCCAGACATCACTGCAATCTTTGGCATTTTAATTTCCTTAATATCTGGTGAACCTAAATCGACACCGCTATCTGCAAATCCTGAAGTTATACTTGATAATTGGATATAATTCTCAATCGCGATATCAAAAACAGTATCATGAAAATTCGCTACATTTTTATTATCGCCTTTGGTGATAATCAAAGAACCACGATCAAACGTTTTTCCATTAACTGTAAAAGTCTTCTCTGCAAATCGTACGCGAACTCCAGCTTGTAGTAGTTGCCCTAAAAATGCAGCATCTGCAACATTTTTCCAATCAGTTACATAGGCAACCGCATTTGTTTTTTGTGGAACATTTAGTGGAATATCAAAACCAGTAATTTTATCGTAAGGAACAATGGTTTTAGAAGCAATAGTGTTCAATCCGTACGCATATGGAATACTCCACGCAGTAATGTCATAAGTAACCGAATCACTCAATTTGGCTTTAGGTTCAAACAATACTTTTACCATATTGGCTTTTGGTTGATTGGTGCTTACTAATAATGCATTTTTTACCTTTCTTGAAGTTTGTTGTCCACTTTGATAGTCAAAACCTTTTACAGTGTTACTAGTCAAATCATATTGAATTTCATGTCTATCCAAAAGCCTCATTAACTTTTTAATACGATACTTATTTCCTTCTAATACATAGCTTTTATAAGTGAAGTCTTTATTACTAAAATATTTTTTGAACTCTGAATTTAGCTTATCAGCATTCTTAGAAGAAATTTCTACGGTAGATAATCCTGTGGTGTGATGATGTGCAATACGATCTTTCAAGGTCAACAAATCACCTTCATCATTAATAATTCCTAAACCAGCACGTCCATGTCCAGCTTGCTCATACGTCATTCCAATAGCTCCGTTGAACGTTGGATACGTATCTCCATAACTTGGATAAAACAAATCAAAACGCTCACGGGTAAAATACAACCAGCCTTCTTTATCAAAATAACCTGCATGATTTTTTCCTATTTGCGTCTGAAAATCACGTTGCCAATCAGTAATCACTTCATGGAAAGGTTCTGCAGCTGGTGCAAAATAATACGGTTCGTTAATGCCTTGCTCATGAAAATCTACATGAATATGTGGTAACCATTTGTTATACACTTTTAAGCGTTGACGTGTTTCTACTTGTGTTGCCCAAGCCCAATCTCTATTCAAATCAAACAAATAATGATTCGGTCTTCCACCTGGCCACGGTTCATCATGTTCTTTGGCTTTCTGATTTGAATTATACGGAAAACTAGCTACTTGATTGTACCAATTCACATATCGATCACGTCCATCTGGATTGATACACGGATCCATAATCACAACCGTATTTTGCAACCAAGCTTTTTTGGAAGTAATCAGTTCGTAAATTGTTTTCAAAGAAGCTTCTGTTCCAGAAGATTCATTTCCATGCACATTATAACTCAACCAAACAATTGCTTTATCGGCAGTATTTTCAGAAGAGCTAATTTTAGTATTTGCTATATGATTACTTCGAATGCTTTCTAAATTTTCTAAATTTTCAGGAGAAGAAACGTAGGCTACTTGTAACAAACGATGTTCATTAGTTTTACCATATTCTTCCAATTGAACCATATTAGAAGCTTTTGCTAAATATTGATAATAATCCACCACACGATAATGGTTCGTAAAGCGTGTTCCCAACTCATAGCCTAAAAACTCGTCAGGTGTTTGAATATTTTGCGCAAAAAATGAAGTTGAAATAATAAAAAATGAAAGTAAAGTAAAAATATGTCGTCTCATTACAGATGATAAGTTAGATAGACATCAAAGCTAACTAATATAATTTTGAAAAAGAATATCTTAACGAAATTTTGAGAAAATTCCATTTCAAATAGCTTTATCTTTGCAACTTTAAAATCCTCATGACCAACTATGCCAACTGAATGTATTTCGTACCAAGAAACTGGATATTTTTCTCCGTTAATGTGTGATTACTTAGATGAAGCCCCAGTATTACAAGCATTTTACAGTCGCTTTCCGAAATTGGAAAACTTTGAAGCACAAATTCTGGAAAAACAACAATCTAATTTAACAGATGCTTCACAAAGAGCTGTTTTATCAAAAGCGATACAAGCACAATACAAAAATGTATCGGCTCCTAAAAAAACCTTGGAGAATATTGAAAAACTAGCTACTGAAAATGCATTTACGGTTACAACGGGGCATCAGTTGAATCTTTTTACAGGACCCTTGTACTTTTTATATAAAATTATTTCTACCATTAATTTAACAACAACCTTGAAAGAGAAATATCCTAACTATGATTTCGTACCTATCTATTGGATGGCTTCGGAAGATCATGATTTTGAAGAAATCTGCTTTTTCAATTATAAAGGCAAAAAAATACGTTGGGATCGGGAAGCAAGTGGCGCAGTAGGAGAATTATCTACAAAAGGATTAGCAGAAGTATTGGAAGTATTTGCTAAAGAACTAGGAAACAGCAACAACGCTAAATACTTACAAGCACTCTTTGAAGACGGATATGTAAAACACAGAAATCTAACCGATGCTACACGTTACATTGCTAACGAGTTGTTTAAGTCTTACGGATTGGTCATTGTTGATGGAAACGATGCTGCATTAAAACAACTTTTTGTTCCTTTTGTAGAAAATGAATTGTTTCAGCAAACAGCACACAAAGAAGTACTAAAAACTGCTCAAAAATTAACGGAAGCTAATAATTTATATAAAATTCAAGTCAATCCAAGGGAAATAAATCTATTCTATATAAACGACGGAATCCGCGAACGTATCATTGAAACTGATGGTGTATTTACGGTAAATAACACTTCCGTGAGATGGAACTCGGAGCAAATAAAACAGGAGGTTCACAAACATCCAGAACGTTTCTCACCAAATGCACTATTACGCCCATTATATCAAGAGATCATTTTGCCAAACCTTTGTTACATTGGTGGAGGCGGAGAATTAGCATATTGGCTAGAATTAAAATCTTATTTTGAAGCTGTTAATGTAACATTTCCAATGTTGCTGTTGCGAAACTCTGTAGTTATAAAAACAGATAAGCAATCTGAAAAGATGGTAAAATTGAATATTTCCAATCGCGACATGTTCTTGAAAAAAGATGCTTTTGCTGCTCAAAAAGTAAAAGAACTAAGTGAGATAGACATTGATTTCTCAACTCAAAAAGAACATTTACAACAACAATTCAAACATTTATACGAATTGGCAGATCATACAGATAAGTCGTTTGTTGGAGCAGTAGCAGCACAAGAAAAAAAGCAACTCAAAGGTTTACAACATCTAGAAAAACGGTTACTAAAAGCGCAAAAAATAGTGTTGAAAGACAAAGTGTCTCGGAGTGAGGAATTGCGAGAAGCATTATTTCCAAACAATTCACTACAAGAAAGAAGGCTGAACTTTTCTGAACTGTACTTAGAATATGGTGAAACATTAATTCCAACATTAGTAAAACATTTACAACCTTTACAAGGAGAATTTTTGGTATTGGAACTTTAAAAAATCACAGGACAAAACATTGTGAATATCCTGTAAAAAAATCTTTTTTGAATTTCTTGAAATTTGAAATCTAAATAGTACTTTTGCGCATGCAACACGACAAGGTATTAATATTAGACTTCGGATCGCAATACACACAACTAATTGCGCGTAGAGTTCGAGAACTGAACATCTATTCCGAGATTCATCCATTCAACAAAATTCCAACTAACTTAGACGATTACAAAGCTGTGATTCTTTCAGGAAGCCCAATGTCTGTAAGGTCTGAAGATGCTTTTCATCCAGATTTAAATGGCATTCGAGGCGTAAAACCATTGCTAGGTGTTTGTTACGGTGCGCAATATTTAGCGCATTTTTCTGGCGGACAAGTAGCAGAATCAAATACACGTGAATACGGACGTGCAAATCTGAGTTTTGTACAAGAAAATGAACCGTTTTTAGCAGGCATTTCTTCAGGAAGTCAAGTATGGATGAGTCATAGTGATACAATCAAAAAATTACCAACAAACGCAAAACTATTGGCAAGTACGCACGATGTAGAAAATGCTGCCTACAAAATAGAAGGTGAAACTACCTTTGCAATCCAATTTCATCCAGAAGTATATCACTCAACAGATGGGAAACAATTGCTAGAAAATTTCTTAGTAAACATTGCAGAAGTAAAACCAGATTGGACACCAAACGCATTTGTAGATGAAACAGTAGCTGACTTAAAAGCGCAACTTGGAAATGATAAAGTTGTCTTAGGATTATCTGGCGGCGTAGATTCAAGTGTAGCAGCAATGTTATTGCACAAAGCTATTGGTGAAAACTTGTACTGCATCTTTGTAAACAATGGTTTACTTCGAAAAGATGAGTTCTCGAGCGTATTGCAACAATACGAAGGTTTGGGACTCAACGTAAAAGGTGTAGACGCTTCGGCACGCTTTTTGGATGCGCTTGCAGGAGAGAGCGATCCTGAGAAGAAACGTAAGGCAATTGGTCGCGTATTTATTGAAGTGTTTGATGATGAAGCAGCACAAATACAAGACGTAACGTGGTTGGCACAAGGAACTATTTATCCAGATGTCATTGAAAGTGTAAGTGCTACAGGTGGACCAAGTGCTACCATAAAAAGCCATCACAATGTAGGAGGTTTGCCAGATTTTATGAAATTGAACATCGTAGAGCCTTTAAAAGCATTGTTTAAAGATGAGGTTCGAAGAGTTGGAGCTTCTATGGGAATGGACAAACAATTATTAGGTCGTCATCCATTTCCAGGACCAGGATTGGCAATCAGAATATTGGGAGACATTACTGCCGAAAAAGTTCGTATCTTACAGGAAGTTGACGCCGTGTTTATTAACGGATTACGTGAATGGGATTTGTATGATAAAGTATGGCAAGCAGGAGCTATCTTATTACCTGTAAACTCAGTAGGAGTCATGGGTGATGAGCGAACGTATGAAAAAGTAGTAGCATTACGCGCCGTAGAAAGTACAGATGGTATGACTGCTGATTGGGTAGATTTACCATATAAATTTTTGCAAAAAGTATCAAACGATATAATAAATAAAGTAAAAGGCGTTAATAGAGTAGTATATGACATCAGCTCAAAACCGCCAGCCACTATAGAATGGGAATAATTAATTAGCATAAAGAATGAAGAAGTTTTTAGGATTTTTTTTAATGGTACTGATGACAAGTTGTGTAGCAACTGCGCAACAGTATAAAAATCATAAAGTATCTAGAGGAGAAACGGTGGAAAGTATTGCCGAACGATACAATATTAGCCCGGATGATATTATCAAATTAAATCCTGAAGCACGAAGAGGCGTACGCAAAAATAGTATGCTTATTATTCCTTCCGAATCTATTACAACTACTTCAGATGTAGCGGTAACATTTACAAATCATAAAGTACGACGCAAAGAAACATTATTTGGAATTGCAAAAAAATATGGCGTTACGCAAGAAGACATTCTTAAATACAATGAAAAAGTAGCGAAAGAAGGTCTGAAAAAAGGAGATCGTATAGCAATTCCAAAGTTTAAAAATAAACCAGTTGAGGTAAAAGAAACCGAAGAATCGAAAGAAGAGGAAACAACAAAAGAACCTTCTTATGAAATCTACACGGTAAAAGCTAAGGAAACTAAGTGGGGAATTGCACATAGTTATGGACTTACCATTGAGGAATTAGAAGCGATCAACCCAGAAATCAAAGATGGTTTGCAAATTGGGCAAGAAATCAAATTGCCGCTTCGTTCTGAAAAACCTCAAGTAGTAAGTACAGAAAAATATGTGTTTTACGATGTAAAACCAAAGCAGACAATGTATACGCTTACACGAAAATTTGGTGTTTCTCAAGATGAATTGATTCACTTGAATCCAGCGTTAAAAGATGGTTTAAAAGCAGGAATGGTATTAAAACTGCCTGTCGAAAAAACAGAAACACTCGAAGTAGTAGATGCTGTTGTAGTAGATAAGTTTAATTTCATTGAAAATGCAAATCCTGAAAACGTATCTAATATTGTTATCATGTTGCCATTCAAGTTGAACGAAATGGACATAGACTCGGTAAGTCAAACAAAAAATAAACTCAAAAAAGATCGTTTATTAGGGTTAGCTACTGATTTCTATACAGGTTCATTAATGGCATTAGATTCTATCAAAAAGCTAGGACTTTCTGTCAATGTAAAAATAATTGACAATGGAGGAAAGAAAGATGCAACTCGAAACGCAATTACAGCAAATGATTTTACAGATGTGCATGCTGTTATTGGTCCTATATTAGATACGAATGTAGAAATTGTAGCTTCTGAATTAAAATCGGATGGAATTCCAGTAATTTCGCCATTGACCAATAAAAAAGTTGATCATAGAAATGTGTATCAAACAATCCCAGATAAAAAACTATTGGAAGAAAAAATGTTGGAGTTCTTAAAACAGAATGGTCAAGATAAAAATGTAATAATCATTGCTGATAAAACGAAAGCTAAAATAAAAGCTACATTACAATCGATTTTACCAAATCATAAAATCTTCAATCCGGAAGAAGGAAACTACATCAAACCTGCGTTAATTCTTCCACATTTAAAGGAAGATGTTGAAAATTGGGTCATTCTTGAAACAGATGATTTGTCGCTGATTGCGAATGTTACTTCGGTGTTAAACTCTTATGCAACAAGCGATAAACGTAAGATTGTATTGTTGACAACTAATAAAAATAGTGGGTACGATAAAAGTGCCAATATTTACAATAGCCACTTAGCAAATCTTAATTTTCATTATCCATCTAACCGTAAACCATCGTCATTAGACAATCAATTTGTGCAAAAGTACAAAGCTCAATACGGGATTTCACCAAGTAGAACTGCAATACGTGGATTCGACATTACGTTTGATATCTTATTGCGTTTAGCATACGATCAAAACTTAGCAAAAAGTGTTCGCGCTGGTACAGAAACAAACTATGTAGAAAGTAAATTTGATTACCGTAAAAAACTTCTTGGCGGATTTTTTAACAAAGGTGTGTACATTGTAAAATATGACGGATTAGAAATCAAAGAAGCTAGATAATAAACCCTACAAATAACAATCATGACTTCAAAAGTAACATATACAGGAAGCCTTCGAACGGTTTCAACACATATAAAATCTGGAAATGAATTCATAACTGACGCTCCTACAGACAATAATGGAAAAGGAGAAGCGTTCTCTCCTACAGATACTGTTGCGACAGGACTCGCAAGTTGTATGTTAACGGTAATGGGAATTAAAGCAGGACAACTCGGTGTGAATATGGAAAACACGACTGCAGAAGTGACCAAAACAATGGCTTCAAATCCTAGAAGAATTTCAAAAATAGAAGTTCAAATTCATTTGCCATTTGAAGCAGACGACAAAACCAAGAAAATACTAGAAAATACAGCAAATACATGTCCTGTACATTACAGTCTTCATCCAGATATTGAAAAGATTGTTGAATTTCATTGGAAATAAATGTACAGAATCATAGGTATACTTTGCTTCTTTCTACTCGTTCAAAACGAAGAAACGATCACTTGGTCACAGCACGACAAACTACAGTGGGGAAACTTTGAGGGCGATCCCGATTATAGCTCGGATGTGGTTGCTATTACAGCTTCAGGGATTACCTATGGATTAAGTTCTAAAACCTATTCTAACAGCGATAAAATAGAATATACGACCAAAGTAATGGCGCAATTTTATCCTGAAAAATCATGGTACTTAAAAGAACGTGTCAATGATACCGTTTTGGGTCACGAACAATTGCATTTTGACATTTCGGAATTGTTTGCGCGCAAGTTTCGTAAGCGAATTCAAGAAACAAAGTTTACCAAAAACATTCAGCAAGAAATAGGTCAGATTTACGATCAAATCAATGAAGAATTGCGTGACATGCAAAATGCGTATGACGCAGGTTCAGACTATTCAAGGGATTATGAAGGGCAAGTAAAATGGCAAAAACTAATTGCACGCGAGCTCAAAAAATACGATAACTACAAGCGATCTCCATAAGATAATGACTGACTTTCCAGACAGAGAAGCCCAACAAAAACTTTTGATAGAATTGGCACATGCTAAAATGCCATTTGGGAAGTATGAAGGCAAATATTTGGTAAACTTACCAGAAGCATACTTAATTTGGTATCGACAAAAAGGATTTCCAAAAGGAAAATTAGGACGGCAATTAGAACAGATGCTCGATATCAAAATCAACGGTTTAGAACCGATGATTCGAAACATTCAACGTCAGTTTGAAAAATAAAGGTTCTATGCCATATTTATAAGCATGAACAATGAGGAAAAATTCCACGAATTATCATTTTACACTTTAGCACAACCTCGAAACTACTTCATTCATCAACATATTGTAGACGCCTATGCTGGGCAAACTGTTGATGCTACTACAAAACCAATCAAAATTATATTCGCACTTATCGGATTGTATTTATACTTAGAAAAAGATTTCACAGGAAGAGCAGTTCAATTATATCACATGAAAATGGCAAAAAACAAAATACTTTGCCAACTATTGTTTTGCCTGAAGAAAGAGGGAAAATTACAGTTTTAAATGTTTTAGAAGCTGCGTCTGGACAAGAAAGAGATAACATGATCAAACGTTGGTGTGAAACAGTTTGGGAAGCATATTCAGAAAACCGATCAGCGGTTATTAGTTTGGTAGATCATTACGGAATATAGATTTCGTTAAATTCAACATAACTTATCATAAATTATACTAAACAAGCTCCAATCTTAACGAACATTTAACCTGCAAGGACAGAAAAGGGGTTTTTCCCCTTTCAACGATCTTTAAATATTCCATATCTTTAACTATTCTCTTCAACATTCAATAAACCAGTGAAATAGTTGGGTTTAATGTATGAGTTAAGGGGTTTTTTTGTTTAAACACATATAGTATGATCGTATTATTAGACAATGGACATGGAGGTTTAATTAACGGAACCTACCAAACACCAGGAAAACGTTCTCCAATATGGAGTGATGGTTCGCAATTATTTGAAGGCGAATTTAATCGCGCCATCGTTAATGGAATTATAGAAGAACTCACAACACTTCGCATTCCGTATGAAAATTTAGCACCAGAATACCGAGATGTTACACTGCAAACACGTGTTCGAAGAGCCAATAAGTATGGTTCACGGAATTGTTTCTATATCAGTGTGCACTCAAATGCTGGTGGTGGACATGGAAGTGAAATATTTACCTCAGTTCGGAACACTAGAAGTGATGCAATAGCCACGGTTTTTGGGGAAGAATTTAAAAGAGAATTTCCAAACAGAAGATTGCGTACCGATTTCTCTGATGGTGATTTAGATAAAGAAAAAAACTTTTATGTATTAAAGCAAACACGAATGCCAGCCATTCTTACCGAAAACTTCTTTATGGACAATGAAGAAGAATGCAAATCGCTCTTAATGACACGTGAAGGACGATCAAAAATCATTCGTTACCATGTAGAAGCCATCAAAAGAGTACAACAAGAATTATTTTAAACTATCTATAACCATATAACTATTCAAATATGAAAACACGTTTTTATGCAGTGTATTTAGGTGCCTTAACGCTGCTTCTAGTCTCATCATGCGGATCACTAAGAGCACCTGTTTTTGATCAATATTCGTATCAAAAAGGAACCGAACTTAAGGTAGATGCTCTGAATTTAATGGACAAAGCTACTATGTCTTATGATTCAGAAAAGACCGCAATAGATACGTTTCAAGCAGAACTTGACAAAATGCTAGAATACCAAAAAAATAGAGAGAACAATACCATATCGTACGCTATGTGGAAAATGATCACAAATCCTGATAAAAACTTTATTGGAGGATTTTTAAAGCGTTGGAAAGAAAAAGGAACTTTAATTGGACCTTTTATTACCGAAGCAAAAGGACAGGTAAGTGATGCCTTGGATTTAATTCTTCAATACGAAGGGAAAAAAGATCCAGTAGCGGAAAACAAATTGAAAGCAATTCTAGGAATACAATAACGACATAACACTATATAAAGATGGACTTCAAAGATTTATTGAAAGAGCTAAAAGGAAACTTATTAAGTTTAATGGGTTCCAAGTTTGACGACTTAAAAGATGAGTCAAAAAAAGATGTACAAGACTTTTTAAAAGCATCTAAAGCAAAATTAGAACGTTGGACTACCTTACTAGCCGAAGGAAATATTACACTCGATGACTACAAATGGTTAGTAGAAAGCCAAAAAGATTTAGTAGTGTTGCAAGGATTATATGCCGCAGGTGTTTCTAAAATAAAACTAGGACACCTAAAGAATAGTATCTTAGACACAGTAATCAATACAGCAATTGGTTTTGTGAAGGATAAAGAGGATGGAAATAATGAAGCAAATGCTTAATGCAATCCTCAAAAAATCAACAACATAAAATGTAGTCAGATTTTTTAAAACATAGTGAGCTGATAATCAGTTTTATCAGAAAAAAAAACAAAGGTTGAATACACTTGAAAAATAGTTATTCAACCTTTATTAATTATAAATTCTTCTTTGTACTTTTGCCGCCGAATACAACAACAACACAACAACATAATTACAATAATGGCAAACACCAAATACATATTTGTTACCGGCGGTGTTACCTCTTCTTTGGGAAAAGGAATAATTGCGGCATCACTCGCCAAATTACTACAAGCAAGAGGTTACAGAACTACGATCCAAAAACTAGATCCTTACATCAATGTTGATCCAGGAACCCTAAATCCTTACGAACATGGAGAATGTTATGTAACGGATGATGGTGCGGAAACTGATTTGGATTTGGGTCACTACGAACGTTTCTTAAACGTGCCTACTTCACAAGCAAATAATGTAACTACAGGACGTATATACCAAAGCGTTATTGAAAAAGAACGTAGAGGTGAGTTTTTAGGAAAAACGGTTCAGGTAGTACCACATATTACCAACGAAATCAAAGAACGTATTCAAATTCTTGGGAAATCAGGAAATTATGATATAGTGATTACTGAAATTGGTGGAACTGTCGGAGATATTGAATCCTTACCATATATAGAATCGGTTCGTCAATTATTGTGGGAATTAGGAGAAGGTAACGGAATGGTAATTCACCTAACCTTAGTACCTTATCTTTCTGCCGCAGGCGAACTCAAAACAAAACCAACGCAGCACTCTGTAAAAACCTTGATGGAGAGCGGAATCAAAGCGGATGTTTTGGTATGCAGAACGGAGCATGAACTTTCTGAAGAATTACGTCATAAATTGGCACTATTCTGTAATGTGAAGCGCGAAGCGGTAATTCAATCTATTGATGCCCAAACAATTTACGACGTACCAAACTTAATGTTGCAAGAAGGTTTGGATACAGTTGTATTGAAAAAACTAAGCTTAGTTGATGAAGGTACGCCAGATTTAACGCGTTGGAACAAGTTTTTAACAAAGCTCAAAAACCCTAAAAATGAAGTCACTATTGGACTCATTGGAAAATATGTGGAATTACAAGATTCGTACAAGTCTATTTTGGAAGCGTTTATTCATGCAGGAGCAGAAAACGAAATCAAAGTAAAAGTGGAGTCTATTCATTCTGAGCATATCACAGAAAAAACCATTGCCGAAAAGTTTAAAAACTTAGATGGAATCTTAGTAGCACCAGGATTTGGAGACCGTGGAATAGAAGGGAAGATTCGTGCTGTACAATATGCCCGTGAACAAAATATACCGTTCTTAGGAATTTGTTTAGGAATGCAAATGGCAGTCATTGAGTTCTCTAGAAACATTTTAGGTTTAGACAGTGCCAATTCTACAGAAATGAATCCGAATACGGCTAGTCCTGTAATCAACTTAATGGAAGAACAAAAAGAAGTAACGGACAAGGGAGGAACCATGCGTTTAGGAGCTTGGGAATGTGAATTGAAAGAAGGAAGCAAAGCGCATGACATTTACGGACATTCAATGATTTTAGAACGTCACCGTCATCGTTATGAATTTAACAACGAATACAAAGAAAAATTAGAAAACGCAGGATTAATTGCTACAGGATTCAATCCAAAAACTGGACTGGTAGAAATTGTAGAATTGCCTTCACATCCTTGGTTTGTAGGTGTGCAGTATCATCCTGAATATAAAAGTACTGTTGCCAATCCGCATCCGCTATTTGTAGCGTTTGTGAAAGCTGCATTAGTACATGCTGAAAATAAACAAAATGCCACTATGGCATAAAAATGAAAAATGGATTCTTTTTTGCGTAACAAAACATCAAAAAAGAAGTCTATTTTAAATAGTAGATAAATCTCTAAAGAGAGATTCGTATAAATTAATGATTAAATGGAAGAAAACAAGTTTGATTACAAACAGCTAATAGGATTTGCGCTAATAGCCTTAATTGGAGTTTTTTGGTTAAATACCATGAAACCTACTGAAGAAGAAGCTGCCAAAGCTGAAGCCGAAAAAGCAAAAACAACGCAAGTCGCAACTGATAGTTCAGCTACGACTACTACAAATAAAATTACTGAAGCTAAAACCTTAGACTTAAGGGATTCTACACAAGTAGCAAATTATAAAAATGCCACAGGTGCTTTTGGATTCAACGCAGGAAAAGTTCCAATGGATGGAGTTACTACCATCGAGAATGAATTAATCTCTCTGAAAGTAAGCAACAAAGGTGGGCAAATTATAGAAGCACTTGTAAAAGGCCAAAAAGTTAAAGGACAATTCGAAGAATTAAAAACCTATGACTCACTACCTGTATACTTAGTTAAAGACGGAAATGCTTCGTTTGGATTAAACTTAACCACGACAGATAATCGTGTACTTGACACAAAACAATTACCTTTTGAACCAACATATGCTGAAAATGATGGCGTAAAAGTACTTTCGATGAAATTGAAAGTTGCAGCAGATAAATTTTTAGAATACCGATATGAGTTGAAAGAAGATTATATGATGGATTTCACAGTTCGTTCGCAAGGATTGAACGGATTCATCAATGCAAGTCAACCTGTAAATTTAGAGTGGAAATTAAAAAGTTTTAGACATGCAAAGAGTGTAACGTATGAGAATCGATACACGGAATTAATTTACGAATATGAAGGAGGAAAAGATAGTTACTTAGGACAAACAACCGATGAAGAAACTCCAAAAGCAGTTACTTGGGTTGCATACAAGCAACATTTCTTCTCGTCTATTTTATTGTCAGATACACCTTTTAGAAGAGCCAATGTTACTTCAGAAAACATTGTAGATGGTGAGATGGCAGAAAAAGATGTAGAGTTCCTTAAAAACTTTAGTGCAACAATTCCTTTAGAATTAAAAGGAGGGGAATTAAACTATACAATGGATATGTATCACGGTCCTACTGATTATGATACTTTATCTGCATACGATAGAAATCTTGATGAGGTTGTACCATTAGGTTGGGGAATTTTTGGTTGGATTAACCGTTACTTCTTAATTCCGTTATTTGGACTGCTAAGTGCGTTCTTACCAGCCGGTATTGCAATTATTGTGATGACGATATTAGTTCGTTTACTATTATCGCCAGTAACATACAAGTCGTACTTATCACAGGCGAAGATGAAAGTAATTCGCCCAGAGATCAACGAGATCAACCAAAAGTACAAGGATGATGCAATGAAGAAGCAACAAGAAACTATGAAATTGTATGGAAAAGCAGGTGTAAGTCCGATGGCAGGTTGTATTCCAGCCTTGCTACAGCTTCCAGTATTCTATGCATTATTCATGTTCTTCCCATCAGCATTTGAATTACGTCAAAAAAGTTTCCTATGGGCAGATGACTTATCATCTTATGATACCATTTACAAATTCCCAGAAGGATTTAGCATTCCATTATATGGAGACCACATCAGTTTATTCCCAATTTTAGCTTCTATTGCAATTTTCTTTTACATGAGAATGACAACAGGGCAACAAATGAACTCTATGCAGCAACCAAAGCAAGACGGAATGCCTGATATGAGTAAAATGATGAAATATATGATGTATTTCTCTCCATTAATGATGTTATTCTTCTTTAACAACTATGCGAGTGGATTAAGTTTATACTACTTTGTATCGAATTTAATTACTATTGGTATCATGTTAGTGATTAAAAACTACATCATTGATGAAGATAAAATTCACGCAAAAATCCAAGAGAATAAAAAGAAGCCTAAAAAACAGAACCGCTTCCAAAAGAAAATGCAGGAAATGATGGAGCAAGCAGAAGCACAGAAAAAGGCAAATGCAAGTAAAAGAAGAAAATAAATATTAGTTTTCTATAACATAAAAAGCTCCTCAATTTGAGGAGCTTTTTTTATAAAGTCTATTTAAAACTTAAAATATATCTTGATGGAAGCTCAAAAACATCAAGACAAAAAAATATTTTATCAAGATAAAATAGTCAAAACATCAAGATGAAATTATTTTTTATCTAGTTGCTTTTAAAAATTAAAATATAAGGGTCAGAGAATCTGCCTTTTAGTATTCGAAAATCGTCACTGCGAGGAGTAAAACGAAGTGGCAGTCTGTTTATTGTTTCATGCAATTGTTATTTGAAGTCACAGATTACTTCACTGCGTTCTTAATGACAAATCATAGTTTGCTAGTTTTGAGTATACCAATTTCAAAATTAATTTCAAACAAGTCTAAAAGCGCTCACACTGAGCGAAGTCGAAGTGAAGCGAACACCTAACACCCAACACTAAAGTCCTTTTTTAAACTTCAAAATACGCTGATACGATTCATCAATACGCTTTTCAGAAATCTTACCATCTGTAATCATCTTTCTAACTATATCAATAATATCTTGAGGTCTTATAGTATCACGATCTTTCATAGGAATATGATTTGAAAACATCAATACATCTACACCAGCATGAATTGCCATTTGAATTGACTTTTCAAATCCAAACTGATCAGCAATGGCTTTCATTTGCATATCATCTGAAAAAATAACACCATCAAAACCAAGATCCCCACGTAAATAATCGGTCATAATCTTCTTAGAAAGTGTAGCAGGTAACTTAGAATCATCTAGCTTATCATTCACAATATGGGCCGTCATAATAGCATCTACATTACCTTCATACAACAACTTTACATACGGAAAAACTTCTTGCTGCTTCCAATACTTGCTCACATCAGTAACATTAAAATGCGAGTCTTGACGCGAATTTCCATGTCCTGGGAAATGCTTTACAACTGTTCTTACATTAAAATAACGGTGACTTTTAATCACTTGTCGTGCATGCTTCACAATATCTTTTGGATTCTCAGAAAACGCACGATGGTTCTTTCCAATTGGTGGATTCGTAGGATTGTCAACATCTAAAACAGGAGCGTAATTCACATTAATTCCTAACTGTAACAAATTATGCGCAATAATATCACTGTAATATTTAGTAGAATCAATAGCATTAACTTCACCTAAATACTTGGCAGAAACTGTTTTTGGAAAACCATATTTCTGTTTCAAACGGTTTACTTTTCCTCCTTCTTCATCAATACTCACCAAAAGTGGCAATTTTGAATCTTTTTTCAATACAGAAACTAACTTTTTTAAATTCTCTGCAGAATTCAATTTGGTAATATTCTTTTCGTACAATAAAACGCCACCAAGTTTCTGTGCTTTAATATCTGCTAAAATCTTATTATCAGCCCTAATTTCGGTATCGTCACCAATACCAAGCATAATCATTTGTCCTATTTTAATATCTAGACTGTCCGCTTTTTTACTTTGTGAAAACATACTGTTTCCCGTACATAAAAACATGATTATACTAATTCCTAACCTCAATTTCATCTCTATTCTTTTAATGCTGTGTTTATTCATAGCAAGTCATAACAAAAGCTATGCCTCTTTCATCGAAATATACGCTAAAAAAGATGAAATAAAAAGATAAACTGACTTTCAAATGCAAAAGTTTTAGAAGTAGTACAACACTTGTAATAGCATGTTTTTTTAAAGAAGTTTAGGGGAATTTTAAATTATGAATTGTTTTAATAGTGTATGCAATGCGTATAATTGCTTTACAATGAAATAAATAAAATTTCAAAATAGACGCAGCCATAATACAATTTGTGCATCCACTCAATAACAATCTAACCACACAGCAGATGAAAATTCAAAAAGTAATACTTATTGTGCTCGTTTTTTCTTTTTTACTTTCGTGTGAAAAAGACAATGAAGCAGCACCTTTAGCGGAAAGTAGCATCGCTGGAAAATTTTTAGCACCAAACAATGCTGACCCAATTGTAAACGGATTGATCCTTGCAACTAAAGATGGTACTGTAGTGTCAGAAACACTTTCAAGAACAGACGGAAGCTTTAGATTGACAAATTTAACCGCAGGAACCTATACGATATCTTTGAAAAAAGGATTATTTAGTTCTGAAAGGACTGTTGATATAGGTGAAGATGATGATCTTGATATTCCAGATATTCCTATTGAAGTTTTTCCAAATATTGCTGTAGTTACGGGAAGCTTTGATCATATAGAATCTGTATTGTATGATATAGGTTTGGTAAATCCAGTAACGCAAGAACCACTTTTTGATATTATTGATGGTTCGTATGCAGGAAGACCAGCTACAGGAAGTCATGGACACGGACATGGAGGTTCTTCGGACTTAGTGATATCAAAACAAAATAGCAACTTGGAGCCTAATGTAGATTTCAATTTTTCAGATTTGATTTCTGACACGCAACTATTAGGAGAATATTATATTATATTTCTAAACTGTGGATTGAGCGAAAGTTACACAGAATTCAATGATAATATTACACAATATGTAAGCAATGGAGGAATTTTATATGCTACAGATTGGGCTTTTAAATACTTAGAAGGAATCATTGGTGATGGACAACAATACATTGATTTCTTAGAACCAAACAAAAGCGGGCGTTCTACAGAAACTGAAGCTACTATTTTTGATCAAGACTTAATTCATTGGTTGGAAATTAATTTCGGAATAACAATAAGCAATGATGATACCATATTACTTGACGAGTTTCTTTCTGCTTGGCAAGTAGTAAATAGTGCTAACGATGCAACTGTAATTAGCTGGTTTAACGGACCTGTAACTTACAGAGATGCGAGTGGCGCGGAAATTACAGAAAATAAAGACTTGGCGTTTACATTTCTAGTTGGAGAAGGAGGCGTATTTTACTCTTCATTTCATACGGAAAACCACGACGACGGATTCAATACAATTGACAGACTCTTAGAATATTTAGTATTTGAATTATCTGCATTGTAAATAGAAATGTGATATAAAAAAAGCCTGAGTGTTCTTTCCACTCAGGCTTTTTTGTTTCATAAAAAACAACGCAAAAAAAACCACGAAAAAGATAGTATCTTTGTCAGCAATTAAAGTAAGCTGCGTCTTACTTAAAACAAACAAGTGAAAGGAATAAAATGAAACGAGTAATAGTAGGACTTTCTGGAGGAGTGGATTCAAGTGTAACAGCGTATTTACTGAAAGAACAAGGATACGAAGTAATTGGGCTATTTATGAAAAATTGGCACGATGATTCTGTAACAATTTCCAATGAATGTCCTTGGTTAGAAGATAGTAACGATGCCATGATTGTGGCAGAAAAATTAGGAATTCCATTTCAAACGGTAGATTTAAGCGAACAATACAAAGAACGTATCGTTGATTACATGTTCAACGAATATGAAAAAGGACGTACGCCAAATCCAGATGTACTTTGTAATAGAGAAATAAAATTTGATGTCTTCCTAAAAATAGCTTTAGATTTAGGAGCAGATTATGTAGCAACGGGACATTATTGCCGTAAAGAAACGATTGAAAAAGATGGAAAAACGGTTCATAAATTACTAGCTGGTAAAGATGGTAATAAAGATCAATCGTATTTCTTATGTCAATTATCACAAGAACAATTAGAGAAATCACTATTTCCAATTGGAGAATTAACAAAACCAGAAGTTCGTGAAATTGCAGCAAAAGCAGATTTAATTACTGCCGAAAAGAAAGATTCGCAAGGATTGTGCTTTATTGGAAAAGTGAAATTGCCAGACTTTTTACAACAGCAATTACAACCTAAAGAAGGGGTGATTGTTGAGGTGCCTAATAGCATTGATAGCTATCGTAAAGAGTTGCCAGAGTTTACAACAAAAGAAGAAGAATTGGCATTTTATGCGCAAAAATATACCTATCAAAAAACAGATGGGAAAGTAGTAGGAAAACACAGAGGTGCACATTACTTTACCAAAGGACAACGCAAAGGATTGGCTGTTGGTGGAACTGTAGAGCCTTTGTTTGTGATTGAAACTGATGTAGAAGAAAATATCATTTACACAGGACAAGGAAAATCGCATCCAGGATTGTACAGACGTACCTTATTTGTAACGGATGATGAATTGCATTGGGTTCGTGAAGACATGGCATTGCAACCAGATGAATCTTTGGAAGTAATGGCGCGTATTCGATATCGTCAACCTTTGCAAAAAGCAATTGTATATAAAATAGAAGGTGGTGCGTATGTGGATTTTGAAACACCGCAAAGCGCTATTACTGAAGGACAATTTGTAGCTTGGTATATAGAAGATGAACTGATTGGTTCAGGAGTAATTTCTTGATGAAGTTGAAGTTGATTTTGAATTCGAAGTTGAAACTGAACTTGAAAACAAATCAATAAAAAAACAAAAACAAAATCGAAAAAATGAAAAAATTGATTGTATTGGCAATGATGCTTATGGCACAATTCAGTGTGGCTCAAACAGAGAATGCTTGGGTATATTTTACAGATAAACCAGATGTTGCAAATGCGCTCGCCAATCCGACAACAATTCTAACACAAAAAGCTGTTGATCGTAAAAATAACCACAGTATCGTCATTGATGAGCGTGATGTTCCTGTGAATGAATCGTATATCACACAAATAAAAAATCAAACTGGAATCACAGTGATGGCCAAATCAAAATGGTTTAATTGTGTACACGTTTTAGGAACACAAACGGATATTGATAACTTATTGAATCTATCTTTTATCGATCAAATTGTATATGCAGACCGTTCATTAAATACTTCAGGGAGACCTGCTGTAGCAACGATTTCTACTGTAAATAAGGAAAGGTTTGAAAACTTTGTCATGTTCAACTATGGAAATGCTGCCAATCAAACTACTATGATTAATGTAGACAAATTGCATGAGTTGGATTTTACAGGAGAAGGTATTACAGTTGCTGTAATGGACAGCGGTTTTTCAAATGTGAATACATTGTCAGCCTTTCAACGATTAAGAGATAATGGCGATTTGCTAAATGGGTATGATTTTGTAGATCGTACCACAGATATTTATGCTTTTACAGGAAGCGATCATGGAACCAGAGTTTTATCGGACATGGCAGGATATATTGATGGGCAATTTGTGGGTACAGCACCAGATGCAAGTTATTACCTGTTTAGAACAGAGGATATTAATACAGAAACACCATTAGAAGAATCTTATTGGGTAGAAGCGGTAGAACGTGCCGATAGTTTAGGTGTTGATGTTGTAAATACGTCGTTGGGATATACTACTTTTGATGACAGCAGATATAATTATACAACAGCCGATATGGATGGAAATACTGCATTTATTACCAAAGGAGGTAATATTGCCGTTGAAAAAGGACTATTAATGGTAAACTCCGCAGGAAACTCAGGAAATACAAGTTGGGGAATTATTTCTGCACCTGCCGACGGAAATGTATTTACAGTTGGAGCTGTAGAAGATAATGGAGATTATGCATCCTTTAGTTCAAGAGGAAGAACACCAAATATTCCTGTGAAACCAGATGTTGTAGCACAAGGGCGAGATACTTTTGTAGTGAATTCAATGGGCTTAACCACGTCTAATGGAACTTCGTTTTCATCACCAATTATCGCAGGTGCTATGGCGTGTATGGTTCAGGCTTTTCCAAATAAAACCAACGTAGAATTGATGCAAATTGTACGCGAATCAGCTTCAATATATGAGAATCCAACGATTCAATTAGGATATGGAATTCCTGATTTTGAAGCGGCATTTCAAACCTTATCTAGGGATGAAGTAAAAAATGCAACAACCATTGAAATTTTCCCAAATCCTGCGAAAGCAATACTACAAATCAATTTGCCTGAAAGTACGCAAAATGCAACTATTACTTTAGGAAGCATGTTTGGGAAAACCATTAAAATATATACAACAACTACAAGTGCACAACGTATTGACGTAAGTCAATTAGCAGCAGGAATGTATTTGTTAAGTATTGATACAAATGGGGAAACGATCACCAAAAAAATAATAAAACAATAAAATCTACACAACGAATGGCTTTATTCGAACATAACAGAATTACACAATTATACAATATACAATATCCAATAATTCAAGGAGGAATGATTTGGGCAAGTGGCTGGCGATTAGCATCTGCCGTAAGTAATGCTGGCGGATTAGGGTTATTAGGAGCTGGATCGATGTATCCGGATGTATTGCGTGAACATATTCAAAAGTGTAAAAAAGCGACGGACAAACCATTCGGTGTTAATGTTCCAATGTTGTATCCAAACATTGAAGAAATCATGGATATTATAGTGGAAGAAGGTGTGAAAATAGTATTTACTTCTGCAGGAAATCCTAAAACATGGACACCATTTTTAAAGGAAAACGGAATTACAGTAACACATGTTGTAAGTAGTTCTAAATTTGCTTTAAAATCGCAAGATGCTGGAGTGCATGCGGTTGTAGCAGAAGGTTTTGAAGCAGGTGGACATAATGGAAGAGAAGAAACGACAACCTTAACGTTGATTCCAAGTGTAAAAGAAAAATTAGAAATTCCGTTGATTGCTGCCGGAGGCATTGGAACTGGAAAAGCAATGTTAGCTGCAATGGTTTTAGGCGCAGATGGTGTACAAGTTGGAAGCAGATTTGTGGCAACGGATGAAGCTTCTTCCCATATAGAATTTAAAAAACAAGTGGTAGAAGCTAAAGAAGGAAGTACAAAATTAATGTTGAAAGAATTAGCTCCTGTGCGCTTGTTGAAAAATAAATTCTATGAAGATTTAGAAGAACTATACACAACAGGTCCGACTGTAGAAGAACTCAAAACCTTATTAGGAAGAGCACGTGCCAAACGCGGAATGTTTGAAGGTGATTTGGTAGAAGGCGAATTGGAAATTGGGCAAGTATCTGCTTTGATTCACGCTATCAAACCTGCGGCTACGGTTGTAGCAGAAATGGTAGCTGAATTTGAGGAAAGTGTAGTGGGATTAGATCGCTATCGCTCTTAAATTGTTAGACGCGCTTCACTTTGACAGAGATTTCTGCGCAAGCACTTTTGAATCGCTTCGGGTATCTTTTTAAGATACTCTGAGCGTTAGTTGGAGCGCAGTGGAGAACTATTATAATCTAAAAAAAGGTAGTATCCAAAATACTGTGTAAAGTATGATTTAAGGCGGGTTTTAAAACCCGCCTTAAATTTTTGTATAATTTTATAACACACACAGTTATTATGACACCAGAAGAGAAAAAACAAT
>Ga0189286_100178_pt1 | contig 31647 bp, 50 predicted proteins | sample UW69minimetaG_FD_130330 | JGI IMG/M metagenome (GOLD analysis project Ga0189286, IMG submission 130330) | Marine microbial communities from the Costa Rica Dome - UW69 mini metaG | ecosystem: Environmental > Aquatic > Marine > Oceanic > Photic zone | place: Costa Rica: the Eastern Pacific...
AAGACTTTGCAAAGCCCGCTTTCTGCGCATTGCGGTCTTGGACCAAGCCCTGCACAGCTAAGCTGCCAAGACAAGGAAGCATGGCTGATACTCAATCCAGAATTTGCCGCACTGCCCCAAGACGAGCGTTGGCACACGCCCTGCCCCGCACCTCGGTAATCAGCGCTTCAGAAAGCTGTCCTTCTGTGCGAGGCACTGGGCCGCCGTAGCCCTCGCAGGGGCGCAGCAGATCGGCGGGCACCGGTGGTGGCGGGGCGAGCACCTCAGGGGCGCGCAAACAGCCGCTCAGCAGTAGCGCGCAGCACAGGAGACAAAGGCGCATCGCGTCCCTCCATTGATTGCAGATCGTTTTGGACAGCCCGCCAGCGCTCTGCGTCAACTTCGGCGCGGGCAAGATATGCACGGTGAACAGCGGCGGCAGTCTCGGCCTGTTCCAGCGCGAGCTGCGCAGAGGCCACGGAGACGCGCAGGCTGGCCACCTGCGACGTCAGGGCGTTATTGCGCGCTGACAGCCACCACAGGGCTGCGCAGAGGCCGAGAAACACCGCCAGGGCGGCAGCAAGGGCGTAGCGGCTCAAAGGCCCATCTCCTGACGCACCATATCGCGCAGGCGATCGCCAACTTCGATAGGGTCACCGGGCCGGTCCATGCCGGGCAGCCAGGAAACATCCCACTTCCAGCGCTGGCGGATGCCCAGGGTGGGCTGCACTTCGGCATGCGAGAGAACCGACCACCGGGTGACCGGGATCCAGAATTTTCGGCACAGGCGCGCGGTCTCTTTGACCAGGCCATCCACGTGGGCAGCCTTCATCGGGGCCTTGCCAGGATTGAACGGACGTTCCACGGCTCCGGCCATGCAGTCCACGGCAAGACCGATCGCTCCGCTGTTGGCGTTGCGGGTGTGCGAGGCGGCACGGCCGGGGGCGTAGCGCGCCTGCGCTTCCGGCGGGAACTGGCCGTCATGCGCCGTGCCCCGGTCATCGATCAGCCGGTTATAGCTGCGCTCTTCCAGATCGTTAACGCCATAGGCCCCGGCGGTCCAATGCCAGCGGATGCTATGCAGCCCCGACGCGTCGAACAGGTCGGCCGCTTCGGTGCCGTTGAACTCGGCAAGGGCTTCATCCAATGCAGCTTCGGTGCGGCGCCCCACCAGCCCGTCAATCGGGCCAGGATTATGGCCAAGCGCAGCCAGCCGCGCCTGCAAGGTGCGGTTTGAGATTTGCATGATTGCCTCCAAGATCAGGAAAGTTTGGAAAGGATGCGGGACAGGATCAGCATCAGCGCGACCAACGGTGCAGGGTATGGGATCCCGCGGCGATAACTCGCCGGCAGCCGGGCGCTGGGTTTCTGCAGGATGTTGTCAGTCCAGCCATGGCCACGGACCCAGAGGATCGCGTGCGTCGCACCGCTCGGGGATTTGCCAACCCAGAGCAAGTACTTGAAGGAGACCAGCGCGAACCAGAACCGCAGCCAGCTGCGCCCCTCGGCCAGCCAGATGAGCGTCAGCGCGTAATCCTCACAGTCGCCCCAGACCGGGCCGTGGTCACGCATCACCCGCCAGCGGCCAAGGCGGCCGTCGGGGCGATAGTTGAAGCGGGTGTTGAGGTCTGCTTGAGCGTCACGGAAGGTCATAGGAATTGGCCTCCTGTTCCGGCTCGGCATAGAAATCAACACACATTGTCAGCCCAATGGCCGCAAACCAGAGCAGCAAAAAGAGCGGGTGAACATGGCGGCGCAGGGCTGTGCGGGAATGATCCATCAGCTTTTCCCCATCAGCTTCCGCGCCGTGTCGATCACGGTTTGGCGGTCTGCAAGGATGGCCATGCAAAGATCCAGCAGCGCATAGGCCAAGGCGGCAACGGCTGTGACCGCAGTGGTTTCCCCCATCCACGAAATCGCCGCTGCCAGATCGGCAGCAACGCCAACAGCGATACCGCCAGAGGCCCCGGCGATACCGACCCGCGCCAGCCAGGGCTTTTCTTTGTGCTGCATCACGACGAAGATCATCGCCGAGACCAGCGCGAGGTAATATTCCAAAGGCCGTTCCGTCATTTTTGTGCTCACCTCACACGAAAAAGCCGCCTCAAGGGCGGCGCGTTAGCTGTTGAATTGTCGTTGAAAAATCAGAACCGCGCGGCGAGTTCTTCGACGCCTGCGGGAACAACAGGCCAATCGCCGGTCGTCACGGCCGCCTGCATGTCGTGGATCCATTGCAGCCCGATCCGATAGGTGTCCATCTCCTCTGTGGTGAACCCACCGGCGGCAGCGGTCGCGGCCAAGTTCATCTGGGTGATCTGGTCCACCACCGCAAAAATGCGCGAACGGCATTCGTCTTTGCGGTCGGCGATCTGCTTGGCCATTTCGGCCTCCGCCTTCTGTTCTGCGGTGATCAGCTGGGTCAGATCGATGGTGGTCATTCCGGTGCCTCCTCGGGTGCAGGTGTTTCCTCGGCCGCGCCGAAGGGCGGCAGGTTCACCGGCCCGTCGCTGGAGATGGTGATCGGCGCGGGCCACCGTGTAGCCTCGGGCGCCTCGGGGCCATGGGGCAGCAGCAGTTTCAGCTGCAGCTGACCGGCAACCCGCTCAATATCGCTGGCCAGCAGGTCGCATGCCACGGCCGCTTGCGGCAGCGTGGCCCCGTCTGGGATCACCGAGAGGTCCAAAGTGAGGCCGTTGACGGTCAGCACCTCACCGGTGACAGACAGTTCCAGCGGGGCATCCCCGCGCACGGGAGAGAATGAAATCTGCATGGGAACTCCTTAGAACCAGCGGCCAATGGCGATTTTGTTTGCGTAGCGGGTGTCGGCGGCGACGGAGACAGGCGCAACAAAGAAGAACTGCGCCAGGGTTGTCCCCTTGTAGGCGGCCGCCGTTGAGCCGGTCCGGCCCGTTACCAAGAACGAAATTTCTGACGCTGATGCAAAAGCGGCCGGGTAGTTCCACGAAATGACGTTCGCGTGACGATAGCCGTAGGTCGCACTCGCTAGGGCGATATCGATGTTGGAATGTTCGCTCTCCTGCCAACAGATCTGCGTTCCATCAGGGAAACGCACATATTCGCCGTTGGCATTGCTGCCCCTTTCAACGCTCGCTGAATCGAATACCTCGACCCAGGGCAACCACGCGGCGGTGCCTGTGTTGTATGTGCGGCGGAACGTGCGGCCGGCGGATCCGCCGGCGTTGCCCACCACGTGATAGGTTTGCGTCGCATCCCCGCCACCGTAGCGATGCACCATCAGTTTGCCGTATTTGCTGGCCGGTGCAGTTCCGGCGTAGGTTGGGAAATCCCCTGCCGTGGTGTTGATGGTGGTGTAGAAGCCGGTACGCAGGGTGACTTCGTTGATGTCGGTGATGATCGGCGGGGCGCTCTCTCCCAGTCCAAACGCGCCAACGGTCATGACGCGCCCGTCCGTCCCATCTGTCAGGTTCGCCATCACATCGAACCAGTCGGCGGCGCTCAAAGCCTCAATCTCTGGCACAAGGGTATCCGACATCCAGGCGAGGAATGCGAGCGCCCGCACGTTAAAGCTGGCGGGATCGTTGAGAGAAGGCGGCGTCGGTGCGCCGGTCAGGTCAGGCATTAGACAAGCCCCTTGATTGTGAGATTGGCAAAGCTGGTCCCACCACTGGAAAGCGGGATTTCGAAGTCTTCGTAGAACCCAAACACCGTGGCGCCGTATCGGGTCAGATCCTCACCCGCGAAATACAGCGCCGGCGTGGCCCGCAGTTTCGCGAGCGCGCGCTTCACTCGCCGCGCATCTGTGGTCGGCAAGGTGAAGGGAAATTCCGTCTCATCGGCAAAGCCGCGCTCCACCAGCGAAAGGTTGCCAAAGGCGTCCTGCTCTTTGATCGAGAAGTCAGCGATCCCGATGGTGGCCCCGTCCAGAGTTGTGCCAAGTTCGATCACCTTGCCCAGCACAATCTGACCAACCCGCGCCGTGCCGGATCCATCCCCAATGGTGATTACGATCTGGTTGCCGGCGTAGCCGGGCAGCCCCGTAAACAGCGCCTCGGTGTCGTATTCTTCGGCATCCCAAGTGAAGAAGGTGAACCAGTCTACAACCTCGCTGTCATCGACCAGTGAAATCGTCTTGTCATATCCGGCCGCAGCGATCTGCACGCGCACTTGCGCAGCGTCCAATCCAAGAAATGCGATGCCAGTCACCAGACTGTCTGTGGTGATGGTGTAGGTGATGGTCCCCGCGTTCTGCACCTGGTCCTGTATGGTAAGGTCAAAGGCTTTCCACCGGTTGGTTGCGCCGACCGGGAACCAGTTCACCGCATCGGTTTCAGGATCATTGCCCAGATTGTCCGCAACGGCGGATTGGAACACGCGATGCGAAGTCAGCGACATGACCTGCGCGCCCAGGGCATAGGGGGTGGCATTGCCCCAAGCGGGCGCGTCATTCTCTGCGACATTGCTGTCGGTCAAAATGGCATCCGACACCGTGATCGGCGCAATTACCTTCATTGCTGAACCTCTTGGATCGCTTTCAGGCTTTGGTCCCGTTTCATCAGCTTGGCCATGGCACGGGTGTTGTTGGCGGTCTGCATCGCCAGCTGGCGATGTTCATCACGCAGCCCCTTGAGCTCTTCCAGAATGGCCCCGCTGTTGTCTGGAGCCGGCGAGGAACTGCCAGGATGCGTTGCCACCAGCGAGGGCGCTGCCGCCACAGGAGCGGCGTTGTAAGCCACCAGCGGGCCGCCGAGGCCAAGATGGGCCGAGACCTTGCCGAGCATGACCGACAGTTCGTCGGAGCCAGACACAAGCCCCGCCAGCTGATCGCGGTAGGCTGAGAGGCCGTCAGCGCTTAGATCTGGGCTTTGCAGATAGTCGCGGATTTCGCCAAGCAGCGAGATTTGCTGTTCATGCAGACCGGCAATGGCCTCGTGCCGCATCGCTTCTTCATCCGCCACGTTGGCCAGCCCGGCGGCGTCTGCCGAAATCCCTGCCATGGCAGCGAGGTATTCGACGTATGAGCTGGCCGACCCCTCCACGCTACTCAGATAGGAGCGCGCGAGGCCCGGAACGGACTTGGCCGCAGCCAGATCCCCTGCCCCAGCGGCCGCGACGGCTTGCTGATAGGACGAACGGTTATGCGCCAGAGCGCGCTGGCGGCCATCAGAGGAACGGTCTTGCCCGATCAGGTCACCCAGAACGCCGCGCAGGGACGCACTGGCACCATGCCAACCACTTGCCGCTGTCGCCGCCTCTCGGGCGGCTGCAGAGGCTACGCCAAGCATTTCGTTGACCAGGTTGCCGACAGTGCTTGCCACACCCTCCATCGCCGCCGTGAAGCTGCTGACTGCCGGCAGGATGAAGTCCATCGCTTCGGCCAAGCCGATCAGAGCCGCATAGGCCGCCTGCCCCGACTCCGTTGTCAGGTCCTGTGCTTCGATCAGCGCCCGGTATTGGTCACGGGTCTGCGGCATCTGCAGGTTGAGGTCTGCTAGCGCCTGCGAGGTCTGACGCGCGGCCACGGCGCGGCGTTCCTCCTCGGTGTAGAACAGTTCGAAATAGCGACCGGTGGCGGCGCCCATCGCCTCGATGCTGCCGAAGGCGTCAACCAGATCAGAGGCCAGCGCGGCACCCGCAATACCAACCTCTGCAAAGCTATGCCCGAGAAGATCGGCAACGGACTGCACCGCCACAAGACTGTTGGCCAAACGGGTCAGCGCATCGCCAGCCGTCTCCCCCGCTTTCAGCACCTCCAATTCGCCAAGGATCATCTCGGCCATGCCGTCGCCAATGGTCGCCAGCTGCTTCTGGATCTCGGCAAGCGCCTCGTCTTCCGACAGGTCCTTGGTCGAAATTTGGATGCTGGCAGCGAAGTCTTCGAACGCCTCGGCACCAAAGCCAAGGATGCCGGCCGCCTGAATGACGTTCGCTTGGATCTCTGCCACAGCGGTCGAAATCGGGTCAGCGATTTCCGCATCTGCCACCGAGTAGCGGGTGCGGCGGCGCTTGATCAGCCCGAACAGACGCGAGGTCTCCGTCAGGCTGAAGGTCTCAATCAGGCTTTCGTAACCGTCGACCGTTACGCGGATCCCGTGATCGAGCTCACGAGTTTTTCCGATCAGCAACGAAAGACCCGCGACGACAATGCCGATTGCCGGGATCGCAGCGCCAATGGCGCCAAGGCCACTCACAGATCCGCCCAGCAGGCCGCCCAGCATCGAGAATGACGCGCCAAGGCCTCCGCCTGACAGGATCCCGCCGAGGCCGGTCCAGAGACCCGCCATGATGCCGCCGCCAGCCGCTGCGCCACCGAACAGACCACCTAGCAAACCGCCGCCGCCGCCAACTGCAGCGCCCACCGCCTGCCCCGCAATGCCGCCGGCAGACACGCCGCCCAACCCGAGCGCAATCATGATACGGTTCTTGGCCGCAAGCGCGATCATCTGGACCAGCATTGATTTGAACGTGTCGAGAATGGATCGGGCGAAGCCTTTGAAGTCGGTGAAACCCGAGGCGACAAACTCGCCCCAGGCATCAGCCACGCTGTCAATTCCGCCGATAAGCGTTTGCGCTTGCTGCGTGCCCCATTCCTCCGCGGTGAAGCCCGCTTCTTTCAGCGCCTTGTCAAACGCGTCTGTGGCCGTCGTCGCTTTCTTGAGGGCTTTGCCAGCACCTTTGGCAGGCTTGTTCAGTTTGCCAAGAGCAGAGTTTAGATCATTGGCGGAGTCAGCTGCATCCCCTGCAGAGTCAGCGGAACTTTTCACCGTTGCAGCGAGCTTCGCAGCAGCTTCTCTGGCTTTGGAAAAGCCATCTGTTGAAAGCGCTTTTGCCTTTTCGTTTAGAGCGTCCGCTCGGTCAGATAGAAGCCCAGACGCGGTGTATAGGCTGTCAACGGCGGTTTCTGCATTTCGCGCTGCACCAGCGATTGCATCGCCAACTTCATCCCCCATAAACGGCACCTTACGCGCCGAAAGAGCAAGACCACCGAGGAACATTGCCCATTTTGCGCCCATGTCAGCCAGCATGCCGACAAATCCCGCATTGATGCTGTTCCAAACCGCGCCTAACGCAGGAACAATTGACTTGGCAGTCCCCTTGATACCTTCCCACACACCAGCCGCGACTTCACCCAGCAGTTTTAGGGCGTTTCCCCAACCGCCAGTTGCCTGAACCAGATCCAGAAACTTCCCGATTAGAAATCCCGCACCGACGACAAGGATGCCAACTCCGCTTGCAATCAACGCACCGCGCAAGGTGATGAGTGATGCAATCCAAGCCCCTGTTGCCGTAACCGCGCCGTAAATGGCGGGAGCATACGCTACGGTAGCCGTTAGAGCCGCTGCGGTGATACCGCCTGCCACGAAGTTCATGTTTTCAGCCAGCAGCAGAACAGCCTTCGCAACAGCGCTTGTCGCCCCAGTAGACTGGTCCAGTTGGCCGATAAACAGGGTCACGCGATCCCCCAGGACGCCAAATGCCTGGCCGATGGTTGGAACCGTCTGTGCAAATGCCTCTTCTAGCGAGGCGGACTGCGAAAGGATAGCTTCGAAGAACGCCGCGCTTGAAACCTCGCCCTCGACAACCATTTGCCGCAGCTTACCGACTGATCCTGCCGCCTCTTCGATGCCGTTTGCCGCGGCTTGAGCGATCGGAAACGCACCTTCCAAGATGGAATTGAACTCCTCGGCTCTAACTGTGCCGCCCGCCATCGCTTGGGACAGTTGAAGCAATGCGCCAGAGGCTTCGCTGGCCGAAGTGCCGGTTTGTGCCAACGCCAGACCTACGTTTTCGGTGAAACGCAGGACTTGCGCCTGAGAGGCACCCAGGTCTTTGCCAGCAATGCTGATCCGCTGGTAAAGCTGCGCGGTGGCTTCCAAAGGTGCGCGGGTACGCTCAGCAACGCTTGCGATTGATTGAATGGTGCCGGACACCTCATCAGCGGCCACACCCATTGCCCGAAGGCTGTTGGCCATCTTCGTGTACGCTTCGGATGCACCGGTGTAAGTACGAACACCTGCAACAACCCCGGCAATCGACGCTAAACCAATCGCAGCTGCCCGCGCGGATTTAGCAATACTGGAGCCAGCCCTTTCGGCAGACTTCGCCTGTTTTGTGAACCTGCCAAGCTTGTCGCGGGCGCGATCCGATGCGTTGCCCAATCTGCCATTGGCCTTCGCCGCTTCATTCGAGGACTTTGTGAAACGATTTAGGTTTTGGCTGGCTGACCTTACAGACCGAGAGTCGACGGCGATACCAAGACGTGCAATATCTGACATTCAGACACCATTTAGTTACAAGAGCCGCTCGATTTTGCGGAGGTTAGGAGAATTTGGTTGAGACTGTTATTTGCTGCCCTGACTTCGCATTTCCTGCTCGGTGGGCCGGTCCTTGCTGACGCCCCCCTTGATCCAAATGGAATGGCCCTTGCTACCAATCGTTGCTGGAACACAGGCAGCCTAAGTACTGATGCACTCAAATCGTCGGTTACGATCGAATTCATCCCAGACGAAAATGGTAACATCGACATCTCCTCGGTCCGACTTGCCGAAAGCGTGGGGCCGAGTGAAAGTGGTAGAAATCAAGCATTCCAAGCAGCGCGAAGAGCGATCATCCGTTGTCTCGCGAGGCATCGCGCTTCAGCCGAAAATAGGCAAAAGACTGTTTGGCTCAGATTTGGCTCGGACGCTCTGATTTCGGCGCAAGAACCATCGAAGCAATTGGATGAGCCAATAGTCAAACGTCCAATCCATGAACAAGTACAGATCTCTAACTGTAGCGTGGCCAAAACTGACTATTCATTCCTAGAGATCGGTCGGTGCGAAGCCACGAACCTAACAGAAACCGCGATTTCCTTATTGTCATATTCTAGGGTGACCAAAGACCGGAACCGGACTGTACCGTGGAGCACGGTAGATCTTCAGAGGATCCGAATTTCTGGTGGAATAGAACCAGGTGAAACCGTCGAAATTGCTGTTGATGCAGGTTTTGTACCGACGAGGGCCAGTAGGGATACGCTGATCATTGTTGTCGAGCCGATTGCAGTCTTTGATGTCAATGAAAACGAAATTCACTGAACGCGTCCACTAGCGCTCCAAGGGCATGATGCAGAACGCGCTTTTCCCTTTCTGCTTTTCCTCCAGATAGCGATGGCTCATTTCAACCAATGCCTGCAGTTCCCACGGTTCGGTCAGCTGTGGACTAGCTTGCGCATAGGCGTAGACCTCTCCCCAGGTAAGTGGCACCTCCCCGAACCCTGAAACCATCGCGGGGCCTACCTCAAGAAAGGCTTGCCAAAGCAAGTGCTGATACTGCGACAGTTTCGGGAATGGAGGCTCTTGCCCTGCATCAAGGTAAGCCTGCATCCGAACCGGCTCCGAACGACTTTCCGTGCCGCCCGGATCCTTGATTTCGATTGCGCTGTGCAGGAAGCCCTGTTGCTGCGCGGCGAGAATTAATCCTTCACGGCAAGCTGCGTGAAGTTCTCCTTCTCCGACAAAAAACTGTCAATGCCCTCCAGCATCCAAGGACGTGTGGAAAACAGCATTTCAGCGTTCGCCTTGCTGTAAGGCAGTGGCTCGGCCGTGGCCTCGGGATCATCCATTTTGTCGTCAGGGATGTAGGAGATGTTTGCCCAGCCGGTGGTGAGGGCAGCGTAGAACTTGGCGCGGGTGTTGTCGCTATGTTCGGCCACGTTCAGCATCTCGTCCACGCTCATCTTCGACAGATCGCGCTTCTTGCCCGCGCGTTTGTCCATCTCCTTGACCATCTGTGCGGCAGCCCGTTTACCGGTGCGGCTCTGCAGTCCGAGGAAACTGATGGTGATCGGCTTGCCATCGTGAAACAGCTGCTCGCCCTCATATTCGACCTTGTAGGTCGCGCCAAGTTCTGCGTCACGGCGGGGGTCAATGCGTGCAAAATCCATAGGTTATACTCCGTGGTTTATGTGGTTTCGTGGTTGAGGTGTTGGGGCGGGTGTGAACCACGAACACTGACCCGCCCCTGTCCCGGCCGGGATTAGGCAGGCAGGGTGCCTTTGACGGTCTTGGCGTTCTGGCGGAAGCCCGCCGAGAAGCCTTCGAAGGAGGAGCTGTCCCCCTGATTGGGCTGGTGGCTGTGGGCGATGCCCTGCGCATATTCCACCTTGTCGCCCGTGACCGGTGCCGGACCATCCGGGCCCACTACACCCGTGCCGCTGACGATGCGCACACTCAACAGGCCGTCGTTGTCGTCAGCCTGTTCGATCAAATCGGCTTGGCCTGGGTCGGCATCGACCTCACGGAAGGACATCGTGGTATCCACGCCCTTACCCGCGCCCTTGCTTGCGCTGTCGAAGCCGGTGGCCAGATCGGGAATGTCAGTCATCTGGTGGGTGGTGCCCAGCTGGGGCAGCGTAATCAGGCCCTTCACCTGCACCCATGTCAGGGCGGCAAATCCTGCTGCGTCGTTGGTGGCTGGCAGAGCCTTGGCCACATAGATCGTCTTACCGATATGGTTCTGAGTCATTGCAATCGCTCCATGCGAAGAAACCCCGCTGACGGGGCTCTGTGTTCAGATTGTGGGGGGAATGCCCGTTGACCCTCGGGCGTTGGGTTACTCGGCGTTACCCGCCGACTTCTCGACGCGCTTCCAGCCCTTCCCGAGCCAGGCGTCCAGTTCCGTTTCGAGCGGCGCAGCTGTCTGTCCAACTCGGCCGTTGCGTTTGTCTGTGTTGACCAGTTCCACGCGCTTCACCGGCGCGGGTGCAGGTTTGTTCTTGCTCATGACATGCTCCAATAGCTGATCCGAATGGGCGTTTCCCAACGGCCGCCCTCGCGCCGCCCCGGCCCAATAGAATGGCCGGTGATCTTTACCTTGATTTCGCCGTGTGTGAGGACGCCAGCACGTGGAAAGAAACTCGCGATTTCCCCAGCTTTTCTGCGGGTTACAACCTCCTCTTCATCGTCACCCGCAGCAGAAACCAGCGTAACGTAGAGGAAGCCTTTGCGCTCCATTGTCTGGCCGGACAAATCTGCGCCCCGATGTTCGTTCGGGAGATGAGAAACGCGGATATGCTCGCTGTCTGGCTGCGCTGCGTTCTTTTTGGGCCAGACCATCGTATAGCCGATGATCGTGCTTGCATGCGCGATCAGCGCTGCATGAATGTCGCCTTCAACGCTCATATCACCACCAATTCAAAGCCCACCTGACGGGCAATTGCCTGAAAGTCCTGCACCGCAAGGCCTACCATCCCGGCCGGTGCCTGGCCTGAATAACCATCCTCAAGCCGCTGAATGTAGGGTAAATTGTTGACCAGATAGATCACATCCCCAGCCTTTAGACCGGCCGCAGTCGCGGTGGCTCTGCTGATTGTGGCCTGTCCTGTTTTGTCGGTCAGGTCCAACGTGCCGTTTGGAACTGTGCCGATTGTCACCTGCCAATTGGCCCGGGCCCGCCCGCTGTCTACCGGGGTCGCCATAATCACACGCTCGAATAGATCCAGCGCGATCTTCTGGACAGCCAAATCCATCTTTTCCTCAGTGCGTTGCGCCCATCTGTTGATGTCCTCGGCAAAGCCCATCAACTGCGCCCGCCACGGCAGATCATGTCATAGAGCGCCGTTTCACCACCCGATGCCATCCGGCCGAGTTTGGCGATGGTGAGCGTGCCACGATCGCAGATCACCAGATCACGCGCCGAAAACTCAACCGGCCCAGCCTCAACAATCGCCTGAAGGTCACCGGCTAAGATGCTGGTTCCATTGATGCGATCAGCCCCCATCTCGAAAACCGCCATCCGCACAGGGATAGGATCAGGCGACGGCCCTACGGTGCCCCCGGTGGGGTCAGACGGCCCGCCACCGGATACCGGCGCGGGCTGCTGAATTGCCCCTGTCTGGATCGCGTCGGGCCGCGCTTCTGCGATCCGGTCAAAGGCCCGGGTCACATGTTGGCGGATCGTGGTCATCCGCGCTGCACCTTCATTTGGCAGGTGCCAGCGGCGAGGAAGGACGCCAGCAGGCCCTCCACGGCCACAAGGCGGGGCCGACCTACTGGCAAGCTTTCCCCACCAATGCTGATCGGCCCAACCTTCACGGTTTCCTTAGTGGTGTTGGCGCCGATCGTAGCGAATGGGTCCAGCCCCTCTTGGATCAGGCGCGCCAGCTCACACTGGGCATGCTGAACCTTGCGAGGAATGCCGTTCCAGGCATCACGCGGGAATGCTCCCTCCTGATCGGAAGACAGCTCTTCCCCCAGATAGGTCCAAAGGCGATTGATCCCGTCGAAGGCGCGGCGAAGGTTGGCTTCGTCCGCGGCCTCGTCGCTGCCAATCGTCCAGCCCCGCGCGGCTCCATAGGACCGGTAGGCGTCCAGCGTCACGTAGCTGTCGGCCTCCACCACCACCGCGCCTGTTTCGACGGTCAGAGGCATCTTAGGAGCCCGGGAACAGGATTGCGGTCAGCTGCTCGCGCAGTTCTTCGACCTTGCCGTTGGGGGCTTCTACGCCGTTCTCCTTCAGCAGCGCTTCCAGCTCGCCCTTTTTCAGCTTCGCAACATCGGCGGCAGATTTGGGCACACCGCCTTGCACGGTCACCTTCACGTCGGCCTCTTCGAAGTGCTTGATGATCTCGGCGTTGCCGGCATCCACCACAACTTCGGTTGCGTCTTCGGGCGGCACCACCTGGGCCCAGAATTTCGGGTTACGGTGCGCAAAGCCTTCAACGGGCTTTTCGGTATAGGCATATTTCATGGTTCGTTCTCCAGAATGAGAAACCGGGCGCCTGCACGCCCGATCAGTTCTCTATCGGTTCAGGGGATGCGCTGACGCCTTAATCGCCGGACAGATCGATCACAAAGCCGGCGGTGGCCTTGTTGCTCTGTGCGACCTTGGACCAGTTGCCGCCCGCACCTAGTGCCGTCAGATCTGGGTTTTCGGTGCCGGTGAACTTGTAGCCCAGCAGATCGACGTTGAACGCCCCTTCCGCCCGGTAGCCGTTGGCCAAGTTTTCCTGATCGTTGATCGGGTATGCGCGCGACTCCGGCGCCTGGCTCTCGACCACTTCTACAGCGCCGGGCTGCAGGCCGTAGACCTTGTTGGCCGCGATCTTGTCCGAGACCAGCACCGGCTTGCCCATCGTGCCAGGGGTGCCGCCGTAGATCACAACACCGGCCTCTTCATAGACCTTGTTGTCGATCGCTTCGTCCACGTAGTCGAAGTAGACGCCAGAGGACATGCCCCAGATCCCGATGCGGTTTGAGGCATCGCCGAAGGTCCGCAGACCTTTGGTCAGGGTTTTCTTGCCCGAAGCGGCGATGGTGTCGGAGACATTCAGCGCAGCCACGGTGCCGATCGCCGCATCCAGCGACGCAAAGGCCACCTGAATCGCGTAATCCATGAATGCATCGGCCTGATGCTGGCCAATCAGCGCATAGAACTCTTCCGGCGAGCGCGCACGACGCTTGAACGCCTCTTCGGTACTGGCGTAGGGGCCGTATTTCCAGGGTGTCTTCACCGAAATGTCTTCGTCCGAGCCCAGTTTCTGGGAGGTGACTCCGGCGGTCGAGTTCACATTACGGTGGGCCATGCCGCCCGGCACGGTGTAGAAGGCAGACTTGTCAAAGTCGCCTTCAATGGCCTCGGTGCGCAGCACCAGAGCGTTGGCGGAGGCGCCGTTGAAGAGCTGCAGATTGTCCTGCATGCGCTCCAGGTAGGAGGTTTGGGCGAGGCGATTGTAAATCACCATATCCGAATTGACGGTGGTGTTCATGGGTCAGATCCTATTTAGGGAGTTTCAGGTAGGCCGCTTGGCCGTGCTCTGCGATGTATGCGGACTTCTCGGCCGCGGAGAACTCAGAGCGTTTCTTGTCCGGCGTCCCGCCATTGCCGGGCTGCTTCCCGCCGCCCCCTTTGCCGCCATCACGAACCGCGTAGGGCTTCGCTTTGGCGAGTTCTTGCGCCAGATCGGTCAGCGTGGCGCCGTGATCCGGCCCACTGCCAATCATCGGCTTGCCGTCAGCTGTCAGCACCTTGGGGGTGCCGTCGTCGGCAAATTCCAGACGCCCCAGCGCGGTGGCTGCGATGTCGTCAATGGCTTCTGGGATGAAACCGGCCTTGGCCAGCTCAGCCTTCAGAGATGCTGAGGCGTTGGCCTTCATCATCTTGTCTATCCGCGCGTCACGGTCAGCCAGCTTGGCGTCATAGTCCTTGGTCAGCGCGTCCAGCTTTGCCTGCGCTTCTTCCCCTGACTTGCCGCCCTTGGCCGCCTGCGCTTCCAGTTCCGCAATCTTGCTGCTGATCTCGTCAGGGGTGCCCAGCTTGGAATAGGCAGCGGCATTGCCGCGCTCTTTCTGCAGCGCCGATTTCAGGCCGGTCAGATCCTCTGTGACCATAACCTTGGTCAGATCCAGCGTAGTCTTGTCGCCTTCGGTTTCGACAACGGATTTCAGCCCCTCGGGCAGGCCCGAGAGGTCAGCGATTTCAATTTTCATGGTTTTCAGCTTCCCGCTAGGTTGGCGCGGGCTTCCCGCCCGCCGTTAAGGCCAGACTTGCTTCTGGCAATAAACGCAGGCAAAGCCGGTGGCCTTGCCCTTCACAATCCGCCCATTCTTCAAACGGGGCGAAAATGTCTCTATGAGGTTCCTGCTCTTGCAGGTAGGGCATTCAATGGGCTCGCCCGCATATTCCCGTTTGGGCTTATGCGTCTTGTTGGTCACCAGTTTTAGGTGGCTTTCTCCCAAAGGTCGCGCTCCTGGCGTTTCAGCTCCTCTATCGTAAGCGTTGATCCCTTTCTGTCAACGAAACGCTCCATCTTGAGCCCCTTTCGGAAGAGTTTCGCCCGTGTGGGCCCCAACACTTCCTCTTGAAACGCCTTAGGCTGTTTCCTCAGCCAGGTGTCATAGTCCTGATCCGCCGGCACCTGGCCATTCATGCTGGCCCGGGTTGCTGGTGGCAGTTCATCGATGTCAAAGCCAAGCTCTCGCCATGACTTGGTGACCGGGCTTGTGGAAGAGCGGCAGTTAAAGTGTGCCGGCGGCCGCGGCCCTTTGCCTGGTTCATAGACCTTTCCGTCCCGCGCGCGGCAGACAGCCGACGTGCGGCCGTCCAGCGTGCTGTTCCAACGCACGCCCTTGATCAGGTTCCCATTGCGCTCATAGGTGTATTCCCGCGCCGTGTTGGCGGTGTGGTTAATTGCCGTACGCACCACCGTTTCTGTCGCACGGCGGTTGCTCGCCAAGATCCCATCGCGAAACCCCATGGATCGGCGGCCGCGAATGTCTCGCACGACCTGATCCGTGGTTCTACCTTCAACAATCCCAGCTCTGATCTTGTCACGCACCTTGCGAAACGCGCTGGCGCTAAGCTCCGTATAGACCTCTTTGAGCAGCTTGCCCTGAAACGGCCGGCTGTTCACCGCGGCAAGCAACTGATCAGCGCTTGGTGCTACCGTTTCCAGCTTTACCGGCAGAACCCGCCTGAAAAGGTCCAGCTGGTATTCGCCTTCATAGGTGGCCAAGGCCTCCAGATCCAGCTGCAACGCCCCTGTGGCGTCGGTATAGGCGCTTTCGAAGCTCCGGCGCATCTCGGTTAGCAGGCGCTCCTGGCGTGTCCGAGAGAGTGCACTGAGGTCTTCCCGCAGCAGCCGCTCCAAAATTTGGGCATCAGACCGCTTGAGAAGAGCGAGGATCTTTCGCACCGTGGCGCTGCCGTAACGCTGCAGATAGATTTGGTGACGGGTCAGCGCGTCGGCCAGGTCGTCATTCACCGCCATTGCCCAACTCATCCGGCACTTCGTCTTCCAGCTCTTCGATATATGCGTCGGTGTCGGTGTCCTCCGCCAAGAACCCGCGACGCTTCATCTCCTCGATGAACACCCGGCGCGGCATCTGGCCTGTATTGACGGCCGACAGCATAGCCAGGAACTCCTGTGCGGTCAGAAGGCTTACGCCGAAGTCCTTGTTCACCTTCACGGTAAACTCTGCCTCATCCCCCTGATACATCGAGAACCAGCCCAAGCAACGCTCCAGCGTGTCCTTGAGGTTGTCCGCCATCATGGCCAGAGGTGCGGTCTCCTTGGCTGCGTCCAGTGAAGCACCGGTGGCCGTCTCTGTCCCGGCAACCAGCAGCATCAGGCCAAGCACCTGCATCTGGAACTCAAGGTCTTTCAGGTCATTGCGGCCGGCCTCGATCGCTGCACCGGTGTGTTCCACCCATTCCAGCTTGGCGTTCACGTCGGTGGAGGACGTTGCCATGCCTGCACTGATCACAAGTGGCCCATCTTCAGGGGTCCGGCCTGTGGCATGCAGGATCGGCACACGCGCGCTGTGCAGGATGTTTCGTTGATCGCTGGCGCTCAGCCAGTGTTCCAGGTTCTTATCTGCCAGATCCTCCAGCGGCGGCTCTGCTTTCAAGAAGCCCTTCGGGTTGGCATAGAACGGCACCACGGTGATTTCGGTGGCCTCGGTGTCGAACTCTTCGACCACAGACCAATCGCCCTTGTCCGTGGACTGACGGTAGAGGCGCACATTCACGCGGCCTTCGACCAGAGACAGCACGCGCACCTGCTTGACGGTCTCGGTCTTGAACTCGTCCTGAGGATCGTCAACCTCGATGGCCTCCATCATACGCCACTGCTTGAGGCGGATCTGGCTGCCAACGGTCTCGGTTTTCCAGCCCAGCACCTCTTCGACGGGCACATGGACCAGATAAGGCCGCATGTTCTGCGCAGCTGCCTGCGCTTTGGTCAGTTCCTCTGGGCGCGGCGGCGCATCCACCATGATGAAGGTCAGGCCGCAGCCGCCCAGGGCAGCCTCAAAGACGTTGCGAGCGAAGGCACTGAGGTCTTGGCCCTGCATATCGATGTTGGCCGCCTCTTCCTGCAGCGTGTCGCCCTCAATCTCCACCGACTTGGTGAACACCCGGCCAGTCATGTCCCGCACAGTCTTGCGGAAGCCGTTGAACAGGAAAGAGCTGTCCAGGCGGGCCTTATAGGCGTCGTCGCTCTCGGCCGGGAACTGCGGCAGATAGGCCTTGCCTGCAGCACGCATGGCCTTTGTTCCGCCCATGAGGGCCCGCCCAATCTTGGCGGCATCGGTCAGCGCCTGGGCTGCCGGCGTTTTCTCAGCGACGGTGTCTGTCAAAGTCGTAGCTCCGTGCGTTCGAAGGTGGGCTTCTCAACGGGCATCTGTTGATGCACGAAGTAGCCGCCCGCATCTGGGTGGTGATCGAGGCCGGCGCTTTTGTCCGGCTCCCCGTTCTTGTCGTAGGCCTGTTGCTCCAGCGCTTCCGCGTAGGTCTTGCAGCGCAGCGCGTTGACTTTGAGGCGACCTTTCTCAAAGCCAGTGTTCACGGCCAAGATCCGGTCTTTCACCGGCGGGTTGGTCTTGGGCGCCCGGATGGAGTGGCCAGCCTTTCGCAGTAGCGAAATGTCCGACTTGCTGGCGTCTACTGTCTTGCGGCTGCCTCCGCTGGCGTCGGGATAGATCGTAATCCGGTGGCCGGGGTATTTCTCCGCCAAGACATCGATTAGATGCGGCGTGTCCTGCAGGCCTTTCAGCTCGTCTACAGCGTGCCAATCATCTCCGCGGGGAACCCAGACCACAGAGGCCATATTGCCCACGTTAAAGTCTTGCCCGATGTGCAGCGGCTCCTTTGGCTGGATACTCTCGGTAGATCCATGGCGCCGCCGGTCGTAGCTGCGATATACAGTCCCGCTCGTGAGGTTGACGAACAAGCCCATCAGATAGGCGTCGATCAGTTCAACCGGGTAAGAATCCTTGAGAGATTGAATGTAATCCGGCGGCAAAAACCGCTCATTTTCGTAGGTGCTGGCCTGCACCATGCTGTAGTCACGCTTTGGGTCGCGGGCGAAGGTGTCATAGACGAAACGAAAGCCCTCGGGCGTTGTCGTAACCCCAATCCCGTTGACCACACCCGGGACGACCAAACGCATTCGCGCGATGATCTTTCGCCACGCATCTTGTGCTTTGTCTTTCGCCATGATGTCGATTTCATCGACCAGGCCGCGGGCGATCTTAAAGCCCACAATGCTGCCCGGCGTGTCCATCGACCGGCAAATAATGGTGCCGTACCAGACAGAGCCGCGGTAGAGCTCAACCTCCTTGTCAGCGCTTTTCACCTTGGCGTTAAAGCCAAGCATGAATGCCGCTTCATCAATCGTGGGCCAAAAGGTGTCGCGTATGTCCCTGTAGGTCGGCGCGAAATACCCCTGCACCGTTTTCGGGTGCTTGCCCGCAAACAGACCAAGGTCCAGACACCCAACAAAGGTCTTGCCCGAGCCGAAGCCCCCGACGTAGGCGCGGAACTTGGTGTTCAGCTGGTCGAGAAAGATCCCCTGCGGTGCGCTAACCCTCAGATCGTGTGACACGCACGTCACCTACCGCTTCCTTTGCGGTAATGTTGATGTTCAGACTTGGGGCGTCATTAACGGCACCGCCAGAGCCGTTAAGCATGCCGAGGTGGCGCGCAAGCTTTTCTAGCGCAGATAGCTTATCGTGCATTTTGACTTTCACCCCCGTTTGCGTGAGTGAGACCTCAGACACCGCCGCCGCCGTGGCGTCGTCAATCTGATTGCTTGGAACCAGCTCGACCGGATAGACGCCTAGGCCGTTTGCATCGGCGTTTTCATCACCTCTTTCAATCGGGTTTTTGCCCCAGGTAACGGCCTTGCGGATGTCAGAAAACCCGATGCTTGCGAGTTCTTGCAGCACCATATCTTGCGTGATTTCCGTCCGTTCTTGCCGCTTCGCCTGTGCCTTCTGAATTTCGGCCTCAACCTCAGCATTCTTAAACAGCCGCAATCCCTGCGCATGGGCAGTTTTGGGGCTGTATCCGGCGCGAATTGCCGCCTGCGTTTTGTTCAGATCGACAATGTATTCCCGTGCGAAGCGCTTCTGCTTGTCATTCAGCGCCATGGTGACTTCCCGTCAGTGTTGGTGACCAGGCATCCCACCCGGCTTTGCGATCTAGGGCTAGGCGCCCGGATCAGGTCTTCTTGCCGGCCTTGGCTTTGGCCTTGTGCAGCTTGTCGGACAGCTTGGCGATCTTCATGGGGCTGGGGTCGTCCGCATAGTCCCGGGGCAGCTTCCCGCCGTTGTTGCGGATCTGGGTTTCGTACTTCTTGATCATGCCAAGGGTTCCTTTTGAGGTCGCCGTGATGAAGCTGTTCAATGATTATTTTTGGGAGTTGAATTTATTTCTAAACCTTGAAGACCAGGCGACGTTATCAACTATGTCCCGAGGTTATTTACTCGATCCCAACCTACTTCGGGGCAACGCGAGGAACTCATCCTCCTCGCAGCATACTCAAGAACCTTTCACACACTGGCTAGGCGGCGACTTCGGTTGCCGCCTAACACTTTCTGGGCTTCCGTCGTTATCTCTATTGTTCGCGCATAGACCGAGGCATTTTAGCCAAGGTTGCGGGCGGTCTTTCCCAACCGCCCGCGCGCATTTACCCCAAGTTCAAGCGATCTAAGTCAGCGCGGAATTGCGCTTGTCCATTTCCAGTGATTGCGGGCGTAAAGAGCGATGAGAAACGCGCTCATGGGGGCAAAGCCCCACTCTCCCGTGAGAATGATCCACACGACCCAGATAGACTGGCTGATGATACCGACGATCCAACTGGATCGGTGCTTATTGCCCGCCAGTACCGTGAGAAGGATGGTCAGGGCTGACATTAGCCAGGGAAGAGCGGTTTCTAACCCGTTCGACATTCGACATTTTCCCAGGTTGTCTTCGCATATGAGGCGAAAGCCTCTAAACAATATCGACCCAAGGACGTTTATCTCAATACACACTTAGCGGTGTAGGCTTTCTCTTGGACACAAACACCGCGCAACACATATCTTTTGTACCTTTCACACAGACACAAAAGATGGGCGGTGACTTCGGTCGCCGCCCTTTTCTTTTCCGCGCTCTAGGCGCCTGCCGCAAAACGATCAGCAGGCCGCTAGAAAGCGGAGCGGACATTGAGCCCGCATGGATTAAGGGCGCCCACCAATGCCTTCGAGCCGGGCGTTACCCGGCGCGCGTCATTTCTTGCTCCTTGGAAGATGTAGGTACCGGTTCGTCCATCGGCTAACGAAAAGGGCGATCCGTGGGGGTTAGCCACAAATCGCCTGCGAGGATACAAAATCGGCAATTGTGGTGCGGGTCAAGAGGGAAGTTTGAATTGTCTGATGCGAACTAAGTTCCCATGCTACAAAGGTAGCTTGAGCAGGTAGAGGAAGCAGGGCGACAAATCTGATCTACGTCTGCAACGAGAACCGCCACGTCGGAATGATTAACAATGGAAACGTGGCAGCAAACGAAATGCTTGCGGCCCTATCCAAACGCGCTTGGTCGTCACCGCCTCCCAACTTCTCGCAACAGCTCCAGCGCTACTAGCAACCGCTCCCCTGCTCTGCTCACCTTCCCACCCGCAACAGCCTCTCTGCGCCCTCTGACCACGTCAAACAGATCCCGCTGATGGACCGCATGCAGCTGTCCAATCAGCCCACGCCAGTGCATCCAAGCATTGACGGCGTCGCGGTGCTTCTCGTCTTCGCTGCGCAGATCGGGCTGGTCATCCTCTCGGGCTTCGAAACTTTCAGGCAACATCTCAACCTTGCGGGGCGTGGCATGGAGAGACTTGCCCAGCACCACTCGGGCATAGCGAGCCTCGCAGCCCGTGAAGGTCGCGTAGATCTGCCATAGCTCAGCTGCCAATTCGGGATCGCTCTTGCCGTAGGTCAGATAGATCGCCTGGCCCGCCGGCTCTCCAAGGGCCTGCGTGCGCATTACCTCAAGCGGCCGTTCCCCAGCGCTCATCATCCGGGCGCGGGCCTGCAGGGCCACCTTGTCCGGGGCCCGTTCCTGCTTTGCCGTCACGGTACGTTTGGCGCGCGTGGCGTTGCCATCGACCTCACGGCGCGGAACTGGGGCTAGACTTGCAACGCCCAGCAGTTCCCGCTGCTGCCGTTTGCGCGAACGTGCTCGCTGCTTATCACCCTTGCCCATTGCTCTGCTCCCTTGTGGTATTTTCTTCAGTCGTGACCGAAATGATGTTCAATCTGGTCGGCGCTGTTTTGCGCCCAGTCCGCGTAGAGACATCCATTTTTGCGTGTTTGTCGGTCATGCCAGACCCCTTTGCTTGACGCGCTCCAGTGTCACCATTTCCCGCGCAATCAGCTCTTCAACCATCGACCGGCTGATCATGTTCGGCGCAATGAACTTGTCGCCATTCACCCAAGCGGCGTTGTGCTCCAGGATCTCAGTCTGACCGATTTTGCGGGCTGTTTTAGGCGGAGGGCACTTCTCCCACGATCGGTCCCGCAGCCAGTTGTCAGAGAATTTGACCTTGTCCGGGTCGTAGGTTTTCGATGCGTCGGCGTAACGCTTGGCCGCGGCGATGAGGTCATCTGCGGAAAGCCCCGAAGCGAGCGCTTCTTCCCAACTGCGTTCCCCGTCGAGGGTTTCCCGCGATCTGGGATGGGCATCGAGAAATTCTTGGTAGCCGTCGTCGTTAGATAACGAAGAAGATTTATCTTCTGAGTTATCTATATATGGTTCTGATTTCTGACCTTGCTTTGGCAATGCTGTGGCTTTTGCTACACTCGCTTTGTTGTTTTTCAATGACTTAGCCTTTCCGCCCTTGCTCCCCGCTTGCGCCCTCAACTCGCTTTTATCGCGCGCTTTTTTGTACTCTTTTTGCAGACGTTGATTGGTAATCACGTCCCCATCGACGGTGAAAAACTCCGAAATCTCCTCCCAAACCGAGGCCCATTTACGGCCGGAAAGCCCCGCGATCCGCGCCAGTTTTTTGGGGTCGCTCGGCAGCTGCCCTCCCTTCGACCACATGGTCATAAGGATCAGCAAATAGGCGCCGTGCTGCTCTGTGGTGAGGTGGCGCGTGTCGGTCAGGTAGTCACCGACATACAACTGCATGAAGGGCGCGTTGCTCATCTCAAAAGCTCCCTAAGGCCGGCAGGCACAGTAGAGGCCACTTCAGGGCCGCAGAGGGCCGGATTGGCCTCTTCAATGACAGCCACGCAGCGAACCATGTTTGGTACCCACTGAGGGGCCGTTGCGCGCACCCACCTGCGGCTGTCGTCTACGATGATGCCGGCTTTGACCAAGGCGTCGGTGTAGGCCTTTTCAGCGTTGCCGGAATCCATGTTCCCGACACCTCGCTCCCCGATCAAGTAGGTGATCGTCACGGGCGCTGAGAACATCGGCAAAGGCCCTTGAAGGTCCAGTAGCTGCTTTGCCTCGCGGCGCCACTGGTTATAGCGAGGGGTGCGCTTGCGTCCCATGCCCCGCACGTTGGCGAACAGGTTATTGCTGCTGATAGGCGCAGGCAGGATCAGGCGGGCGGTGTCACTCATTGGTCAGTTCTTCCCCTGTGACCGACGCATGCGGCGGATACACCGGTTCATGATCTTGGTTCGCTCTGCGATGGTTTCTTTGAGGATCAATTGGCGGCGCGTAATCCGAGCCTGAAGCTTTGCAAGGCGGGCCAATTCTTCTTCGTCGGCATGGCGCAACCATGGCGCATCGATCCCGAAGGGCTTTTCCATAGGAGAGCCGCCGTTGTGCCCTATCAGAGCCGCCATTTCCTCGACCTTGCGATCTTCTTCCGCAACCTGCGCCTCTGCGATCCGGAGGAGCCTCATAAAGCTATCGTCTGACATGCATCACCGCTCGCTGTTGTGTAGCGCATGCCGCTGCACAGACTTCGACAAGACAGCCCGCATCAGGCCTTTGGCCAAACGTGTTCGGATGTTCGCAGTCGCGTTTGATTTTGTGGCTTTGCAAGGGCAAGGCTGAAAGGCGACGCATAAACTGTGTGCATCATCTGCCGGCATCCGGATCACGACTTCGTCGCCTTCACGCTTGATCGAACCTAACATTTGTCCAGCTCCAAGATTATGGAGCGCGGCTGCGAAGCCACGCGGGAATAAGGACCATCGGGTTTCCCCGTCTGGGCAAGGTCAGGCCCCCATTGGCCCAAAGACCGGACGGCCACGAAGGCTAAGGCAAAACGCAAATGAGCTGCGGATCTTGAATTAGAATTTATCCTAAGTAGTATTGATGCCTTGCGAGCCAATTTTTTGGAGAACTTGATATGAAGTGGATCACGACTGCCGTTGCAGTCATCCTCGCCGGGTCCGGAGCCGCGGCTGAGCCAGCTGAGAGAGATATGACGGAAGTAACGGCCAACTGCGTATCGGAATGGCCGGACGACTATTCGATGCAGAAATACTGCCTGGACAGAAATCAAGAGGGCTACGAAACAGCCTCTGCCTACTGGTCTACATCGGGAGAAGGAACGCTCAACATCATCGGACCGTCTTTTCGCTTCTGTGAGGGGAAGTGGGGGCAGCAATGGGAGATGGTGGCCTATTGCATGCAGAGCGAGGTCGACGGCGCAAAGGAGGCCTCGACCCTGTTGAAACAAACACCTGAAGCGGTTGGTATTGAGATCTATGCCAAGTGCAAAATGAAATGGGATGATCAGTTCAGCATGATTGGATATTGCATAGACCGCCAGGTCTCGGCATGGCTGGCAATGAACGAGTAAGCGCTTCATCTTTCAGCCCCCACGCTCTCGCGTTCAAGCCGCAGCCTTGCCTGCTGAAGCGCCTCGACTGCCTCATCAATCTCAACTATTGCCTGGTCATATTCACAACCTGCATCAGACTGCTGAGCCGAAAGGATCGCGTTGACCGCCTCCCCGGTTTCCTTGCTGATCTGACCGACATGAAGAAGAACGCAACCTTGAGCCGTGTACTCGTCAGGACGAAGTCTTCGGGCCAATATCTTGGTCACTGGATAGCGGCCGGCTGCGTCCTCTAAGGCCATGACCTCGTCCACGTTCCAGCCGATGCTTTGCCCCAGCTTTTTAGACAGCGTGCCTTTGCCGACCGAGCGCCCCAACCTTGCATTGATCGTTTCGGCAGCTGCATCCAGGCATCCAAATGAGCCGTCGATCAGAGCCGCCATTGAGGCGTTGATCCGGGAACGGAGGTCAGACATCTGAAACCACGTTTCCTTGGGTATCCGACAGGTCTTTAGTAGAACCGCGAGTACGCATATTGAACACTTCGATTGGGCACGACACATCATTGACCGCACACATCTCTGATATCAGTCGGAACCAAGATGCAGGAAATCGTCCTGCTGACCGGGCGCTTTTTACTGAGAACGAACTCACACCGAGCGCTTCGCAGATTGCACGCTCTGTTAGCTTAGCCACGATTTCATCTACATGAGGATTTGTCATGAATGTATGATTTGACAAAAAAATTGTCATTCGTCAAGACAACCGATTGTCCATTTAGACAAAATTCTTGTCATGCCAAAATGGTAACTATGACCAACACTGACAAACCCTTCGCCGATATTGCCGAACGTCTTAAGTGGCACCGATCATTGGAAGGCCTCAATCAAGCTGAGTACGCTCGCAAGGCTGGCCTCAAACGCGCTCAGCTCAACAACTGGGAAAGTGGAGATTACCGGTTGTCTTTAGATGGGGCTCTCGCCTTGCGCGAAACATATGGGTTGTCACTCGATTTCATGTACGTGGGCATATCAGATGCGTTGCCTATGACCCTCCGCAAAGCGTGGATCGACAGGCCTTGAGTAAGCATCTCAAGAAAATCAATCGTAAATTCGCTGTCTTTAGCACCCTCGATAAGGATCTCATACGTTCCATAATCGCCCCGCGTGGATCCATTCGATCAACATATAACTTCAAAATAATTCAGAACAGATCGTAAGTTTAGGATGTGGTTCGATCAACCCCTAGGGCACGACAACTTTTCAGTCCGTATTTTCACGGTACTGACGAACCAATTCACCAGAACCCCCAGGTAGCCTGTAATTGTTCGCGTGCCTGCAACACCAAAAGCTTCAACACACAGAGCAGTTGGCGCCCAATTCAGGGTGCGAATCTTCGATCGAAGATTAAGCAATATCTCCAGACATTGGTGCGGCTCTAAGTTCACAATGTTTCAACCGGCAACTTTAGAAGTCGTTTGTAGCTTCCCGGCTTCCAACTCATTCGGAATCTCTCTTCATTAAATCTCGCATAGTCAGCGAATACCAACACACCACTAAATGACAAAATTTTTGTCATTTAGTGGTTGAATTGACAAAAAACTTGTCATACTCTCTACCATAGCGTAGGCAAACAGCCTCCGCCTACCACCCGCCGAAGAGGCAAAAGGCCAACCCGGGCACCGACCCAACAGGCCGCCAATCGCGGGAGGGAGATTTGTGAGGATAAGTCGATATGTACCAGACCATTTACCACGTCTCTTTCACCTGGATGAGCAGCCGCCTTGGCACTCTGACCGAGTGGACCACCCCGGAAAACAAAGTTCTGGAAGGCATGGGCGACGTGTTTGAGGTGATCGGTGAACATAACGAAGCCAATGCAAACCGGATCCGCGTCATTCAAATTGACCTACACGAAGGCTCCTCTCGCGAAATCACCGAAGACGCCCTGCGTGACTTTGGCGACCACATGGTTTCGATCACAGGCGAGTGGCCCGAATGGCTGGCAGAATTTGCCCCTGACGACACCAAAGCCGAACTGGCCCGCCGCGCGGCGCGCGAAGAAGCCGCAAGCTATGGCGTAAGCGAATATCTGGAGGCGGCGGAATGAACCGCCCTTCCCCACTGTCCCCGATCGGTGCCGTGAAACCTGCACCCAACTCCCCGGCCGGTAGTCATTTTGCCTATCTGCCTGCTGGCCGGGACTTTTTCGGGGGGATCATTGGAACACTCACGGAGCGCGTTGCCCATCTCCTCTTGGGCAGCGCTTCGACCAGCGCGGGCGGGGGGCCACGTCCCAAAACCTCCCTGGGCACCCTGCCCGCGCAAGCTTCAAGCCCCCAATGCCATGCTTCACTTGCCAAATCCGATGCTTGCCCTACCTATAAAGCACTCACGGAATGCGCTGTTGAAGCTGCGCTTAGCAGCGCGTCGTCCGGTGCGGGCGGGGTTTTTACCAGTAAGAAGCCGTTCCTAACCCCGCCCGCAATTCGCGCTACCAATCCAAGCGCATTCGTCTCACGTTCTTCTGATTACTTCGGAAAATTCAGGATTTTCTGTAGATTGCAAAGCCTCATGGGCCGTGAGCAATCACGTGTACATATCCAATCACTGTTAGAGTGCTGGCAGTGTGGCGCCCCAAATCTATCAATAGCTTCCGGTTTTTCCCTGTTTGCGCCTGCGAGTAATCCGCCCAGAACAGCACATTACGTCTCTGATCACCTGTGGGCCTGCACCACCGGCGCCGGCGGAACCTAACCCCTAATCACTGGAGTGTCTGACATGAGCCGTGACAACGCTCGAGCGCCTCTTGGGCGCTATGGAGACCTGCGTTCTGGCGGGAACCTCCTGAAGCCCCGCCGCAGCCTATTCCCGGCGCTCATGCTGGCTCTGTGGTGGGTGACTCTGGCTGTTTGCCTGCTGATCACGCTGCAAAAGGCCATTGGCCACCATGCGGCCGTGTCCTGCGGTGCCTGCTGATGTGGATCGTCTTCGACCACTCCAGCGGGATCGCCCTGCCCGGCCGCCACCCCAAAGCCTGCTTCGAAACTGCCCGCGTATTGGGCTGGACCAACTTCACCATCCAGAAAGGGAACAAACATGCCTAAGAAGCGCAACATGGTTCCGATTACGGAACTGAGGATCCGCGTTTATCGGCCACTGGATGACCGCGACCCCTGTTTCGCCTACATCGGGAATTTGCCGATGCGGTTTTCAGGCAAGACACCAATGGCAGCTAAACGTGCAGCCGATGAATGGCGCACAAAAGAAGTAGCCAAGGAGACTGAACGCAAAGCGAACGCCGACAAGTCGAAGGCTACGGCGAAATGATCAGGCAACCATCCTCAATGTCTCAATTGTATGCTTGGTACAGGGCAGCAGTTGCTGGAAACGCACCCGCGCTCCATGACGGTATCCCACACTGCGGCTGGTTTAAGCGAAAGCTGGTCAAAGGCGGTCCTTGGGTTCCTGTCCGCATCTTCATCGATCGCGATATCGACCTAGTGACCGGTGAATTGACACGCGACGAAGTGCTGCGCATCGAAATCGAAGGCATTGAAGCGGGAGATCCAGCAGAGCACTGGACCTACCTCACCCCGATCAGCCGAGCCGAATTTAAGCACCTGACCGACTATCGGCTGCGTAACGGCAGCCGGATGCTCGACAGCCGTCGAGCAATTGATCTGTCGCAAGTCCCTACAGAACCCCAAGGAGTTATTTGATGAACGTTCCTACTTCACCAACAAATATGACAGCTGGTGCCCCGGCCCCGATGGGTCACAACCAACCGCCTGCATTTGACCCCAACGTTCTGGCTAGCCGCCAGGTGACCGCGGAGGAATTCTTGGAAGTGACCAAGATGTGGCAGTCTGTCGAAAAGATCGAAAGCGAGACTCAAGCCGAGCAGCTGAACGATCAGATTACCGGGTTGCGCAAGCTGTGGAAGAAGGTCGACGCTGACCGAAAAGCCGAAAAGAAGCCACATGACGACGCTGGCAGAGAGGTCCAAACTGCCTTCAATCCGCTGTTGAAGAAGTTGGCAGCCGCGGCAGACGCGCTCAAGTCCAAGCTGTCGGAATTCGCCGCGGAAAAACAGCGCCGCGAAGACGAGGCACGCGAACAAGCCCAGCAAGACGCTGAGTCGAAACAGGCCGAAGCTGCCCGTCTGGTGGCCGAGGCTGCTGCCAGCGGCGATATCAGCGTGCAAGTGGATGCCGAGGAAGCCCAGAAGGCCGCCGAAAAGCAAGCCAAAGCGGCTGCGAAGCCCGCTGTCTCAGGCATCAAGTCTGCTTCGGGCGGTGGCCGCACTATGTCTGTCCGGACCATCCGTGAGGTGGAAGTGACCAACGTTCGCCTGCTGTTCATGCATTACCAGAACCATCCTGACGTTGCCGAGGTTCTTCGCCGCATAGCCACAGCTGATGTGCGCGCCAAGGGCTTTGACCCGGAAGAAACCAAAATCCCCGGCATAACGATCACTGAACGCAAGAGCGTCGCTTAATCCATCACAGTTCATAGGAAATCAAAATGTCTCTTCCCGCACAATCCGCATCCATGCCGCTCTTGATGGATCCCGACGCCTTCGAACACATGCAGCGCGTCGGCGGCATGCTAGCCTTGTCCCCTCTGTTCCCAGAGCACCTGCGTAAAGGTTCCAAGGAGACCGCCATCGCGAACGGCGTTTTGGTCATGAACATGGCAAGCCGCCTGAACGAAGATCCTTTGACCGTTGCACAGAACATTTACTTTGTTGGTGGCAAGCCTGGTTGGTCCTCGTCTTACATGATCGGCAAAGCCAATCAGCACGGTGTTTTCAAAAACCCGATCAGCTGGGATCTCAAAGGCTCAGGTGACAATCTATCTGTGACCGCGTTCGCGGAACTGGCATCCACTGGCAAGAAGGTCACCGCGACCTGCGATATGGCCATGGCGAAAGCCGAGAGCTGGACCAAGAACCCGAAGTATCGGTCGATGCCGGAACAGATGCTGCGCTACCGCTCGGCCACGTTCCTGATCCGTCTGTATTGCCCCGAAGTGATGGTCGGCGTTCCGGCGCAGGTGGAAGTCGAGCTCGATATGAAGGACGTCACTCCGGCTGATGCGCTGGACAAGTATCAGACACGCCAGCCGGCAGAACCGGTTGCTGAAGCCGAGGTTGTTCCCGAGACCGAGGAAGAACAGCAGGAGACGGCCGCCGAGACCGCGCCCGACCCCGAGCAATTCCAAAAACTCGTCGACATGATCGCCAACGACTTAATAGACAGTTCAGATCTCGAAGGTGTGCTGGAGCTTTACCAGGACCAAATCGAGAAGATGGAAGCGGCTGCCCCCGAGGCACACATGCGCCTACTGGAAACAGTGGCCGAATTTCGCAAAACCGACAACTGACATCGTTTCCTGGCCCCTGAGGACAGGGACCAGCGACGGACAATAGATTTTTCACAAAAGGAACTTCCCCATGGCACACCCCGTAGATGTTCACGTCGGCAAGCAGCTAAAAGCCCTTCGCACCCTGCGCGGCCTGACACAGACCGATATTGCCAAAGGTTTGGATCTGTCATTTCAGCAGGTCCAAAAATACGAACTTGGCCGCAACCGGGTCAGCGCCAGCAAGCTGTATGAGCTAGGCAACCTGCTGAACGTGGCGCCCGGGTTCTTTTACGAAGGTCTGGACCAAGTAAAGGCAGGCGCCCCGGTGATCGATGAAGAAACAGCCCGCGCCGCAGCCCTGTTTGCCAAGTTGAAAGACGAGCAGATCAAGGCGAAGGTTCGGGCGCTTCTGGAAGCGGTCGCAGCCAGCGAAAGCACCCCGATGGAGGCGTCGTCATGACTGCCACCCTTTTCATCGGAAACGCCAAAACCCAAACCATGCTGCACGACTTTGACCGCCTGCGCAAAGCGATCCGCGAATATGACCCCGAAGCCACAGAGGCCGCTTGGGCCAATTGTGAGCGCTGGGTTGACTGCATCAACCCGACAGCCACAGAAGAGCTTCGCCGCAAGAGAGCTGCAACTATGAATGAACCACAGGAGGGTGATTGATGGCCAAGATCACGCCACTATGGGTTTCAGAAAAGACGGCGGCGGCAATGCTCGACATGAGCCGCACCGAGTTTACCAAGCACGTAAACTCAGGTTCGCTTCCGCCGGCGCAGTTGCGGCGCAATGGCATTATTCGCTGGAGTGTTGCCGCCCTCGAAAAGATTGCCGACGGAAGCGTTGCCCTACCAGATCAAGCGGAGGATATTGAGCTGTGAGACGCCCTGCAAAGCCCCGAATTTCGAAACCAAGGCTGCACTGGAAATGGGACAAGAGCAAAGCCGCTTGGACCCCCTACCACCGCGTTACATGGACGGAAGAAGGGAAGCGCAGGGAAAGGGCAATCCTGCTCGATTGGAAAGGCGACTCGCAGCAACTCGACGCGCTTTATTGGGCGTGCGAAGCGGGCCGTCATAAGAAACAAGCGCCTCAGAAGTCTCCCTATTCGTGGGGCGCGCTGATCATTGAATGGCGCTCAGATCCACGGATCCAGAAGAAGCTGGCGGCCTCCACCAAACGAAGCTACGCCCGCGACATGGAGCGGATCTTGGAGAAGAACGCCGACAAGGACGTCCGAAAGACAACAAAACAAGGCCTCAGAACCGCTCACACCCGTCTTGCAGAGACACCGCGGAAAGCGGACAAATACGTCGCTACCATCAAACTTCTTTGGAACTACGCGCGGGCCCAATTGGATTGGCCACTTGGGCCAAATCCCGCAGAGGGCATCAACTTCTTCGGCAAGCAACGCGAATATGAACCCTGGCCGGAATGGATGATCACCAAACTTACAGAAGCGCCAGAAGCTGTTCGCACAGCAGCGGAGCTGATTCTAGGAACTGGCCAGCGCCCCTCTGCCGCCGTCACGATGAAGCATGAAGATTTTGATGGCGAATGGATGCGCGTCTGTGACGAGAAAGGAAATGAGCGGTTTGAGGTGTACTGCCCGCCGCAACTGCGCTCCTATGTGGAAAGCCTGAAAAAAGAAGGCGCGCACGTTCTGGCCAAAAACCTAACTGAGCCGCTTGGCTACAACATCGTCGAAAAAAGGTTCCGCACCTGGAGGAAAGATCTTGGCGAGAAGGCTGCCCCCTACACCCTTCATGGATTGAGAAAGCTGGCGATTGTTCGACTCGCCGAAGCCGGCGCCACGGATGCACAAATTCAAGCGATCACCAATCAGAGCGCGGAGATGGTGGCTTACTACCGCAGAAAAGCGAGTCGCAAAGCGCTGTCCAAAGCGGGCCAATCTCTCGGAGAATAGAACAAGAACAGAACAAGAAAATGGGAGTAAAGAGTGGGAGTAAATCCCCAAATAAGACAAGGGCTCGCAACGAAAAACGCTGCAAGCCCTTGTTTTAATGGTACCCAAGGCCGGACTCGAACCGGCACGCCCGCAAAGGCGGGGGATTTTGAATCCCCTGCGTCTACCATTCCGCCACTTGGGCACTGCGGATGGGTTTATCGCCCCCTCCGACGGAGGTCCAGAGCCAAAGCGCAGAATTTCCAGCAAAATGTTGCCCAACCCCTGTGGGCAAGGCTGGCAGGTTCCCACAAGTTTGTGAGCCAAATGTTAAATCAGTTGACCCGCCCTTAAAGTCATGGCGTAACAGGACCCCATAAGCTGGTATCAAAGCCAGTCAGACACAGGGACAGGCGATGCTGCAGAGACTTTACGACTGGACGATGGCGCTGGCCGATCATCCACGGGCGCTTTGGGCGCTGTTCCTGATTTCCTTTATAGAAGCCTCGGTCTTTCCGATCCCGCCGGATGTCCTGATGATCGCTATGGTTCTGGCGGCACCCCAACGGGCCTGGCTGATTGCGCTCACCGCTCTGGTCGGTTCGGTCCTTGGCGGGCTGGCGGGCTACGGCATCGGCGCCTTCTTCTACGAAGGCCTGGGCAAACCCATCCTGGAGGCTTTGGGCAAAGCAGACGCCATGGGTGAGTTCAACACCCGTTTCAACGAGTTTGGCTTCTGGCCAGTGCTGATTGCCGGGCTGACCCCCTTCCCGTTCAAGGTCATCACCATCATGTCGGGTTGGACCGGCCTGCCGCTGATGACCTTTGTCATCACCTCCATCATCGCCCGCGGCTTGCGTTTCTTCATCGTC
>Ga0189286_100179_pt1 | contig 31344 bp, 33 predicted proteins | sample UW69minimetaG_FD_130330 | JGI IMG/M metagenome (GOLD analysis project Ga0189286, IMG submission 130330) | Marine microbial communities from the Costa Rica Dome - UW69 mini metaG | ecosystem: Environmental > Aquatic > Marine > Oceanic > Photic zone | place: Costa Rica: the Eastern Pacific...
ACGATGATAATATGTGGTATGATTCCCTTTTGTGTAGCTCATAAAACAAAGTTACTCATAAATACTAGAAGTATCTCCCATCTGAAGATGGGGGTTTGATACCATTTGTTGGAATATCAATATCTACATCTAGAGTTTATGCCAATTGACATCATCGCAAACATAAAATTTGATAAAGAAATCATCAGTTATTTATCGGTGTTAAAACCTGCTGCTGTTATGATTTTGTTAGCACCTTCCGAAACGGATTTAAAAGATATCATCCGACTTACTGTGCTAGATTTAACTTTAAAAAAAGTACTTTCTATTCAACGTAAAGAAGTGCAATTACATCCTAGCGATCCGTATAAAAGACTCCGTACTTTTGTAGAAACAGACACAAATTTTAATACGTATCGAAAAAGTGTTTACGAAACGTACTTTACAGGAATTATTGATGAATACAGCTACTTTCACTTATATTCATATGTATTTCGCGTTTATGACGAACTTCCTGTAGATAATACAGTGAAAAAAAGCATCATAAAAGAGCAAAAAATCCGTAATTTATTTTCTATAGTTTTTGTATTTGACACTTTAAGTGTATTTCGTTTGAATAGGAATGGAATTAAAATTAGAAATGAAATCATACGCTATATTGTAACAATTGAACAAAATTTGGAACAAATCATAGAAGATTCACCAAAACAAGCATTGCGTCTAGTCTCTTTTTTAAAAGGAAACTTTTTCTTGCTGAGAAATATTCCTGCTGAAGTACTAGAAAAATTAAACAACCTGATTCAACTTCATAAAAAAGAACTAAAAGATGAATACTTTGATTTGTTTGATATCTTTGAGTTTTCGGACATCTTTTTTTCAGACATTTCCGAAGAAATAAAAGAACTATTAGAAAAAATAGAGAGCTCATATTCTAGTATTGAAAGAGGATCTAGTGATATTAACCCAAGAGATTTATATATTTAAACCATGGTAAAAGAGGTATTCAACGGAATTCAAGACTACTTTACAGCGTACAGACTGCTGAATGAACTCAACTTATGGAAATATTTCAAAATTCCTATTGTCATTAGTTTTCTATTAGGAATTACCGTCATTTTTGCTTCCTGGAGTTTTTCGGATGATATCGGTAGCTTCCTCTCAAGCGCTTGGGGATTTTCCTGGGGAAAACAAACCATCATTGCTATTAGTAATTTTATTGGTGGCTTAATAGTTTTTGCCATTGGAATTGTCATATTTAAACACGCACTCATGATTATTGCTGCGCCATTTATGAGTCCGATTTCAGAGAAAATTGAACGCCATATTTACGGAATTGTAAAACGCCCAGGATCAAGTTTAAAAGCAAAAGCTTCTGCATTCTCAAGAAGTATTCAATTAGGTATTCGAAATTTTGTTGTAGAACTCTTGTGGATTACTCCGTTTTTCATCTTTAGTTTTATTCCAGTAATTGGTTCCGTTTTTCTACTAATGATCTTCTTAGTACAAGCCTATTATGCAGGATTTGGAAATATGGACTATACATTAGAACGGTATTTTCCATATAATAGAAGTGTTGAATACGTACGCAATCACCGCGGGATTGCTATTGGTAACGGAATTGTATTTATGTTAATCTTAATGATACCAATAGTGGGAATTCTTGTCGTATTGCCTTTATCTGCTGTAGCGGGAACCATTACTACTTTACGAGAATTACATACAAAAAAGTAAAAAATTTATTTTTTAAACTTAAGTGTAGAATATTTCCTATATCTTTTCGGTACATTTCATACTTATCTTTAAAACATAGATACTATGAAAAAAAGCAAAAAAAAATTAGAAATCAGCAAAAAAACAGTTGCTAATTTAGAAAACATCAAGGGAGGACGCTCTGTAACTTCCTATAGTTGTCCAGGTGATCAATGTCCTACTGAAAAAGGAAAAAGTTGTGAAAATGGACCATGTGAAAAAACTATTCAAGATCAGTAAGACACAATTTTGAGAAGTTTTTGAGGAACTTAACTAAAAACTTCAGCAAAAATGTATCTAAAAAAAGAAGAAGTCAGCAATGGCTTCTTTTTAATTACCAACAAAAATTCAAAAACAATGAAAAAAAGTAAAACAACATTAAGTCTAGGAAAAAGCACAATTGTTTCTCTAGAGAAAAAAGCACAACAAATGATTGTTGGTGGCTTTGACTCTCCACAAGCACCAACGGATAGTTGCCCTGGTGGAGGCGGAAATTGTGCAAGTGAAAGAAATAGCTGTAACTTATCATGTAATGGCTATCCAAAATGTTTTAACTAAAAACATATTTCAACATACAATTAATAAAAGAGAAGTCAGCAATGGCTTCTTTTTTGTTTTATGCAATGGTCTATTTCTAATATAAAAAGTACCTTTGTATCACTTACTAAGCAATCGATGCTAAATCAAAAATAATGAAAGACCTTTTTCTAAACTACATTCATCAATTACAAGACACGATTACTTCAACCATTGAAAAAATTGATGGAAAAGCTACATTTCAAGAAGATTTATGGAAACGTCCAGAAGGTGGCGGCGGACGTACACGCGTAATTGAAAATGGAAATATATTTGAAAAAGGCGGTGTAAATATTTCAGCGGTTCATGGTGAACTTCCAGAAGCATTACGCAAAAATTTTAAGGTAGAGCAAGGTGATTTTTTTGCCTGCGGATTGAGCTTGGTACTACACCCGAAAAATCCATTCATCCCAACAGTACATGCCAATTGGCGTTATTTTGAAATGTATGATGAGCAAGGAAATGTAGTGACACAATGGTTTGGTGGCGGACAAGATTTAACACCCTATTATTTGTATGATGAAGATGCCATTCACTTCCATACAATTTGTAAAGAAGCTTGCGACAAACATCATCCTGAATTCTATCCAAAATACAAAGAAACCTGCGACAACTATTTTTGGAATGCGCATCGCAATGAAGCGCGTGGTGTTGGAGGATTGTTCTTTGATTATTTGAAAGAAACGGACGAGTTCTCCATGCAAGATCGTTACAATTTTGTAACAGAAGTCGGAAATAGCTTCCTAAACAGTTATGTTCCTATCGTAGAACGTCGCAAGGAAATGGAATACACACAAGCACATAAAGATTGGCAAGAAGTACGTCGTGGACGTTATGTAGAATTCAATTTAGTGCATGATCGCGGGACTTTATTCGGACTCAAAACCAACGGGCGAATTGAAAGCATTTTGATGAGTTTACCACCTACAGTTCAGTGGAAATACAATCATCATCCAGAAGAAGGAAGTCACGAAGCAAAATTATTGGAAGTCTTAAAAACACCAAAAGCATGGATTTAAACACAGCTGCTATTTACTTCGGAATTTCTGCTGCTGTTGTCATCTTTTTGTTTAACATATTTCACTGCATTATAGCTAAGACTTTTTAACGTACGTATTGAAAAGTTCGGTTTATTAACAGCACTTAGGAATAAGTATATTTTAAAATTTAAACGTCATCATACTGAATATTCTTTAGGTTTTATTCTAACAGGCAGTTTTGTCAAAATTTCAGGAATGATTAACGAAAGATTAGATACAAGCGAGCCGTTTGATATAGAAGATTATATGCTTCTGTCTAAGCCTCCAATAGTACGTTTCATCTGTACTTTTGGCGATCCAATTTTATTATTAATTCCTTTTTTAATTAGCACGAGCTTTGTTGCGATAAGTGGCTCATTTAGTGAAAGCTTTCAAACAATAATTGATGTATTCCACAATATATACCAATACATTTCGGGAACTATTGATACTACTCAAACAGAAAACAGTTGGAATACGATTACCCAAAATGCGAATCTATTTCCAGTCATTTTTTCAATATTAACACTGGTAATTGCCATTAGCTCTGCAATCTCAATGATGGTTGCTATCATGGGATAAAAAGTAGAAAAAGCGTTGATATTTTTATACATGGTGATACTTATATGCTACATATACATACTGTATAAATTAGGAGCGCTTTATTTCTCAATGTATAGTTTTTCAGATTTACTAGTAAGTCTGCTAAAATTTATGACTCCTGTATATATTTTTAGCCTTATAATTATAGCATGTGTTAAGATTTTACCTATGAATAAGTATATTTAACACCATTATGAAATGGTTTCTTTGTAAATGTCTGTGTTTAGGTATGCTATTCAGTATGAAAGCACAAACACCTAACGTACCTGAAACAAAAGATACAATTGTTTCAGAAAATGAATACTTTGATAAGTTGAAGGAAAAAATTAGCATTCGCACCAATTTCAGTGGTGATGTACGATCCTACAAAGTACAAGATTCTGAATCCTCGATAGAGTTTTCACCGAATAGTGAATATAGACTTTCCCTAACTGTTGATTATCGTTTTTTTGGTATCACGCTTGGTTTTAGTCCTCAATTTTTACCTGGAAATGATGATGAAAATCTAAAAGAAAAAACCGAATTGAACAATTTTGGTCTTCAATTTTACTTTAATAAATGGTTGCAGCGCATAAGTTATGAACGCATCAAAGGATTTTATATAAATAACACAGGTGATTTTATAGAAAATTGGAGCGAAGGAATTGATCCATATATACAATTTTCAGGATTGCGCACAACTACATATTCAGGAAATACAGCCTATAAATTCAACGATAACTTCTCACTACCAGCAATCAATGGATATATTCATTGGCAAAAAAAATCTGCTGGAAGCTTTATTCCTTCTTTAGATTACAACTATATAGGTGCAGAATTAAAACATACGGACGATATTTCGGAAATAGAATCAAAAGAAGTAAACATAACGCTCAAACCTTCATACTTATACACATTTGTATACCAAAATAATTGGTTTTTATCTGTAGAAGCAGCTCCTGGGATTGGAATAAATTTTACAAAAGATACCGAAATCAATATCCTAGATAATACAAGCGGCACTAGTAATAGTAACGAATTACATTACACCTACAATGCTACACTAATTTTAGGCTACAATTCAAATTCGTTGTACGGAGGTGCAAGATACAATGTTAAAAATCTTTCGAATTTTGATAAATCAGAAGAAAACTCTCTTCAAACTGAAAACTTTTTTGAATTCTTAATCGGATATCGTTTTGATGCACCAAAATTTATCAAAAAACCTTTTGATTGGATTGAAAGAAATATAGGATTGTAACTTTATTTTCGTATATTTAGGTAATGGATTTTTGGACCATCATAGGAATTATATCTTCACTCTTAGGAATTATTTCGTTTTTTAAAAATGATCTTATGTTCCCAATTTTAAAAAAATCTTACTTTGGCGATATCATATAAAAAATACTCTTTTTTATTTAAATAATCAAGCATTTTAACACTTAAATTAGAACATGGAACACTACAGAAAGTTAGAGCGTATGTATTTGTCTGCAAATATGAATACGCACATTTATCAAACTACTGAAATTACGATTGAAGATGAAATCGCCATCATTTCAATGACCATTGACCCAAAGTATTTTCATGCCCTAGGCGCCATTCATGGTTCTGTATATTTTAAATTATTGGATGATGCTGCATTTTTTGCCGTAAACTCTATTGTAAAAGATGCTTTTGTCTTAACGACTTCTTTTAATATCAATATTACACGACCTATCAGCGAAGGAAAAATTACAGCGACAGGAAAACTCAAATTCAAATCGCGAAATTTATTTGTTGCAGAAAGCACTTTGGTCGATGAAAAAGGCAGAGAAATTGCTTTTGGAACAGGGAATTTTGCCAAAAGTAGAGTTGCATTGACAGAAGAAATTGGATACATTTGAAAATAAGCTCAAAGAAAATAATACTTTTATTCATCTTCGGTCCACTAACCAATAGTTTAATTTCTCAAGAAATCCATAAGACATATCTACATAAAAAAGAAAAACGACACAGTAATCAATGGGACATTACTAGTCTAGACAGTTTGGTTTTATATAAAAATGGCACTTTTCATCGAACTCGTTCGTATAAATTTCATGAAATTATCAATGTAGAAATAAAAGGAGATTGGAAAATTAAGAACGATACTTTACACTTAAATGTGCAGCTAATAAAAGAAAATAAATCAGATACTGAGTGGACAAAAATTAACTCTAAACTACGTTATTTGAAAAAAAGACGAAAACTCAAACCCATAGATCGATCAGAGTTTTTTGCTACAGAACATTTAAATCTCGTAAAAAAATAAGCGCTTTAAGCACATACATAGCATCGTATTTTTCAAAAACTATCGTATTTTTAGATAATTTTTAAAAGATTACCGAAAAGATTTAACGAATGTTAGAAAGTTTATTAGAAGCCTTACAATTTTCCCCAAATAATATTCCGCTCAAACTCCAAATTGCAAAACTGTATGTGCAACAAGGAAGTTTTGAAGAAGCCGAACAACAATTCATTGAAATTATTGATTTAGACGGAAGTCATTTGGAAGCCAAATACGAATTGGCAAGTTGCTTCTACAAGCAGCAAAAAATTACAGCTGCCGAAGTGTTGTTGGAAGAAATCATAAAAATAAATCCCGATCAGAAATATTTAGAATTATTGTGCTACTGTCAAATCAATCAAGAAAATTATAGTGACGCACAAGAGACATATAAAGAGTTACTGGCATTAGACAGAAATTATGTAAATGAAGATTTTGACAATGCGCTAAAAGTAACTACCACACGCGAACCTGATTTTATCGATGAAGATGGCTTGTCTTTTTTGAAAAAACCAACAACCAATTTTGCAAGTATTGGTGGTATGGAAGACATCAAAAAGGAAATTGACCTGAAAATTATCAAGCCTTTAGAACACCGTGATTTGTACAAAGCCTATGGCAAAAAAATTGGTGGTGGAATTCTATTATACGGTCCGCCTGGTTGTGGAAAAACACATATTGCGCGTGCTACGGCTGGAGAAATTAATGCGAATTTTATCAGTGTTGGCATCAATGATATTTTGGATATGTGGATTGGGAATTCGGAGAAAAACTTGCACGAAATCTTTGAAACCGCTCGAAAAAATACACCGTGTGTCATTTTTATAGATGAAATTGATGCACTTGGCGCGAATAGAAACGATGTCAATAAAACTTCGGGAAGAACAGTAATTAATCAATTTTTGGCAGAATTGGACGGAATTGACGCAGATAATGATGGAATTTTAGTGTTAGGTGCTACAAATGCACCATGGCATTTAGATCCTGCTTTTCGTCGTCCTGGACGTTTTGATCGTATCATTTTTGTATCACCGCCAGATGTAGAAGCCAAAGCAGCTATTTTTAATATTCACCTCAAAGAAAAGCCAACAGAAACCATTGATTATATGGCATTGGCAAAAGCAGCCAAAGAATTTTCGGGAGCAGACATTCAATCTGCTATTGATGTTGCCATCGAAAGAAAATTAGAAGCTTCTTTCAAAGATGGCATTCCAAAGCCATTGAGTACAAAAGATATCTTAAAAGCCATTAAAAAGATAAAACCAAGCACCAAAGAATGGTTTGTTTCTTCTAAAAATTACGCCTTGTACGCAAACGACAGCGGATTGTATGACGATATTTTGGCCTATTTAAACATTAAGAAATAATGGAGTCAAAAAATCATTTACGAGGTGTTCAATTATTTGAACTAGGACGTTTTCAAGAAGCTATTAGCTATTTGAGTGATGCTGTTTCAGAAGACGTTTATAACTATCCAAGTAAATATTATTTGGCACTGTGTTTTTTCAACGTAGAAGACTACGGAAAATCATCTCAAATGATTGACGATTTACTCCGTGAAACACCAAATGAAGGAAATTTATTCTTTTTAAAAGCACAAATCGCTTCCCGTTTAGACAAACTTCAAGATGCCATTGATTTAGTAGAAAAAAGCATACAACTCGATCCGTACCAAGCCGATTATTTTGGTTTTAAAGGCGCCTTGTTAATGGATAAAAAGAAGTTTGAAGAAGCCTTGCACTTTGTCAACGAAGGTTTACGATTAGATCCTAAAAATGCAGCTTGTTTAAATATTCGCGCACGCTTGTTGACCAAACTCAATCGCAAGGAAGAAGCCAATCAAACAGTAGAACATATTTTGTTTGATAATGCTGAAGATGATTATGCACATGCTAATGTTGGATGGGTTTCATTGGAAAATGGCGATACTAAAAAAGCCTTACATCATTTCAAACAAGCACTGCAACTCAACCCAAATATGCAGTATGCACGTGAAGGCATGGCAACGGCTATAAAATCGAAGAATTTATTGTACAAATGGTATCTAAAATATGCCTTTTGGATCAGTAAGCAATCGTCTCGAAATCAATGGATTTTTATTATTGGATTGTATGTTGCGTACCGTTTAGGCGTGAAAGTATTAGAAGCCTCTGATTTAACGTTTTTAATCATTCCATTAATCATCATCTACTTAGTTTTTGTCCTTGGCGGATGGATTATGGAAGCCTTGTCGAACACTATTTTACTAGGCGATTCGTATGGAAAATATTTATTGACTGAAAATGAAAAATATAGTGGATATGCTTTTGGCGGGTTGACCATTACAGGAATTTTAGGAGTTATTGCCTTTTTTGTTTTCAACAATCCTCTGTATATGTTGTTTGGATTTACCAGTTTTTGCGCCTTGCTCCCATTACCTGGGTCATTTTTACGAAACTCCAAAAAAAGTAGAATGCTAGGACTTTTCTACGGAATTGCGATACTTTGCGTAGGTTTCTTAGGCATGCTTTTTACCAACGATATTATACTCGTTGGTGGAATTGTTTTAGGAATGATGGTTGTGTATACTTGGGTATTTAATTTTATTTCTTAGACTTATCTACCAAAATAAATAGACCGCTTTCTGCTTCTTTTCCATAAATAGCAACTGCTGCTTCCGATTCGAAAAATAAAAAGTCTTTGTTTTCTACATTACAACTGCTTTTCTTTCCAAGTCGCGCTTTTCTGAATTCCTCATAATCAACTCTTTTCTGATTTTGAATAATTACCGGATCCTTTTTTCTGACATGACCAATTCCTCCCAAAACTAAAACTAATGGTTCCGCTTTTATAGCATATTCAGAACTCATTTCTTTTTTGGATAAAATATAGTCTTTATCTCCATATCCAAATCTGTTTGTTTCATCGCTTTTCGTTTCAACTTCATCGTAAGAAACTCGAATCACATTGTCGTCATCAATTAATTCTGAAGGAATTTTTAACGAAAATGTGCCATCTGCTAAACTATGTGTACTGAGTATTTTTTGAACTGTTACCAATGTAATTTTAGCATTCTCAATTGGCACTCCCTTTTCATTAATTTTTACAATTCCTTTAAAAGTGACAAAACTATCTGATGCAGTTGGCGTCGGTTTTGTTTTGTTTCGTTTGATATTTGATTTTGAAGACAGGTTTGAGGCTGTCTCTACATATTCGGTTGGTGCTTTTTCATTTTGAGTACACGAAGTAGTACTTACAGCTAGTGTAGAGGCCAATAGTAGGCTTGCCGCAATATTTGAATACGGTAATTTGTATGTTTTTTGAACTTCTAAATCGATTAAAGGTGTTGCCAGTTGTTTTTGGGTCAACCGTGCGCAGATTTCACCTTTTGAGTTTTTGATCTTTTCTGAAATTTCTCGTGTACTTAACTGTGTAAAATCGATGACATTTTTGGAACATACATCACAAAAACTACCTTTTTCATTTGGTGTCATATTTTCCCATTGTTCACTACAGGCTTTGTTAAGTTTTAGAAATTTACTTTTCATGATCGGTTGTTTTTAATGTTATTGTTTGAAGCTACTCATTTCTTCATTCAAATCAAAAGGTATTAAGAAAGCTTTCACTATTTATATCTTAAAAATCTGATTTTATATTAAAATCAATCGCATCAAAAACAATACCATTGCTTTCAAATCATTTCCAAATCACTTCTTTTTTGGAGGTATTTTTAAAAACATTTGTCACATGGAACAAACGCGCTTTTATGAGCAGTTTTCTTCCTTCCACAGTGCGTGTATAATGCAATCGTGCGCCGCCTACATAAGTTCTCCAATTTCCGAGAAAAATCTCGACATCTTTCTTTTTTCCTCCAAAAATTGCGGGTACTGCAAAGTAATTTTGCAATTCTGTAATCTCCTTAAACAGGCTTGATTTTTCTAGCAAATAGCGAGGGTTTTCTATAGGATTCAATATTTCCTGTAATGCTTTTACAAACAGAGCACTTTCCACACGCGTGGCACCATCAATATTACAAATAGTTCCACTTAAAAATATTTCTTCTGACCTAATTTTAATTTCATCTAATGGCGTTGTAATATATCCTAAGTCATGAAGCGAATACAGTACTGCTTTTCCAATATTCTCAATATTTTTATAGACAAATTGCGACTGCGAATAAATACTGATTTTTTTAAACAGCTGATATCCTAAAACCATTCCCAGGATTCCAATAATACTGTATAGAGAGTATAAAAATCCAGAAGAAAGCGTTGCCAAAACATTGTGTATGTATATCTCAGATACAGCAACTAAACCTACCATAATAACCTCAGCAGCAATGTAACTGGACATTTCTCGTTGGTAAACTTTCTTGCGTCTCAATGCTAATTTTGGCTGCTCTGTAAAGTATTGTATTTCTGTAGTCAACGAATTTCCTTTTTCAATAGCAGTTTCCCATCTCCTTTTGATAGTTTGGCGATTTGCAGCACTTTCAAAAGTTCGTATGTTTATATTATGAATAATGTCATTATCATACGCCATTGGCAGCGATAAACGACCAATTCCAGTGGTAATATAAACTGGATCGTCATATGAAACACCTACAAAAGCATGAAAACGTCGTTGCAATTTTGCCAAATCGTCTCCTCCATCTTCCGCAGTTGGATCAATACATGCCAAGTGCCATATATTGCTGATCTTATCAGGATTTCCTTGTTGCTTACGAATGGCTCGTCCGCGCATTTGATTGGAAGATACATACGAACCTACAAACGAAGCTAAAATCAAACTATTGATAGCTGGTGAATCCCAACCTTCGCCGAGTAACGATTTTGTCCCAATCAACACATGGATATGTCCTAGTTCAAAAAGTCTGGTGATGTCTGCAACCAAACCTGACTTTACTTTGGCACTAATTGATATTTTTAAAAATTCATCATCGTAATCTAACGATGAATAATTATAACTTTTATCTGGATGAAATGTATTTAAAATTGACAAGCAAGATTTTGGAATAATCACCATCGTTCCTGAAAGTACTCCGATAGATCGCACATGCTTCAAAGAAGTCCGCAAGTGTTGAAAAATTGGCAATACACCTAATTGATTTACGGATTGAATATCTGTAAATTTCAAAAATTCTTTCCGAATGTAATCCGTCAAAATTACCGCGCGCAATTCTGTATCTAAGTTTCTATATTCCTGCTGAACAATATCAACTATACTTTGCAATTTACTCGGACTATTTGCCAAGGTTTTATACAATTGATCGTCTCCAAAAAAACGCACACGCTTCTTTTGAAGCATTCCGTTGCGACGCAAACGATTTTCTAATTTCTGCAATAATTCTTCATGCTGAACCAGTTGTTCACGATCGGCAAATAGTATATTTTGCAGTAAAACTTCAATCCAATCATAATTCAGTTTAGGCAAACTCACATCTTTATCAACATCAAAACCTAAGACTTCAAACAAATACGGATTAACAGCTTCGTCAACTGCTTCCAAAAAGATTAAAATACTCGAAAGGTAAGTTGGTTCTTTATAAATTTCCTCTAAATGATCATCTGTGTCTGTTAAAAAACGATGGGTTTCTAACAAAAAAAGAAACTGTTTATCTTCTTCCAAATTATCAACAAAATCTGCTACTTTCTCGCGATATTCCACAATAGATGCTGTCTATTCTTCTGTTGGTGAAGAAAAGTGAATATAATCTTGATGCGCACACAAATCGCCTTCTTTTACCAAATCTGGCACGGCAATTTCTTCATCAATTGGACCACATAATTCAAAATAACGAGATAATTCTTGATCTGTACTATCAATTGGTGGCGTAGCTGTTAAAGCAATGGTTGTTAACTTTCGATCATCTTTCAAAGCAAACAAGCACTTCCACCATTCATTTTTTAAATGATGTGCTTCATCTAACACAATGGCTTCAATTCCGAAATTTTCAAAATGCTGTAAAAAGGCTTCTTTGGTCTCAAACGATTTGTAAAACGAATGCAGCGATTGATAGGTTGTAAAGGTGAGTAATGCGGGTTGTTTTAAATCAAATGAAAATGCTGTAAAAGAAGCATCTTTCATAAAAAAAGATTGCAATCTATCTTTCCACTGATTCCGAATGGTTAGGGTTGGTGCAAATACAATGGTTTTCTTTTGCACTCGGCGCAGCATTTCCAAACCTAAAATTGTTTTTCCAGAACCTGGTGGCGCAACCACATGTAAATGATTGTCATTTAAATGCAAATCAAAAAACACTAAAAACTTTTCCTGATAATTACGCCATGTCAATTGAAATTGTAAGGATTCAAAAGGCGTTTTTGGTATGAGTTTCGGCGTTTTATTCATTATCTTTGTAATTTATAAAAATATAAAAGATATTTTAGATGTTACCTTTTATTTTTAAATAAGAATTTATGTTTCCACTTCGACGCAATAGACGTTTACGAACCAATGCAGCCATTCGCGGTTTGGTAAGAGAAAATATCATTACAGCCAACGATTTTTTAGTGCCACTTTTTGTGGTAGAAGGCAAAGGTGTGAAGGAAGAAATTCCGTCCATGCCAAATTATTACAGACATAGCTTAGACACACTTGTTGACGAATTAAAATTGTTGTGGAGTTTAGGTTTGCGTTCTGTATTGTTGTTTGTAAAAGTGCCTGATAACTTAAAAGATAACAAAGGAACAGAAGCGTTAAATCCAGATGGTTTGATGCAACGTGCCATCAAAGTGATTAAGAATACCTGTCCAGATATGATTGTGATGACCGATGTTGCGTTAGATCCGTATTCTTCTTTTGGTCATGATGGTATTGTTGAAAAAGGAAAAATTATCAACGATGAAACCGTAGAAGTTTTGGCAGAAATGAGCGTTTCTCATGCAGAAGCTGGCGCTGATTTTGTAGCACCAAGTGATATGATGGACGGACGTATTTTGAGTATTCGTGAAGCTTTGGAAGATGAAAATTTTACCGATGTGGGTATTATGAGTTATAGTGCCAAATATGCTTCTGCTTTTTACGGACCTTTCCGTGATGCGTTGGATTCTGCTCCAGGATTTGGCGATAAAAAAACCTATCAAATGGATCCTGCTAACCGTCATGAAGCTATGCGTGAAACCGAAATGGATATTGATGAAGGTGCGGATATTGTGATGGTAAAACCTGGTATGCCGTATTTGGACATCGTACGTGAAGTTAAAAATGAATTTGATGTTCCAGTTGCAGTATATCAAGTAAGTGGTGAGTATGCTATGTTAAAAGCTGCTGCTGCCAAAGGTTGGCTAGATCACGATCAGGTAATGTTAGAATCCATTATGGCATTTAAACGTGCTGGAGCTGATATGATTGCGAGCTATTTTGCTAAAGATGTGATAAAATTATTATCTTAAAGGAAAAAAATGAAAGCTGCTATTTCCATATTTGTATTTTTAATTTCTGCGGGAATGGCGGTTTTATATCTTGTTCATGTTAAAGAGCAACAATATGCCACTGCTTTAGCAATTGAGGAAAGTCCACGATTTTTCTGTGGTACAGTTTCTCCTTTAGATGAAAGTACCAAATTTGGAAAACAATTGTTCAATGCTAATTGCGCAGCTTGTCATAAGTTAGATTCTAAATCTACAGGACCAGCTTTACGCGGTATTGTAATACGCTACGAAGAGGAGAGAAGTTCAAGTTTAGATTCTTTTTTCTACAAAAGAAGGTTTCAAAGAGAAAACAACACAAACAAATCCTGTTTTATAACTCCCGAAATCACTGATACAGATATTCAAAACATATTACATTATACACAATAAAAATCATGAATAAATACCTTCTATAACTTACATTATTTGCAGCGTTCATTGCAAATGCACAAGACACACCAATTTCTGCTTTTTTAGAGAAATGAGAGAATTCTTAAAATTACTTGGTGGAAATGGCGGAAGCTATGCCTGAAGATAAGTATAGTTTTAAAACTACTGAACGTCAAAAAATATTTCAGGAGCTACTGATGCACATCAAACAAAATATGGATTGGTTGAGCACAACTTATTTTTCAAAAGATGGAAAGAAAACTCCAAAAGCAACCTATACTACCAAAGCAGAGGTCATTACTGCTATCAAAGAAGCATTGAAAGAAGTGGTAGCGTTTTTTGCAGGTCCAAAAACCAAACTTCAAATTTTAAATTTATTACAAGATCACGTTACGCATCACAGAGGACAAATTATAGTCTATTTGAATTTAAACGACCAAGACCACCGAGATATCGTGGTTGGTAAACTAAAAAAGGCCGCTTTGAATTTACTAACATTGCCATTTTTCAAAGCAGCCTTTTGTTTTTAAAATCCTATGGCCACCAGTCTAAAATACAAGAAACTTGCGGACGTGATATACATCTTTCTTCTTCTACTGGTTCTGCTGGCTTATATGGAGGTCTTCCTCCTTGTGTAGCAGCAATTGTTGATTTTTTAATGCTCAACTTATCTAAGCTTACTTTCTTTTTTTTCATAATATAATATGTTTTGATTATACCGCTAACTTATTATGCAACAAATTATTAACCAAATAAGTATGGTGATGCTTTATAAAATGTCACTTCTTTTTTTATAAAAAAGAGTCTACAAAAACATAGACTCTTTTCATTTATATAACCTTCACTAACTATTCTTTTACTAGTTGTTTTACTGTTGATTGGTTATCATTCGTTGTAATTTTACAAAAATAGATTCCTGTATTCTATCGTTGAATATTAATCTTGTACATACCATCTTTTATTTGTGCTTTATAATATGGAAGTCCTCTTACATCTGTAATTTCTTAATCTAGTGTTTTAAAATCTTTGTAGTTTTCTACCTTAATTTCTACATCAGATTTCTCAGGGTTTGGTGACATTTTAAAACGTACTGGATCTACAGGAGCTTCTTAAGGTTTTACATTAAATGGATGCCTTCCTGACACTGTTGAATCGCCATTTTTACAAATAGCTGCTACAGAAAAACTATAATCTCCTGGCGCTAGATATTAGGTATAAGTTGTATTTGTTGTACTCACCGTATGTAATAATACACCTGCTTGTCCATCCCATGATAAATGTGCTGGTCGCGTATTTGGTCCTATATTTATTCCTGTTGCACGTGCGCTTAATCCTGTAACTGGCTCTATTCCAAAAACATCACATTGATCTGACTGATACACATGTCCAATTCCTTGAGTAGTATTAACATTTCCATCACCATTAGTATCTGATAAATTATCCCAAGGTCCCCATAATGTTTAGTATGCTGAAATTGTATTTTGCAATCCTGTGGAACCTTGTGCTCCTAAAGATCCTGAAACCCATTTTCCATATTTTTCCATACAACATTCAGGATTTGAATCATCAAAAGGTAATACTGTAGATATTAGGTATGCACTTGTATGCTCTGAGTCACTTACAAATTTCCCTTTTCCTTTCCCATAAATATGTCCTTTAGAAATCATTGACACCGTTAAAATATGATTCGGTTCTAAAGTAACTCCGCCATCATAACTCATGGAAAAACTTCCATTTTCAGAACCATTTTGTTCTTCTTGATAGTGGATATCTATTGGTGTTTCAAAAACAGTAATAATTCGATTTCCTACTTCAGTAGTAGTATCACTCCAGTCAATTCCATTATCAAAATCTTCTACAACTCCTGCAATCGAAGACGCTAAATCCACAATATTCATCCAAAATTGAGGATTCCAAGCGTCATCTTGTGCTCTTGATAATTGGTATTGTCTTCCATCTAGTACTGTAACATTTGTATCTGTTGAATATTGATCAATTGTAAATAAAGCTACATCATCTTCTACAGCTGCAAAACAAGCATGGTTTCCAAGATTACCATGTGCCGAAGTAGATACCCATGATGCTCCATAATACTTAGCTCTTAAATAGATATTTTTAGAACATCCACAATCTTCTGAAAATAGACCTCCATTTGTACAGATATAGTTAAATGACATACGCGCATAACTATTTAAAGAAACCCCATCTCCATTTATAGATTTTCCATACTCATATTCATTGTTGTGCGAAGGCGAATTCAATCTCAATCGTTGGCGTGTTGCTGCTCCTCTAATAGATTCTGCATACCATATTGTTAATCCTCCTTGATTTTCTGGTGGTGAAAATTGATTGTAAAATCTGGCGCTACATCGTATGAAGAATTTACCGTTAGCATAGCGCAATTACAATCGGTATCTCTCGATCCTCTGCGTAATTGTTTCAAAAGCTTTACTACTTTTGACTGCATTTCTCGTGAAATATTTTTAGTAGCTAGAAACTTATCTAAAGGAAGTTGTCCGTCCCTTTTATTTTGCCAATTTTTTATTTGATCAAATAATTCTTGAGAGATTTCAATATGATCACCTTCAATTTTAACTTCTTGGTTTTCCTGTGTTTTTAGTTTAAATGTGGAAAGATTTACCACCGTTAAAACAAAAAGCATTACGTAGCACTTTTGTAATAGTGAACGATTAAAAATACTTTTTTCATAATTAAATGTTTTATTGATTTGAAACAAACTTAGAGACAGAAACCACTGAAAAAAAGTGTATGTAATGATGTTTTATAAAGGAGTAACTTACATTTTTTAAAACGCCACCGCTATTTTTTTTTACACTAAACAAGAGCACTTAACGGTAAAAACCACCCAAAAAACAGAAACTTTTCAGATTAGAGCTGCATATCTAAAAAATTGAGAAAAATATTATCTAAATTCGCTATATACAATTTTAAATAGCTTATGACACTATTAATACTATATGGAGTACTCTCCATTTTCTTTTCATTCTTATGTTCTATTTTAGAAGCCGTTTTACTGAGTGTTACACCTACTTTTGTAAACATTCAGAAAAAAGAAGGAAAATCGTATGCGGATAATCTAAAAGCGCTAAAACAAGATGTTGACAAGCCTTTGATTGCTATTTTGACATTGAATACCATTGCACATACTGTTGGTGCAATTATGGTAGGAACGGAAGCAAAAAAATTATATGGTGACGAAGATAGTTATGGTGTATTTATCATTTCTGTTGTGATGACAATTTTAATATTAGTGGCTTCAGAAATTATCCCAAAAACTATTGGAGCAATGTACTGGAAACAGCTTGCAGGGTTTTCTACTAGAACACTAGATTTCATGGTATTGATTTTAAAATACACAGGTATTTTGTGGATTTTACAATTGTTTACCAAAATTATTGGAAGCAAAGGTCATGGCGAAAGTGTATTGAGCCGTGAAGATTTTAGTGCGATGGCAGAAATTGCTACTGATAAAGGTGTTTTTCAGGAATCGGAAAGTAAAGTGATTCGCAACTTATTAGGTTTTAAAGATATTTTAGTAAAAGATATTATGACGCCGCGTTCTGTAATGAAAATTGATACTGCTTCAAAGACCATTCAGGAATTTTTTGATGAAAATCCTAATTTGAAGTTTTCTAGAATTCCAATTCATGGAGAACAAACAGATGATATTACAGGATATATTTTAAAAGATAAGTTGATGGAAGCTATTATTCATGGAAAAGGTTCTGAACCTCTTTCATCTATCAAACGTGAAATCTTAGTTACAAATAGAAATTTACCAATTCCAGAATTATTTGAAGAACTTATTGAACATCGAGAGCACATTGCATTGGTGGTAGATGAATATGGTTCGGTTAGTGGATTGGTTAGTCAGGAAGATGTAATTGAAACCTTACTTGGCTTAGAAATTATGGACGAAAGTGATAATGTAGCAGACTTACAACAGCTTGCCAGAAAGAGCTGGGAAAGGAGAGCAAAAAAGTTAGGCTTGATAGAAAAAAATAACCCAGAAGAATAAATTCAACTGGGTATATTTATCATTGGTAAATTCTTTACTCAAATCACCAACTACTAACAACTTTCTTTTTTTGTGCATTAATATATTATAAAATTACAATTTTTTTTGTAAAATATTGTTAATATATCAATTATTCATGCATAACAAATCTATAAAAAAAATGCATTTCATCTATACTTTTAGTCATTTTATCGATGAATTATGCGTTTAAGTTCGATGAATAAACATACAGCACATATTCAAACTCCTTTAGGGATTGCTAAAGTCGTTTCTGACGAAGTTGGTATCCAAGAAATTTCTGTATTGGATGAAAAAATCAATATTGAAAATTCCGCAGATATTCCCCAAGTTCTTAAAGATTGTATTTGTCAATTAGAAGAATATTTTGAAGGAAAACGAACAGAATTCAACTTAAATCTAACTCCAAAAGGAACAGATTTTCAACAAAAAGTTTGGCATGAGTTGAACAAAATTCCATTTGGAAAAACGTGTTCATATTTAGAACTCTCCAAAAAATTAGGAGATGTAAAAGCAATTCGCGCTGTAGCCTCTGCTAACGGAAAAAACCCATTATGGGTTGTAGCACCTTGCCACAGAGTTATTGGAAGTGACGGATCGCTTACGGGTTATGCTGGTGGATTGTGGCGAAAAAAATGGTTATTAGAGCATGAAAATCCTGTAAAACAGCAATCTCTTTTTTAAAATTTATAATGATAGCATCGCTTAAAAAACTTCCTTTTCTCTTATTAGGAATCTTTTTATTTTTTTCTGTTAAAATCAACGCTCAAAATATAGGATCTCGCATTGAGTTTAGATACGATTTCAACATCAAATTTAAAAAATATCATTGTTGATCATATTGAAAAAATGCTGCAACCATAGAAGCGCATGCCTTTGAATATTTACAAAGAATACTCCCGCAAAAAAAGCCTTTGAAATAGCTGAAGCACATAAACATTTAGAAAATCAATTACCATCTTAAGAAGTATACAAAAGCGCATCAATACTACAACAAAGCTATGAAGGCAATGCAAAAACAGCCTCAAGAATATACAATAGCATACGCAACAGAAATTGTATTCCTCCTGAAACAAAAGGAACAAAATTTTTCATGCGCGCAGCAAATTTATTCTTAGTATCATTGTTTTTCGAGAGCTTTAGACACCATACATAAATATCATTTAAATGACTCAAGAGTATCTATTCAGGCTAATATAGCTATGATAAAATCTGAAGTTTCTGACTTTAAAGAAGCTTTACGATTACATCAAAATAATTTACAAATCCTAAAAAAAATAGATCCTAAAAATTATAATTCGTATAATTAATACTATGTAGAATACATAGCCACCTTATTGAATATTGCTACAGCACATAGAAGACTAAAAAACCTTGATAATGCTCATATTTATGATGTGCAAGGGTTAAAACGCAACCAGCAAATATTAGATCACAAACAATTAAGTCCTAGAGACAAAAGTATTCACCGAAGACTAAAAGGACATTTATTCACAAATCAAGGAATTATTGCTTTTCATCAAAAAGCATTTGACGAATCTTTACAACATTTTAGTTCTGCAAAAGCCTTACAAGACTCTTTAAAAATTCATAGTTTTTCTTTAGAGTGTGATCTTTACAAAGGGAAAAATTATTTGATGAAAAAAGAATATGATACTGCTATCTATTTTGGAAAAAAAGGACATTAAAGGCTTTGAAAAAAAGTATCAATTTTCTTCTACCAGAAATTTATTGGATGCCTATTTATTGTTGAGTAATTGTTATGAAAAAATAGAGGGTTATAAAAACGCTAATTTTTATTACGAGAAATATGGTCAATGCTATGAGCAAGTGTTAGATCCACAAAAAATACATGTACTCAATAGTATAAAGAATGAATATAAGTCTAGTTTTTTACAAAAAAGCAATAAGTTACTTGAAAAAAAATCTTCTCTCCTATTTGTCATAGCCTTGCTTTTAATACTGATACTATTGGCTGGCTATCTTTTTCACAAAAGAAAGGTTAGTAAAAACAACAAAGTCTTTTAAGAATTAACGCTTAAAATCAAAGATTTAGAAACTCATACAAAACAAAAAACAGTAGATACGAGTAATTCATCTTTACAAATTGATGAGAAAACAGTTCAAATTATCTTAGAAAAATTAAATCGCTTAGGAGAAAATCATTCCTTTGTAGACAAATCCAATGATTTGAGAACTAATGCACAAAAAATAGGAACTAATACCTCTTACTTATCTGCCATTATCAATCACTACAAGGCTAAAAATTTTAACGAATATATGAATGTCTTAAAAATTAATTATGCGTTGTTAACATTAAAAGAAAATACAACCTTCCGAAAATATGCCATTAGTGCTCTTGCCGCAGAATTTGTATATAATAGTACGCTAACTTTTTCTAGAGCCTTTAAAAAATACTCTGGTCTCAACCCTTCCGAGTACATTCAAAGTTTAAATAAAGATAGCTAATGCTCTTGCAATTAAAGCATGCATCATTTTATAAAATGATGTGTGTCCCATTTGGAAAAAATCAGCAATCATCATTAATTTATATTTTATTATTAACATTAAATTAAATATGATGAAACACAAGAAATACATTATAGCTCACCTAAAAAAAGCTATCACTAAATAAAGATGTAATAATACAGTTTGAAGCTATAAAAGGTGGATCAGAATTCAATACGCTGTTGCCATGTAGTAAAAGCTTAAATGCATACACTTACCCTCAAGATATGTAATTTTTCATTTTATAAAATGATAGTAACAGTGCTTTTTTTATGCAGTTTTTTAGATTCAATACGAGTAAGTTTGAATCAAATTGAACGTGCTAAAGCAAGACAAGTTATAACTACTAGTTTACCTTCAACTTACATCAATACTCATTAAATTTTTTAAATCATGAAAAAAAAGAACTGTAAAAAAAATCAATTTAAAAAAGTTAACTATTGCTAAAATTGACACCGAAAAAACGGCGTACATTAATGGAGGACTTTTATCCTTTTTCCAAATTAATTGTGAAAGTGTTCATACCAGATGTGGAACGCAATGTCACAGACCAAATGAGAATTAATTTTCTTTGGCTTTAATTATCAACGAAACCGTCTCTAAATTAGGAACGGTTTTTTTTATCTTTAACGCTCAAAGCTAAATGTATGTATAGAACAGCTACCAACTTCTTGAAAAAATTTATGTCCACTGCGGCAATTTTTAAATATGGTTTCAATTTATCACCGATGTATCGCCGTACCACCGCAAGAGTTATTGAAATTAGTGACGATCTGAAACATGTAAAAATCAAAGTTCCATTAAGCTATAAAAACAAAAATTATGTAGGCGCCATTTTTGGTGGAAGTATGTTTTCGGCCACTGATCCTATTTATATGATTCAGTTGGTGCAAATTTTAGGTGAGAATTATGTAGTATGGGATAAGTCTGCTACCATCAATTACAAACGTCCTGCAAAAGAACATCTATATTGTACATTTACCTTTACTGATGAAGAAATAGTAGCTATCAAAAAACAGGTGGTAGAAACACATGAAATGACAATTAAAAAAACAACCTATCTCACCAACGCGAAAGAGCAGGTTTTTGCAGAAGTCATTAAAACCCTTTATATTGCCGAAAAGGCTTTTTATAAGAAGAAGCTACAAAAACGTAAGCAAGCAAAGTCTTCCTAGTACAATTTTTTCCTCATGAACGTACTAAATAAAGACGTATGTTACAGAAAATAAACTTAGAAAATGTATTGTTTCTAGACATAGAAACAGTTCCTGAGTATCCATATTATGACGATTTGGATGCAGAAGAAAAAACGCTTTGGGAACAAAAAACTACCTATCAACGTAAAGATGAATTTACTGCGGACGAGTTTTATGATCGCGCAGGTATTTGGGCAGAGTTTGGTAAAATTATTTGTATTTCAGTCGGATATTTTGCCAATAAAGGTGATCTTAGGCAATTTCGCACGACTTCTTTTTATGGAGAAGAAGAACAATTATTACGCGAATTTAAAGCCTTGCTCGAATCGCATTTTAACCGACCTCATCATTTGCTTTGTGCGCACAATGGAAAGGAATTTGACTTTCCATACATTGCACGTCGTATGATTATCAATCGAATTACCTTGCCGTTTAAATTGAATTTGTTTGGTAAGAAACCTTGGGAAATTCCGCATTTAGACACAATGGAATTGTGGAAATTTGGTGATTATAAGCATTATACTTCGTTGCGTTTAATGACCAAAGTATTAGGAATTCCTTCTCCAAAAGATGATATTGATGGTAGCCAAGTGCGTGATGTTTTTTATAAAGAAGGTGATATTGATCGTATCATTACCTATTGTGAAAAAGATGTCATTGCTGTAGCGCAAATTTTACTTAGACTCCGCAATGAAGCATTGTTAGAAGATGATGAAGTGTTGCATGTTTAAGTCAGGTGTTGGGTTTTTGGGTGCTTCGCTTTTAGATTCTTAACTAAACTCAAATAATTCAATAAGAATATATTCTACGAAAGGATTTTATTCTTATTTAACCTGTCTATTTTTAGCATCTATTCTTACAATTCTAGCTTGTATAAACTAACAACTATAAGTACTGCAATTCCATTTATCCAATAGTAATAGTAATACGCGTCTATTCCTCTAAAATAAAAGGTGCCGTAATAAATACTGTTCCGACTTCGAAGTCTAACAAGAAATGATACGAAACACACCAAAAAGGTGATTTGTCAACAAAAATGTTAAAACAAACGCTTCTACACCTGTTGCTATTGATAAATAAAATACGATTGCAAAGAGCTTCCCAAGTTTAGAACAAAAGGTAAAATTAGTGAAGTAATTGCTACTGGATAGTCTAAGACTGCGTGAATTCTTTTTATTACGAATTATATGATTTGTGATTTGTGCGATTATTAGATTACAAAGATCACAGGGAATGCAAGTTTTTACGCTACAAAAAAAAAGAACTAAGAATTGTACTTTTTGAAGTTTGAAGAATTTCCTCAAAAAAGAACATATAAAAAAAGCCCAAACACGAATGTTTGGACCTTTAAAGCACTCTAAATTTATTTATTAGTTATTTATTGTTTAATAAATTTCTTAGTTACGGTTTGTGATCCAGCATTAATTTGAATCATATATACACCTGCTTTTAATTTTTGAACATTGATAGCTCCTGAGTTTATATTTCCTTTTGCTACTTGTTGTCCAACAATATTAGTGATCGTGTAACTTGCATTATCTTGTGCAGTAATTACATTTAGTGTAGCTCCTTTTACAGGATTTGGATAGATACGAACTTCAAGAGAAGAGTCAAATCTATTGTCACTTGTTGTAGTCACATAATTGTTTGTCGAAGTTGAACCAGAAGCTGATAAACAGAAGTTAGTCGTATCTGATGTTGTAAATGATCCTCCAGAAGCTAATGTAGCACCAGTATCACTATTTGTCAACGTGAATGAACCATTACCATATGCACAGCAAATTCCATCTCCGTACGAATCTCTGATTGTAAAGTCATAACATCCATCATCTAAACATCCAGCATCAATAGTTAATGTTGATCCGTCTGGTTGAGAAGCATACGTTCCTCCAGAAGCTACTACTGTTCCTGAGCTATTCGTAATTTCCCAGCTTGTTTCTTCTGGGTAGTTATCAAATGTGATTGATAATGATACATTAGAACAAGATGGACCACCGCCGCCACTAGTAGAGAGACTTACGCCATCAATAGCGATATCTGCTTGCCAAGTACCACCTGTAATTCTGTTGAAACGTAATTGAACAGTTCCCCCGACATATGCAGCTAAATCTACACTAGCAGTTTGCCAAGAGTTACCTTGATTTCCAGTTTCGCTCCACAACGATGTCCAAGTTGCTCCATCGTCATCACTAGCTTCTAAAGAGATACTTCCCATGTCAGATGATCCAAACATGTGGTAACTAAAAGCAAAAGTAGCTTGTGTTTCTCCACCTAAATCGAAACAAGGAGAATTCAAAATTGCTTGTTTGTTTGGGTATCCTGTGCCATTTCCAGAAGCCTCAACAAATGTATAGTATGATCCTTCTGTTGCTGAACTAGGTCCTGTATTATTTGAAGGTGTTCCTCCTGATGTTATACTCCAGTTAATATCGTCTGCTGTTGATTGTGTCCATGCTCCGAATGTATTTTCAAAACTTTCACTGTAAGGGTATGATGAAACTTCACCTGCACAACTTCCTGGGTCAGGATCTCCTCCACCGCCTGATGCTGTCAATGATAAGTCATCAATAGCGATATCACTAGACCAACCGTTTCCAGTAGTACCCACGATTCTCAATTTAAATTGTTGTCCCAAATAAGCACTTAGGTTAATAGAAACGGAATTCCATTGATTTCCTTGACTTCCAGAATCTGTCCATAAATTTGACCATGAAGCACCATCGGTAGATGCTTGCACTGTTAATGTACCTACGGCAGTTCCATACATATGATTTTGGAAACTAAACGAAGCTGATGTTTTTCCAGAAAGATCAAAACAATCACTTTCTAAAATTGCTGTTGCATTGTTTCCAATTTGTCCTGCGCTTCCGTTTGTAGATGCTTCCAAAAATAAGTAATTAGAACCTTGTACTGCTCCTGAAGGTCCTGTGTTACTTGATGGTGTGCTTCCACTTCCGCGGTACCAATCACCATCATCTCCACCAACTTGTGTCCAACCGTCATTTGCTTCAAATCCTTCACTATATGGAAATGTTGAAATACCACCAGAACAAAATACAGGTGCTGCTGCAGTTGTAAATGTAGTGGATGAACTATATGAAGAGTTACCACTTGGACACACGCTACGTACTTGTACTTGATAGGAAGTACTCGCAGCCAATCCTGTTAAACTTGTTGAGTTTGAAGTTTCTGAGCTTGTAGTCCATGCTGATGTTCCCGAGACTCTATATCGGACATCATATGTGGCAGCAGTTACTGTATTCCAGTCTATATCAGCACTAGATGTAGTAATATTAGAAGCAGCAACTCCAGTTGGTGTCGTTGCATTACAAACTACAGGTGTTCCTGTTAATCCAGTTACAATTAAAGAAAAGTCTTGACTTCCTCCAACTAAAGAGCCTTTGTGTGTTACTGTAATTGTATAAGTTCCTGAAGCTCCTGAAACATCTACTCTTTCATAAGGATCTACAGAATTATCTCCTGTTCCATTTGAATTAACACCTGTTAATCTCCAAGGATTGTAAGATGTTCCTCCTTTAGTTACTCTAATATCTAAATCATTCACTAACACAGGCGTTGAAGAGTTTGTCGCTGTTGTAGCAGTTCCAGGACGGTCAGTCCAAGAAATAGATGCTAACAATGGACTTGTTCCATCTGAATCAACTGTAATCGTATACGATTGACCAGAAGTCAACGTCAATTGTTCAACTCTAGATTCATTTCCGTTATCAGAAATGGCTTCTGCAGCACGCTTAGCGTTCATCAATCCCCATCCGTAAACAGCATCTGGCCCTGAAGGTCCAGCATCATCTGCTGTGTGTAAAACAAGTCCTTTTACCGTAGCAGCCCTTGCAAATGAACCGTTGGTGTTATTATAATGTTGTTGTAACAATAATACAGATCCTGCTACATTAGGTGATGCCATTGACGTTCCTGTGATTGAGTTGTATGCAGTGTCACTATTTTGATACGTTGAATATACTCCTGTACCATTTCCAGTGATATCAGGTTTTATACGGTAATCATCTGTTGGTCCTTCACTACTTGAGCTATTGATTGAAACAGAAATCAAATTCCCACTTCCATCGATATTTGCATCTTGTGCGTTTGCAACAACTAAGTTATTTTTAGCAGTAGAATGCCCTGTTAACTTATCATAAGAACTATTTCCTGCTAATGGATTCCCGTTATAACTGTTCTGATTTCCATCATTTCCAGCAGCAACAACCATTAAATAATTGGGTGCATTGAAAAGTATTTGATCCCAATCTCTTGATTCTGTGATATAAGCTCCGAAGTAATAGTCAGGAACTAAATCACCTCTAAATCCGTAAGAGTGATTAGAAACAAGCATCCCACCAGCTGCTTCAGCTGTAGCTTCAGATTTGTCACTGTTCCAGTCATAACCAACAGCCCTTGTATGTGGTGCCATTCCTTTAGCAGCAGGTTGTACTCCTGAAGCCATGATAGTTCCCGTTACGTGTGCAGCGTGAAAATTTAATGATCCAGAATCACCTGTAGAAAAACGATTGTTTCCTCCAGGACCGTCGTATTCTTGGTGAGATGCCCTAGCAACTCCACCATCCCATATATGAGCTGTCATATTTTGTCCCATTAGGTTGAGTCCTAATGATCCGCCAGAATTTAAGTGATTCGTCCTTGTAGATCTTGCGGCATCTACATTGAAAGTGGTGTAATAAATAGGTTGCCCATCTACTACTTTTTGTAGTTCTAAAAATCTTCCGTCTGGAGTTTGAATTTTTACTTCCCAGCCTTGCTGAATCGCAATCCTGTAAGCCTCTTCTTTTTCTGTTTGTGCTTTGTTTTGAAATGAAACTTCAATAGCACTTAATTTTCCTTGATCATACGATTGGATAATTTTTTGCTTTTCTGCATCTGTCTGTGCAATGGAAGACTGAGCAAAAAATACCCAAAAGGCTAGAAAGCCTAGCGATAGGTACTTGTTTTTCATGTGTGATTTTGGTTGTTATTAGGTTAATAATTGCGTCTCAAAAAAGTAAACCTATGGACTGAATATACTATGCGGTGACTATAGTATAGATAATGTATTTTTAAATGACAATCTTTGACTTATCTTCATTAAAACGTTGCAAAAGTGTTAATTTTTTGTGAATTGTGTAAGTATTTAAATAATTTTTCGACGAAATACAGCTTTTATTAAGAAATTCTTACAAATCACACATTTTAAAGTTAAAAACTACATTAAAACCTTACTTATTTTACTTAAAAAGAGGACTTAAAGTACTTTTTTAATACTATTTTAGTAGGTTAAATTGTTTCCGTATTTTTGAGAAATGCATAGTTTAATAGACATACAAAATCTCAGCATTGCTTTTAAAGGTAATGAAGTGATACATGGAATTTCATATACCGTTTCCTCTAACGAAATTTTAGGAATCGTTGGCGAATCTGGTAGTGGGAAATCGGTTTCTTCTTTGGCTGTTTTAGGTTTATTACCTTCAAAAAATACTACGATTACTGGTGAAATTGTATATAATAATGAAAATTTAATTTCTCTTTCTAATAAAGCCTTTCAACGTTTACGCGGGAATGAAATTTCTATGATTTTTCAAGAACCTATGAGTTCGTTAAATCCATCTATGACCTGTGGAAAACAAGTAGAGGAAGTATTACTACAACATAAATTCTGCACAAAAAAAGAGGTCAAAGCAACAGTTTTATCACTTTTTGAAAAGGTGAAGTTGCCACGTGTTGATCAAATGTATCGATCGTATCCGCATCAATTGAGCGGTGGGCAAAAACAACGTGTTATGATTGCTATGGCCATTGCTTGCAAACCAAAATTACTAATTGCTGATGAACCTACGACTGCCTTAGATGTAACGGTTCAGAAGGAAATCATTTTGTTGTTGAAAGAGTTGCAGCAAGAAACAGAAATGGGCATTATTTTTATTTCGCACGATTTGTCATTGGTCAGCGAAATCGCCGATAGAATAGTGGTCATGTATAAAGGAGATATTGTAGAGCATGGAGATACTAAAACTATTTTTTCCAATCCTACACATAAATATACTAAAGCTTTATTGCAGTCCAAACCTTCTTTGGACGTTCGTTTACAAAAGCTTCCAACAATTCAAGATGTATTGGCTGGTACGGTTTCAAATGTAATCGTTTCTTCAGCAGCACGAAAACTTCGTCATGAGTCTATTTACGAAAAAGCGCCCATTTTAAAGGTAAAAAATGTATCGAAGTCGTTTTTTAGTAAAGCAGGTATTTTTGGAAAATCTACGGAAGTGAAAGCCGTAAACGATGTTAGCTTTTCTTTATATGAAGGCGAAACGCTTGGCTTGGTAGGCGAATCTGGTTGCGGGAAATCTACCTTAGGAAATACTATCTTGCAATTGCACACGGCTACCGAAGGTGAAATTCTATATAAGGGACAAGATATTACCAAGTTGTCTAAAAGCGAAATTCGTAGTTTGCGAAAAGAGATTCAAATTATTTTTCAAGATCCTTTTGCTTCGCTAAATCCTAGAATTCCTGTCGGAACTGCCATTTTGGAACCTATGAAAGTGCACGGTTTGTACGCCAATGATGCCGAACGTAAGGAGAAAGTTATTGAGTTGCTTGAGCGTGTCGGTTTAGATGCTTCCCATTACGGAAGATATCCACATGAGTTTTCGGGCGGACAACGTCAACGTATTGGAATTGCTAGAACTATTGCATTACAACCAAAGTTGATTATTTGTGACGAATCGGTTTCAGCTTTGGATATTTCGGTGCAAGCACAAGTATTGAATCTTTTAAATGAGCTGAAAGATAATTTTGGCTTTACATATATTTTTATTTCTCACGATTTGGCAGTTGTTAAATACATTTCTGATCAGTTATTGGTCATGAATGCTGGAAAAATTGAAGAATTGGGCGAAGCAGATGCTATTTACTCCAATCCAAAATCTTCCTACACACAAAAATTAATTGACGCTATTCCAAAGGGAATTTAAGCACAATTCTACTCAGAAAGTATTTTTTTATACTTTGGAAACTTTTCTATAGTTCGTCCGATTATGCACATCGTTTTATGGTATAATCGAAACATTAATTACAATCATGAAAAAACAAACATTAAAAAATTTAGTCTTATGTAAAAACACAATTTCTAAGTTAGAAAACAGTCAAACATTCACGGAGGATTAGCAATTTCAGCATTTTGTATGTCAACAACTCCAGATTGTATTACAAAATCTCACATCTTCGTTTGCTGCCCAGTTAAACCAGCAGATCCTACACCAGCATCAGATCCAGCAATATGTTCTGGAGGTTGGGGAAATTGCCCAATTAATTAAAACTGAGTATTGCAAAAACAGGAGGGATTTAATTTTCTTCTGTTTTTTTACAAATCGTATAGAAAATCAATATTCTATATTACAGAATATTTTACACCTATACTACCCTTTTCAGGTGTTTTAACTTATCTAAAAGGGGAAAATTATATAGTCAATTCCCTATTCTATTTTCAGTTGTTTCACGTTAACACAATTATTTCTATTGATGAATCTTTGCATCGAACAAAAAATAGATATATCATGAAGAAACAAACTTTAAAAAATTTAGCTTTACGAAAAAATACTATTTCTAAGTTAGACAAACAAGCAAGTATCCAAGGAGGTGCAGCCTTCTCTATGCTATGTCCATCTGGAGGTCCAAATTGTATTACTAAATCACACATCTTTGTATGCTGTCCACAGGAACCTTTACCCGCATCTAATCCTGAAATTTGCACAGGACCTTACGGAAATTGTCCTATCAATATATAGAGATTTAACTCTTATTAGAAAGCTATTTTATTACGATAATAATTTAGCTTTCTTTTAACTACTTTTCTTCTCAGCTACATTTAAAAATTCTGTATCTTTAGAAGATATGAGTTTAACTAGAGAACAAAAACGCGCATTTCGATCTTTGTTGTTTAAACATCAGGATGGACTTGCCATTACTGCAACAATAGCCGTATTAGAAAAACATTCTGTCTTTGATTTTTTGGCTGCAGAACATGGTACTTCAATCACAGCAATTCTTAAAAAGTTTCCACAATTTCATTCAGGTTATTTGAATGTTTCTTTACGAAGTTTGGCTTCACAAGGAATTTTAAAATATACCGTTACTACAGAAGAAATTCAGATTGAAACTACCGAAAAATTTAACAACTTTCTACCTCACATTTCGCATTATGAAAACTTGAATACGTTGTTTTCTTATTATTATGAGTTGTTAAAACAGCCGTATCAATTTCCTTTACCAAAAATTGATATCTTAATTTCAATGGCTACCTATTGGTCAATAACCAAACAAGCTTTGAAAGCAGATACGTATTTTCAAGAAGAAGTAGCGCTTCATTTAGAAGGTGTGTTACTAGCGCCTTTGCTTGTGTATTTGGGATATCATGCAGATTTGGAAACCATAGAAACGGCTACTTTTTTAAAAGATGCTTCGCTTTTAAAAGTATTGCAATTGTTAGAGTTACATGATGGTTCTTCATTGACTACAAAAGGTTCGTTTTTGTTTGCCAAGAGCTATGCTTATGGAGTTACTGCTTCCTATATGCCGATTATGTGTCATATAGAAAGCTATTTGACAGGTGATTTTTTATCATTTTTCCAGCAAGATCGTTTAGGAAATGAGCAACATGTGTTTAGAGGCATTAATGTTTGGGGAAGTGGTGGAAGTCATGCCACCTATTTTAATAAGTTTGATGCCGTTTTGGTTGATATTTTTAACAAACCACTTTCTGAACAACCCAAAGGAATTATCGATGTCGGTTGTGGAAATGGTGCTTTGTTAGAGCATATCTTTGATTTGATTTGGAACAAAACCCAACGCAAAGACGACTTGAGTGCCAATAAATTGATCTTGATTGGTGCCGATTATAATAAAGAAGCTTTGTTGAGTACCAAACGAAATTTAAAAAAAGCCAATGTATGGGCAGAAGTTGTTTGGGGCGATATTGGTAATCCTGCAGAGATTGATCAGAAGTTACAAGAGTTATATAATGTGAAGTTAGATGAGTTGCTCAATGTTCGTTCGTTTTTAGATCATAATAGACCTTTTAATGAACCTTCTGGAGTTTATACTGGCAATTTACTGTCTTCAGGAGCTTTTGCGCATCGTGGAAAACAATTGCACAATTCGGCTGTTGCTCAAAGTTTGATAGAGCATTTTCAAAAGTGGAAACCTTATATTTCAACACACGGTTTGCTGTTTATTGAATTACATACGGTTGCGCCTAATACGGTTGCTTTAAATTTAGGCAAAACGCCTTGTACTGCGTATGATGTGACGCATGGCTTTTCAGATCAGTATATTGTGGAATTGGATGTATTTTTAGATGCTATTAACAAAGCGGGAATTACGATTGACCCAATGCACTCTTATCGTTTTCCAAGTGAAGAAATTTCAACTATTAGCATTAATTTGATACAATAGTTCGAGACCTTTGAAAAAAGCGCTATCAATTTTTCATTTTCTTGATTTTTTCTTTTTTATGATTTGGATTGATAGCATTTCTTTTGATTTTTGAAGTTTTTGGGGTTAATTTATGTAAATGGAG
>Ga0189286_100182_pt1 | contig 30643 bp, 32 predicted proteins | sample UW69minimetaG_FD_130330 | JGI IMG/M metagenome (GOLD analysis project Ga0189286, IMG submission 130330) | Marine microbial communities from the Costa Rica Dome - UW69 mini metaG | ecosystem: Environmental > Aquatic > Marine > Oceanic > Photic zone | place: Costa Rica: the Eastern Pacific...
ACGGCGGTTGCCCCCCAGCGGGATATAGAGGTAGTCGCGCAGCCAGGTGGACAGGCTGATATGCCAGCGCTGCCAGAACTCCGTCACCGAACGCGCAATATACGGCGCGTTGAAATTCTCCATGAACCGGAAGCCGATCATCAGCCCTAGCCCAATCGCCATGGCGCTGTATCCTGCAAAGTCAAAGAATAGCTGCACGGAATAGGCTGCGGCGCCCAGCCAAGCCTCCGCCCCTGTTGGGGTTGCCAGCGCAAAATGGCGGTCCACCAGCGGGGCCACACTGTCCGCAATCAGGATCTTCATCCCCAACCCCAGCACAAACCGCCGCACTCCGGCCAGGAACAGCGCAAGTGAATGCTGCCGTGCTTCAAACTGCGCCGCCAGGTCCTTGTAGCGTAGCACCGGCCCCGCAATCAGTTGCGGAAACAGCGTTGAGAACGCCAGAAAATCCCAGATATTGCGGGCGGGCGGCGCATCACCGCGGGCGACATCAATTACATAGCTGATGCATTGAAACGTCAGAAACGAAAGGCCAATGGGCAGGATAATTTCGGGGCTGGTGATCTCACCACGGCCAATCGCCTGCCAGACGGTCTCGGCGTTGCCAACAATGAAGTTGGTGTATTTGAAGTAGCCAAGCACCAACAGGTTCGCGCTCACCCCGGCAGCCACCCAGCGTCGGCGCGTGCGGGCGGATTGCGCCCCGTGCGCACCATAAGCCGCCACATAGCTGCCCAGCGCCATGGCCAGAACCAGCGCCAGAAAATCAAGTCGCCACCAGGCATAAAACACCGCGCTACCGGTTAGGATCACCAAGGATTTCAAAGCTCTGGGTGCGAGATAGTACATCGCCAGAAAGATCGGCAAGAATCCAAAAATGAACATTGGGGTGGAGAAAATCATCGCTCACTCCCCCAACACGGCGCCAAAGCGATTTTCTACCAACCGCACGCCTTCGCTGTCGACAAGCACCGTCACATTCTGACCGCGCCGCAGCGCGACCGAAACCACGCCAATCTGCTGGCCGTCATCCGACAGCACCGCCAGTTCTGCCGCCACAGGGTTGACCATCCGGCCACCGCTGGCAAAGGCATCGGTGCGTTTGACCACCTCCGCCTGCTTGCCGGCCAATACCAGACGCACCGGCTGGGGGGAGGCGTTCAACAGGATAAGGTGCACCTTGGATTTCTTACCCCTTTGTGGCTCTGCTATCAGACGGGGCTGCCCATCAGGCCCGGGCACCACGCTGTAATAATGCCCTGCCGTTGCCCCTTCGAGATGCATCGCAGACAGCGGATGGAAATCTGTTGAGGCAGGCGGCAGCGTGGCAAGCCGCAATTCCTGGGGCATCGCTTTGCTGCCAAGCCAGCGCAGGAACACCGCATTCTCCGGCAAGGGTCGGTCATAAAGCGCGGCCTCGGTTTGCTCTTGTGCGGCGCCCGTGCCCGCAAGAAAAAGGGAACAGAGCATAAGGGTGGGCAGTGTTTTGAACGACATGGCTGACTCCTCTTGGTTACAGGAGGTAGCAGCCGCAAGTTCCACGCTGTTCAGGCCAAAGGGCGTGCCATTGGCCCAAAAGGATAGAAACCTGTCTGTCCGGTCAGCTCGGGGCAGGATTCGAAACCAGCCGTGCAAGATCAGCACATCAAACCGGTGCCTTAGCATCCGATTTTTGATTTCTTTTCAATCTCTAAGAAGATTGGTGCGGTCGAGACGCACCGAAGTAAGTGTATCAAAAAGTACCAAACTGCGCCAATGATCTAAATTTAAAATATAAAATCAAATAATATACGTCAGTCACCTGATCCAGCTTGTCCCGACTTGTTTCACCAAATACCCTAGATCTTGGGGAATCTGTGGGGAATGAATTCATGTCCAAGCTTGCAGCCAATTTTGTGAGAACCGCGCCCGCTGGGAAACACTCAGACGGCGGTGGATTGTACCTTCTGATCACGGGAAGAGACGCGCGAGGAAAGGCCAAAGGTAGCTGGATCTTTCGATACACATATCTAAAGCAGCGCTATGAAATGGGCCTTGGGTCTGTCCAGACGCTATCCTTAGCGCAAGCCCGCTCTGAGCGCGATCGGTGGCGCGACCAGATGACCGATCGACGTAGCCCTGTGAACCCGATTGAAGAAAAGAGACGTCTGGAGGCAGAGGCTGCCGGCGCGCGCAAAGCGCAGACTTTGAACGATATTGCACCCATAGCCTTTGAGCGTCTTAAGCCCAGCCTTAAGGACGATGGCAAAGCCGGGCGGTGGTATTCTCCGCTGGAACTCTATGTCTTGCCTGCGCTGGGCGCGATGCCTGTGGAGAAGATTCACCAAAGAGACATAGAGCAAGCCCTTGCCCCCATATGGCACACCAAGTCGGCCACTGCCACCAAGGCGATCCAAAGACTGTCCGCTGTGTTGAAGCACGCCGCAGCAATGGGGCTCGATGTTGACCTGAATGCCATCCCTAACGCGCGTCAACTGCTTGGGGATCAAAGACACAAAGTACGCCATCACCCCGCTTTGCCCTGGCAGGACATCCCAGCATTCTTTCAGTCACTGGACGATCGGAACACCGTTCAGCGCGCGTTGAAGCTTTATATATTGGTCGGAGGTGGTCCGCGGCTGAAACCTCTTCGAACGGCACGTTTCGAACAGTTTGACGACCAAGTCTGGGAATTGGACGGAGAGCTCATGAAAGGGCGACAGGGAAAAGCTGATGCTTTCAGGATACCAGTGACCAGCGACATGCAACGATTGTTGGAGATCTCGCGGGAGCAAAGCCCCTGCGAGTATGTGTTTCCGACGTCCAAGCCACGTCGCGGGCAACTATCCCCGATCAGCGATCAGGCGATCGAAAATGTCATGCGCCGAAGTGAGGGAGTGTTGGGATGGCGAGAGCCCTACCGGCCTCACGGCATCCGCTCCACTTTCCGCTCTTGGGTCTCTGAAGTTGATCCGAGCCTCTATGCCGTTGCTGAAACGGCCTTGGCGCATCACGTGGGTGGCATTGTGGAGCGCACCTACGCCCGAAACGACTTTCTGGAACAGCGCCGTGAGTTGCTTGAGCGCTGGGCGGAACATCTAAGATCGAGCGACAACTAAAAGAAGAAATGCAATGGTAACTACCAAAGAAACTCGCCTGCGTATTCGAGAAGAGTCCGGCGATCTGATCCGATACCCCGCTCTTATGTTTTTCGCTGCGACCACATCACCAAATATCTGCGATATTGAGGCGGCGTATCATTTCATGAAGAGCGAGCAAAGCGTTCCGCTTGATATCTCAAATGACGAGCAGCCGAGCAAAACTAGGCTGAACTTTGAAAAAGGTATTCTGGGAGCAGACTTCCAAAACCGACAATTCGCGGGAATGGTTGGGCTGGTGATACATGACGCGAATGTCGAGCGAGAAGAAACGCCCAGTCTAAACGAAGCATATCGTCTCGTCGCGCAAATCGTCTCTGAAAAGCATCCCAAACCTCGCAGCGTGCCACTTGCGAACACAGTCAAAAAAGCATTTCGAAAGTATCGAAGCGTTGCGCATTACCTGGCTGTATTGGTGAGTATGCCCGACCAGCTCGAAGAAGCTGAAAGAGATGTGTCCAAGATAGATATGATGTTCGAGATTGCCCTATACTTTCAAGTCTTATTTGAAAAACAATATGATACGTCTCAATGGGGGCTGATCAAACTACCAGCTGACTATAAAGATCCCTACATCCCGCGCTTCGGCTAGCCAGAAGAATCCCACATGATTTGGGTGGGGGAAAAAAATTTTCCCCCACGCGTCACAGGTCAATTTGATGCACCACAGGGCACCCTAAAAATGGAGTGCTAAACGGTGAACTTGATTTCATTCTCAACCCTTCGCCAAAAACTTGGTGGCCGCGGCCGCACCACGATCTATCGTGACATGGACGCTGGCCGCGTACCCCAACCGACCAAGATTGGCGGCCGTCTATACTGGGACGAACAGGCGGTCGATGACTGCCTCAAAAACCATTCTCTCAGCTCTGGCGTCGCGCCGGACGACACGAAGTCGCCCTCGGCTCACGGCGTCGGGAAGCCGATCTAGTGAACGGGGCTGCGTTTTATAAAACCTACACCAGAGATTTGTTGTCATCGACGGCGGGTCTTCCCTTCGAGACGAAAGCTGTCTTCCGCCTCGTGCTTGATCTGATCTACTTCCACGGTGGGAAACTGGTCGATGATCCTCGCTACATTGCGGGGAACCTCGGCTGCTCTGTTCGTTTCTGGAAAAAGTACCGCCAGATACTCATCGACAGTGGCAAGCTGTACCTCGATGGCCAGTTTATCATGAACTCTCGCGCCACAAAAGAGATGGAAAGTCTGGCGAAACTTCAGAAAACCAAAGCCGAAAATCGGCGTCGACCCAACAAAAACAAGGACTTAGAATCACGGTCGTTCGACCATACAGATACAGATACAGATACAGATACAGATACTACTGCTGACGAGCGCGCGAGCGATCAGCATGATCTGAAAATGCCTGAAAATCTGACGGATCGTGAACGTTTGCTCAAAGCCATGGGGCTTCCGTATGACGGTCTTTCGACAAGTGGTCGCATTTTCGGAAATCAGGCCGACATGGAAGAAGCCACGCGCTGGGCGCAGGACTTGGGTCTTTCTCTGGCTGAGCAGATCCAGGTCATTCACGAGGTGTCTGGGCGCATCGCGCAACCGCCCAACAGCTTCAAATACTTCACCGGGGCAATGCAGGACGCGGCTGGCCGCAAAGCGCGCCCCAAACTTGTTCCTAAAACGAATGTAACTCCCCCAACCCAACACCCGCGTGTCCGCGCGAAGTAAACAATAAGGAAACCAACCATGCATGTTAAGCGCGAATTATTGCTGAGCGTGTTCAATCTGTTCCTGGATCGCTACGTCCCACCCAAACACCTGCAGGCCAACCTTGAGGCGATGCAGGCCGAGGCTGACGCTCTGTTCAAAATGATCCATGAGAGCGCCCCTCAGATTGATTTTGAGCCATGGCTCAAACTTGTGATCAAGTATCTTGAAGTGAACATGAAAACGCGCGCCTGGCCCACCGTGAGCGAAGTTGCCAAGGCTGTGCAAGCAGCAAGCAAACAAACCTACATTACGGCGCCTTCGGCAGTCGAAGCCGCAATAGATCCCACCCTGATCATTGTGCAGAACATCAAATCGGGACGCGCGGTGGGTGAGGGACATCTGTACGGGCGTCTGCCCGCTGAAATGCTGTCTCGCGGTCAGATTACGGAAAAGGATTTGGACCGCTACCGTATCATGCTGCACGAAAAGAAAACGCGCATTTGGGGAGAAGCCGCCGCAAACAAAGCCAAGCAGGAAAACGAAGCGCGTCACGAAGCTGCAATGAAGATGGTTGCCGACACCAAGCGTGAACGCCGCCACCTTGAATTGCCAATCGAGCGTATGACCGGTGAAAAGGGTGAAACGGGCTACGAAACGTAATCATTGCTCGATGCGCGGACAGGGCTAGACGGCCCTGTCAGGCTGTTAGCAAATTAGCCTGGCGCTGGGCGTAACACACAACTTCGGATGACGCCTCACTCGCACAGTGCACCCTGACCTCAGTGTTAAAACCACGTCCTTATCATACCGCGAAGCCGCTAAGTATCGATGGATCCGAGCTTCTTGCAAGGGCCCCAGTGGCGCGACGCACAACTCCGAAATCTAAAGAAATAGAGGAAACTATGCCTGCTCTTTTTGACCCTAAACACGAAACCTTCTGTCGCCAGTACCTAGAACATGGCAATGCCACAAAAGCCGCGATTGAAGCTGGATACTCGGAAAGCTCCGCGAGCACCCAAGGCCACCGCATGTTGAACAATGATGAGATTTTGGCACGCATTGAAGAACTGCGTTCGTCCCTGGCTGAGCGCCACAACATCACCGAAGATATTTGGATGTCCCATCTCAAGGCGATCGCGTTTCAGAATCTTGATGACTTCACAAGCTATGATGAGGACGGGAAGCCTTATCTGGATCTGCAGAAAGCAACGTCGCTCCAGAGATCCGCGATTCAAAAGCTCAAGATCGACTACACGGGAAAAACCCCGCGTGTTGATGTCTCGTTCCACCCCAAGCTCCCCGCCCTGACCAAGCTTGCAGAGAAAATGGGGTATCAGAAGGAGGAACCGGATGCAGCTTACGCAGGTAAGCAGCGCTTGTTCGAGGGGCTGCGGACGCTTGCCAACACTCCCGTACCACCCGGGTATGAAATCGGCCTGCTCGAACAAGAGCCTTTCGCCAGCCCAGCAGAATACTTTGAACACATGGCGAAAAAGTTCCGCCGCGAGGAAGGGGAAGATTAAGCTTAGCAGCAAGCGACAAGTGGGCAGGTGGGAAATCTAACTCAACATTTTGGGTGGGGAAGTTAAGCGTAACCGTTGCGCTGACCCCACCTTGATCAGTTGAGGCGTTTGCCGTTCGGTTTCCAACGCTTGGAGAGTTTGAGAACTTCGAGGCGGAGTTCGTCGCTGTGTGGTATGTTCGGGTCGAAGTCGCCGCCGTACCAGCTTTTCAGGTCTGCATGCTCTGGGTGCTTTGGATCGCCGGTGGCTTCGAGGAACTCTTCGTAACCGGGTGCGCCGCCGACGTCCTCGGGCGGGCAGCGGCCTGTGATGTCTTTCAGACGCGGGTAGAGTTCGCCGGGGACGGGGTCGCTGATCTTGCCGATTGTGATCTTGTGGTCCCAGCTGTCGCCGAAGTCGTAGAGATAGTTGACCGTACGGGCACCGGTGTCTTCGAGCAGTTCGGCCAGGGTGGTCTTGTTGGCGGGCAGGTCTTCGCTGCCGAAGTCCGGATCAGGCAGGCCCCATGTCGCGCCGCCCGCTTCGAACATGTAGAGATGCGAGTTGGTCCAGCCCATAGCGGCCTGGATGGTCAGATGCAGGCGATCAAGACGGATGTTGGCTGGCACTTGCAAAGTGCGCGTGACAGCAGGCTCGACATACTCAAGCGTGATCTTCAACTCGATGATTTGCATGGCCCTGTCCCCCTGTCAGGCCGTTGTAATTCCAAGGTAGGAGGGCGTCGATATCAGATTGTTTGTGTCCTTGGGCGATGGCGGTGAGTGTCGCAGTTAACCAGGCGTGGGGATCAATGGCATTCAATTTGCAGGTCTCGATCAGCGCGGCAATCATCGCCCAGTTCTGCGCCCCGGCATCGTGACCAGCGAAGAGCGCGTTTTTGCGGTTCAGAGCAATCGGGCGGATCGTCCGCTCTACGGCGTTGGAATCCAGTTCGATCCGACCGTCTTCGAGGAAGAGGATCAAGCCTTCCCAGTATTTGGCGATATATCTCAGGGCGTCGCCAATCGGAGATTTGGCCGACACGCGGGCGCGGTTCGCTGTGAGCCAGACCTCGAATGCCTCGATAATCGGCCTTGAGCGTTCTTGCCGCGCAGCGCAGCGCGCATCCGGGCTTAGGCCGCGAATGTCCTTTTCGATGCAATAGCGCTGACCGATCTGTTTGAGCCCCTCATCGGCAATCGGCGTGGTGCCGGTTTGAGAGACCTCATGCAGTTTCCGCCGGGCATGTGCCCAGCAATAGGCGAGTTGTACGTCCTGCGCAGGCCGTTTCAACAGCCGGTTGTAGCCCGCATAGCCATCGACCTGCAGGATGCCATCAAAACCATTCAAGATTTTCTCTGCGTATTGCCCGGATCGCCCCGGCGCATAGGTGAAGGCCACACCGGGTGGATCCTCGCCGCCCCATGGCCGGTCATCACGCGCCAGGGCCCAGAAGTACCCCGTCTTCGTTTTGCGTTTACCGGGATCGAGCACCGGCGCAGTCGTCTCATCCATGAACAGCTTCGACGAACTCTTCAAGCTTGCCAGCAGCGCCTCATAGACGGGCTGGAGCTCAAAAGCGGCCCGGCCAACCCAGGCGGCCAAGGTGGAGCGATCAAGGTCGATGCCCTGGCGTGCGTAAATTTGTGCTTGCCGATACAAAGGAAGATGATCGGCATATTTCGACACGATCACATGCGCCAATGTCGCCTCGGTCGGCATGCCGCCGGGGATCAGATGCGCAGGAGCCGGGGCCTGCGCAATGCCGCTTGCGCAAGAGCGGCAGGCATACTTTGGGCGGCGGGTGACAATCACACGGAACTGCGCGGGGACAATATCCAGCCGTTCGCTGACGTCCTCGCCGATGACATGGCGCGCGTGACCGCAATCGCAGGTCGTGTTCTCAGGCTCGATCACCTCTTCGATGCGCGGCAGATGTTTCGGCAGCGATCCCCGATTGGTCTTGCGCGCGCGCGGTTTGCCGTTGGTCTGTCGGTCATCCGCCTCATCCTCGGCATGTACGGTTTCCTGAGCGGTCTCGATATCTTCAAGCGCCAGCTCGTATTGCTCAGGACAGACCTTTTCAGACCGCGCCCCGAACATGGCACGCTTGAAGTCGGCGACCAGCTTTTCCAGCTGGGCAATGCGGGTTTCCGTGCGATTGATCACGCCCGCCTGGACAGCATGATGTTCCTGCTGGGCACGAATGATCGCTTTCAAAGCATCAATGTCATCAGGAAGATCAGCCGTCGCATTCATGGTGCTGATCTACCAAATTCAGGCATCAGACACCCGCGCAAACAGACCCATGATTCACTCTGCCGCAGTTGGCGGACCCGCCGCCAGAGCCTTCACCTTGCGCCAATACAGCCCGGCGAACAGCGCCTCGAACTGAGCGTGATTGAGCGACATCAACCCGTCCCGGATCGCAGGCCAGGTGAAGGTCGTTTCCTCCAGCCGTTTGTAGGTCATCACCAGCCCGGTGCCGTCCCAGTAGAGCAACTTCAGGCGATCTGCCCGCTTGGCGCGGAACACAAATACCGTGCCTGTGAACGGCTCTTTGCGCAGTTCATTCTTCACCAACGCCGCCAGCCCATCATGGCCCTTGCGGAAGTCCACGGGTTTGGTTGCAATTACGATCCGCACCCGGTTCGACTGAAAGATCATAGCGCGCCAAGGACGCGCACGATCTCGGCTATCCGCATCGCCGGTGTTGTCGTGTCCAGGCGGATGACAATGTCACCAGATACGATCTCAATCGGTGCCATCGCGGCATCCTGTGGTTCGGGGACAGGAGCCTCAAACACCACCGGCGCAAATTCGGCCCCCGCCAGATCAGGCACCGGCAACTTCCCGTCCTTCGCCAACCGCCGCCATGACTATAAATGGTTCGGGCGCAAATCATGCCGCCGCGCAACCTCATTCACCGTAACCCCCGGCACCAGGGTCTCGGCAAAAACCTGTCCTTTGTACGCATCCGACCAACGCCGCTTGCCAGACGGGCCAACCATGACCTCCATCCGGCAAAGCTCCTCCATATGCTGCTCTATATCGCCTCCCAAATCCGCCTCCATTGCAAAACTACACTCAGCAACAGACAGTTGGCCGTGCCAACTGCGCCAGTTCGTCTAGCTGCATCACTCAGTAGGCGCCCAGATCTTCATCCCCAATCCGCCAACACGGCGAATACCGCACCCGCCGCCTCGTCCTCGAAGCCTGGGACCGCATGGAGGCGAATTGCGAGTTCAAGGCAAGATCCACTTGATCCGCATGTCTTCGAGAAAGCGCTGGCGCAGTGCCGGTACGTATTGGTCCGTCATCGAAACCTCCCGTCATCAGATTGAGAAGGCCCCAATCGTCAGACAGGTGCGCCCAGCAACAAAATCCACGGCTCCAATCAGCGCGCATCACATACCAAAGCCGCGTCTCGCGGTTCTCTAGATACACTTGGCGCGAGAGCGCGCAGCGCTAGATAAATAGGCCATGTGGTGGAATTGAGCCTCGTCATTGAAGATGGCGGGGCTCAATTCTTACCTCCCCTAGCATCGGCGGCCTCAGCATCCTTTTCGTTTCGTTTCGACTTAATTTCCCGCAAGAATTCCTCATCACCGTCTCGCAACTTTGCTGTGACCCAGCCCAAAGTATCTTGGTTGGCAGCCTCGGGGCCCACCATGAACGGCTCGAACCCCAACTGCGCACGCCGCCGATTTGACAACGCGATGTAGTCAGCTGACATGGGGTTCACGCCCTGACGGCGATCAATCGCTTCCGATGCGCTGTCGTAGATATGGTCGTATTCTTCGGGGAAGAGCTCGATGTGCAACTCTTGCGCGCGACGTCGCAAACCTTCTTCCTTGATCTGGTTTTCATCAAGTGGTCGCGTCTTTTGTCTTTTTACCATGTAACACTTTCTGAATTGTAATTTCCAATCAACTGGCCAACGACACCTATGCCCCTGGATAAGCATTAACCAACTGTTCTGCACCATCGGCTTCATGTTTGAGAAAATGGTAGTCTTGGACAAGTCGAGAAATGATGTCAGCAACTTCGACTGTCTCCGCCCAGCGATGAGAATTGACAGAGCCTGGATCGATCAAACCCAACATGTTTCCTGCGATCGCGCCGGTTGAATCGCTGTCGCCGCCATGCAAAACGGCGATCTGTAGCCCATCATCGAAAGACTTACTCGCAAGGCAAGCATAAAGTGCAATCGACAACGCTTCTTCCGCCGTCCAACCGCCACCAAGAGCCTCTACGGTTTCTGCGGCGCCATCGCGCGGGGCGTCAAGAGCAGCACGTATTGCCCGTGCCGTCTCATCCCCTCCTTCCATTCGAGCATAGATACCAGCAATGCTTTCTGCGCAGTCCTCAAGGTCGGCCCCACCCGCCACTTCAGCCAACATTTCTGCCCATGCGGCCGCCGCAAGTTGCCCTGTCCGATGGCCATGTGTCAGGGCAGACGTCTCCATTGCCATCGACCGGACTTGATGGCGCGGGACCATTAAAGCGACCGGTGCCACGCGCATGATCGTTCCACAGCCCTTGCTGTCATTTCTCGCAGTGGCCCCGAAGTGCGGGCTCTGTTCGAGCGCTGACAGGCAGGTAAGCCCAGGTGCTCGACGCGTTCGGAGGCGTTGATCGGAGATCAATCCCACATCGTCTGTGTCGACACGGGGCTTCCCACCCTGAGTTCGGAGCCAGCGTAACAACGCTTGATGGACCACAGATGGCGGGTGGCAGATGCCCTTGAGAGCACCGCGAATATGGGCACGCATAATACCCTCTGCGGTGAAAAGGGTCATCTGAGTATCATCAGTAATCGCACCGCACAGTCCCTGGTGGGGTGGCAGATCGGTGATCCCGTCAGGGAAGCGGCGTCGTATTTCTCTCAGCGACAGGAACTCGATCTCGGCCCCAAGACTATCGCCAATCGCGCCACCGATCAGGCTTGCGTGCAGACTAAAACCAGGCAAAACCTGCGGGCGGCCCTGGCGCAAGAGCCAGCGCTCCTGCTCGACAGTCTCGATTGCGCCGGGACGCACGGAACGCACCTTCGCGATGGCATCGGATGTGGAGCGGCCGCGCTCAATCATGAGCAGCGCTGCAATCGTTCCCGCTCGTCCCAGGCCGCCGCGGCAATGCACGACCACACGACCGCCACGTTCAATGATCTGATGAAGCCTTGGTGACAATGCACGCCAGCGATCCACCGCGCGCGGTGTCGGCACGTCAAGGTCCCTGATTGGATACCGGTGCCATTCGATGCCACGAGCTCTTACGGCCTCGCCTAACATTGGCACCGACAGCATCGAAAACTCATAATCCTCCAACAGGGTCAAGACGGCATCAGCGCCCCAATCCTTGACTGCGTCCAGGTCAAGATGCAAATCTCGATCCCAAGCTGCACCAAAAACGCTTTCGCCCTTCTTTCCAGGACAGAAGGTGACGCCCAATTGGCCGTTGCCTAGTGGCAGGGCATCAATCCGAAGTGGATGGGAAATACTGGTCCGGACCAAAAAGGTCACCTCCTCGTCTAGTTTCGTTATGACATCAATGCCGATACTTATTTAGTGCTCAACCCGCATTGACAGCGGGCGGAAGAAGAAGAGCACGCGTCAACCGCCCCAAAAACCTCAAAGGTTGGAAGAATTCTAGTCGGCAAATCAACACTCAACATCAACGCATCGGCCTGCCAAATTAACTTCGACTTGACGTCCAAATCCCGGAATAAAGTTGAAGACAACTGAAAGGCCATCAAGAGGATCTTCTTGAGGCGAGTTTTTGTGATAGTCCTCCGAAATTTCCCGGATTACTCGGTTCAACGCTTCCAAGCCTTTGTCCGAAAGTTCAAAATCCTGTTTTTCCAGACTCATTTTCTTATCCTTGTGTTTATTGTTTTTGCACTCGGAACTTTGCCAGATGCATCAACGACAATGTCAACTTTTTAAACGGTCACTGCTAGCTCCCCAACACAACCTCACCAAGGAGTTTTTCGAAAATTTCACAAGCAACGTCAAACTCGTGTTCTTGAAATATGCTTTCTTGCTCTCCCGGTCCGTGCTGATCTTGAACGTGCACCTTCTTAACCGCTATTTCGAGCATGTCTTCTTCCAAAATCCTGCGAAAAGCCATGTGGGCAATCATTTTGGTTTCGCTGTTACGGTACGAAATATAGTCATAAATCAGGGCCTCTCCTTTAAGGACGTTTCCACCAACTTTGACTTTTGTTTTGTGCTGGTTATGAGAAAGGTCATGGCGCGTCTTTAACTCATCCAGAAATTTTTGAAGTTTTTCTTGAGTACCCCGGTTTCTTGGGCCGAATATCCTTTTTGCGCTGCTTTTACTGGTGGCCCATAGCTGGTCTTGGATTGCCTCCACGACCTCCTCCCTTTGCTGATCGGAGACTTCTTTGTGGGAATTCACGTTGTCGAAGAGATTGACGAGCTGAGGTGCCGCAAAATTGCCAGACCGGATCATCCCGAGCACATTTTCAACTTGTTTAGCTATGGTCTTGTTTGTCATTTCTTATCCATTTTTGTAGTTCCTTCGCTTTGCCAGACATCCGCGGATGCTAAAGTCCGGCCATCGTACCTCCAGTGAATTTCACTGTCATGCCCTCGAAAGCAAACGGTTGCCCCGGCATTGTCGGATTCACTGTAGACGCCTTAGTCCATAAGTTTTCGCCGTTCACAAAATTCGGCCAAATCTCGTGCCGCCTGAATGAGCGCGTTGGCTTGTGCGGAGATTTCGCCATCACTAAGCGCTGGTGCCCAACGGCTAGAAAAACACCCTGAGCTCACCTGTTCTCTTATGAACAGCTCAACATCAGAAGCCGCCAATTACGAGTTGCTCAACTGCAAAACCGTCGCGTCAAATCTATCCTTTAACAACGGCAGACCAGTACGGCGCCACCAATCCATGCTGATCCAACCACCTGACATACCACCGTGATTCCATGCCTCCACTTGAAACTCGTCTGGTGCGTCATCCCAGTTCTGGCTCGTCAAGTCACGAAATGCTCGCTTGAATTTATCCTCAAAGGAAAGGGCCTCGTACTCATCCAGCCAAGAGTCTTTCAAGTGTGCGGCCATCATACCCCACAGATAAGGGTCTCCACGCAGCCCAAACCATTCGGGAAACGGTGCAAACAGGTCAGACAACACCAATTGATTGCCCCGAGAGACCCTATCTGTTTCACGGAGATACTCTAATGAAAGTCTGAAATTGTTCACTGCTTTCTCCCGCTGACTTATTGAGCACCGTTGGGCTTTGACAACGATACAAATCTTGCTTGTACCAAGCTCTTTAACCCTATCCTCCGATAGACTCCACACGACAATTCAACCTAAAAGAAATAACTTTCAAATACTTAACGGAGTTCCTATTTCGTTCGCGACTCTTTTTGACACCCCAACTACCCAATTAACAACTCGTAAAGACGGCGGGGCTGTGCCTGCACACATCCCGACCTGCTGCCCTGAGGAAGAAAGGTTTTAAACATGGACGATTTGACAATCCACGCGCGTGCTGCGCGCTTTTTACGGTTTGCCGCGATTGGTTGCGCACTCCTGGCAGCGATCAGCACTTCCATCGGCTTGCACGCATCCGACCCAGCCGCGGGCTGGCTTGTGCCCGTTCTCACTGGCCTCGTGATCGCATTCGCCTTAGGGGTCTTGTGGCATGTGCTCATCGAGGCCGCTGAACGCGTTCGCAGCAGATTGGGCATCGCTGTCATTCTAATTGTTGGCGCATTGGGCGTCGCATTCGCAGTAGGAACGTCTGCCTCAAACATCGCCGCAGCGATGGCTGGCAAGGCGTCCTTGTCCGCAGAACTGACGGACCGGGTGGATGCCTATTCCAAAGCCTTGACCCAGTCAGCCCTTGAAGCCAAAAGCTTCCAGCCGCTTGTCGACATCACTTCAGCAGCCGGCGCGACCATGGAAGGCAAGGCCAACCTGGAAGCCAGTGGCCTGAACGGCACCGGCACGGGCTGTGGCCAGCGATGCGAGACCTATAAAGGCGCGGCGGCAAGCTTTCAGACAACCAGCGGGCAACTGCAAGCCCTCTCCGCAGAAGTCGAAACTCTGCGTCTGCAAGGCTTGGACTTTGTGGGCGATCTGCGCACGGCCGCCTCCTCGTCTGATCAAGCCGCCTTTGGCCGCTCAGCCCAAAACCTCTCGGCCGTGATCGATCAACTCAACGCAATCGACCACATGCCCCTGGTCGCTGCCACTGGCATGGTCACCGTGACCAACCTGTCATCAGAGCTGACACCGGAAACATCCAGTCTGCAAAGCAAGGCCCAGGACATCGCCGGCGAGCGTGTCACTGTGGAAGCCCCGGTCTTCGTGCCCTTCTCCGTCGGTGAGGCAACACGCGCGCAGATGTTCGGCGCCGTGCTGCAAGCCTGGATTGCAGCCGCTGCCATTGATGCCCTGCCGTTCGTGTTCATGCTCCTGGTGTTGCTCACCGCTCGCGACCCCCTGCTACGCGACGTGCCGGTCCATCCAAAGAAAGACCGGACACCAGAAGCCGAGCGTGTGGCCAAAATCCGGTCTGACGAAGACCACATCGCACAACGACCTTATCTGGCAGCTGGTGAGTGAGTGGACTGCCAGATAACGGGGCGGTGACCACTCCACCGCCCCACCCTTCCATTGATCTGGAGAGCTGACGTTATGTTTACCGCATGTGCAAAACACCTTCTAGCCGTGGTGGTCCTTCTGACGGCTTCTGTTCCTGCAATTGAAGCCCAATCGGAAAACACCTGGACCGGACAGGTCAGCGTGATTGATGGCGACACGCTGGGCATGGGGAAGCAAAGGTTTCGGCTGCACGGGATTGATGCGCCGGAAAGCGGGCAAACTTGCAATCATGCCGAGCGCGGCACATGGCGTTGCGGGCAACAAGCCGCACTGGCGCTGGCCGACAAGATCGGGCGGGCGCATGTCACTTGCCGCCAGACCGACAAGGATCGCTACGGGCGCATTGTCGCTGTCTGCGCTTTGGGCTCGCAGGTTCTCAACCAGTGGATGGTGCGCTCCGGCTGGGCTGTTGCCTATCTCAAGTATTCCCGTGACTACGCCGCAGATGAGACTGCCGCGAAGCAAGCCCGCATCGGCATTTGGAGCGGGGAGTTTGTGTCACCAAGCGCCTGGCGTCGCGGAGAGCGGTTGGATGCCAGCGAAAATGTTGAAGCCTCCGGCGATTGCCGCATCAAGGGCAATATCAATTCCAAAGGCAAACGCATCTATCACCTGCCCGGAATGCGTTGGTACGCCAACACCCGCATCAATGAGGCCCAAGGCGAACGCTGGTTTTGCACCGAAGCCGCGGCGCGCGGTGCCGGCTGGACCAAGTCGAACTCATGAAGCACGCCCCAAAGCCCCCTGCTTATGGAGGATCCTCTATGAAGCTTTCCGTCCTTGCTTTGGCATTCATGGCGCCTTCTGTCGTGGCTGCAGAGATCACGGTATTGCCTGCTCCACAAGCTGCCGTAGACGCCTATGTGATCAAGGAGCTTAAATGCCAAGAGGCGCCTGATACATTTCCGACGGTGCTGGCATTGGCGGCCAATGGCGTCATTCATCTCCCGTCCGAATTGCCACCTGCCTCGGTGCATTGCTTTGAAACACAGATGCCTTGGTTGATCGATGGCCTGCAGGTCCAACGAATTTGCGCAAGCTGGAAGGCCCAAAATAGCCGCGGCGACAGGTCCAACATGTTTTGGCCCGCAAATCTCTCACAGGACCGAACGCAGTTGAGTTTGGAGCTGCACCAGGCCGAACCTGATGTAGCCGCTTGGACGCAGTCAAAAGGTATTGCTGCGGCACAGATCACAGCGTCACCGGGTGGAGGCTCAGACTGACATGTCATGCCCCTGCCCTCCGTTTAGGCCGCTCAAACGGCTGACATCACATTCACACACCAAACTCTCAATAAGGAGACCACTATGGAAGTCATGATACTCCTCTGGATCGTTTGCGCGGGCCTCAGCTACATGGTCGCACGCGACCGTGCTCCCTCCAAGGCAGGCCTTGCGGCAGCCCTTGGGTTCCTGCTCGGCCCGATCGGCATTGCCGCAACATTTCTCCTTAAAGATGCAGAAAACTAGATGGGGGCGCTAGACACAGTTGACATCCCAAGCAATCGTAACGGTGACAATTTCTGTCAGGCTAATCACATGTCCTTTGCAAAAGCCCAAGATCTCTTACGCCTCGCGCTCATGGCCTCGTCCCGACATTTTGGGGTGAGCCTGGAAGATATTCGGGCAGAGTTTTCCGTGTCCCACAGAACGGCGCAGCGCATGACCGATGCGCTTGAGCTGACATTTGCAAATGTGACCAAACAGACAGGCTCAGACCGTCGCTCCTACTGGAAGGTCGACGACCCGACCATTGCGCAACTGCAACCGCATCAGGAAACCGCGGTTGAGGCCCTAGAGATCGCCAGTCGCCGGGCCAAGGAGGAAGGCCGGCTTCGCCATGCTCAAGCTTTGGAAGACACGCGCAACGGTCTGATGCTGCGTCTCTCTGCACGCGATGCCAAGCGCGCGGAAACTGACGCAGAGGCCGTTCTGGAAGCTTTGGGGCAAGTGACCCGCCCGGGTCCGCGGGTGCCGCTGGATCAGAAGATCGCTGATGCTGTCACGGAGGGGCTCAGAGGGCCGTTTCGTTTGGAAATCGTCTATAGCGGCCGCTCAGATCAACCGCGGATCATCGAGCCTTACGGATTACTTCTGGGACCGCGCAGCTATCTCGTGGCTAAGCAGCCTGATCGTGGCTCCGAGTTGCTGAATTTCAGAATGGATCGCATTCAATCCGCGACATGTCTGGATGAGTGGTTTATTCCCGAAGACGGGTTTTCCATCGAGAACTACGCCGCTCAAGCATTCGGGGCTTATCACGACCCCGATCAACTCAAAGAGGTGGTCTGGCGGTTCAAACCGGAAGCGGCCGAGCGTGCTTCGGAGTTTCAGTTTCATCCTAAACAGACGCTGCAATATCAGGTAGATGGCAGTCTGATTGTTCGTTTCACCGCCGCTGGGTGGCTCGAGATGTCCTGGTTCTTGTATGAGTGGGGTGATGCCGTTGAGGTCTTGGAACCGATCGAACTAAAAGAGTTTGTCGAAGGCCACCAACGGTCCGACTTTCCGTCATTGCCCTAATTCGCGCGCCAACTCGGAGAACCTTGGATGAAAGCGACAATCACACATGCAAACCTGAAGGAGCGGCAGCGGTCCATCAGGGATGCTTTCCCTGAGACCATGGCCTTGCGTGTGCACCGTGCTATCAGCTGGATTGCGCGTGCCGAGCAATGTGACGACGCCGACGGCGGGTTTATCTTCTATTGGATCGCATTTAACGCCGCTTATGCCAAAGAGGCCGATTTTCAGGAAATCCCTGCAGGTGAGCGCACGACGTTCAACAGCTACTTTGAACGCCTTGTCGAGCTTGATACTGACAACCGTATCTACAACGCGATCTGGACCGGGTTTGCAGGTCCCATTCGCATGCTGATGCAGAACAAGCATGTCTTTAATCCGTTCTGGCTGCATCAAAACGGAATGCCTGGAAATGAAGATTGGGAGGAGCGTTTTGTATCCTCGGCACGCGTGTTCGCTCAAGCCGTTCAATCGCGCGACACGGTGAAAATCCTCGGATTGGTATTTGACCGGCTTTACGTCCTGCGCAACCAGCTCGTTCATGGTGGCGCGACCTGGAACAGCGGCGTCAATCGCGGTCAGGTTCAGGATGGTGCCGCCATACTCGCGTTCCTCATGCCCGTCTTTGTCGACATCATGATGGACAATCCAGGCGAAGATTGGGGGCAGCCGTTTTATCCGGTAGTGGGGTGATGGTTTTGTAGTCTAGCCACCGGAGATATCCATGGGCTTGGCCAGTCCGCGTTGAAACGTGGAACGCTTGAGGGCCCAAAAACTAGAAACGTCCGCAAGGATTAAAAAAACGGCGCGTCAGCGCCTCTATCGAATCAGGAACCAAAATGACAAACGCCCAACAACAAGCTGAACTGTATCGCCGTATCTGGCAAATCGCCAATGAAGTCCGCGGGGCCGTGGATGGCTGGGACTTTAAGCAATACGTTTTGGGTGCCTTGTTCTATCGCTTCATCAGCGAGAATTTCACCAGCTACATTGAGGGCGGTGATGACAGCGTAAATTACGCCCAGCTTGGCGATGATGTCGTCACGCCTGAGATCAAGGATGACGCGATCAAGACCAAGGGTTATTTCATCTACCCCAGCCAGCTTTTCGCCAATGTCGTGGCCTCTGCCAACACCAATGACAGCCTCAACACCGATCTGGCGGCGATTTTCAAGGCTATCGAAGGGTCGGCCAGTGGCTACCCGTCAGAAGTGGATATCAAGGGGTTGTTTGACGATTTCGACACCACCTCCAACCGCCTCGGCAACACAGTGGCTTCCAAGAACAAGCGCCTTGCAGCGGTGCTCAACGGTGTGAATGAGCTGAACTTTGGCAATTTCCAAGATAGCGATATTGACCTCTTTGGCGATGCCTATGAGTTCCTGATCTCAAACTATGCCGCCAATGCCGGCAAATCAGGGGGTGAGTTCTTTACCCCGCAGCCAGTGTCCAAGCTGATCGCACAGCTTGCCATGCACAAACAGGATAAGGTCAACAAAATCTATGACCCCGCCTGCGGCTCAGGCTCTTTGTTGCTGCAAGCCAAAAAACAGTTTTATGACCATATCGTGGAAGACGGCTTCTTCGGGCAGGAGATCAACCACACGACCTATAACCTCGCCCGCATGAACATGTTCCTGCACAACATCAACTACGACAAATTCGACATGCGCCTTGGTGACACCCTGACCGAGCCGCATTTCAACGATGACAAACCCTTTGATGCCATCGTGTCTAACCCGCCTTATTCGGTGAAATGGATTGGCTCGGATGATCCGACCCTGATCAATGACGAACGCTTTGCCCCTGCGGGTGTTTTGGCCCCGAAATCCAAGGCGGATTTTGCCTTTGTGCTTCATGCACTGAACCATCTGTCCAGCAAGGGCCGCGCAGCGATTGTTTGCTTCCCTGGGATTTTCTATCGCGGCGGGGCCGAGAAAAAGATCCGCCAATATCTGGTGGATAACAACTATGTCGAAACGGTGATTTCGCTGGCGCCCAACCTGTTTTTTGGCACGACCATTGCCGTGACCATTCTGGTGCTGTCCAAACATAAAACCGACACCAATGTTCAATTCATCGACGCAAGCGGCGAAGAGCTCTTTAAGAAAGAAACCAACAACAACGTCATGCAGGATGATCACATCGCCCGCGTGGTTGAGATGTTCGACACCAAGGAAAACGTCGACCATATCGCGCAAAGTGTGGGCTATGACCAGATCGCCAGCAATGATTACAACCTGTCAGTCAGTTCCTATGTGGAGCCCAAGGACACCCGCGAAGTGATTAACATTCAGGAGTTGAATGCCAAGATCACCACAACCGTGGGCAAGATCGACGCCTTACGCAGCGACATTGACGCCATCATTGCGGAGATCGAGGCATGAGCGGGTTGGAGTTCATCGAAAAGCTGTTGGATGGGGCGGATGTTGAGTGGAAGCCATTGAGAAGCGTTGCGACTATTCTGAATGGGTACGCATTTAAAAGCTCAAACTACTCCGATAGCGGTATCAGAGTAGTTCGCATTTCTGATGTCCAGAAGGGCCGAATGTCCACCAAGGATCTCAAATTTTATCCAACTAGCTCGCAGCCTGAAATTGAGCGTTACATGTTAGCATCGGGTGATCTTGTAATGTCTCTTACTGGCAATTGCGGCAGAGTGGCAATGCTGTCGGAGAAGGACTTACCTGCCGCCTTAAATCAACGCGTTGCCTGCCTGAGGGCTAATCAATCTGCCGTATTGACACGATACCTCTTTCACTTTTTCGACCAAATCTCGTTTGAACAGGAGGCAATGACCAACGCAACTGGTGGCGGCCAAAAGAATATGAGTACCAATTGGCTTGGCCAATACCCGGTCCCCATCCCCTGCCCAGAAGACCCTGAAAAATCGCTGGCGATACAAGGGGAGATTGTGCGGATTTTGGACGCTTTCACCGAGCTTACCGCCGAGCTTACCGCCGAGCTTACCGCCGAGCTTACCGCCCGCAAAAAGCAATACACCCACTACCGCGACCAACTGCTGTCTTTTGAGGATGGAGAGGTTGAGTGGAAAACTTTGGGGGAGGTTTTTACAATGAAGGCGGGTCAACATATTCCGGCTAGCAAAATTGCTGAGAGGGCCAGTTCTGAAAATCCATATCCTTGCTTTGGCGGCAATGGCATTCGCGGTTATGTGAGCGACTTCAATCAAGAGGGTGATCACGTGTTGATAGGTCGACAAGGAGCTTTGTGCGGGAACATTCAACGGGCAAAAGGTAAGTTCTACGCAACCGAGCACGCCGTTGTTGTTTCAGAAAAGTCTGACACGAATATTGATTGGGCTTTCCATATTTTGACGGCAATGAACTTGAACCAATACGCCTCGAAGTCAGCCCAACCCGGTCTTGCGGTAGGTAAGATACAGCGAGTGAAGATGCCGCATCCTTCGCTGGAAAATCAAGACCGAGCAGCCTGCATCCTCGATAAGTTTGATACGCTGACCACCTCGATTAGCGAAGGCCTGCCGCGGGAAATCGAACTGCGCCAGAAGCAATATGAATACTATCGCGATCTGTTGCTCAGCTTTCCTAAAAAACAAGTGGAGGCGGCATAAATGGTAAATCAGAGAGAAACTGAAGACCAAAATGAAGATAAACTAGCAGAGATTGTTCAAGAACTTGTTGATGCGGACAAGAAAGTGCAATTGATCTATGCCTTTAACGGCACAGGGAAAACTAGACTGTCTCGTTCCTTCAAAAGACACCCCGATGTTATCTCGGAAGAAGGGTCAGAACTTACAGAGCGCAAAATCCTCTATTACAGCGCGTTCACAGAAGATTTGTTTGCTTGGGACAATGATGAGGTTCGAAAGATCAACATTCAACCGAACGTGTTCACAGATTGGATTTTGGGTTTTCAAGGCGATGAAAGGATCATTAAAAACTTTCAAAGTTATACGGATGAACGTTTAACTCCAAGCTTCCCTCCAACGACTGAACAATTCACCAACAGTATGGGACGAAGGGAAAACAGAACAACCTATCCTGAAGTTCGTTTTTCATTTAGAGGTGAAGACGAAATCAAGCCTGACATAAAGATCTCAAAGGGTGAGGAAAGCAACTTCGTCTGGAGTATGTTTTATTCTCTTTTAGAAGAGGTTCAGGAAGTACTTGGGGAACCAAACGAAGAGCTGCGAGACAGCGATCAGTTCAACAAACTACGATATATTTTTGTAGATGACCCCGTTAGTTCATTGGACGACAATCATCTTATCCAGCTGGCGGTGGACTTAGCCAAATTGATAAAAAGTCACGAAACAGAGCTGAAATTCATCATCACGACGCACAACCCATTGTTTTTTAATGTTTTGCAAAAAGAATTTCAGCAACCTTATGAGAAACTTGATGCCAACGGCCAAAACAAGCGAATTTATTCCGGAGGAAAGGCAAAATTTTATCGTTTGGATAAGAGCATGGACGGTACTTACAGCCTTTTCCAATTGGACCGTAAAACACCCTTTTCCTATCATCTAACACTTCTGAAGGAGCTCGAAGACGCCCGCCAAACAGGACAGTTTACGAAATACCATTTTAACTTTCTGAGAAACATTTTGGAAAAAACCGCTACTTTCTTGGGTCATGAAAAATGGGAGAACTTACTGCCAAAAGGTGCAGACGGAAATCCAGATCCCTTCGCCTCTCGCATTCTCAATCTATCCAGTCACTCCGCTCACGCCGGGGATGAACTCGCGGAAATCCAAGAGGGCGATAAGGAAAAAATGATAGAGTTAATCAATTTCCTGAATGAAACATATCACTTCAAAAGGCGGGAAAACCAAAATGCCTGAGAAGAAAAAAACCATTGCGGAATCCAAGAACTTTATCGTTTTGGAAAAATACACCAAGGAATGGGAAGCCTCGGACGGCTATCAGACCGAGGCGGATTTAGAAAAAGAGTTGGTTCAGGATTTGGTCAATCAAGGCTATGAGTTCCTGTCCCATGTCACCACCCCTACCGCCCTATTGGTTAACCTGCGCACACAGCTTCAGATGCTGAATGATGTGCAATTCTCGGACGGTGAATGGGCGCGCGTGGTCTCGGAATACCTTGACAAAGCCAGCGAAAACATCACCGACAAGGCCCGCAAGGTGCATGATGATTACATCTATGACTTTACCTTTGATGATGGGCGCATCCAGAATATTTACCTGTTCGACAAGAAAAACGCCGCCCGCAACAAGGTGCAGGTGCTTACGCAGTTTGAACAAACAGGCACCCATGCGAACCGCTATGATGTGACCATCTTGGTCAATGGTTTGCCCATGGTTCAGATCGAGTTGAAGAAACGCGGCGTGGCGATCCGCGAGGCGTTCAACCAAATTCACCGCTATAGCAAGGAGAGCTTTAACAGCGAAAATTCGCTCTTTAAATTCTTGCAGCTTTTCGTGATCTCAAACGGGACGGATACACGGTATTTCGCGAATACGACCAAGCGGAACAAAAACAGCTTTGACTTCACCATGAATTGGGCGAAGGCGGATAACAGCCTGATCAAAGACCTCAAGGATTTCACGGCCACGTTTTTCCAGAAAAACACGCTACTGAATGTGCTGCTGCATTATTCGGTCTTTGATGTCAGTGACACCCTGTTGGTGATGCGCCCCTATCAAATCGCGGCCACGGAACGCATCTTGTGGAAAATCCGCAGCTCGTATGAGGGCAAGACATGGAGCAAGCCCGAAGGTGGCGGGTACATCTGGCACACCACAGGGTCAGGCAAGACGCTTACCAGCTTCAAGGCGGCACGTCTGGCAACCGATCTGCCCTTTGTGGACAAGGTTTTTTTTGTCGTGGATCGCAAAGACCTCGATTACCAAACCATGAAGGAATACCAACGGTTTTCGCCTGACAGCGTGAACGGGTCGCAGGATACCAAGGGGTTGAAGGACAACCTCTACAAAGACGACAACAAGATTGTTGTGACCACCATCCAGAAGCTCAACAATCTGATGAAGAGCGATGAAAAGCTGGAGATTTACAACAAGCAGGTTGTGTTCATTTTCGACGAATGTCACCGCAGTCAGTTTGGCGAGGCGCAAAAGAACCTGAAGAAGCGGTTCAAGAAGTTTTACCAGTTTGGCTTTACCGGCACGCCGATCTTCCCTGAGAATGCCCTTGGCTCGGAAACCACGGCAAGCGTCTTTGGCCGCGAGTTGCATTCCTATGTCATCACCGACGCGATCCGCGATGAGAAGGTGTTGAAGTTCAAGGTCGATTACAACGATGTGCGCCCCAAGTTCAAAGCCATCGAATCTGAACAAGATGAAAAGAAGCTGAGCGCGGCAGAAAACAAGCAAGCCCTTCAACATCCTGAACGCATCCGCGAAATCTCGCAATATGTGCTTGATCACTTCCGCCAAAAAACCCACCGCCTGAATGCAAGTGGCAAGGGGTTCAATGCCATGTTTGCGGTTAGCAGTGTTGAGGCAGCCAAGCTTTACTATGAAACCATCAACACCCTCCAAAAGGACAGCGAACGTCAGCTAAAGGTTGCTACGATCTTTTCCTTTGCAGCGAATGAAGAGCAAAGCGCGATTGGCGACATTCAGGACGAGGGCTTTAACGTCACGGCCATGGATAGCAGCGCCAAAGAGTTCTTGAGCGCCGCGATTGAAGATTACAACGGCTTCTTCAAGACCAACTACAAGGTCGACAGCAACGGCTTTCAGAACTACTACCGCGACCTTGCGGCCAGGGTGCGAACCCAAGACATCGACTTGCTGATCGTGGTGGGCATGTTCCTGACGGGATTTGACGCCCCGACATTGAACACCCTGTTTGTCGATAAGAACCTACGCTTCCACGGCCTCATGCAGGCCTATTCGCGCACCAACCGCATCTATGACGCCACCAAGTCCTTCGGCAACATTGTGACCTTCCGCGACCTTGAGCAAGCCACTGTGGATGCCATCACGCTCTTTGGGGATAAGAACACCAAGAACGTGGTGCTTGAGAAAAGCTATGCAGAATACATGGACGGCTACAAGGACGGGGAAACAGGAGAAGCGCGTCGTGGGTTCGTCGACATTGTGACCGAACTTGAGGCTCGTTTTCCCAATCCCGAGGCCATTGAAACCGAGAGCGACAAGAAGGAATTTGCCAAGCTGTTTGGCGAATATCTGCGCGCCGAAAACATCCTTCAGAACTACGATGAGTTTGCGGCACTGACAGCACTCCAAAACGTCGACCAGAGCGACACTGAGGCGGTGCAAGCCTTCAAGGTGGCCCACCACCTCACAGACGAGGCGTATGACGGTCTGACGGCGATTCAGGTGCCTCCAGAGCGCAAAGTACAGGACTACCGCTCGACCTATAACGACATTCGTGACTGGCTCCGCCAACAAAAGGAGTTAGAAACCCAAGACCAGCAGACCATTGATTGGGATGACATCGTTTTTGAGGTCGACCTTCTGAAGTCCCAAGAGATCAATCTGGATTATATTCTGGAGCAGATCTTCGAGAAGAATAAGAAAACCAAAAACAAATCTGAACTGATCGACGATGTCCGGCGCATTATTCGCTCCAGCATTGGCAACCGAGCCAAGGAGAGCCTGGTTGTGGACTTCATCAACCAGACAGACTTGAGCCAGATCGGCGACAAGGCCAGCATCATTGATGCGTTCTTCACCTTTGCCCGGGCAGAGCAAACACGCGAAGCCGAGTCCTTGATCGAAGATGAAGGCCTGAACTCAGAGGCCGCCAAGCGCTATCTGGCGAGTTCCGTAAAGCGGGAATACGCAAGTGAAAATGGCACCGAGCTCAATAGCATTTTGCCAAAGATGAGCCCGTTGAACCCTCAGTATCACAGCAAGAAGGCGAACGTGTTTGCTCAGGTCGTTGCGTTTGTTGAGAAGTTCAAGGGCGTTGGGGGGCAGATTTGAACTGGTTTTTCCACCTGACTGATTTTTGGTTAAAGCTCGCAAATCGAACGGACCGCCAAAACGGCTAACGTTTTGCAATGAGCCGCTTGATCTAGAGTTTTTTTGGAAACAACCACAAATGTCCAAACCCCGCTCTATCAATATCTTCCTTCTCGACGGCGACCCGAATGGCATCCGGGTGGCACAAATCTCAATGTCGACGATCCAGGCTATAGCGTTCAGGCGCAACCAACTACGCCGCGTCTTGGACGCGTTTAAGGAAATTGAGCGGCCAGGTGTGTATATTCTCATCGGTGCCGACGAAACCGTTTCGGATTGTCAAGAGCGGCGCAAAACTGGACCATTAGGGCGGCGTAAAAGTGAGCCATTCGGGGTGTAGTGAGGGGGGTGGGATTGTGCGTGCGCCCGGGAACCAGCGGCTCCTCATAAAGCAAGCGGGTTCTCGGGCGCTTGCCCCGTCAGGGGCAATTTCTTGTCAGGATTTTTTGGTGGCGTTTCGGCTCTGAGCAAGGCGGTAGCTTTCGCCGTTCATCTCCAGGATTGAGACGTGGTGCGTCAGCCGGTCGAGCAGTGCGCCGGTGAAGCGTTCGGAACCGAAGGTCTCGGTCCATTCCTCAAAGGGTAGATTGCTGGTGTGAGGTGCCCCTAGTTTCCTAGACACCTGCCTTTTTCAGTTTGCGCTGTCTGTTCTCATAGTCAACGGGCGACAGCATGCCGTTGTTCGTGTGCTTGCGTTTCGGGTTATAGAACAGCTCGATGTATTCGAACACGTCCCTTCTGGCTTGGTCGCGCGTTAGATATTTGCGCCGTCTGATCTTCTCTCGCTTCAAGAGCTGAAAGAAGCTCTCTGCGACGGCATTATCATGGCAATTGCCCCTGCGGCTCATGGAGTGTTCCAAATTGTGTTCCCTCAGGAACGCGGCCCATTCACGGCTGGTGAATTGCGCACCTTGGTCGGAGTGGATCAGCAAGCCCGGATCTGGCTTGCGCCGCCAGATCGCCATCAACAACGCCTGCACCGCCAGTTCCGAAGTCTGGCGAGACCGGACAGCCCAGCCAACGACGCGCCGTGAGAACAGATCAATGACGACACAGAGATACGCAAACCCTTCGTGCGTGCGCAGGTAGGTGATGTCTGTCACCCAAGCCCTGTCTGGCGCATCGATGGAGAACTGACGATCCAACGTGTTGTCGACGACGATGGAAGGCTTGCCACCGTAAACGCCCGGCTTCTTCTTGTATCCGATCTGCGCCTGAATGCCTGCAAGACGGGCCAATCGGGCAACACGGTTCTCTGACGCAGTCTCGCCCATATCGACGAGGTCATCACAGATTTTGCGATAGCCATAGACCTGACCACTGTCTTGCCAGGCCTTCTTCACAAGCTTGGTCTGACGCGCGTCTTCGAGCGCACGGTGGCTTAACGGTTTTTAACCCAAGCGTAGAAACCGCTCGGATGGACGCTGAGCATTTTGCAAAGAACACGGACGGGATGCTGCTAACGATGCGCGTCGATAAACGCGTACCTCACTTTGCATCCCTGGCGAAGTACGCGGTGGCCTTTTTTAAGATGTCACGCTCCTCGGTCACGCGGGCCAGTTCTTTCTTGAGACGCCTGACCTCAGCTTCCTGATCCGTCTGCCTCTGTGGCTTCGAGAAATGTGCCATCCAAGTGTACAGAGATTTGGTGCTGATCCCGAGCCGCTCAGCCACTTCCTTGACCGAATAACCACGCTCCGTGACCTGCGCTACCGCATCGATCTTGAACTCATCCGAGTAGCGAATTTGCCCTGACATGTGCATCGTCCTTTGCTTCCAAAATTACCAAGCAAAGCGTCTACAAATCTAGGGGCACCTCAGTGATCAGGGTCGAGGAGCGCTCGTAGCGCTGCGAGATCAGTTCGAAGAGCAGTTCCGCGCCGGTTTTGCTGAGAGGCACGAAGCCCAGTTCGTCGATGATCAGCAGCTTTGGGGCCAGCATCTGCTTTTGCAGGCGCAACAAGCGCTTCTCATCGCGTGCCTCGATCAGTTCGTGCACGAGCGCGGCGGCGGTGATGAAGCGCACGGGCAATCCCTTTTGGCAGGCCGCCAGCCCAAGACCGAGGGCGACATGGGTTTTACCCGTGCCAGAGGGTCCCAGAGCAATGACATTCTCCCGGCGCTCGATCCAGCCGCATCGGGCCAGGTCCAGCACCTGCACCTTGTTGAGGGCGGGGATCGCCTTGAAGTCGAAGCTGTCCAGGCTCTTCGGGGCGGGGAACTTCGCGGCTTTGATCCGGCGCTCTACCATGCGCCGTTCGCGATCGATCAGTTCCAGTTCGATCAGGCGGAGCAGGAACTGAATGTGATCCAGCCCTTCGGCAGCGCATTGGCGTGCCACCTTCTCATACTCGCGCAGAATGGTCGGCAGCTTGAGCTTCTTGAGATGATGGCCCAGCAGGATATCGGGGGTATCGTTCATGCCGCGCCCTCCGACAAAAGCGCCATGTAGCTGGCCGGCTTGGTCGTTTCTACAGCCGCTCTCGGAAGATAGGGGTAGAGCGACAGATCAAGCCGTGCGGGCCGGCGCTCGATCTGACACAGTGCAAGATGTTTGATCGCATCAAAGGCTATGGCCCGCTTTTGCAGCGCTACGCGCACCGCCGCGCACAGAACCGGAAGTTCAAAGCTTTCCAGAAGCCGCAGAACCTGAACAAACTCCCGCCGTCCCTGCCGAGCCTGGCGTGCTTCCATCAAGCGGCGCAGGGTTTGCAGCTCTTCTGGCATCTCCCAATTTACCAGGGGGGCAGCCTGATCCAGCGCACCGGGCTTTCTCTCCAGCAGGGCAAAGTAATGCACCGGGTTGAAGACCATCTGCTCACGCTCGTAACAACGGGGATGACGCGCGATGATCTCACCGCCACAGCCGATCTCAACAACACCCACAAAGGCCCGGATCGTCACATCCCGGAAGCCGTAGCTGCTGGGCACCGAGTAATCGTTGGTCCTGTAGCGCACCAGGGATTGCGAGCTGACGCGACCGGTGGCTTTGGCGCAGGCCTCATAGGGGGCGGCGGGCAAGGACCGCATCGCCGCAAGATCACGCTGCAGCCGTTCGCCAATTGTCTCTGTGTACCCATGCAGGATGGCCGACTGCCGCTTGCGGCATTGCTCTTCCAGCCACGCGTTGAAGCTCTCGATATCCGGGAACTCCGGCAGCGGCACCATCAGGTTGCGCCGCGACCAGCCAACCAGGCCCTCCACGTTGCCCTTGTCATTGCCTTTGCCCGGACGACCGTAGCGGTCGTCAAACAGGTAATGCGACAGCATCTCGGTGAACATCTGCGTCCGGCGGCGGCACCCGTCCGCCTCGATCTTCGCAACCAGACAACTGTCATTGTCGTAGACCACCGACAGCGGCACCGCGCCGAAGAAGGCAAAGGCGTGAACATGTCCGTCCATCCAAGCCTCCGATGTGGTCGCAGGATAGGCCCGGATGTAACACGCATCGCTATGGGGCAGGTCAAACGCAAAGAAGTGCAGCTTCTGCTCGACACCGCCGATCACCGCAAGCGCTTCGCCAAAATCAGCCTGACCATGCCCCGGCGGATGCGACAGCGGAATGAACATCTCGCGTGAGACACGGCGATGTGCTCGCACGTAGTCCTTCACCGTCGTATAGCCGCCCGTGAACCCCTCCTCGTCGCGAAGCCGTTCAAAGATGCGCTTCACCGTATGGCGCTGCTTCTTCGGGCGATCCAGATCCTCAAGAAGCCAATGGTCAATCTTGTCTGTGAAACCGTCAAGCTTGGGACGGCGAATATCCTGACTGCGCTGGTAGCCAGGCGGGACCGGATACGCGCACATCTTCCTCACTGTGCCACGCGCCAAACCAAAATCCCGAGCAATCGAGCGCTGACTACGCCCCTCATCAAAATGCGCACGGCGCACTTGCAAATAGACTTCCACGGTGTAAATCCTCCAGCCCTCCCTGCTCAGACAGTTCAGGCAAAAAGTGGACGACTTTTACGCCGCCCGCACCGCCACTTTGGCGGCGCTACCGTGGTCCAATATTGCGCCGCCCTTTATAGTCATCAACGCGGGGTTTGCCGTGGGACTTGGGGAAAAAGGGCTCAAGACGCGCCATCTGCGCATCCGTCAGCCAGAAAAGATCAGACATTGTCACCGCTCGTTTTCGAGCCGTGAATCATGCCATCAGGCGGAAATCAATGGGTCCTGACCCTAGTTGAATGCAGTTAGCGAAGAATCTTGTTCCGAGTAGGACAATAGCCTTGGGCAATTTTAGCTTTTTCCTCGACACCTAGTGCGTTCTAAATCAATCACTATCGATTTCTTGGGGAATATCTGGGGTATGCGGCAGAGTTAAGCGCACAAGCCTCTCATTTCAATTGATTTTATTTGCTAATTGGTGCGGTCGAGAAGACTCGAACTTCCACTCCGGTTAAGGAACAGCGACCTCAACGCTGCGCGTCTACCAATTCCGCCACGACCGCACGTGATCAGGTAGGTGCAGCGCGTATAAATCAGCTGTTCGGCGATGTGAAGGGGCAAATTGCGCTTTGTCAGGAATTTGTTGCGTGTGGCGAAAAGGCGGCCAGGGGGCCGCCTTTCTATCTGTTTTATTTCAGCGTGTTAGCCGGTCATTCCAGGGTAAATGTTGGCAATGCGCCAGTGTTGCTGGAGGCCGGAAGCGCCATTGCGCCGCCCAAACCTTCGGACGCGGCCTTGATCAGGGCAACACGTTCCGGCTGACCCGGCGCAAAGGCGGGGGCCGCGCCCCCTTCCAGCGCGGTGACGGCCAGACCGTACCAATCACGGGACAGATCCGCGGAAGTTTCCACCCCGAACCCCTGCGACAGGTGATGGCCGACAAGTTCCGCATAAGGCGCCTGACCGGTGCCAACCATCAACAGAGCGGATCCCAGTGCCACTTCCATATTGTCCCGACGATAACCGGAATAGAGACAGATTTGCGCGGTGTTTTGCAGCTGCGCCAGTGACATTTTGGAACCAAGCACAAATTTCTGCACCTCGCCCACAACCTCCATCGCGGGTTTGGCTGCCAGCTGGGCCACAAAAGGTGCGGTGGCGGGGCCGAAAGCGTCGCATTGTGCATCGATCTGCGCCGCCGTTGCCCCCTGCACCTTGGCCACCATGTTTTCGCCATTGCCGATGGCATAGGTGCGGGTCAGGCAGAACTGCTCGCCCAGGGCAAAGGACGGATCGCTGAGGTTTGCCAGGGTGACAAAG
>Ga0189286_100183_pt1 | contig 29991 bp, 30 predicted proteins | sample UW69minimetaG_FD_130330 | JGI IMG/M metagenome (GOLD analysis project Ga0189286, IMG submission 130330) | Marine microbial communities from the Costa Rica Dome - UW69 mini metaG | ecosystem: Environmental > Aquatic > Marine > Oceanic > Photic zone | place: Costa Rica: the Eastern Pacific...
AGGCCAAGTGGATGTTAATGGTTATTACGTGCAGCTTGGCTGGATCATCACCGGCGAAAGCCGCCCTTACAAAGCCGGAGCATTCAAGCGGGTAAAACCGGCATCGCCCAAAGGGGCCTGGGAGGTCATTGCCCGTTTTGAGGAGGGTGACGGAAAATACAGTGATGTGGGGCTAGCCACAACCGACGGCGAACAAACAACACTAGGCATTAACTATTACGCCAACACGAATGTTCGACTGGGTATGAGCTACATGGATGGCGAAGAAGCCAATGGCGAAAGCGGAGATGAAATCCGTGCAAGGTTGCAATATGCATTTTGATCGGATGGAATCCCCGGTCAAGCATATATTTGGCTGAAAACCGATCCAGAAAACATCACCATCAAGACATTAATCGGAAAATTCAGGTCTGGTTAAGCTTGGTTTGATACGCTTTACCGAGTCGAGTCAAGTCGATCATTAATGACGTGCCCTGATTTTCAGGGCAGGCGCTGGCCTGCCCTGTTTTTTTAATGTCTGCCCCGCACTCCTGCCAGACACATTATGCCGTGCCGTAAACTTGCCGATTTCAGGCTTTTCTGCTAAACCCCTCTACTAAGCCTCACCTTTCGGGCTTAAATAACTATAATCTCGTTTTAGAGACGCTGGAGGATTGATGAAAACCATACAAAAGCGAATCAGTCAGGGATTTTTGGGGGCATTGATAGCCGCAAATGGCATGCCCACCGCGTTAGCGGTGGAGGTGCCTACCGCTTCAGGGATCAAGCTGGATATACTTACCCAAGGCAAGTTTCAACCAACCTATTTTTCTAATTTCGATTTGGACAGCAGCGTCGAAGATGGCGCTACGGGCACTTCCGCTGGTGCTGTTCAGGTTGGAGATGAGCACGTCAGGGCTGAGGTCAGGCTCGGAGTAGTGGCGACAGGTGATAACTGGACCGGCAAAATACTTCTTGAGAATGACTTTGCCCTTGACGCCAATTCTGTTGATCGTGCATTCCGGGGCGAGAGATTCGGCCTGGAACAAGCCTACTTCACTTATACCTTCGATCCGGCATTTACCCTTCAGGGCGGCTGGACCTTCAAGAATCTGGACCTCGCTTCCGGCGGGCTTCTATACGGCGACGACCATCCCCTGTTTGGCGCCATGGGAAAAACCTCCTGGGGCAGCTATGATGTTTACTGGATGCCAATTACAGATGGGCTGATCTCCAACATCCAGGCTCCTGGCGCGAATCCTGCTAACGGCGAGTTGGACTGGGATGTGTTTGCTTCAAAGTTTGATTTTGATCTGGGAAAAGGTAGTCGTATCTCCCCGATCCTGACGTACAGCGACAACCAGCAACAAGGTGCCAAGGCAACCTATTATGGTGTCGAATACATCGGAAATATTGGCGCCGTAAAAGTACGGGCCGAGGCGTTAGGCGTGACCGGCAGTTTCGACAACGGAGATGACATCAGTGCCTATGCCGGTTACGCGGGGCTTGAGTATCCGGTTAGCGAGTCCTTCAACCCCTTTATAGCCCTGCGTATTACCAGCGGCGACGACGACCCTACCGATAATGATGTAGAGGGCTGGCTGGGCATCACCGACATCGGAAGATATTCGCCTCTGATCGGTATTGATGGTCAGTTTTTGGGGTGGCAGCCAAACTCTAACCAGGCGATAGCATCGGGCCTTTTCGGTCTCGCCCTTGACCAGGCTGGCCCTGGTGGTGCCGGGTATGGCGGTATCTCCAATGCCGGCACCGGTAACAACCCCGGCCAGATCATGCTCTCTGTTGGCAGTTCGGGAAATTTAGCGTCGATCTCGCCCAAGCTGTCATATCAGGCACAGGTTTTCCCCATGTGGTTCCAGCAAACGGGTGGCCTTGAAACGCTCAGTACTGCCAGCGGCTCGGTAGACAGTTATGCCGGCACCGAACTTGATGTGTCTGTAAAATACCAGGCCAACCAGTACTTTGCTCCAAGACTGGTACTCTCCAGCTTCCTGCCTGGCAAGGGCGTTGAGGACGCAACCGGCGCAGACGATGCGGCCTATGTTGCAATGCTCGAGCTGAACTGGAATTACTGAGCCCGGCTGATTAATGACGACTGGAAGCAATTAAGTTGAGGCGCCGGTAACCGGGGCCTCAACTTTTTAAGAGGCATAGATTTTATGAAGCCGTTTTTCTTGATCTTCTTGGTTTTTTTTGCAGTATCGAATGCTCAGGCCCAAGGATACGATGTACCTTTGGATTCGTTGTCGGAGTGGACGGGAGCGAAGAGCATCAGAGTGGTATCGAATATTGAGGGCCTGAACGCCGATAAAGAGTTTCTCTCACTGTTGGGGCGCCTCACTGTCAAGGGATTCGATGTAAAGTTTGGCAGTTCCGGACCCGCCGATGAGGGGCTGACTCTCGAGGTTCTCCAGGTCAGAGATAAGACGGCACTCTCTATAAAATCCACCGATTCTCAAAAGTACTTCCTTTCCGTCCTGATTGACAGAGCCAATCAGGACGGGGGTGAAATACGGGCCGAAGCCTATACTCCGAGCATTCTCCCACTGCCGGAAGATTTCAGCCCCAAAATGATTGAGGCGCTGCCTCGGCACGGCCAGAAAGACAGTCAACTGGTTTTCCTGTCAGATTCGGCGTTGGTACTGGGACTCTTCGATGGCGACAGGGTTAAAAGAATTGATGAACTGACATCAGGCATCAAAAATTCGAAAGCCATTTCCTTGTCAGTTGGCCAGTCAGACTCAGATCCGAACCCGGAGGTTGCCGTAGTATGGAGCCAGGACCGGGATATTTCAGGCAAGGGACAATACACAAAGATCTTCTCTCAGCTTTTTGAAATCTCAGGGCAAACGCTGCAGGAAGAATCTGGAAAAGCCGAGAATGTGGCGTTACGGTTTATCAATAATCAGCTGCTCACCCAACGATACGAGTTGCTGCAAGGTGACATTGGAAAAATAGCAGTTACTTCCGGGAAACAGGCCAATGCTCGAAATGACTCAGTTGTTTCGGCCGATGCTGGAAACATGATCTTCTCCTATGTCCCTGTCGACAACACTACCTCAATCATAGTAAGTGAAGCCAATCTTGAATTACGGGACCCGAACTGGAATTCATCGCCGCAGCTTGGGCTCGGCAAGGTTTCCTCGCCAAAACTAACGAAACGCTTGACGGACAGAAAAATCATCACATCACCCGATTACGCCTTTTCCGTTAACGAGGAATATCTGCCCATTCCCAGGAAGGCTGTTGTGAATAACGGATCAGTTGTGACCTATCTCAGAAAAAGAAGGTTGGGGTTTTCGGGGCTAACATCCGCTTCAGGATCAGATTCGTTAATTAAAGCAAGCTGGGATAGTGATACACCTGAGTCTGGGTTTTCGATTTTACCCATGCATGAAATAAGTTCTTTTATTATTGATTTTTCATATGTGAAAAATAGAGGAGAACTTCGATTACTCGTATTGACTAACGAACAAAGCGATAACCAGGGCGCAAGAAAAATACACATATATTGATAGACTCAGAGCCCAGTACTGCCACCCAGCCTACCCTGAAAACACTCAACCCACGGCTCGCACCGACACAGATGGGGCCAAAAACGTGAGCTTCCTATCTTCACCGGGCTTTGTCGGGGTACAAATGCCTGAAGAGCCGCCGCACCTGCATGATTTCCGCACACGGCGACTGGTAACCAAAAGTCTAACAGACAAAATATTGCAATTCGACGGACAGTAATCTAATGTCTTTTTTGTAAGAAAAACAACTATGTTGTTACTCGAAAAAAATAAATGACTTGACAAAAAGACTAAAAGGGAATGTGCACATGCGCAACAAACTGAGAACACTCACCGCTCCGCTGGCAATGGCTATAGCAACAACACCGGCTTTGGCCGCAGAGCCGGCCGGACGTGCATCGCCGACTGTAGAAGACCTGAAGGTTGAAATAAATCAACTGACAGCGGAAATGGAGAAACTCAAGACTGGCGATTCGCCCTTCACAGTGAACGGCTATTACCGCCTTCAGGCCACGTCGCAGAGCCTGGACGAGACCGACGACAACAGCAGCGCCTTTGTGGATCAGCGCCTGCGCGCAAAGATCAGCGGCGACCTCAACGATAACGTAACCTTAGTCTGGTACGGCGAGTTCGATTCTCCGTGGGGTGAGACGGGAAGCTGCCAAGGTGACAATTGCGGCAAGCTCAGCGCCGATGGCGTTGGTGTTGAGACCAAGAATGCTTACGCTGAACTGAAGGTGCCAAACAGCGACTGGAAGGTACGCGCGGGCATCCAGGGCTATGGCTTCGGCAAGTACGAGAGCTTCGTCACTAACGACGACATGAATGGCATCTCCTTTGCCGGCAATGTCGGCATGGCCACTCTGGAAGGCGGCTGGTTCAAATGGGAAGAAAACGATAGAGATTCCGCGGACGACGTGGACTTCTACACGTTGAGTGCCGAGCTTCATCCCAGCGAGGTTTTCCACTACGGCTTCACCGGCGCCCAAATCAGCAACAGCAGTCAGGCTGCTCTGAATGGTACGGCGGCTCGAACAGATGACAACTATCTTGGCGCCTACGCCGATTATACCTATAACCAAATGGCCTATAGCGGTTCGGTACTTTACAAAAAGTCGTCCGGACTCGACTCTGACGCAACAGATGGCGACACATACATGTTGAACCTGTATGCCCAGAGACACTGGGGCAACGCGAGCCTCAAGATTCACGGCATCTACATTCCGGCTGACGACAGCAGCAATGGCGCAGATCGCTTCGCGGCAAACCAGTCAGGCTGGGAGCTGAATAGCAGTAATCTGCAAATCTTCGGAACAGACGTCTACTACAACAATGGTTCCCAGGGGGCTAAATCCGTTTCCGATGCAGCTTACCAGGGATACGGTCTGATGGGGCTGATCGTCTCGGGTGATCAGAAGCTTTCCAACGACTACTACCTGAAGTACGGCACCGGTTACTTCCGCGTTGCCGACGACGCGCCCGACAGCGCCACTCAGGCTAATGGCTCGAGCCTCGGCACTGAAGTCGCTGCACAGTTCGGCAAAAAAATCGCCGGTTTGTATGACCTCAGCCTGCGTGGATCCTATGGCTTCATGGGAGACTTTTACGGAGACAACCCTGAGGACACCTATAAGGTTGTCGCTATGGTCAACATTAGCTACTGATGATCGTGTAATCTCATGATCCTTACTATAACGGCCGGGCAATAGCCCGGCCGTTATTTGTCTCGCGCGCCAGGGATTGATACCCAGCGTAAGCGTCCCTCCTACTACGTAATCGACTTACCCCGCATCCCCAAGCGGTCGTAATAAGTCCGGCGAGACCTTATATTCCCAGGTACCGTCGTCACCCAGTACAATGATACTTTTGCGGTTGATCTTGGTAATAATCCCCTGCACCGGCCCCTCCTTAGATTCGAAGGTCTGGAATCATTGAACCAATACAAACGGCTTTGTCGTGATCCACGAAAGCACGCCGGAAGGAAAGCCAGTGGTGCAGGCACCCTCCGAAGGGCTCGCACAGGCCATATCCAGCCGGGACAGCATTTATACGGCAGACCAGACATCCAACACTTGAGGTCAACGTTCATGGACTTGGCTTTTCACGGGATGGGCGCCAGTTGCTGGCCGTCAGTGTCACCTCCAATGCGGCACAGATTATCGACACCCAGACCAATACCGTGGTCCGCACCCTCCGCACCGGCAGGGCGCCCCACGAGGGCTTTATCAGCCCGGACGGAGAGACCACCTGGGTGGCCATACGGAGTGAAAACTTTGTCGAGATTTTTAACACCGACACTGGGTCATCCTATTACAGGGCATACCACAGTCATTGATGCCGACACACTGGATGTGAAAACCGTTCTTGAAACAGGGCCACGTACGAACCATCCCAATTTTGTGACACTTGACGGTGTCAACTATGCGTACGTAACGGTCGGGGGTGAGAATGTGACCAAGGTTTTCGCCGCCTGTCAAATGGTGAAGCCCCAGTTCAAATTGATACCATCAAACATAGCGGTGTTGGCCACCACGGAATATGGCCCAGCCCTGACAATACTCGCATCTAAGTCGTACTTCAGAAATCGGATGCTCTGGATGTCATCGACACCGCAACACGCAAAATCATCAAGACATTGCATGTTGGACAGGACCCACAGGCGTTGATTTATGTTGCCGGAGCAGTTCCTGAAGGAAAGACTGGCACTCTGAACCTGAAGAAGCAGGGTTTGAACATGAAAGTTGCCAATCTGCCGATCACGATTCAGGAAGTACAGAGCACAAGTGGCTTGCCAGGATATGCGTAATGGCATGGGGCCGGTGTCGAATGAGGATCCGCAGACTCGTTTCAGTTTCGGTTCAGCAAGAAGATGTAGTGTGTCAGAGGTTGGACTCAATGAGGAGGATCGATAAATGACCCGCAAAAATTCTGCCACCGGAGTCTCCAGACGCCGACTGCTTCAGGGTGCCGGTGCCATGGGGCTACTTGCCGGATTTGATAGCCTGATGCCAGCATTTGCCAGGGGCCAGCTGGATAATGCCAATGTTTACCACACCGTGCGAGACGGCGCTGATATCTATGATCTGAAAATCGCCAGAACGCCTCTCACGATCGGATCCAGACTCTCTGAACAACCAATCACCATCAACGGCACTCTACCTGCGCCTCTGGTTCGGCTTAAGCAGGGTCGCGAAGCGATTTTGCGGGTCACCAATACCTTGCCCGAGGCAACCTCCATTCACTGGCATGGCCTGATACTGCCCTTTCAGATGGATGGTGTTCCGGGGGTCAGCTTTCCTGGCATCATGCCCGGCGAAACCTTCGAGTACCGCTTTCCAGTCGAGCAGCACGGCACCTACTGGTATCACAGCCATTCGGGCCTACAGGAACAGCTCGGACATTACGGGCCTATTATCATCGACCCCGCCGAACCGGAACCCCTTGACTACGACCGTGAATACGTTGTGGTCCTCTCCGACTGGACCTTCGATTCTCCGGCCAGCGTGTTTCGCAATCTGAAAGTGGCCGAGGGCTACTACAACTACAACCAGCGTACCGTTGGCGACTTCTTCAACGACGTGGAAACCATGGGCTGGGACGCCGCATGGAAAAAAGCTGGCATGTGGGGACAGATGAGAATGAGCCCGCGGGACATTCTGGACGTGACCGGCTCCGAGTATACCTACCTGATGAATGGGTCACCCTCTGCCAGCAACTGGACCGGCCTCTTTAAGCCTGGTGAGAGAATTCGACTGAGATTCATCAACGCTTCGGCCATGACCTTTTTCGACGTACGCATCCCGGGGCTACCAATGACTGTCGTTTCCGCTGACGGTCAGCCAGTACAGCCGGTTGAAACCGATGAATTCCGCATTGGCGTAGCCGAAACCTACGACGTCATTGTAGAGCCAACGGACATGGCTCATACCCTGTTTGCACAATCCCAGGACCGGTCCGGTTTTGTTCGCGGCACATTGGCCTCCAGAGCAGGACTGGAAGCGCCCGTGCCCTCCATGTATCCGCGCACTGAACGTGGAATGGCCGCGATGGGAATGGGTGCCATGACTATGGGCGAAGGCATGGAAATGCAGGACAACATGAAGATGGGCCACGGCAGCATGGCTAAGGATCCAGGTAATATGAAGATGGATCACGCGGGCATGAGCATGGACTCTGCTCCGAAAGAGGCGGACCTGAGCGCTGTTCCCACCGCAGGGCGCCCTATCTCCCACGGACCTGACAACCATGGCCCCGGTGCTGCGATGGTAGCCTCCAGCCCACAGTCCCGCCTGGACGACCCGGGCGTTGGCTTTGAAACCGCCGATCACAGGGTGCTGACCTACTCACAATTACGAAGTATTGATGGCTGGCCCGACAAGCGCCCCGCCGAACGGGAGGTGGAGCTTCACCTTACCGGTAATATGGAGCGCTACATGTGGTCGTTCGATGGAAAGAAATTTTCCGAGGTCGATGGCCCGGTAATGTTCTATCACGGCGAGCGCCTTCGACTGATTCTGGTGAACGATTCCATGATGGACCACCCCATTCATCTGCACGGCATGTGGATGGAGTTGGAAACCGGAGCGGGCGAGTATCGCCCACGCAAGCACACGATTTCCGTGAAACCCGGTGAACGAGTATCCGCGCTGATATCGGCAGACGCACCAGGAGACTGGGCATTTCACTGCCACCTGCTCTATCACATGGACGCAGGTATGTTCCGTGTTGTGTCGGTCGTTTAACCGGATGGGGGTGAGAATTATGAAGAACCGAATGAAACCGTTTGTTGGCATTTGCACTTTCACAATCAGCACTAGCGTCATTGCAGCGGGTACTGGAGTACAGGCCGAACCGGACTGGACACTGCCTATCCATGACAATGACATCTACGGCCAAATACTGTTTGATCGCATGGAGTACCAGCGCGATGGTAGCGACGAGATGGCACTCTGGGATGCTCAGGCTTGGGTCGGCAAAGACCGCAAGCGGCTCTGGATTGAAACAGAGGGCGAGACGGATCTGGCTACCGAAGGCGGCGATATAGAAAACTTTGATGTCCAGTACAGCTATCGACTGGATCGCTTCTGGGACATACAGACAGGGCTGGGCGCTCAGGCAACCTTTGGGCCAGGCCAGAACAAAGAGCGTTATTCGGCACTTATTGGCCTGCAGGGTCTCGCACCTTACTGGTTTGAGGTAGACACTAACCTGAGGGTCACTGAGGACGGCGATCTGTCCTACGACCTCGAGGCAGAATACGACTGGCTACTAACCCAGAAACTGATATTGCAAGGCAGGGGTGAAACGCTGGTTGCCTTCAGTGACGTCAAGGAATGGGGCGTTGGCAGCGGAGTCAACAATCTGGGTCTTGGGCTGCGGTTGAGATACCACTTTTCGCGGGAATTCGCACCGTACGTTGGGGTTGCCTATACACGATATCTGGGCAACACCAAGGACCTGCGGGAGCAGGAAGGTGAAAGCACTGAGTCCTCGAGCTTTGTAGCGGGTGTCCGGTGGTGGTTTTGAGGTGCTTGCCGGGTCGTTCCCGGCGCATGCGATAACCAGTAACAAGACTGCGTTTTGCAGGGCAACTTCAGGAGGCAGGCCCCTAGACCGGCCTGCCTCATCCTGGCCAGCACGACTGCAAAAGAGAGCTGGTTTAAAGCCTCTTCGTCACTCCAGTTCGTGGTGCTTCCCTTCGTATAATTTGACATTTCTAAGAGTACCATTCTCATTTACGAGCTCATACCCGCCATCGTCGAGAGGTCTGATTTTATTGCAGGAATAATCCCGGCCATAGACAGAGGTACAGAATTTCCCGTTTTTAACCTGCCAGCTACCAACATAATGGGTGAAATTTCCTTGCTGCTCCCTGTACTTTGTCATGCCATAGATTGACCCGTCGGGATCATAGTATTCATGAAAAGTGCGGGTTCGGAAGTCATCCCTTGCATCCCGAAACACCATTTGAACCGTATTACCCACGACAATGTCAGCGACATCCTTACCTGAAAGGATTTCGCTCGCCTGCAGCAGTGGTGCTTCAAATACCATGAAAATGAACGCTAATTGCAGTATTTTAACTCGCATTATCTGACCTCCAACTAAACCCAACAGCTGTTTAAAATCGATAACCATTCGTTGGCTCTTGTCATTTACATCAACGAACGCTGTATCCAACCTCAAATATTTACCTTAATGTCATTTTTTTTCATATCAAGCCCCTAAGGCCCAGTGTGATAATCCGGGGCAAGTCAAAGAATTGGACTTCCCCCGATCACAGTGTAGACCAACGTGTGCTTCTGGAGTCACCGCCGCTAACATAAGCGCAGTATCAATCAAAAAACTGATGAAGTATCTGGCATTTTGATTGAGAGTGGCTCATGCCAACGCCCATACCAGTCCCACCAATATTGAGCGTCTAGACGGCTATACCCGGCTCAGCTTACGCATTATCTGATGAAAATTGACTGAAACGATGCTAAAGCCACGAAAGACAGTAATGGAGGATCTGTCCGGCAACTATCGGGTGACCAGAGGCGCTCGAGTTTTGCCCGTGTGGACAACCTGCTTGATGATCAGAAAGTAGCGTCTCGTTTGACGCGCGAAAAAAACCGCAGATATTTCTGCGGCGAAGATAAAACTGAGTTAACACAAAAGGCAGCCCGTCAATATGACCAACCCCATTGCACCACCAATTGAAACACAGCCTCCTTAAACGAAACTGAATTTTCGATAATTGTTTGGATGCGACGGAATTGGATTTCTTTGAATTGGCCGAAAATTCGGGCTGCGATCTTTATGTCGCCAATTCATTCACAGCCCTGAAAAACAGCGCCAACAGACTGACGTCCCGGACTTTAATGGAGTAAATCAGTGACAATGTTCGAGCGTTTGATGTCCAAACCTTTTACTCCGTTCAAATCAGACGCTCAGAATGTCTGGCCACTTTCATTTTGAAGGCCTTTCAAAGTTCCAGCTTTTAATATGGCCCACGCTCTCACATACAGCTCAGACGTATAAGAACTGGGCAGCCAAGCCTAGAATCAATGTAGTTGCGAGCGTTATCAACACCACGATTCCCAGCCATATCTCCAATGTGGCGACGGTGGCTGTCTCCCCTTGCCTGTACATGGGCACGACGATGCGCAGATACACTGCCAGCGACAGTACGCTATTGATGATCGCCACGACTGCCAGCCAGGTGAACTGAACATCAATGGCCGCTGCGAACAACAGGAACTTGCCGACGAAGCCGGCCAGTGGCGGAATGCCGACCAGAGACAACAGGAAGACCACCATCGCGATTCCCATCAAGGGCCGCGAGCGCCCCAGCCCACCGAAATCGCTCAGATTGCGTCCGGTAGCCGCGGCAACAGCAAAAGCACCCAGGTTCATGGCGGCGTAGGCGGCAGCGAACAGAATGATTGACGGTAATGCCAGTTCACTGGCGCCCACCGCCACGATACCCAGAAGGAAATAGCCAGACTGGGCAATCGACGAATAGGCAAGCAGCCGGATAACGTTGTCCTGCACCAGAGCAGCAAGATAACCATAGGTCATGCTCAACACCGCCAGGCCCGCAATAACAACGGTCCAACTGCTGCCTGCTGGCAGGTCACGGACCACCTGCGTTAGCGCAAACAGCGCACCGACCTTGGGCACGACTGACAGGTAGGCTGCAATCGACAGAGGTCCTCCCTCGTAGGCGTCGGGTGCCCAAAAATGAAACGGAACCAGCGATGCCTTATAGCCTAGACCAACAACCACAGCCACAAACCCAAGAATCACGGCCATAGGAATCGCATCCATGTCCGGCAGATCAGTAAGCAACGTAGAACCGGCAGCGCCGAACCAGTAGCTGAGACCGAAAATCATGATGGCACCGGTGACCGAGGCAAACACGAAGAATTTCATCGCGGCTTCGGTAGCTGGGTCGGTGTCGGGATAAGCAACCAACGCAAAGGTGGCCAGGCCGGTCAATAGTGTACCCAACACCAGAAACATCATATCGCCCGCGCCGGCCAGGGCCAGTGCGCCCAGGGTGGCAAAGCACAGCAGGCTATAAACAGTGCCCTCTCGCGCCGTTCCTCCCACATCCACTCGTGCCAGCAGCATGGCGAGCAGGGTGGCCGGCAGCAGAATGAGCTTGGCCCAGACACTGAGCTCATCGATCCGGAAGCTGCCGCCGAACACTGTGGTGTCCGTGCCGATCATCCGCAAGGTCAGGCCAGTAGCGACGAGCAGGCCCATGACCGCTACAGCCAGCGAGATTCGGGGCTTGCGCAGCATTTCCGCAATCAGCGCACCGACAGCCGTCAGCAGTACGGCGATTTCGGGGATCAATAGTGCAAGATCACGAGCCATCACAGCACCAACGCCGATGTTGCCCGGTGAATCATGTCCAGCACCCAGGAAGGAGCCACACCGGTGGCTATGGTGAGCACCAGAAGAGGCGCTACGGCAAGCCATTCCCGCACATCAAGGTCCGGCATGGTTTGCCAGCGCTGCCGGGGTTCGCCGAGAAAGGTTTCACGCAATGCCTTGAGAAAGGTGCCGGCGATAATGGCAATACCCAGAATCACAACCACTGCGGCGGGAGCGCCACTTAAAGTGGCGAGAAATATCTGGAACTCAGCCGGGAAATGCGCCAGTCCCGGCAGTCCCAGGGATGCAAAAGCCGCCAATACGAATGACCAGCCAAGCATCGGGACCGTCTTGAGCAGACCGCCGAGCTCACCCATTTCACGGGTATGGGCGCGGTCCTGAATCATGCCCACCAGCAAGAACAGGGCACCGGTGACCAGACCGTGACTGAACATCTGCAATACCGCACCGTCCAGCGCAACAGCACGCACTGAGGGGTCCAGAGTGAGCGCGGCCACAGCGACGCCAACGATCACGTACCCCATGTGGTTAATCGAGGTATAGGCAACCAGGCGTTTGAGATCGGTCTGAGCCAGCGCGGCAAAAGCCCCATAGAGCGCGCCGACAACACCGAAGATCAGAACAGCAACTCCCGCTTCACGGAATGCATCGGGGGTCATTTGCAGCGCAAAACGGATCAGCCCGTAAGTACCAAACTTCAACATGATGCCGGCCAGAATGACACTGCCGACGGTCGGCGCCTGGACGTGCGCGGCGGGCAACCAGGTGTGCACCGGCACTGCGGGGATCTTTACCGCAAAGGTAATCAGCATTGCAACCAGTGCCCACATCGCTGTCGCTCCTTCTAGTGGCGGATTCTCGATCCAGGCTCGCATGTCGAAGGTCGGTTCGGGACTGCCAAGATACAACGCCAGAATCGCGAGTAGCAGCGGCAGGCTACCCAGTAGCGTATAGATAAAGAACATCAGTGCGGCGCGTTGCCGGTCCTCATGTCCCCACCCAGCGATCAGGAAATACATCGACACCAGGGAGACTTCGAAGAAAACATAAAACAAAATCCCATCGAGGGCGGTGAAGGTCCCGATTGCCGTGGTTTCCAGAAGCAGCACCAGAGCCACGTAGGCACGCGGACGATCGCGAAGGGACGACGCGTAGACGAGAGCAACCAGAAAAAGCACGGCACTCAGCAACACCAGCGGCAGGCTGATGCCATCAACGCCAACCCGGTAGGCAGCGCCGATGGCCGGGATCCATTCCAGCTCTTCAACCTGGGAAAACGCCGCACCACCTACCCCCTGCAGCCACATGGCCAGAGCGCCGACCAGCGTCAGCGCGGCACTGGCAATCGCTATACCGTGCGCGCCGCGCGCCGAGAGCTTCGGCAAACACAGAATCAGCACGGCGCCGGCGAGTGGCAAGAACAGGGTAAGAGATACAAGTGGTAGCATGGGTAGTAATTCCCTTTAGAAACTCAATGAAGCTAAAAACAGGACGACCAATGTCACGGCGCTGGCTACCGCGCTGATGGCCAGACTATGATGGATCAGCCCGCTCTGCAGGGTTCGCGCTCGCGCACCCATGGCCTGCACGCCGGCCACCAGGGCGAAGATCAGACCGTTGATGCGGCGCTCATCCCCGGCCCGAACGAGGTTTGCCACAACCAGGCTTGCATGGCCGGTACGAAGCACTGTCACATACAGGCCCTGTTCCAGGCGCTCACACCCCCGGGCAACCGCCATTGCCGGCCGCCCTACCCAGGCCGCTAGCCCTCCCGCAATCGATAGCCCCGATTCCGCCCATTGATGGATAGGACCAAGCAAGCGCTGGGCTGACACCAGCGAACCCAGCAACAGACCTCCCAGTCCAGCGAACAAACCGAGCAGCACGACGCCAATGCCCTCATCCGGCATGGACAGATCAAGAATCGCCTCGATGGAACCAAATGCCAGACCCAGCCCAGCGGCCGGGACTACCAACCCCAAAATACCCGCGCGCATCCAGGCACCACCGGCAACCGCCAGAGTTTCGTCAGGACCTCGCCACAGCAGCCGCAGCGACCGGGCCATATAGGCGCCTGTCAGCAGCGTGCCCACCAATGCCAGAGGGCCGAGCCAGGCGAAGCCCTGTGCAGACAGGGCCGCAGCAATGACCGCGTCCTTTGAGAAAAACCCGCTCAATGGCGGGATGCCGGCCAAAGCCAGCGCCGCCACCGCAAAACTGGCAAAGGTCCAGGGTCTGGCACGGCCAACGCCCTCAAGTTGATCAAAGCCAGTGCCCCCACGGGCGTGCTGAAAGTCGCCAGCGGCAAGAAACAGAGCGCTTTTGATAGCAGCGTGGGCGAGCAGGTGTAACAAAGCAGCCAGCGGAACCCCGGCGCCAACAGCGATCAGCATCAGGCCATACTGGCTGGCAGTGGAAGCGGCAAGCAAGCGCTTCAGATCACGCTCGGCAAGTGCGATGACCCCGGCTGCCACCGTGGTAATACCGCCGACAAGCCCAACGAAAAACAAGGCTTCGGGGCTCAGTAGCGGGGCCGAGCGGATCAGCAGGATAGCACCTGCCGCCACCAGCGTGGCCGAGTGCAACAGAGCCGAAACCGGCGTTGGGCCCGCCATGGCACGCATGAGCCAGTCCTGTAACGGGACCTGGGCGGATTTACCCATGGCAGCCAGCAGCAGCAACAGCCCCGCGGCGGTCGATGTACTTCCACCTGCTTCCAGGGAAGGGGCAATTTCGCTGGTACCCGTCGCCCCGATTAGCATGAATACGGCCACGTACAGACCCAGATCGGCGCTACGGGTGTACAGGAAAGCACGACCGGCGGCATCTGCGGCCTCGGGCCGCTGGAACCAGAAGCCGATCAGCAGGTAACTGCACATACCGATTAACTCCCAGGTCGCCAGCAGCAGAACCCAGTCACCAGCCAGAACCAGCGCCTGCATGGCCGCCAGAAACAGGGACATGATTGCGTAGAACCGGACAAGACCGGACTCCCGCTTCATGTAGCCGACGGCGTGAATCAGTACGAAGGTACCCACTGTGGCGACCGCCACCGTCAACAACGCCGTCAGCGGCCCTGCGACCAGCCTCAGTGGCATCTCTGGCAGCCCGGGCAGCAGGAAGGTCTCGGGTTGACCGCCGCCGACCCGCACCAGAAGCCACAGACTTCCAGCCAGGCTAAGCGTTGCGCCAGCCAGGGCCAGACCAGGCCCGCCCCGGCGCAATAACAATACGGCCAAGGCGGCGATCAGCGGCGGCAATATCGGTAGGAGCACCGCACTCATCCTTTCAAGTCTCCGGCTTCTTCCATTTCAACCGAGCCCTTGGCCCGGAAGCGCGCGATCGCGACGCCAAAGCCGACCGCCATTTCAACCGCCATGACGGTCATCACCACCAGCACGAACATCTGGCCGGAGTAGCTCTCGGGATGCAGAAAACGCCAGAAGGCCACCAGGTTCACCAACGCGCCCGCGAGAATCAGTTCCACCCCCATCATAATCATGACCAGATTGGTCTGGGACAACGCGCCATAAACACCAATACCGAAGAGGATTGCGCCGGTCACAAGTGCCACGATCAGTACAGCCGTCATTCGGAGTCCTCCTTGTCACCACCATTGGCCAACGTTTGCACCGGTATTGCCACCGCCGTTGCCGCAATCATTGCGGTCAGGATAGTAATACCGGCGGTTTCAAAGATCAGCATTGAGCGCCCAAGCAGCTCCATGCCCAGCTCCCTGGTCTGCATTGCCGCATCTGGCGCCTGGGGCGTCACCGGGCCCCAGTCCGCCAGAAGCGCGACGGCAATCGCGACGCCGCCAGCAATCACCCCGGCACCAATCGAAAAGCGTTTCTGATGGGTCATATCCATGCCGCCAAGGCCACCCGGATCCATCATAAACATCACCATGAAGATGGCCATGATGCTCATCTCGGTAGCCATCATCATGATCTGCAGCACGCCCAGAAATTCGGTCTGCATTGCCAGGAACATACAGCCGACGGCCGTCTGCGAAAACAGCAGGGCCAACGCGGAACGAACCATGGACGATGTGCGAAACACCCACACGCCGAAGCCGATTGCGGCCAGCCCGAAAATAGCAACGAAAAAAGCCTGAGCGTACATTATGAAACCACCAGAACCAGTAAACCGACGATAATGATATTGACCAGTGCCAGGGGAATACCCAGGGTCCAGCACCACCTCATCAGATCCGCTTCGCGAATGCGCGGCAGATAACGACCGACCAGCAACATCGACACCGCCACGGCCAGAGTCTTGATCAGGCTCCAGGCCCAGGGTGGCAGCAGCGGCCCGTGCCAGCCGCCGAGATAGAACACCACAGTCGCGGCAGCCAGGGTAACCACCAGCGTCAGTCGAGCTAGACGCAGAACCGCCCGGCGCACGCCGGTGTATTCGGCGTCCACACCCCCGCCAAGCTCACCCTCTGCGATGGGCAGATCGAATGGTGCACGGAATGCCAAGGCCATAGCAGCAATGAAAAACAGCACGAAACCGAGCGGTTGATAGACGATGTTCCACAGGCTTTCCTGAGAAGCAACAATCACGGTGGTCACCAGGGATTCAGCGCGCATGGCCACCGCGGTGATCGGCATAACTATGAGCATAGCGTAGGCAATGAGCTGGCCAAGGAATCGCCAGCCACCGATCATGGCGTAGGCGCCGTTCGGGCCCCAGCCCGCCATAATCAAGGCGACCAGCACATAGGCAAGCGCTGCGTTGATGAACAGGGCACCGGTGGCAAGATCCGCAATAACCAGGGTCGGGGCCAACGGCAGAACCGTCACACCGAGCACCGCGACAATCAAAAAAAGAATCGGCGCTGCCTCGAAAAACAGCCGGTCCGGCGTGCGTGGAACTATGGATTCACGACCAAGATGCGCAAGGCCACTGAGCAGGGGTGCGGACAGGCTCAGGCGGCCCGTTGTCGTCCAGCCCTCGACGACCGCAAGCAGCCAGACACTGCCAAGCAACGCAAGCAACACAATGACGACGTTCACGAAATCACCTCCCAGGGAGACAGGTCAAGTGATCCGACCGCCACCAGCGCATCGCCCAACTCCCTGCCCTCGACAAGTTGCGCGACCAGGCCGATATGGTGACGACAGGCGGTGTCCAGCTTGTACGATTTCACCTGGCCATGCTCCAGCGTCAGGCTCAGTTGCGCCTGGCCGCGCGGGGTTTCCACGGAGGCCTCACCGGTGCCGGATCCATGACCGATGTTTCGCAAAACCGGTAGCTCCGGCTCGCCGATTGCCTTGATGAAGTCGAGGCTCGTCGTGATTTCGTCCAGGCGTTGCCACAGTCGCCCCCAGGCATCTCCCGCATTGCCATCAGCGCGCGCGACCGGGCCACTTAGGCCCGTAGCGTCCGATGGCAGTATGCCGATTCCCTTCAGTCTCGATTTGAGCAAAGGCGTTCGCCCAAGACGAGTAACCAATGCCTGCAAAGCCGGCGCCAGTTCAGCAAGCCGCTTTCCACTCGCGCAGCGGATTTCCAGTTGCAAGGTTGAAGCACGATGCGTCAGCCAGGCGAAGCCGAATTGGCGCCCTAGTTGCGCCAGCCAACCCATGTGACTGGCGATGCGCTCACGTTCAAGCGCCACGGCGCGAGCCTGAGCGGTCGCCGGATCCTCCTCCAGACCGGCTGCCCGCTCGATTGCCTGGCAGGCCAGCAGTCGGTAGCTCACGCTAGCCAGCGGCATCGCCGACGCCAGACGCTCGATAAAGGTCTCGGCGTCCACCTCCTTGCCTTCTTCAACCTCATTGACCATGCCCACAAGGGATATGGCCTGCCCTTCGGTTACGCCGTCACCGTCGAGGGTCAGCGTTAACTTGAGCCCGCCAGGCAGGCCGGAAAAAACCGGACCAAACGGCACTTCTAACCAGTCCATTGCTAACCCGTCGGCACTGCGGGGCAGATCTTTGGTCACTTCGATCATGGACATGAATCCCGAGGCACCGTGATCATGCCCACCATGATCGTGACCACTGTGGTCGTGCCCACCGTGATCATGATGGTGCTCGTGTTCATGGCCCTGTTGGTGCGCATCATCGTGATCCTGTCCATCGTGCTGGTGATGGTGATGCTGATGCTGATGGTCGTGGTCGTGATCATGATGATGCTCGTGCTCATCATCATGTTCATGCTCGTGGTCATGATGGTGTTCGTTGTGCCGATGTTCGTGATCATGGTCATGACCGTGCTCCGGGGCCGATTCCCCGGCCTCGTGGGCTACCAGATCCATACCACATTTGGGACAGCTACCCGGCTCGTCCTCGACAACTTCCGGGTGCATGGGGCAGACATACTCGATCCTGGCGTGCAGGACAGAGGCGTCGAAATCCTCGGATGAGCCGGAGAATGCAGCACCCTCAGCCAGCGTACGCCTCAGCAAGCCAACTGCATCAATCAGCTCAGTTTGCGAAAGACCTGCGGAAAAATCAGCGTTCGGTAGCGTTGACGGTGTCTGTCCGCCCAGCACCACAATGGCGCGTGGCCGGGGCATTTGCGCATAGAGCACTGCCACGGCTTCGCTCATTCTCTCAGACAACTCTCCGACAATCAGAAGTACACCTGCATCGCGAGGCGTAGCGGTGATACGCATGCCTGCTGCGATCACATCCAGGCCACGCGCCAGAGCGACTTCCGGCCCGGGGACGATGAGGCAACTCAGGTTGCGCGCGATAGCACGAGAGATCCATCTCTGCAATATTGCGAACCGCGCCTGTCGCTGTCGCGGGCCCGTGATGGTCATTTCAGGATCAGAAGTCATTGCCGCCTCAGAGCCCCCTGGCTCCACCCGTAGATCAGGCCGAGAAAGAGAATGGCAAGAAACACGCCCATATCAAGCAAGGCAACCAGCCCTACTTCCTTGTACACGACGGCCCACGGGTACATGAACGCCATCTCCATATCGAAAGCGAGAAACAGCAACGCGTAACCGTAATACCGCACGTGATAGCGCCCCCACACCGGATCCCGCGACAGCACGCCGGAACTCGCCGGCACATCCTTGCCCGGTTCCCGGTGTATTGGGCCCATGGTGCGAGCAAGCCCATACAGCGCCAGGACAGTAGCAGCAATGCCTAGCGCCAAGGCTAACAGCAGACCGTATTGCTCCAAAAGATTCATCATCTAATCTCCAGATCGAGCAAACAAGTGTGTTTCGCACTTACCTCAACACTCAACGAGCGTGAGTAAATCCAACAGGATGGCCGATGCTATCACCCACACGCTGACTTTCACATCGTCACGTAGGTATCTTAGCACGCCCCAAGGGATGGCAATCTCCATGATCAGGTAAAACACGATACCTAGTGCGGGACTTGCAGCCGCCGTCACATAGCTCAGCCGCAGCCCGGTTTCAGTGGAGACCAACCCTTCGGCGCCAGTCCGGCAACACCCAGCACCGCATAGGTCCGGTCTGGTCCTTCAGGAGTATCGAACCGCACGCCAGCCTTGGCATCGAAGAATTTGGAGATGGGTACTTGGCCCAATAACTGGTTTTCCAGCGTTTCGTAGGCTTGCTCCTCAATCTCATACTCTCCAGATGTCAGAAACCGGACTTTCAGGTCGTCGCTGCCATAAAAGGCATCGGCGTCCCAGCCCCCCAACTCTTCGTCGTCGTCGCTGTAACGGTATTCAAACTCTTCGAGCTGATCCCCCCAGGTTGTCAGCGGTTGCTTGCGAGCCGTGGTGTCGGAAATCATTTCCTGAGCCACCAATGAGGCTGGAAAACCAATCGCGGCGAGCAGACTGACAGCCGCAACGGTACAGACACGGCTCATGCCTCACCCCCTTCTTCTGTCACCGAATCTGTCTTTGCCTGAGTCGAATCAGGGCCACCCTCTACGACGACCTTGCGGAACATTCCGGATTCCGCGTGGTAGGACAGATGACAATGGAAAGCCCACTGCCCGGGTGCATCAACTTCGGTTTCCATATACACAGTGGTGCCGGGCTGAACGCTCACGGTGTGCTTGATGGGGTTCCACTCACCTGCGCCAACATCCAGAATCGACCACATGCCGTGCAGATGCATGGGGTGAGTCATCATGGTGGTATTGACGAATTTGAAGCGAACACGCTCACCGTATTGCAGACGGATCGGGTCTGCACCCTCATACTTGACGCCATTAATGCTCCAGATACAACGCTCCATGTTCCCGGTCAGGTCAGGCGCAACTCGATCTCCCGGATCGGTTCACTGACCCCGGAGATTTGCCATTGTATCCGATGCCCTTCTTGACAAAATCACCGATATCAATGTTCACCCGGTCGACCGTTAGATCGTATTCGCCGGCCAATCCCAGCGCCGGAATCATCAGGCACAAAAGCCCACGTTACCAGGCGTATCTTCATCTATTTTCCTCAAAATAATCTGCACGAAGCCCGAACTGGGCCCCTAGGCACCAGCCCGGACATCCATACACTTTCTCAAAACCGAGTTACTTGAAGTTAACCTCGCCGTACATCCCAGACTGATAATGCCCCGGCACGTTGCAGGCAAATTCGATATTGCCCTGCTCGGAAAACTTCCAGACAACTTCCTTGCTCTGCCCCGGCTCCAGTAACACGCTGTTCGGATCGTCATGCTTCATGGACTTTCCGTCGCCCATGTCCATTTCCATCATCTCGTGATTGAGCTTGCCGCCCTGAATCACGCCATGCTCGACCATCATCATCATTTCTTTCTGGTGGGCCTCATGCATAGCCGGAGTACCAACGTTAAACTCGTGCACGAGATTACCCTTATTCTCCACGACAAACCGCACGGTTTCGCCAGGTTTGACCTCAATCGCTTCCGGCTCGTAGTAGTTATCGTACATTTCGACAGTGATGGTGCGACCAGCCTCCGAAGCCTTACCGGGTTCACCGATGCTGCCACCGTGTCCATCACCGTGTTCATCATCGTGCCCACCCCCGGCAAAAGCAGTAGCGGACATCGACAGAACCACCGCAACAACCAGAAACTTTGATGCATTCATTTTATCTTCTCCTTCAAAATAATGTTCACCAACGCGGGTGTTGATTAGCTCAGAACACTGGGCCATGCCAGAATACGATACAAACCATCGCTCACTTACCTGAATTCTTGCTGAAAAAGCCTAAGGAAACTCTGAACACGTCCCCAAACTCGGCGATAATACAGCTGTCGTTAACCGCATAGGGTTCCTTGCCAACATGGATCAGACGACCTTCTCCGGCGACCGTGACCCTGCCTCCGCTTTAGTACCACTCATTGTCAGAAAAATCCGACTCCAGTTGATGCTGTTTTCGCCGAAAAACCGCATGTTTCCTGGCGTAGTCAGAGGGCGTGGAACACTCCAATGCAGAATGGGGCCTGACTTGGTTATAGAACGTCCGCCACGCTTCGATTTTCTCCCGGGCGTCGGCCAGTGACAAGAACCAGTTTTCGTTCAGGCACTCCTGGCGGAGTCTGCCGTTGAATGACTCCTCGGTGGCATTATCCATGGGCTTCGCAGGCCGCAAGAAATCAATTTCTATCTGTCTCTCGTAGGCCCATCGGTCCACGACCTTGCCAGTATATTCAGAGCCGTTGTCTGCTTTCAGAATCTTCGGATCGCCCCGGAAGCGAGCACTCCGCGTCAGGGTCAGTGACCAAGAATTGACCCTGTAGCAACTACAGGGTTTTAACAACAACCGACCGGCTCCCATCAATCTTTTTTATGTCTCGAGAAAACCTGAGCTAAGCTTTCAGTATCAACGAGCACTCTTCACAAACAACCAATCTATACTTTTGCTTTAAATTCACAAAGAGAGTTCATGAACTTCAAACGTCTGGAAACCTTTATCTGGGTAGCCACGCTCGGGAGCTTTCGCAAGGCGGCAGAGCGGCAAAACACCACGCAACCCGCGATATCCAATCGGATCGCAGCGCTTGAGGAGGAACTGGGCGTTCAGCTCTTTGAGCGGGATTCCGGCCGCACCATGCTGACGACCAGGGGGCAGGAACTGCTGCCCTATGCCGAAAAAATCGTCTCCATGTCGCAGCAGCTGCGCAAACGGGCAGACAGGGTCGCGTTGCTGTCTGGTATCTTGAGACTTGGCGTTTCCGAGACCATTGTCCATTCCTGGCTGCCATACTTCTTCCGCGAACTGAACGAAAACACACCAAACCTGGACGTGGAGATCACCGTCGACGTCACCGGAAACCTCCGCACCGGCCTGATGGACCGGACCTTTGACCTCGCGTTCCTGATGGGCCCGGTTTCCGAACCCAAAATTGAAAACCTGGACCTGTGCAGCTTTCCCTTGATCTGGGTTGCAAGTCCCTCGCTGAAACTGCCAGACCGGACACTGGCACTGGAGGAACTGGCCCAGTGGCCCATCATCACCTACGCCAGGAATACCAAGCCGTTCGCCGAAATCAGCCAGAAATTCAGCGAACTGGACGAGCTGCCCGCACGCTTCTATTCGTCCAGTTCACTGGCTGCGTGTCGACGCCTGACCCTGGATGGCATTGGCGTGTCAGCACTACCGCTGAGCGTGATATCTGACGGCCTGAAAAGCGGACGCCTGATTACTCTGGACGCGGCCTGGACACCATCACAGCTGGCATTCACAGCCTCGTACCCCAGCGTGCCGTTTAACCCGATCGCCGAACTGGCCGCCAATCTGGCGGTAAAGGTTTCGAAACAGTACGTGGAGCCAGACATCACGAAAATTTATCGACAAACGTAAAAAACCATAATTAGACTTTTTCGCCAATAGGAATAACCTGATCCATAACCACATAACTAATTCAATCAGGGGTAGCCGAGATGCAGACCGGCGATTATTCAGACTTCAAAGCAGGCCTGCTCGACCAGGTAGCTGAGCTGCGCGCGCACATCCGTTCCGGTCTCCATACCGGAACCACCAGCGGCAAGGCACAAAGCCTGGTTCAGGGCAATGTCGTCATCCTTCCGGCCGACTGGGCAAACGATTTTCTTCTGTTTTGCCAGAACAACCCAGTTGCCTGCCCCCTCATTGGTGTCTCCCAGACCGGTGATCCCATGCTGCCGGGCCTTGGGCATGATCTGGACATCCGAACCGACATTCCCGAGTACCAGATCTTCCGCAAGGGAGAACGGGCTGAGACCACCACTGATATTCGCGATGTGTGGCGCAACGATTTCGTGACGTTTGTACTCGGCTGCTCCTTCTCGTTCGAAGATGCGCTGATCCGTGCTGGCCTGTCCATCAGGAATGTCGAGCAGGGACAGAACGTATCCATGTATCGCTCGAACATTGCCACCCAATCGGCTGGCCGGTTCCACGGCGACATGGTGGTATCCATGCGGCCGTTCAAAGCTGCCGACGCCATAAGGGCGATTCAGATCACCACCCGGCTACCCAAAGCGCACGGAGCACCGGTGCACCTCGGAAACCCGGCCCTGATCGGAATCAACGATATTCACACTCCGGATTTTGGCGACGCCGTCACCATCGGCCGTGACGAAATACCTGTCTTCTGGGCCTGTGGCGTGACGCCGCAGATTGCCCTGGAAAACGCACGCCCCCCGATCGCGATCACTCACGTACCGGGGAAAATGCTGCTCACCGAGCGGCTCAACGAAGAACTGGCGGTGCTGTAGCAACTGCCAATTGATGACCACAGCAACAACAACAAAAGAACGGGAGAATCGATATGTTCAAACAACTTGCGACAGCCACCCTGATGGCAGGCGTTTTCTTCGCCACCGCAGTCAACGCTGCCCAATGGCATATGCCAACGCCCTACGGTGATGCGAACCTGCCCACCAAAATCGCCTATGGGTTTGCTGAAGACATCAAGGCAGGCACCGACGGCGACATCGCGATCACCGTCCACTCCGGCGCCTCACTGGTCAAACACCCGGAAATCCCGAGGGCCGTCCGCACAGGACAGGTTCAACTGGGGGAGATCTTCATCGGCATCATGGGTAACACCCACCCGGTGTTCAAACACGACAACATTCCGTTTCTGGCAACCAGCTTTGAGGATGCAAAACGGCTCTGGGAAGCAGCGAAACCCGAGGTGGAAAAACAACTCGATAAAGAGGGTATGAAGCTGCTTTACACGGTGCCATGGCCCGCCCAAAGCCTCTATACAAAGGCTCCGGTCAACACCATGAGCGACCTGGAAGGTCTGAAGATGCGCGCTTACAGCCCGTCCACCTCACGCCTGGCCGATCTCATGAACACCACCCCAACCACCGTTCAGGTACCGGAGATCCCCCAGGCATTCAGCACTGGCATCATTGACGCTATGATTACCTCTCCGTCCACCGGCGCCAACGGCCAGGCCTGGGATTACCTCTCTCACTACACTGACATCAAAGCCTGGATTCCCAAGAATGTTGTCGTCGTCAACAAGCGCGCCTTTCGCCGCCTGAGCGATGAACAACAGCAGGTCATTCTTGATGCTGCCGCAGCCGCCGAAAAGAAAGGCTGGGAAGGCGTTCGTGTCACCGCCGCCGAAGACACGGCGACGCTGGCAGAGAACGGTATTGAAGTATCCGAGCCATCCGAACAGCTGATGCAGGAATTCCAGAAGATCGGCGACATCATGATCCAGGAATGGGAAGAGGAAGCTCCGAAGGAAGTCGGCGCCATTCTGCAAAACTACCGTTAACGGTCTATTCACAAGACGCTTTCCCCTGGTATTCCAGCGGGAAAGCCGCCTTGGGAGGCATCTGCCATGAGTACCCTTCGAGACAAGTTTTACCTGGCATCTGGTTACGCAGCGGGTTTTTGCATTGCACTGATCATGGTCGTGATTCTGGTGCAGATTGTCGGCCGCCTGTTCGGCTTCATCATCCCTTCTGCTGAAAACGTGTCCGGTTATGCTCTCGCTGCGTCTACGTTTTTCGGGCTTGCCTACACCTTCCATGAAGGTGGTCATATCAGGGTGACCCTGGTTATACAGAAGTGGTCGGCCAGGGCGCGATTCGTTCAGGAACTGGCGGTACTCATCCTTGGCCTCGGCCTTTCGTGCTTCATGACGTTCTACTGCTGGCACATGGTGTGGGAATCCTACGTTTTCGAGGAGGTCTCGCACGGCTACATTCCCATTCCGCTCTGGATTCCTCAGATCCCGGTGGGGCTGGGCACGTTAGCGCTTACTATCGCGATACTGGATGACCTGGTCGCGGTGCTGCGAAAGCGTGTGCCTTCCTACCAACAACACGAAAGTGACGTCAATCTGGAGGAAATCTGATGGATACCACGCTGCTTTCCATCGCCCTCGCCGCCTCCATGATACTGATGCTCGCGCTTGGGGTTTGGGTATCACTGACACTGGTTGGCATTGGCGTCCTCGGGCTTTTGTTGTCCGGCAACGACCAGATCGGCCTTCTGTTCGCAACCTCCAGTTGGGGTGCGAGCACCGGCTGGTCGCTGACCGCACTGCCCATGTTCATCTGGATGGGCGAGGTTCTGTTCCGTACTCGCCTGTCCGAAGACCTGTTTAAGGGGCTGTCACCCTGGATGGGTGGTTTACCGGGCAAACTGCTGCACGTAAACATTCTCAGCTGCGGTATATTCGCCGCGGTGTCGGGATCGTCAGCCGCCACGGCGGCCACCATTGGACGCATGACCCTCCCTGAGCTCAAGGCCCAGGGTTACAGCGACCGCATGGCTGTCGGCACCCTTGCCGGCTCCGGCACGCTGGGGCTGTTGATACCACCATCTATCATTCTGATCGTTTACGGCGTAGCGGCGGAAGTTTCCATCGGCCGCCTGTTTATTGCCGGCGCCCTGCCGGGCCTGATGCTGGTGGTCATGTTTATGGGTTACACCATGGTATGGGCGGCATTGAACAAGAATGAGATGCCCAAACATAAGAAAGAGCACATCTCGTTCTCAGCCAAGATCAAAGCACTGCGAATGCTGCTCCCGATTGTCGGCCTGATTGTATTTGTGCTTGGTTCGATTTACGCCGGCTTTACCACACCCACCGAAGCCGCCGCCCTTGGCGTTTTTGGCGCCCTGTTGCTGGCGGCCGTCACCGGCTCCCTGCACGGCGACAGTTTCAAGGCAAGCCTGCTGGGCGCGGTCAAGAGCTCCTGCATGATTGGCCTGATTCTGGTGGGTGCGCACTTTCTCACTTTGTCCATGGGCTTTCTCGGTATTCCAAGAGAGTTGGCGGAATGGATCGGCAGCATGTCGCTCTCTTCTTTCGAACTGCTTGTCTGCCTGACCGCCCTGTTCGTAATCCTGGGCTGCTTCCTTGATGGCATTTCCGTGGTGGTTCTTACCGTCGCCGTAGTGATGCCCATGGTCCAGCAGGCCGGCATCGACATGCTCTGGTTTGGCATCTTTATTGTTCTGGTGGTTGAGATGGCACAGATCACACCACCAGTAGGCTTCAACCTGTTCGTGATCCAGGCATTGACCGGGAAAGACATTCTCTACGTTGCCAGGGCAGCCCTACCCTTTTTCCTGCTGATCATGGCGGCGCTGTTTCTGATCGGCTGGTTCCCGGAAATTGTCACCTACCTCCCTCAGACCATGAGCCGAGGCTAGCGCACACTTACCTGTTTCTGGAGACAACCTATGAAACTCAACTGCGATATGGGCGAGAGCTTCGGTAGCTGGACCAAAGGCATGGATGCCGAGGTCATGCCCTACATTGATATGGCCAATATTGCCTGCGGTTTTCATGCCTCAGACCCGCTGACCATGGACCGCACCGTCAGAACTGCGATCGCCGAGAAGGTCGCCATCGGCGCACACCCGGGTTATCCGGACCTGCTCGGCTTTGGTCGGCGTGACATGGAGTTTGCGTCAGAGGAACTCCAGGCCCTGTTGGTGTATCAGATCGCTGCGCTGGACGGCATCTGCCGCACCCACGGTACGGCCATCGAATACGTTAAACCCCACGGCGCGCTCTACAACAAAATGGCGGTTGACCGTACAACCCTGGCAACGGTGATGGCTGCTGTACGCAACTACGCGCCCCACTGCCCCCTGGTGGTCATGGCAACACCCGATGCTGACGAGGTTCTGGCGCTGGCCGCCGACGTTGGCATCGACGTGTGGTTCGAGGCGTTTTCAGACCGCGCCTACAGCGACGAAGGCCGGCTGGTTAAGCGCTCTGTGAAGAACGCGGTTCATGACACACCAGAAGCCATAGAGAAGCAGGTAACACAGATCATCACCGAAGGCAGCGTCACGTCGATCTCCGGCAAACGTATCCCGATAAAGGCCGATACCCTCTGCATTCATGGCGACAGCCAGCATGCTGTAGAGGCGGCCAGGCACATGCGGCAGGTAGTCGAGTCACTATGATCATTGAAGCCGTCAACGAAAGTACGTGCATCGTCTACTTTGGTGACCGTATCGACGATGACATCGCTGGCCAGGTCAAGCGCGCCACGGAGGCCATTCGCCGGAACCTGTCGGATCTGGTGATTGACCTGGTGCCTTCGTATACCTCCGTGCTGGTTTGCTATAACGCCGACAGGACCGACCGCTTCGGTATCGCGTCCCGCCTACGCAAGGCATTGAGCCAGAGTGAACAAGAGGTGCCGGATGAAAACGCTTCCAGCACTATTGAGTTGCCGGTCTACTACGGCGCCGAAGTAGGCCTGGATCTGGACGAGGTCTGTGACTATTCAGGCCTGAGCCGGGACGAAGTGGTGCGCATCCATAGTGAGCAGACCTACCGCGTTTACGCCATTGGATTCAGCCCTGGGTTCGCCTACCTCGGCATTACCGACCAACGAATTGCCCTGCCCCGAAAAGCCACGCCCCGACAGAAGGTGCCCACCGGAAGCGTTGGTATTGCAGGCTCGCAGACCGCCATCTATCCCAGCGCCACGCCGGGCGGGTGGCAGATAGTCGGTCGCACGCCTCAAAAAATGATCGATTGGGACAGTGATTCCCTAGCGTTGGTAGCAGTAGGTGACAAAGTTCGGTTCCGGTCGATTGACCGCCAGGAATATCTGGACCTGGGAGGAAGCCTTGATGAGTTTTGAAGTTCTGGATGGCGGCCTGCTGGCCTTACTGCAGGATCCCGGCCGGTACGGCTATCAGCACATTGGCGTGACCACCGGCGGCCCCATGGACGAGCATGCCTTTCGTTGGGCCAATCGCCTGCTCGATAATCCACCAGAGGCGGCGCAGATTGAGATCAATATTGGGAAACTGGGCCTGCTGGCCCATGAGGATACCTGCATCGCGCTTACGGGTGCGGACCTCGGAGCACGGATCAATGGAAAGGAGGCAGCGCCCTGGCAGACCTATCACATCCAGCGGGGAGACCGAATCGAATTCGGCATGCCGGTGGCCGGACTAAGGGCCTACCTGGCCGTCGCCGGGGGCTTTAAGCCCGCCATCAAACTCGGCAGCTGCGCCACCGTCGTGCGCGAAGGCCTTGGGGGGCTGGATGGACGCGGACAAAAGCTGGCCAAAGACGACTGCATCGGTTTTGACCGCTGTCACCAGAAGACCATGACAAGTCTGCCAGCCGGTGAAATCCCGGACTATAACCAGGACCTTCAAGTCGGTGTGATTCCCAGCTACCAATACGCACACTTTTCTCCTGGTGAGCGTATGAAATTTTTCACGGGCTGTTACGAAGTCAGCCAGCGAATCGATCGCATGGGCTACCGGTTAACGGGCGACCCCATTCACTCTGAGCTGGACGGCATCATCTCCGAAGGCATCGCCTACGGTGCCATTCAGGTACCCAGTGACGGCCAGCCGATCGTCCTGATGAAAGACCGGCAAACCATCGGCGGCTATCCAAAAATAGGCTGCCTGAGTGCTTTGGATGCCGGCCAACTGGCGCAACGTGGGCCCGGGACACGGATCCGTTTTTACCTTGCGGACGTCGCAGAGGCCGAAGCTCAGCGCGCGATTTTCAACCACAAGCTGGATACCTTCAAAACATCACTCGCCGGCCCGTAGCCGGGTACGTACGCCCCGCGACGCCATCACCGCCAGCACCTCCATCAAAGACAGCACACCCCGGTCGTGCTTCTTTGGTGCCTTACCCTTGCCCATGCGCCCGAGTTGGCGGGTGTACCAGCTCACTTCCATCAACGCCATATCGTCAATCACGCGGATGCCGGTACGAATGGGCTTCACGGAACTGGTAAACGTCTGCCCTGCCATAATGCGCTTCGGGAAATCCGGCTCCACCGCCATTGGCCGCGCCAGGCCCACCAGATCCGTGGCCCGCGATGCCACAGCTGCCGCCATGCCTGACTCGGTGCGAAAACCACCGGTAACCATCAACGGCACGTCCACCCGCATGCGCACCTTCTCCGCAAATTCCAGGAAATACGCCTCCCGGGCGACGGTGCTGGCCTTCGCGCCGTTCGCACCCTTGGCGCCTTTCGCCATCGCCGGGTTTTCGTAGTTGCCACCGGAAATCTCCACCAGATCAATGCCGAGGTCCGCCAGAGTCTCGATAACGCCCAATGACTCTTCCTCGGTAAAACCGCCCCGTTGAAAATCCGCCGAATTCAGCTTGATGCCCACACTGAATTGCTCGCCGGTCGCTGCGCGGATGGCTTTGTACACTTCCACCACAAACCGCATCCGGTTCTCGGGACTACCGCCCCACTCGTCCTCCCGAACATTATGGTGGGGCGACAGAAACTGACTCACCAGATATCCATGCGCGCCGTGAATCTGCACCCCGGAAAAGCCCGCCTTCTCTGCAATCGCCGCACTGTTGGCGAACCGCTGGATAATATCTTCAATCTCCGACACTTTCAGCGCCCGAGGCGTCGCAAACATGGCCTGTAACTCCTTGCGGAACGGAACCGCACTGGGCGACACCGGCGCCTTGTTCAACATTTTCGGGCTCTGCTTACCAGGATGATTGAGCTGCATCCACAACTGGCACCCATTGCGTGAGCCAGCCCTCGCCCATTCCCGCAACAGGTCCAGATCCCGCTCATCCTCCAGCACCACATTCCCTGGTTCACCGATATGGCGCCGGTCAATCATCACATTCCCGGTGATCGACAACCCGATCCCGCCATCCGCCCAAGTGCCATAAAGCCGTGGCAGATCCCGCGTCACACGGTTATCCATGGTTCCAAGGGTTTCGCTCATGGCCGAT
>Ga0189286_100184_pt1 | contig 29839 bp, 34 predicted proteins | sample UW69minimetaG_FD_130330 | JGI IMG/M metagenome (GOLD analysis project Ga0189286, IMG submission 130330) | Marine microbial communities from the Costa Rica Dome - UW69 mini metaG | ecosystem: Environmental > Aquatic > Marine > Oceanic > Photic zone | place: Costa Rica: the Eastern Pacific...
GCTGTACTTCGGCTGCTTCGTGTACATTGTCACGAAACGTCGCGCTGAGGTGATGGGCATTGAAGGTTCGCCCAAAGAGAATACACTCGACTTCAGGAAGATTGAGTTAGCGAGCTAGATAGCTTCACACATCATCAGGGGAAACCCGGGAGGGCTTTATGTTTCTCGCCGAGAAATCGACCGGACACATGATTGAGGTGTTGGACACCAGAATGCTGATGGATCCCAACGAATCGAGCGTTAAGGGCAGCCTGCATTTTGGTGAAGAAGCCCAGGACCCGGAGTTTTTCGAAAAGGCCGGCCTGAATTTCCCGTCCGGGGAATCCCTGCCGCAGTGCTGGACTGACCCGGATTACCGCAGGCGGTGATCCGGGTTAACCGCAGCCATCAAATGCCAGGCCGTGCCGCCGGCGATGTTTGAGGGAATGAGCCTGACAGAGTTGGCTGGCCAGGCGGTCAGTCTGATTGCATTGGGCTTTTGCATTGTCGGCTTTGCCAGCAAGCGGGACGACCGTTTGATGGTGTTGCTGATCTCCGCGAATGTGGCCTTTGCGCTTCAGTTTGCCCTGTTCGGCAGTTGGACGGCGGCGGTACTGAGTTTGCTGGTGATCGGTCGCATCGTGCTGGCCCGGCGATACCTGGGCAACTGGAAGGTCATGCTGGCGGTACTCGCGGTAAACCTGCTGGCAGCGGCTCTGACCTGGCGTACCCCCGTTGACTTCTTCGCCATTGGCGCGGCCATGTTCGGCACCGTCGGTATGTTCATGCTGCGCGGCATTCCCATGCGACTGACGCTGGCCGGCGCTGCAATCTGCTGGATGTTGAACAACCTGCTGATTGGCTCCGTGGGTGGAACGCTGGCAGAGGGTATGGTGGTGGTGACTAATTTCATCACTATCTTTCGGTTAGCGCGGATGAAGCGCCGTTACCCGGAGGCTTTCGCCAAACTGAACGAGCCGGAGTCATAGCCGGCCGCGTTCAAAACCCTTCAGTACGTTCACCACATTCACGCCAATGGCATCCACATCGTAGCCGCCCTCCATGGTGAACAGGGTCGGCAGGTTCAGTTCCGCCAGCCGCTCCCCCATCAGCACGTAGTCCGCAGACGTGAGCTTGAAGAAGGAAATCGGATCGTCCTCGAAGGTGTCTACTCCCAGGGCGATCACTAATGCTTCGGGTTGGTATTCCGTAATTCGCTGGCAAGCGGTTTCCAGCCCTTCGCGCCAGACCTTGAAGGGCGTGCCCGGTGGATACACTAGGTTCTGGTTATAGCCGCTGCCGTCGCCTTCGCCGGTTTCATCCTCAAACCCGAGGAAGTGAGGGAACACCAGGTCCGGATCGCCGTGCAGGCTGATGGTCAGGACGTCGCTGCGCTGATAGAAAATGGCCTGGGTACCGTTACCATGGTGGAAGTCGACGTCCAGTATTGCCACGCGTTTGACGCCCTGGTCCCGAAATGCCTGGGCGGAAATAGCCGCGTTATTGAAAAAGCAGTAGCCTCCGAACAGGTCGGCATGGGCGTGATGCCCAGGTGGGCGGCATAGTGCAAACGCGGCAGGCTCTCCGTTGGCCACCAGAGCCTGTGCGGTCAGAGCGACGTTTGCCGAGGCGCAGGCAGCGTCCCAGGTACCCTCGGTGATCGAGGTTTCAGCGGCAAAGCTGTAATAGCCCAGGCGGCCGTCGATGTCTTTGGGCACCCTTTCCCGCATCCCCCGGCCCGGCCAGACGGCGGGAATAGCCTCGCCGGGTTTATCCTCGGCTTCCCAATCTTTCCAGCAGGCCTGGAGGAAGCTCACGTAATCCGGGGTGTGCACGCGCAGAACTGGTTCGAGGCCGAAGTCGTCTGGTGGAAGGACGTCTCCCAGTTGTTCCTGTTTGACCCGGCCCAGTATGGTCTCCGCTCTGGACGGTTTTTCGTGGGGGGCGATTAATATGCCGCCGTCCAACTCGGTCGTTGCGGTACGGCGATTGTGCAGCGGAGAAAAAACGGTTTTCATGGAAAACGATTCCGTATTGGTTGTGCACTAAGTTGATGCTAGCGGTCCCTTGCCGATATCTGACAGTATATTACCCGTGCCACCAAACCACGAACCTGTTACAGGACTCTGTTATGAAAATCGCCGTCTTCTGTGGCTCCAGCCTGGGAAATGACGAACGTTTTGCCCAAGCCGCCGATGCGTTTGGCCAGTATATGGCCAGCCAGGGCATGGATCTTGTGTTCGGGGGTGGCAAGGTGGGCCTGATGGGCGTGGTTGCCGATGCCGTTCTGGCCGGCGGCCGGGACGTATACGGCGTCATACCCGAATCCCTTCGCGACCGCGAACTGGCCCATCAGGGCCTGACCCGCCTGGATGTGGTGAGCAGCATGCACGAGCGCAAAGCGCTGATGGCGGATATGGCCGACGCGTTTGTGGCCCTGCCGGGAGGTCCGGGTACCATGGATGAAATCTTCGAGGCCTGGACCTGGGGCCAGCTTGGATATCACAGCAAGCCCTGTGCGTTTTACAACGTGGATGGCTACTACGATGAGTTGCTGGCGTTTATCCGCACGATGTCCGGTGCCGGCTTCCTGAAGCCGGAGTACGCCGAGATGGTGATCGTCAAAGACCAGCCCAACGAGCTGGTATCCGCCCTGAGAAACTACCAGCCGCCCTCGCGCAAATGGTCATAAAGTCGCTGAAGGCTCAGGTGTTCCGCCGCCAGTGATCGTGAGGTCACGCAGAGTGCGCCACAGGCCGCGCCAAGCTGAAGGCACGTTCGCAGGTCTTCGCCGCCCAGGTAGCCGCACAGAAAGCCACTGAAAAAGGCGTCACCCGCGCCATTGGTATCCCGCACCCGGTCAACTGGAAACGCCGGCTGCGCAACCCATCCTCCCTCCCTGCTCAATAGAGTGGCGCCTTCACTGCCATGGGTGCACACCACCAGCTCCTTGCCATCATCGATCATCGTTTCCATGAAACTGCGATAGTCCGGAAGGTTGTCGCTGGACAGGAAAACGACAGTCGCCGCATCGATAAACGGCTGATGATGTGGGTTCCGACCGTCATAGTCATGCAGGTCGGTCCACACCGGTTTGTTCGCGTTTTTTGCCAGGGCCAGTGCCGGCTTCGCATAGCTCAGGATATTGATCACCACCAGTTCGCAGCCTGAAATTGCGGAGGTCACCGGCGTCCAATCAACGCCACTTGGGTCAGCCGGAGGCTGTACAAACAGGGAAACCCGCCCGCCGTGAGGGTCCATCAGGTTTACGTGCTGTTCTGTCGGCGTGTCGGTGATTTCTGCAAGTAGCTCAATGCCAGGCTTATTCAGGGCGTGGCGCACCAGATCGGCCTCCGCGTCCTGCCCCAGCAGCGAATGCAAGACTACGCTGCGCCCCAGCGCTGCAAGGTTCAGCGCCTTGCCAGCACCGGTGCTGCCCACGGATTTGTAACTGCTTCGCGGCCACAGTGTTTGTGGCATTGGGGTTGGCAGGGCATCGAGTTGAATGATGGTATCCAGCGATGCGCCGCCGATGATGACGATGGGTTTGTTCATGGGGTTGGCCTCGGCAGGAAGATCGGCCCATCTTATCCGGTGTGGAACGGGTAAGGCTCCTCCCTGCGGCTACGCCCCTTTCGTTGCCCGTAGTGGTCAGGTTCGCGCCAGACATTTGATGGCGGCAGCAGCGGCCGACGTGCGGTTTTCCACACCCAGTTTGCGAAATACCTGCTCCAGGTGCTTGTTTACCGTGCGTGGGCTCATTTCCAGTATCTGTCCGATCTCGCGGTTGGTTTTGCCATTGGCGATCCACAACAGCACATCGGACTCCCGTCCGGTCAGGCTGAAGCGCGCCCGCAGCGCACCAGTAGCCTCGCTGGGCTTCTGCACCTCTTGCAGGCGCAACAGGTATTCTCTTTGGTCGACCAGGGTGAGGAATTCCACCGCGTGGAGCTCGGGCAGGAAATCCAGCGTAAGGCTGTGGCCGTTCTCCGGATTGTGACTCAACCAGGTGGCCAGGTTGTTGGTCAGCAGTTCGAGGTTATTCGAGCCGCCGCCAATGAGCCGCTGATGAACCTGGGGGGTTGTCCACAGAATGACTCCGTTACGGTCCACGGCAAACAGGTTCTGTCCGGCGGTATCCAGTGCGGCCCGAGCGCTGTGTGCCATGCGGGCGTTGGTCAGGTGTACCTGCATGCGGGCCATCAGCTCGGTAGTGTTGATGGGTTTGGTGACGTAGTCCACGCCGCCGCATTTAAGGCCCATCACCACGTGTTCGGTATCGCTGAGGCCGGTCATGAAAATGATGGGGGTATTTGCGAAGTCCGGATTCTGCTTCAGCCGACGGCAGGTTTCGAAGCCGTCCATGTTGGGCATGATGGCGTCCATCAGCACGATGTCCGGGGTGATGTTCTGGCTGATGGTCAGGGCCTGGCTGCCTTCCAGTGCAATCAATACCGTCATGCCGGCACCTTCCAGGGCGTCGTTGATCATGCGAATGCAGTCGACAGCGTCGTCCACCACCATAACCACCGTCTTTCGGGCTTCAGGTGTGTTCATGTTCCGTCACCTTGATCAAATCAATGATTTTTTCGAACTGGAAGTCGTTGGTGAGCTTCACGAGTTCTTCTACAAACACCGGATCTGCCTCGCTCCGGTAACGGAGCCCGTGCAGTGCCTCAAGAAGTCCTTTTTTGTGGCCGATGGTGGCCAGCCCCACCAGCGCGGCACGATGTTCTTCCGCGGGCAGAATCAGCGTTTCCGATTCGGGCGTAATGCTGGCTGCCAGCGGTTCCGGGCTTTTCTCGAAGCGCCAGTCGAGGGCAAGCAGGCGGGCGATGTGGTCCAGCAGCAGGTTCAAGCGCACCGGCTTAATGATGTAGCCGTTGTGCAGGGTGGGTGATTCCGGCCGGTTGCGTCCTTCACTGGCGTCGGCCGATACCATTACCACGGGCACCTGATGGTTGTTGCTTCGCAACTGCGTAAGGATATCCCAGCCACTGTACCCGGGCATGGAGACATCGAGTAACAGCAGGTCGGGATGGCTGTTGTCGATGGCATCCACCACCGCCAGGGAGTTGCCGATATCGACAATTTCAAACCCCAGGGGAGCAAGCATGGCTCGGATCACCTGGCGGTGGGAGGATTCGTCATCCACCACCATGATCTTGCGTCGCGGGCCTTTGTAGCCATAAATGCGCCGCGCCGGGGATGTCATGGATTCCGGACGGGAGGTATGCAGGCTGGACAGCATCAGGCTGACGCGAAAGATACTTCCTTCTCCGGGCGTGCTCTCTACAGAGAGATCGCCGCCCATGATTTCGGTCAACAGTCGGGTGATGGTGAGCCCGAGCCCGGTCCCGGTGCGACTTTGTCCGGGGGTGCGTATACGCTCGAAAGGCCGGAATATGCGCTCAATGTTCTCTTCGGCGATGCCTTCGCCGGTATCCTTTATCGTGAACTCGGCCACCTGGCTGCGATATTTCAGGGTTAACGAAATGCTGCCGTTGTCGGTGTATTTGAGCGCATTGGACAGCAGGTTGATGAGTATCTGCCGCAGGCGCTTTTCATCCGTGGTCACCAGTTCTGGTAAGCGGGCAGGGCCGTGGTAACTGAAGGCCAGCCCTTTCTCTTCCGCTTGTAGCCGGAACATATGCACCAGTTGTTCCATCAGCAGGTCAATACGCACTTCGTCCCGGTGCAGGTCCAGCCGCCCCGCTTCGATCTTGGAGATGTCCAGCAGGCCTTCGATCAGGTCTGCCAGATACTCACCGCTACGGCGTATGACACCCAGTGCGTCCTTGCGGTTGTCCGGGATCGCGGTGTCGTTTTCCATCAGCTGGGCGTAACCCAGGATTGCGTTCAGCGGTGAGCGCAGCTCGTGGCTGATACCAGTCAGGTATCGGCTCTTTGCGCCATTGGCCGCTTCCGCGTGCTCCTTGGCCTGTTGCAGGGCCTGATCAGTGCGCTCGTGGGCCACAATCTCCTCGGTCAGAAGGCGGGTCTGTCGCTGGGACTCCTCCTCGGCCACCACGCGGCTTTCATGGGCCAGCACAAACAGCCAGCACACCACGCCGGTGATAATGATCAGGACGAAGAACACCTTCCACAGGGTGATCGACAGCAGCATGGCTTCGGTGGCCGAATTCACCGGTGTCTTGGCGTATATCAGTGCCAGAAGCAGCCCGGACAGACCGTTGATCAGGAACAACAACGTCAGGAAGTGGCCAATACGCGAATGTAGTTTTGAGAGCACTGACGCGGGAATAAACAGGCCAAAAAACTGCTGCAGCTGATGTCGATAACCTGCACCGGGTTTACAGAAATCGCCACAGCGTGCATCCAGCGAACAGCACAGCGAGCAGATATTGCCGGCGTAGGCCGGGCAGCCGGTCACGTCTTCCGGCTCGAACTCATATTCGCAGATGCAGCAGCCAACGAGTTGTCTGTCGGTGGCGATGGGTACGAACGGTCGAGCGGTGTAGAAGCGCCCTCCGGTCTGCCACGCAATGAGAGGGGCGATTACCAATGCCGCGCCCAGAGTAATAAAATGCGACAGAGCCTGGGCAATCTCGCCCAAGGCACCACCGTGGCACACCATGCCAATGACCGAGGCCAGTACCATGGCGCCGACACCAACGGGGTTGATGTCGTATAGGTGTGCCCGCTTGAACTCGATGTGCTTCGGGCTGAAGCCCAGTGGTTTGTTGATCACCAGGTCGGCCACCAGGGTGCCCACCCATGCCACCGCCACGATACCGTAGAAGCCCAGAGTCTCTTCCAGGGCGCGATAAACACCCAACTCCATCACCAGCAATGCGATGGTCACGTTGAAGACCAGCCACACCACCCGGCCCGGATGGCTGTGGGTCAGGCGTGAGAAAAAATTCGACCAGGCAATGGACCCCGCATAGGCGTTAGTGACGTTGATCTTGACCTGGCAAAGAATGACAAAGATGCCCGCGATGGCCAGCGCCACTTCCGGTGACGACGAGAGATAGCCGAATGCCACCATGTACATGCGGGTGGGGTCGGAGGCGTCCAACGCCGACACGCCATGGTTCAGGGCCAGCACGGCCAGGAACGAGCCCGCCAGGATTTTCAATGCGCCAATGACAATCCATCCAGGCCCACCGGCCATCACTGCCGTCCACCACCGCAAACGCTGCCCTTGCTCAGGCTCAGGGACAAAACGCAGGAAATCGACCTGTTCGCCTATCTGTGCAATCAGCGAGAACACCACGGCCGACGCTGCCCCAAAAAGCAGCAGATTGAGCTCGCCGCCCTGATTGGGGGCAGTACCCTCAAACTGCGTCCAGTCCGACACCGAGCCGGCATCCATGCAGATGATGAAAACGAACGGCAGCAGCTGCAGCACAATCCACGCCGGTTGGGTCCAGAGCTGGAACTTGCTGATGGCGGTTATGCCGTGGGTGACCAGGGGAATAATCACCACCGAACAAATGAGATAACCGATCACCAACGGTATATCCAGCAGCAGCTCCAGCGCCATGGCCATGATTGCCGCTTCGATCGCGAAGAAGATAAACGTAAACGAGGCGTAGATCAGCGAGGTGATGGTGGAGCCGATGTAGCCGAAGCCAGCGCCGCGGGTAAGCAGGTCTATATCAACACCGTAGCGAGCGGCGTAGTAGCTGATGGGTATCGCCGTCAGAAAGATGATCAGCGCCACGGCGCAGATGGCTGCGACCGCGTTGTTGAATCCATAGTGGATAGTGATGGCCCCACCGATGGCTTCCAGCGCCAGAAAGGAAATCGCTCCCAGAGCCGTATTAGTAACGCGGGCGGCGGACCAGCGCCGTGCACTCTTCGCGGTAAACCGCAAGGCGTAGTCTTCGAGCGTCTGGTTGGCCACCCACTGATTGTAATTGCGCCTTACACGGAAAATGCTTTGTCGTGCGGCCATCGTTGTGTTGCCTGTGTCGCTGGATAAGGAGTGCCCGAAATAAGTGCGGTTGCGTGGCGCGGTGCACCGGACCTGAAAACACCAACAATTTTCGTGCCATGGACAGGAACGCAAGGAAAAGCGGACACATTTAAATCGTGTACCCGCGTTTTAGCCTGTATTGCCGGAATCAGGAATGCGTCAAATGACGTAGTGCGCTGGGGTGATTGCCGAATGGGCTCCCTTAAGGGGCGCAAGCAGAATGTTTGATGTGGACGCTGTGCTTTCGATGAAAAGCGCGGTACCGGATTTCAAACACTGCGAGGAATCACCATGGGTACGACAGATACAAACGCCAGCGTACGATCGCCTGGCAAGAGGCTGGGGTTTAGAAAGAGTCTGATGACACTGGCGGCGTCCGTTATGCTGGCTACCTCCGCGCAAGCGGCGACACCCAGTACGGCAGACGTCAATACAACCGATCTGGCGGTGACGGATGACACCGTGACGGTTGGTATACTGCACTCCATCACCGGCACCATGGCAATCAGTGAGATTGGCTCGGTGCAGGCGGAAAAGCTGGCGATTGAACAGATTAACGAGTCCGGCGGCGTTCTGGGGCGCCAGATAGAATTTGTTCAGGAAGACGGCGCCAGCGACTGGCCGACGTTTGCCGAAAAGTCCCGCAAGCTTCTGCGTCAGGATAACGTGGCCGCGATCTTTGGCGCGTGGACTTCTGCGTCACGCAAGGCCATCCTGCCGGTCATTGAGCAGTACAACGGCATGCTGTATTACCCCACCTTCTATGAAGGTCTTGAGCAGTCCCCTAACGTGGTTTACACCGGCCAGGAAGCCACCCAGCAGATTCTTGCGGGTATCGACTGGGCGGTAAAGGAAAAGGGCGCCAAAAGTTTCTATCTGCTCGGATCCGACTACATCTGGCCACGAACTTCTAACAAAATCGCCCGAAAGCACATCGATAAGCTGGGTCTGAAAGTTGTGGGTGAAGAGTACTACCCATTGGGGCACACCCAGTTCAATTCAGTCATCAACAAGATCAAGCTCAAGAAGCCCGATGTGATCTTCGCGTCCGTGGTGGGCGGTTCCAACGTGGCCTTCTACAAGCAGATGAAAGCCGCCGGTGTTGATTTCACCGACGAGAAGCCGCTGCTGCTGACCATCTCCGTAACCGAGGACGAAATCCGCGGTATCGGCGGTGACAACGTGGAAGGTATCTACGCCTCCATGAAGTACTTCCAGAGCCTGGACAACCCCAACAACAATGAGTTTGTTGCGGCCTTCAAGGAAACCTACGGCGATGACATGGTCATCGGCGACGTCACCCAGGCCGCGTACCTCGGCCCATGGTTGTGGAAAGCGGCGGTTGAAAAGGCCGGCTCTTTCGACATCGACAAGATTCGCGAAGAGTTCGCTGGCATCGAGTTCACCAAGGCACCGGAAGGCTACGTACGCATCCACGAAAACCACCACCTTTGGTCCAAGACCCGGATTGGCCAGGCCCAGGTTGATGGTCAGTACAAGGTGGTTCACGAAACTGAAGAGCTGATGGAGCCAGACCCGTTCCCGGAAGGTTACCAGTAAAACAGATTGGCCGGCGCTACCGCGCGCCGGCCTTCATCGCCTCCGCAACGCAAAGCATGTTGGTTTGAAGGGGAGAAGGGTCATGTTCGATGGCTACACCAGCAGTGAATTGATGTCGATATTTGCCATGCAGGGGTTTGCCGGGCTCTCCCTGTTTTCAGTGTTCGTACTGATGGCAATGGGCCTGGCCATCATCTTTGGTCAGATGGGGGTGATCAATATGGCCCACGGGGAATTCATGATCCTCGGTGCCTACACAACCTACCTGACGTCGGGTTTTTTCCAGTCCTACCTGCCCGGACTGTTTGGCGGTTACTTCTTTTTCGCCATCATTCTGGCCTTTCTGATCTGCGCCGTCTTGGGAGCACTCGTTGAGTGGCTGATGATACGGCATCTCTACCACCGTCCACTCGATACACTGCTGGCCACCTGGGGTCTGAGCCTGATCATGCAGCAGGCCTACCGCTCCATCTTTGGTGCCCGGGAAGTGGGCGTTGATCTTCCCGAATGGATGATGGGCGCCTTCCAGGTGACCGATTTGGTGGAACTGCCGATCAACGGCTTGTTCGTGATGATCATCGCGCTCTCCATTGCAGTCGCCGTTTACCTGCTCATGTACCGCTCCGGCTGGGGCAAGAACGTGCGGGCTGTGGTTCAGAACCGTTCTATGGCTGAGGCTGTCGGCATCAACAGTGCTGGTATTGACCGCGCCACCTTTGCCCTCGGCTGCGGTATCGCCGGAATTGCTGGCGCTGCGTTCACCATGATCGGCTCCACCGGGCCGTCGTCCGGCCAGGCCTACATTGTTGATACCTTCCTGGTGGTGGTCTTCGGCGGTGCCCAAAGCCTGATTGGCACCATTATTTCCGCCTTCGGCATTTCCCAGGCCCAGTCCACCATGGAGTTTTTCCTGAGTGGTTCCATGGCCAAGGTACTCACCCTGCTGGTTGTCGTCGGCATTCTGATGCTGCGTCCAGAAGGACTCATGGCCCTCAAGGTCCGTCGCTAGGAGATTGTCATGAAGAGTTCATCCCCCCTGAAATGGTTCGGCTCCCGCGAGGGCCTGTATTACCTGGCGCTGGCGTTTCTGCTGGTTGTTATCCTGCCGCTGGCGCTGGACCCGTTCCGGCTGAACATGGTGGGTAAGTACCTGACATACGCCTTTGTGGCGATCGGACTGGTGATGTGCTGGGGTAAAGCCGGCATCCTCAGCCTGGGCCAGGGCGTGTTCTTCGGCCTGGGTGGCTATTGCATGGCGATGTTCCTGAAGCTGGAAGCTTCCACGCCAGAGGCCACGGCGATCCAGTCCACCCCGGGCATTCCGGATTTCATGGACTGGAACCAGCTCACCGAGCTGCCGTGGTTCTGGGAACCGTTCCATAGCTTCTCGTTCACGTTGATCGCGGTTATAGGCGTGCCCGTTCTGCTGGCGTTCGTGATCGGTTTTGCCATGTTCACCCGCCGTGTGGGCGGGGTGTACTTTGCCATCATCACCCAGGCCATAGCCGCAATCCTGACCATCCTGATTATCGGACAACAGGGGTACACCGGGGGCGTAAACGGCATTACCGATCTGCAGACCCTGAAGGGCTGGGATATCCGCACCGATGAGGCACGGACCACCCTGTACTTCGTCTGCGTCGGAATGCTGTTCCTTTGTCTGTTCGCGGCACGGCTTGTCCAGAACCGGAAACTGGGACGCATTCTGGTGGCCATGAATGCCCAGGAAATGCGGGTACGTTTCTCGGGCTACGACGTCGCCGCCTTCAAGATTTTCGTTTTCTGCCTGGCGGCAGCCTTCGCCGGAATCGGGGGCGCGATGTTCACCCTGATCGTGGGCTTCATGTCGCCATCGTTCATCGGCATTGTCGCTTCCATCGAGATGGTGATCTTCTGCGCCCTTGGCGGTCGGCTGTCAATTCTTGGGGCGGTTTACGGCGCTTTGCTGGTGAACGCAGCCAAGAGTGGTTTCTCCGAGTCCTTCCCGGAACTCTGGCCCTTCGCCATGGGCGCGCTGTTTATTGGTGTGGTGCTGGCTTTCCCGAACGGCCTCGCCGGGCTCTACCGCAGCTACGTCATGCCCCTGGAAGACCGCCTTTTCAAGCGCAGTAAGCCTGAGCCCAAAACCGCCTCCGCGCCTGCGGCCACCAAGCCGAGTGCGGAAAAAGCCGACGATTACGATCCGATGATCACTACCTACAGCCCGGAGAAATCGTGATGAGTGCAGCCAAAAGCAAAGGCACGGATTTCCTGTTGGCGGTTGAGGGCCTGACCGTATCATTCGACGGCTTCAAGGCCGTGGATGACCTGTCTTTCTACCTCGATCCCAAGGAAATCCGGGTCATTATCGGCCCCAATGGCGCCGGCAAAACCACCGTTCTCGATCTGATCTGCGGCAAGACCAAGGCTACCGCCGGGTCTATCAAATTTGCCGGCAAGGAGCTGACCAGACTCAAGGAACACCAGATCGTTCATTCGGGCGTGGGCCGGAAGTTCCAGACACCGTCGGTGTTCGAGGATCTGACCGTGTTTGAAAACCTCGAGGTGTCCTATCCACAGGGCCATAGCGTGATGGGGGCGATGGCCTTCAAGCGGGACACGGCGGTGATCGAAGCCGTGGAAGAGGTGGCAGAAACCATCTTTCTGATGGACGCCCTGAACGAACCGGCGGCCTCGCTCAGCCATGGCCAGAAGCAGTGGCTGGAGATCGGCATGCTGCTGATCCAGAAGCCGGACCTGCTGATGCTGGATGAGCCGGTGGCCGGAATGTCGGTGGCAGAGCGCAAGAAAACCGCCGAACTGCTCCGGGTGATTACCAAGGACCACACGGTACTGGTGATCGAGCATGACATGCAGTTCGTTGGTGACATCGCCGACCGGGTGACCGTGATGCATCAGGGCAAGGTTCTTTCGGAAGGGTCCATTGAGCACGTGAAGTCGGACCCGAAAGTCATCGAAGTCTATCTGGGGCACTGAACATGCTAAGCGTCAAACATCATTCGGTGGCCTATGGCCAAAGCACCATCATCGGGGACCTGAACCTTGAGGTGGGAAAAAACGAGATTGTGGCCGTGGTGGGCCGCAATGGCATGGGTAAGACCACGCTGATGAAGTCCCTGGTGGGCATGACACCCACCAAAGGCGGTGAGGTCAGCCTGGATGGCACCAACCTTTCCAACCTGAAAAGCTTCCAACGGGTAAGGGCCGGCATCGGCTTTGTGCCTCAGGGCCGGATGATTTTCCCAACCCTTACGGTAAGGGAAAACATTGAAACGGCTCTGTCCGCCGTGGGTGAAAAGAAGGTGCCGGAGGATCTGTACGAGATGTTTCCGGTACTGAAGGAAATGCAGAACAGGCGCGGCGGTAACCTGTCTGGCGGCCAGCAGCAACAGCTCGCCATTGCCCGCGCACTGGCTACGCAGCCCAAGGTGCTGTTGCTCGACGAACCCACCGAAGGCATTCAGCCCAATATCATCAAAGAAATTGCGCAGACCCTACGGCGTATTCGCGATGAGCGCGGTTTGTCGATTGTTGTTTCTGAACAGGTGCTGAGCTTTGTGATGGACGCGGCGGACCGGATTCTGGTGATCGAGAAGGGAGCCATCGTGCACGAAGAGAGCAGGGCTGACGCAGACCAGGAAAAGATTGCCAGTTACCTGGCGGTTTAACGAGGAGCGGATTAATGAGACACGGCGATATTTCCAGCAGTAACGACACCGTCGGTGTGGCGGTGGTGAACTACAAGATGCCCCGGTTGCATACCAAAGCCGAGGTGTTGGGCAACGCCCGCAAGATTGCCGACATGATCAAGGGTATGAAAGTGGGCCTGCCCGGCATGGACCTGGTGGTGTTTCCGGAATACAGCACCATGGGCATCATGTACGACAATGACGAGATGATGGAAACAGCCGCCACCATTCCCGGCGACGAAACCGCCATCTTCTCTGCCGCCTGCCGTGAAGCCAATACCTGGGGCATCTTCTCACTGACCGGGGAGCGGCATGAGGATCATCCTAACAAGGCGCCCTACAACACACTGATTCTCATCAATAATGACGGTGAGATTGTTCAGAAGTACCGTAAGTGTGTGCCCTGGTGCCCGATTGAAGGCTGGTATCCGGGTGATACCACCTACGTCAGCGAAGGCCCCAAGGGTATGAAGATCAGCCTGATCGTTTGCGATGACGGCAACTACCCGGAAATCTGGCGGGACTGTGCCATGAAGGGTGCGGAGCTGATCGTTCGCTGCCAGGGCTATATGTACCCGGCCAAGGAACAACAGGTGATGATGTCCAAGAGCATGGCCTGGGCCAACAACTGCTATGTGGCTGTGGCCAACGCCTCCGGCTTTGATGGCGTGTACTCCTACTTCGGCCACTCCGCCATCATTGGCTTTGATGGCCGCACGCTGGGTGAGTGTGGTGAGGAAGACATGGGTATCCAGTATGCCCAGCTTTCTATCAGCCAGATTCGCGATGCCCGCCAGAACGACCAGTCACAGAACCACCTGTTCAAGCTGCTGCACCGGGGCTACACCGGTGTTCACAACTCCGGCGACGGCGACAAGGGCGTGGCCGACTGCCCATTCGAGTTCTACCGCACCTGGGTTCTGGACGCTCAGAAGGCTCAGGAGAACGTGGAGGCGATGACACGTAAGACCGTGGGCACCGCCGAATGCCCGGTGGGAACCTTGCCGTTCGATGGCAAGGAAAAATCTGCAGGCGCTTAAAGCCGGGAGTCGCTGATGCCGTTTATTAACGAACGGCTGGAAGCCAATCGGGAATCCATAGAACAGAACCGGGCCGCTTCAGGCCCGGTTCGTGCTTCCCGGTTTCGCTTTGAGCCCGACGCCGTTATGTCCCGCCTGCGGAAAAACATCGTTGGCCAGGACGATGCCCTGGTTGCCATGGAATCCATGCTGGTGCGGGTGAAAGCCGACATCGGTGAGGAAAACCGGCCGCTGGCGGTGCACCTGTTTCTTGGTCCTACCGGGGTGGGTAAGACTGAAACCGTAAGGTTGATCGCCGAAGCCATCCACGGCAACCGGGATGGCCTGTGCCGCATCGACATGAATACCCTGGCCCAGGAGCATTATGCCGCCGCACTTACCGGAGCACCTCCGGGCTATGTAGGCAGCAAGGAAGGCCACAGCCTGTTTGATCTGGACAAGGTGCAAGGCTCGTTCAGCAAGCCCGGCATTGTGCTGTTCGACGAAATCGAGAAGGCCAGCAAGGAGGTGGTCCGGACCCTGTTGAACGTGCTGGATACCGGCCGGCTAGTGTTCCCTTCCGGTAATCGGGAGATTGATTTCCACAACACCTTGATTTTCATGACCAGCAACGCCGGTGCCCTGGAGGCAGAAGCACACGAACAGCGATACCAGCGGGGTTGGCGCCACTGGCTTGGGTTATCATCCAGCAAGACTGATTCCCTGCGTGACACCGCCCTGCGCCAGTATTTTGATCCCGAATTCCTGAACCGTATCGACCAGATTCATACCTTCAACCGCCTTACTGACAACTGGCTCGAGGCACTTCTGGATATTGAACTCGCAGGCCTTAATCATCGGTTGACCAAAAAGCACGCAGCGTTGTCCCTATCGACCGAGCTACGGACCGAACTGTGCCGTGGTTACGATGCCCGCTATGGCGCCCGGGAAATGCTGAGAGCCTTTCGCCAACGACTGGAGCCAGCGGTAGCCCGTGCGTTGTTGGCGTATCCGGAGTGCCGTCGTTTTGAAGCTGACGTAAAGGACATAGCCGTTACCGTGCGCCAATACGTCGAATGACGTAGGTACGGGGGGCATTTTGCGAATACCTCCGAGGCGCGGGATCTCGGATAGTAAAGCCGTTACCGAATCGTACACGCCAACACCAAGGAGCACCCGTTATGGCTGAAACCCTCATCAAAGTCGATTTGAGCAAATCTGCTTACGAGAACGAAAATATCCACAACCGCTGGCACCCGGATATCCCCATGGCGGTCACCGTCAAGCCCGGTGATGACTTTGTCCTTGAGTGTTATGACTGGACCGGTGGCCAGATCGAAAACAACGACAGCGCGGACGACGTCCGGGACGTCGACCTTACCCAAGTCCATTTCCTGTCTGGCCCGGTTGGGGTTGAAGGCGCTGAACCTGGCGACCTGCTGGAGGTGGATATCCTCGATATCGGAGCCTTCAAGGATCAGCAGTGGGGGTTCAATGGCTTTTTCTCCAAGCAGAATGGCGGCGGCTTCCTGACTGAGCATTTTCCGGACGCGCAGAAATCCATTTGGGATTTCAACGGTATGTTCACCAAATCCCGTCACATTCCGAATGTGGAATTTGCCGGTATGGTCCACCCGGGTTTGATCGGTTGCCTGCCATCCAAGGAAATGCTGGATGAGTGGAACAGGCGCGAGAAAGAACTCTACGACACCGAGCCAGACCGTGTGCCTGGACTGGCCAATCTGCCGTACTCTGATACCGCCCATCTGGGCAAACTGGCCGGCGACGCCGCCAAAGGCGCCGCGGCTGAAGCGGCCCGCACCGTTCCGCCCCGTGAGCACGGCGGCAACTGTGACATCAAGGATCTGTCTCGCGGCTCCAAGGTTTATTTTCCGGTTTATGTGAAAGGTGGCGGCCTCTCGGTAGGTGACCTTCACTTCAGCCAGGGCGACGGTGAAATCACCTTCTGCGGTGCCATCGAAATGGCCGGCTGGATCCATCTCCGGGTGAACGTGATCAAGGATGGTGTGTCTAAATACGGCATTAAAAACCCGGTATTCAAACCCAGCACGATCAAGCCACGCTACGAGGATTACGTGATCTTCGAAGGCATTTCGGTAGATGAGCAGGGCAAGCAGCATTACCTCGATGTGCATGTGGCCTATCGCCAGGCCTGTCTGAACGCCATTGAATACCTTGGCAAGTTTGGTTATACCCCTGCCCAGAGCTACGCATTATTGGGTTGTGCGCCGGTGGAGGGGCACATCAGCGGTGTGGTTGACGTGCCGAACGCCTGTGCCACGCTCTGGCTGCCCACTGAGATCTTTGATTTCGACATCAACCCATCCGCAGACGGACCGAAGAAAATGACCAGTGGCGGAATGGACGTACCTCTGTCGAAAGACAAGGAGTAAGCCCCATGCCCGTTTACGACTACAAGTGCCGTGAACACGGCCTGTTTAACACTCTGGCTACTATGGAAGACAGCGCCAAACCAGTGGCATGCCCAACGTGCCAGGCGCTATCGCCCCGAGTGATTGTATTACCGCCGGAAATTGCAAACATGGACCCGGCCAAGCGCGCCGCCCAGGCCCGCAACGAAAAGTCTCGCCACGAACCGGTGTTCTCAACCGCCGATCGCCGGGAGCGCGACCCTGAGCATAGCCGCAACTGCGGCTGTGGCTCGCCAAAACCCGGAAAGTCGATGCTGTTCTACACCGCTGACGGGAAGAAAATGTTCCCCTCCATGCGGCCCTGGATGATCAGCCACTAAGGCTGTACCAAACCGAAAGACACTGTCACGTGTTTGCCCCCACTTCGGGGGCTTTTTTATACCCGTTCAACCCAGTGGACTGCGAATTCCGGCGAACCCCTGGCCGACATCGCCTAACGGCTTATCCAGAACCTTGTTATACAAAAAACCAGGAAATTCAGGGCCTGACGTTGTGTAGCCTCAGCAACATTGCGATGCACCGCTAGCCAAGTTAGAAACTCATTAACCTCCCGCGCCCCCATTTCCCGGGGATGTTTCATTTTGTGGAAGCGAATGAAATAGCGGATCCAGTACCAGTACGTCTTTTCAGTGCGGATGCTGTAGTGATTCACCCGAATGACCGCACGGACCTGGTCACGTAGTCGGGGCTGCTTTCCTTGCATTCGAGAGGCTCCTTGCCAAAAATAGCTGTATATTTAAACAGTATTATTGGTGGCGTAGACCACAGATGTCAAATGATTACATAGCATGGGTGTATGTAGTGGGCTAAGCTGTTGATTTACAAATTTCGGGATCGAGCATTGGTGTTTGAAGAGCCGTAATCATGAAGCGGTCAAATTTTCGCAATCACTGAGACATCGATCTAACTGCTGTTACACCTCGCTAACCTAATCTTGAGATTTGTACGGCATTGCCGTATATTTTGGCTATGCTATTCATTGAAACCTCAACATTCACCAAGTTGTTGCCGAGCTACCTCACGGACGAAGAATATCGTGGGCTCCAAACATACCTTTTGCAGAAGCCTGATGCAGGCGATCTCATCAAAGGGTCTGGTGGTGTTCGCAAGGTTCGCTGGGCGCCAGTCGGATCGGGCAAGAGTGGCGGCATTCGAGCAATTTATTATTGGAAGAAGTCTGACCACGAAGTATGGATGCTGACGTTGTACAGTAAATCTGAGCGTGCCTCGATTCCTGGGCACATGCTCAAGCAGATAGCGGAGGCCATCAAAAATGAGTGATAGAAATCTTGGTGCGGAAATCCTTGCTGGGCTTGATGAAATCAAACAGTTCAAAAAGGGCAATCTGGCGCTGCGAACTCAAGAGTTGTCTGAGCCCTCAGCGCCGCAGGTTATTCGGCTGAAACTAAAAATGTCTCAGTCTGCCTTTGCGGGTCTCATGGGGGTCAGTGTGCGCACTCTACAGGATTGGGAGCAAGGGCGTAGAGAACCACAAGGCCCAGCAGTTGCACTGTTGCGCATCGCAGAACAACATCCGGAAGTTTTTAGCCAACTGCACTGAGTAAGTCGCAAGGTGTAACCAGACGGTCAACCGGACACCAAAAGCTTTCTGCTTTTGGTTCCCTTCGCTGGCGCTCCGGTGCCGGTTACCTAAGCGTTAAAGCTGGAAAGCCGATTCGTGGCACCAGGTACCCATTCGTGTCAAAATTGAGTGATACGCGAACGAGAGGTTTCTTCCATGAATCTCCAGAAAATTGAAGATGAGGCGCTCCATCTGCCCAAAGAAGAGCGAGCGCAATTGATCCAGCGACTGGTATTGAGCCTGGAGTCTCCGTCAGAAGAGGAGCTCAAATCCGATTGGTTGCTTGAGGCCCGATGCAGAGGCGAAGAGCTCGACAATGGCACCGTTCAGGCTGTGTCTGGTGAGGATGTCATGAGGAAGGCTAAAGCACTGATCAAATGAACTATTCTTTTCACCCGGCAGCGGAAGCCGAGTTCCTGGAGTCAGTTGGTTATTACGAATCAGAAGTTCCGGGATTGGGTGGTGCCTTCATAGAGGAATTTGAGGCCCTGGCCATTTTAGTTGGCGAGTCACCAAAAGCCTGGCAAGTTGAATTGCAGCCAGATATTCGCAGAGCGCCCCTTCACAGATTTCCGCTATCCATCGTTTACCGAGAGAAACCTGACGGTTTTCAAGTTCTGGCGGTTGCCCATGACCGGCGACGTCCGCAGTACTGGCTTGGCAGGCTTTAACAATCGGCTGCACAGCGACCGATTTTCCGCCGCTTCACGGCTCCAAACCGGCGCGTGAGCCGGGCGTTATGCAAAACGTTCGTCTTTACGTACGTACTCAAAGGCGTACACTTGGTTAAAAGTTGAACACGCAAGAGGTGCGTCATGACCGGAATCACAGCAACTGAGGCGCGCAGCAACCTCTATCGGTTGATTGATGAAACTGCGGAGTCCCACCAGCCAATCGTTATCATGGGTAAACGGAACAAAGCTGTCCTGGTATCCGAGGAAGACTGGTCTGCAATTCAGGAAACACTTTACCTGCTCTCCGTACCCGGTATGCGGGAGTCTATTCGTGAGGGGATGGATACCCCCGTGGATGAATGCGATGAGGAGCTGGACTGGTGACATGGAAGTTGGTTTACACCAAGCAAGCCCAGAAAGATGCAAAGAAGTTGGCCTCCAGTGGCCTCAAACTAAAAGCCCAGGAACTGTTGGCGCTGATAGCGGAAGATCCGTACTGCAAGCGGCCTCCGTTTGAGAGGCTGATTGGTGATCTTGCGGGAGCCTATTCACGCCGCATCAATATTCGGCATCGTCTGGTCTGTCAAGTGCTAGAGGACGAGCAAGTGGTGAAAGTCCTCAGGCTCTGGAGCCACTACGAATAATGCATAACCAGCCGCTGTTGCCGGACAATTTCCCGCCGCTTCGCGGTTAGCTGCGATTGCCTCACCCGATAAGTGACACTATAGTGATACTGTCAATCTGATTCAGGATGAGCCCATGAAAGTTGAGCTTGTTACCAACCTTAAGCGCCAAGCCACGAAAATCTTGGCAGACCTTCATCTGTCGAAAGAGCCGGTATTGATCACGGAACATGGTAAGCCATCGGCTTATCTTGTTGATGTGCAGGATTACGAGTTCATGCAGCGTCGGCTTGAGCTGCTTGAGGGGCTCTCACGAGGAGAGCGCGCTGTACTTGAGGGAAGAACGTACAGTCAAAGTGAGGCCAGGGAAAAAATGAGTAAATGGCTGAAGTAATCTGGACGGAGTCCGCCCTTCAAGAACTGGATGCCATCGCTGAGTATATTGCCCTCGATAATCCTGCTGCCGCACGTCAATTGGTTCTGGAAGTTTTTGATAAGACCGACCGCTTGGAAGAGTTCCCCGAATCCGGACGGATTCCCCCAGAGCTCCCAAATGCGGTATATAGGGAAGTAGTGGTTCCACCGTGTCGCATTTTTTACCGTGAGGATGAGAAGCGGGTTCTTGTCCTCTATGTCATGCGAGAGGAACGGCTGCTTCGTGCGTACATGCTTGAGAGCAGCTAACCAGGCGCGTCACTCGGATGCCCTTGTCTCCGCTTCGCTACGTCAAGATCACGCCCTATGGAGGCGAAATGTCACTGCAAGTGATCTCATCAGATGAACTGACACAGCGTTGCAGGTTGTCGGATGGCCGGCTAGTTGATATCGAAATTGATGATTCCGGCCTGGAAATAACCGTTACGGCGGTTAATGGCCCGAAACTTGGCTCCATCGAGTTGCAACACACTGAGTCTGATCACTACTACTTGATGTGGATGTACCTTGATCAGGATGGGGGCGCATTCAAAAGGTGTGGTATTGGACGCCAGGCCCTGAAATTTCATAATGAATCCTTCGGAGGGCTATTTACTGCGGCCCCAAATGACGGGCGGGAGCGTGAAGATGGCAGCCATCTCACTGGCGATGCCCGGGGATTCATTCGGAAAATGCGGGAAGAAGGCCTTGTTTTACAGTCAGATCCTTACCTGTAGCCTGGAAGCTGACAATTTATTGAACCTGACGTCTGATCCGTTACCTGGTTCAGGTTCCCTCCGCGTTGTGCGCTCCGGCGTCAGTTAACCCAAGCTACAACGGGACGCTGGGTAGCATCTCAATGTGTCGCGTTCGGATTAACAAGGCGTTATAACAGGTCAAATCCGGCTTCAACACTGACCGAAACGGCGCTGGCTTGCTGGCATCGGGCCAATTTCGGCATTTTCCTTCCTGGGCTATTCTCACCCTGTTGGCGTGGCGATCCGCGCTGAAATGTTGATAAAACAACGGCAGATGCCGCCAGGGTGGTTATGAGCGAACAGCATGTAGACGTACTGATTGTCGGCGCCGGGGTATCCGGCATTGGCATGGCCTGTCACCTCAAACGAGGGTGCCCGGGCAAGTCTTTTACCATCATTGAGCGCCGTGAGTCCCTTGGAGGCACCTGGGATCTGTTCCGCTACCCGGGCATCCGTTCCGATTCCGACATGTACACCTTTGGCTACAACTTTCGTCCGTGGACGGGGGGCAAGGTGTTGGCGGATGGCCCGTCGATCAAGCAGTACGTTCACGACACGGCCAGGGAAAACAACGTTGAACGGCATATCCGGTATGGCCTGGCGGTTGTCTCCGCTGAGTGGTCAGGCACAGACAAGTGCTGGACACTGACGGCCCGCAAGGAAGCCACCGGCGAGACCGTTACCTTTACCGCCAACTTTCTGGTGGGCTGCACAGGGTATTACAACTACGATGCCGGCTATAAGCCTGACTTCCCTGGTGAGGCCGATTTTGGCGGGCAGATTGTGCACCCGCAGCACTGGCCGGAAAACCTGGACTACACCGGCAAACGCGTGGTGGTGATTGGCAGTGGTGCTACGGCGATCACCCTGGTGCCGACGATGGCGGGCGAAACCGCGCACATTACCTTGCTGCAGCGCTCGCCCACCTATCTGATGCCGTTGCCATCCCGGGATGCGGTGGCGCTGGGCCTTCAGAAGGTTCTGCCCGCCAACGTTGCCTATCGGTTGACCCGTGCCCGTAACGTCAGCATTGCACGGTTACTGTTCAATCGTTCCCGCAAGAACCCGAAGGCCATGCGACGACTGTTCCTGGCGATGGTGCGCCGGCAACTGAATGGAAAGGTCGATATGCGCCACTTCTCACCCAGCTACAACCCCTGGGATCAGCGCCTGTGTGTGGTGAAGGATGGCGATCTGTTCAAGTCGATCAAGGCTGGCAAGGCGTCGATGGAGACGGATCACATCGAACGCTTCACCAAGAACGGTATCCTGTTGAAGTCTGGCAAGGAACTGGAGGCCGACATCATCATTCCGGCGACTGGGCTGGACATCCAGATGCTGGGCGGAATGGAGCTGGTGGTGGACGGTCAGCCGGTCGCGCTACGGAACAAAGTGATCTACAAGAACGTGATGGTGGAGGGCGTGCCCAACGCCGGCATGATTTTTGGCTACACCAACATCTCCTGGACTCTCAAAGCCGATATCGCGGCTGAATACCTGTGCCGTTTGTTCAACCATATGGACAGGCAGGGGCAGAAGGTCTGCGTGCCCCGGGACACAGGAGACAGCCGCGCCGAAGACACCATAATGGGCGGCCTGGATTCCGGTTATATCCGCCGGGCAGACGACAAGTTGCCGAGGCAGGGAACCCATGGGCCCTGGAAGGTCAGCCAGAACTACCTGGAGGATGTGAAAACCCTCAGGTTTGATCCTATTGAGGATGGTTACCTGGAGATTGATGGTCACCTTCCGGTTCAGGAATCCAAGCCGAAACATGGGTTCATGAGGCCATTACGTTCAGCGCTGTTTGGCTCTTGAGGGTGTGATACAACCCGATCATTGATGAATGCAACTACAAATCTGCTGCAAAATATGGCAGTCTCATTGTCCGTTTAGAACAGGCAATGATGTATGTCCGGCCGTAAGAACAAGAAGAATGTGCCGCTGTGGCATCCGGTTTTCTGGCCTTCGTGGGTGCTGGTCTTCACGCTTTATCTGCTTGCACTGCTGCCAATGTCGACCAAACAGCGTTTTGGCCGGCGGCTGGGCTGTTTTCTGGAAGGCAAGCTGAGATCCAGGGCCAAGGTGGCCAATACCAATATTGCGACCTGTTTTCCGGAGCTTGATAACGCCGCCCGTGAGCAACTGGTGCAGGATAACTTTGTGGCCTGTACCCGTGGTTTCCTGGAGAGTATCCACGCCTGGTGGCGGGATATGTCGGGTTTTTGCGAGGGCGCCGAGGTGCAGGGGCTGGAGCACCTGCGAGAAGCCCAGGCCAGGAATAAAGGTGTGCTGTTAATTGGCGGGCACTACAGTATTTTCGATTTTGCCCTTCCGCTGATTGCCTGTCATTTGAAAAAGCCGGGGTATATGTACCGCCCCAACAATAATCCGGTGATTGACCGGATGATTGAGAACGGGCGCCGACGTCACTTCGGTATCCGTCCTTTCACCAAGCGTGAGTTGAGGCCGCTGGTGTCGTTTCTCAAAAAGGGCGGGGAAGTCTGGTTTGCCTGCGATCAGGATTTTGGCAAGAAAACCGAACTGTTTGTGCCGTTTTTCGGCACCGAGGCCGGATGTATTACCTCGCCCAGCTACATTGCTCGAGTGTCCGGTGCCTCGGTCATCTGTGTGAGCCATCTGCGTATGCCTGACGGTCGCTATCGGGTGATTTTCTCGCCAATCCAGGAGGGATTCGGCGCGTGTAAGCAGAGCGATAGCGAAGCCTGGAGCCGCTACATCGAAGACACCATTCGCGAACAGCCGGACCAGTACCTGTGGCTGCATAAACGCTTTAAAACCCGGCCCGAGGGGTGCGCCAAGGTCTATTGATGCCTCGGGCCGTTTTCAGGACTATTCGCGGCCCAGGTAGCGCTGGGTAATGTCCTTCCAGCCCGACGACTCCGTGACCCCCAGTATCTGCTCGGACACCGGCCCACGCAGTGAGCTTCCCGAAGGCAGGGCCAACCCATAGAGCTGTTGCTGGAAAATACCGGGCAACAGCGTCAACCTTTGATTCCCCAGTTGCAGGTTGCGGTATTGCAGCAGAGCCCTGTCGTACACCACGGCATCGGTTTCACCATTGGTGACTGAGAGCATGGCGCTGGTCAGGTCAGGGTAGAGTTGGTGCCGAATGCGCTGATCTTGCAGATACTGCTCGCTGGCGGTGTTAGCGATGGTCGCTACATTGGCGCGGTTGAGGTCGTCGGGGCCCTGAATCTGATATTGCAGGTTGCTGACCGTGAGCGATGAGGTAATCGCTGCGGTAAAGCTCGCTACCATGATCAGTCCGGCAAACATCCACACCAAAGCAATGATTCGACCTGCCAGCGACACTGGAGCCTTGTCGCCATAGCCGACGGTGGTCATGGTGACAGCCGCCCACCAGAAGCTTGATCCTATCCCCTGTGCGGCGGTGCCGCCAAACTGCTCCGGATTGCGCCGCCGTTCAAACAGCCACAATACAAATCCCACGGCCAGCAGCAAGCCGCCCAGAGCGATGATCACGCTCACAAACTGCCAACTGATCAGCGCGCGAAGGCTGGCGAGCAGCCCCTGCTCTGGTGCCGGAGGCACCGCGATGGACAGACCTGTTTGGTAAAAAGGATGGGTGAAGTCGAACGCCGCTTCCCGTTCGGCGGTCATGGTGAGAGCACCCACCGCCACGTCGACTTGCCCGCTTTCGACCTGCGCGAGAAGGTCGCTGAACGGGAGGGGGACGAGGGTGTATTCCTGGTCAAGCCCTTCGGCCACCTGGCGCCACAGATCGATACTGATGCCTTCCCATTCGCCATTGTCGGTTTCCATGACAAAGGGCGGGACAGTGGTGATGCCGACTTTGATCGGCTCCGATTGCCCTGCCGCCTGGCCGGCAATTAGTAGTACCAGGGGCAGGGCAAACAGTGAGATCCATCGTTTCATGGGTCAGTCCGTTTTGTCAGAAAGTTAGTCAAACGCTGAGCTGATCACATCACGGTAGTTCCGGATGCGCTGCACGTAGTGTACCGGTTCGTAGCCACGGGCGTAGCCGTAGCGGGTACTCGGGTAGTAGCGCTTGTCGGCTTTCAGCGGCAGGACTTCTTTCATATCATCCCAGGAATCGGGGTTCTTCCCCAGATCCCTGGCGAGCTGTCTGGCGTCCAGCAGATGGCCGCGGCCGATGTTGTAGCTGGCGAGGGCGAGAAAGGTGCGGTCTGGCTCAGGAATGGTATCCGGTAGCCGGCGATGGCGATCCGCCAGGTAGCGGGCGCCGCCATCAATGGCCGCTACGGGGTCCAGACGGTCCATCACACCAAGGGATTCGGCCGTGTTTCGGGTCAGCATCATGATGCCCCGAACGCCGGTGGGTGACACAGCGGCCGGGTCCCAGTGGGATTCCTGGTACGACAGCGCCGCCAGCAAGTCAGCCGGCATCCCGGTTGTGGTTTCGGCTTCTGCGAAGCGGTCGATAAAGTCGGGAAGCCGATCATTTATTCGGCGGTTCAGGGCGCGCAGGTCGACGAAATCGAATTCGCCGATGTAGGCGTAGTAGCGGCTCTCGATGTAGCCGATGGCTTCGTCACCGTCGGTGCTGTTCATCCACTCCCGTGTGGTTCCCGCCAGGTCGTCGGAACCCGCTGGCAGGTACCAGCCCAGGTTGTTGCCTTGAGTGAGGTTCATGGCCACTTCCAGGTGCGGAAAGTGGCGGCGCATGACTTGAACAATGTTGGAGTCAGCCACGGTGCAGTCAATGTCTTTTTCGGCGACCTCAGACAGCAAAACTTCGGTCGTTCTGCTGTCATCTTCGGCGAACGTGATGCCTTCGTGTTCGCTGGCTAGCTTGTTCAGCGTTTCCACGTAGCTGGAATCGGCGGTTACCGCAATGCTGACTTCAGGCATGCTTTCCGGTTTCCTGGGCATCGGCCGCATGTCACGATGACAGACCAGTTGCTCGGTGATTTCAGTGTGGGCAGGGCCGCGTGTGAACCTTTCTGTACGTGATGGCAGGTGGGTCAGCCCGGCGGCCGCCAGATGCGTGTTGCCGGCTTCCAGTGCCTGCAGAACCTCAGCGGTTGAATCGTACATGGTCCAGTTTACAGTCCAGCCTTTGCTTTCGGCGAAACGTGAAACCAGGCTGAACTCTGGGCCAATGGGGTTCTGGTGGCGGTCGAGATAGTAGGTGGTGGCACCGTTGCGAGTCGCCACTTCCAGTACGCCGGTTTCTTGCGGCGGCGCGAGTTGTTCGGCCGTTTTACTGATGGATGTGGATTCTGATTCACCCTGGCTACAGCCAGCCATAATAACAATAAGTGGAAGCAGGGCTCCCTTCAGCGCGTGAGTCATTAAGACCTCGTTATTTTGGATTTATGAAATTATAGGGGTTTCTACGTACTCTGTGTGGAAACGTATCACTTTGATTTTGCGTGGCCCGTGCAGGCCGGAGTTAACTGGCCTATGCTGGAGTGGTTCGATATTCCAAGGAGATGCGTAATGAAAGTCTGGACCAGAATTCCGATTCTTGCAGCCCTGCTGAGTCTGCCACTGGCCGCGGTCGGTGCCGATGGAATGGTGACGACGCAAAGCAATCACAGCGTTGCGATGACGGCAGACAAGCTGGTCTCGACCCTTAAGAGCAAGGGTATGACGGTGATGAACCGCATTAACCACACTGAGGGTGCCAGCAAGGTGGGGCTGGAATTGCGCCCAACCGAGGTTGTGATTTTTGGCAACCCGAAGGTGGGGACACCGCTGATGCAATGTGCCCAGAGTGTGGCCATCGATTTGCCGCAAAAGGCGCTGATCTGGGAGGACAGCGAGGGGACGGTCTGGTTGGGCTACAACGACCCGGAGTATCTGAAACAGCGTCATAGCATAGAAGGCTGTGAGCAGGTCATCGAAAAAATAGAAGGGGCGCTGGCCGGTTTTGCAAAAGCGGCAACGGAATAACGCATACGGATTCCCGTATTTCACGTGTGCTTTTGGGCTGGTGTCAGAATCCGACGGCGAGGCTGGCGGTAACGGTGTGGCGATCGTAGCTGTAGCGATCGATATTGCTGTCGTTGTCGGTACGGTCCAGCTCCAGGCTGAGAGACGTACGACGAGAGAAACGATAGGTGGTGCCAACGGACATAGTATGTCGCTTGTCTTCACGACGTATTGTTTGTCTGCCCTCGGGAACAATCAGCTGGTGTGGTGTGCGATAGTAACTGAAGCGAAAGCCGGCCTCGGCTTCAATACTCAGGTGGTCGGTGAGATCGTACTCAATGCCCGCATCAAGGCCATGTCGTTCGGGCGACACACTGAAGAACTCGTCTCCGGTATCCAGATTGTCCCGGTCATTGTAGTCAGCCCGGTACTTGAGTTCCGCTGTCCAGTTCCCGGGCCGGAGACGGTAATGGGCATCAAGCCGGTACATCTGGCCCCGATAGGCATCGAATCCAGGCAACGGAAAGATCTGAGTGGCCTCTGCTCTGACCAGACATCGCGCGCCGGGGCCTGGGCAGTCGAGGGTGGTTATGCCAGCCATCAGGCGAGCGCGGCGTTCTCTTGATCGTTGATCCCGCCAGATATAGTCGCCGCCAAGGCCGACGCTGATCGTTCCCGGTGCCGTTTTCTGAACCCATTTTGCACCCGCCTGAATCACCTGCAGGTCAAATGTGTGTTCGGAAGGGTACTGGCGTGAAAAAAACTTGATATCCGAACGCAGTCCCGCTGAAGAATTGCCATAGAGGTAATAGGAGGCAGCCGCCAGGGTTTCCACAAAGCCACTGTCGAGCTTTTTGGGCGCGGTATCTGGAAACAATGCAACGTTGTCCTCATACCCCCCACCCACGGAAATCAGGCCTGCCCAGCGTTTCTGGGGGGCGGCCGTGTACAGTGCTGGTTCGAGGCGCTCAAGTTGACGGGTGGCGAGTGACACCAGGTTGTCATCGGCATCGGAAGCAAGCACGTTCTGGAACGCGTTTGTTGCGGAGTCCCGGTTTTCACGGGCGAGCGCGGTCAGTCCGATGTTGTAGTAGGCAAGCGCTTTCTGTCGGGTGGGGATGAGGGTCCGGAAGGTTTGCTCCGCTTCCTCGTAAAGCCCGAGTTTGTAATACACAACGCCCAGGTTGTAATTGAGTGAGCGAGAGCTCAACCCCTTCGAGGCGGCAGACTCGAGTAAGCGGCGAGCTTTATCCAAATTACCGGCGTTGAAAGCCTGGATGCCTGCACGGAAGAACGCCTTGGCCTCGGATGTCCTCTCCTGAGCATGGGCAGTTGACAGCGCTAGACACAACACCAGTGCGATGGTCAGAAGACGGCGCAAATACTCTCTCCGGAATAGTCTGAACTCGGACTCAGAGTATAACAGCCATTGGACGGGCGAACGCCAGTCCCGAAGGGATCCGGTGTGACGCCTGTATCTAATCTACTGCTGTCCGGCCTTCTCCAGATTCAGGCCATTGTCGTTCAACAGATCCAGATCCGTATCGCCGGTGCCTGGCAGCTCCAGTTCAGGGTCCTCGATACCCGGCAGGTCCAATTCTGGTTCGTCTTCGATGATCATCTCGCCAGGCAGTTCGACACTGAGCGCATCACGAGATTCCCGCGACTGTTCGGAGAGAGTGCTTTCAATATCCAGCATGTCTTCCCGGGTATCGGAAGCGAAGTCGTCTGAATCCGTCTGCATATCGCCGAATCCGTTTGCTCCCGCGGGCGCGTCTACGGACTCCGGAAGCTCAAGTTGTTGCACAAAGGCATCATCCAGTTCCTGGTCGTCTGCAACCATTCTCATGGTCACATCGAGATCGTCTTGAGCCCAGGACGGTGTGGGTGCGGCAAGCAGAAGGCCGATGATGGCTGGAGCGAGCCAGTGGATGCGGATATTTCTGATCATGATGAAGGCTCCGTGTTTCCTGGAATGGCGGTGCTGAACGTTTTGCGCCGGGTTCCATCGTCCAGGTGCGCGACCAGTTTGCCTGACCCGGGGAACAACACGTTGATGGGCAATGCCAGTACGTTGTCACCTTGCTTGAGGTCCACCGTCCAGCTGATGGTCTGGCGCCCCGGAAAGGGTGCCAGTTCTGCGTTGGGCGGTAGTTCCAGGGTCAGGGTTACGTTCTCCATCGCCCGGCGGGAATTGAACGCCAGCCTGACGGTTTTCAGTGCCGTTCCAGTTCCGGGTTCGGAAGCGGATTCTGTTGCAGTCTGCCCGGTAGCGTCCGCAATGTCGTTGCCGGACATTCCGGTATCTGCTGGACCAACCTGCATACCGATAAAGATGCCGAGTGCCAGTACGGCGGCAATTGATGAAGCCCAGAGGGACGTCTTGCGTAACGTGGAACTCTGAGATGTCTCGCCGGCCAGTGCGATTGCACGGACCCGGGATTCGAAATCGTCGTCGGGTTCTGGAACTACCTGGGCCATGATGCCTTCTTGCAGGCGCTGTTCATCCTCCCAGAGTTCTGAGCAACTGGCACACGCGGATGCGTGAGCTTGGAGAGCTTCCTGTTCATGCAGCGGAAGATCGCCGCGAACCAGGCTGTCGACCTCCCGATGGAACTGACGACACGTCATGGCATTCACCTCTTCACCCTTCACGTTGTTGCTTTTCGAAAGGTTCCATTTGTTTTTTCAGCCGTTCGCGCATAAACGCCCTGCTGCGATGCAGGCGTGATTTTATCGTACCGACAGGCACATCCAGAACCATCGCGATGTCCTCCTGGCGCCAGCCATCCGCGTCGTGAAGCAGTAACAGGGTACGTTGGTCTGGTGGCAGGGTGCTCAGTAATCGCTTGACGGTGTCGTCTACGCGCGTTTGGTCAATACCGGCGGACGCATCCGGGCTTGCCTCGCCGAGGGATTCCATAAAGGCGGTCTGGCTTTCCGCAGCAACCAGCGTACTGACGCTGATTTCTCTATGGCTGGACTGTTTTCGAGTGAGGTCAACAAAGTGTCGGTACAACACACGGTTAAGCCAGGGCTGGGGTTGTTGCACGTTCTCCAGTTCGTCCATGCGGGGGTACAACTTGACCACGACATCCTGCACCAGATCCTCTGCGTCCTGTTTCTGGCCAGTCAGGCGGTAGGCGAAAATATACATGCCTTTCATGTAAGGCAGAATCAGCCGGTCAAATCGCTTTGACGACGACGAACGAAATGGGAGCAAAGCCAATCTGATTCCC
>Ga0189286_100187_pt1 | contig 29479 bp, 26 predicted proteins | sample UW69minimetaG_FD_130330 | JGI IMG/M metagenome (GOLD analysis project Ga0189286, IMG submission 130330) | Marine microbial communities from the Costa Rica Dome - UW69 mini metaG | ecosystem: Environmental > Aquatic > Marine > Oceanic > Photic zone | place: Costa Rica: the Eastern Pacific...
CCGGCCCCACAATGGTGGTGTGGATTGAGCGATACCCATTGTTTTTGGGTGTTGAGATGTAGTCCTTGAAGCGCCCAGGCACGTTTGGCCACCGACGATGCAGGACGCCGAGCGCGCGATAGCAATCTGTTTCGTCAGCGACAAGAACACGAAACGCGAAAATGTCTGAAAGTTGTTCAAGTGATGCGGACCGGCTCTGCATCTTCCGCCAGATTGAATAGGGTCTTTTCTGCCGACCGCGAACGTCGACTTCCAGGTCTGTTCCCTCAAAGAGCGCGGATATCTGCCCCCTGATGCTTTCAATAACATTGCCACTTTCTGAACGGAAAATGTCCAGACGCGCTTCGATGGCTTGCCGAGCCTCGACATTGATCACCTGGAAAGACAGGTCCTCCAATTCCTCTCGGAATTCATGCATCCCCATGCGGCCAGCAAGCGGCGCATAAATGTCTAGCGTTTCCTGAGCAATTCGCTGGCGTTTCTCTTCTTTGGGCACATGATGCAGGGTCCGCATATTGTGAAGCCGGTCTGCGAGTTTTACGAGCAGCACCCGAATGTCGTTTGACATGGCCAGCAGGAACTTGCGGAAATTCTCCGCTTGTTTCGCGTCTTCACTGTCCCATTCAAGCTGCGAGAGTTTTGTGACGCCACCAACGAGGCCCGCAATCTCTCCACCGAAGAGCGACGCAATATCCTCGGCCGTAGCCTCAGTGTCCTCGACAGTGTCGTGCAGAAGACCCGTAATGATGGTTGCTGCGTCGAGCCGCAAATCGGTCAAAATACCGGCGACTTCGATCGGGTGTGAGAAGTACGGGTCGCCGGAATGGCGAAGCTGATTGCCATGCATTTTGGTGGCATACACATAGGCGCGGTTGATCAGGGCCTCGTCCGCCACCGGATCATAGGCCAGGACCTTATCCACCAGTTCATACTGGCGCAGCATCGCACCCCATCTCTTTCCCGCTGCCTCTATCGCAGCATCTGATCAAATCTACCTCAAAAACGAAAAACGCCGCCCTCAAAGCAAATGCCGGGCGGCGCTTTCTCAGACAGAGTTTGAAGAACTCAGCCCCTATGTGGAAGATGCCGCTCAATCATATTCCTCTGTTTCTGGAGCACGTGGGGGCGCTGGCGCATCAAGCTGAGCCTGGAGAGCACGAAGAAGCTCATCTTCGCTCATCCGGTCGCCCTCGCCGAGCTGAGCCTCTGGCGCTGGCGCACCATCTTCGTCATCGTCGATCTCAGCACCAAGAACGCCTTCTGGCTCATCATCATCGACACGTTTCTGCATGTTCTCGATAATGTCTTCGCGAATCTCAGCCGGGATAACCGTCTGCTCGGCAATCTCACGGAGCGCAACGACAGGATTTTTATCATTGTCGCGATCAATCGTAAGCTCAGAACCAGCGGACATGGCACGGGCCCGATGGGCCGCCATTAGGACGAGATCGAAACGATTAGGGACCTTGTCTACGCAGTCTTCTACTGTCACGCGAGCCATGCAGTCACACTCCGGGCGCTTGGGGAAATTAGATTCGGGCTCTGTTTAGGCGGGATACTGGCCAAACGCAAGCGAAAACAGCGTCTTAGAGCGTTTTCAATAAAAGTTGCAGACTTTTATGGTTCGAAAACGCGACAAAACAAACAGTTAGAGCGGCTCATCCTATCCAGTCAAAAGGTGGGTCGCTCTAGCCCCTTGTTTTCAGCCTTTTGAACCAGAACTGAGCCTCTTCAGGCCCTGCCTGTCTTCAATGGGGACAGCCTCAAACAGCTCATTGGCAGATGTCCCAAGAATAGGATGCCGCCAGACAGGCGCGATATCGACCAGCGGACCCAATACAAAGGCCCGCTCTGCCACTCTTGGATGAGGCAATATGGGCCCATTTCCGGCAGTTTCAGGCACAACCAGACCATTATAGTCGATGAGGTCCAGATCAAGGGTGCGCTCTGCCCATCGCTGCCCCCTTACCCGTCCAAAGGCAGCTTCAATCCGATGCAACTGTTTGAGCAGCTCCGATGGATCAAGCGCTGTGGAGATAGAGGCCACCGCATTCACGAAATCTGGTTGAGCATAGGGCGTCACAGCTGGCGTCTGATAGAACGGCGATATCGCCTCCAGCTTCAGCCCATAGGTTGAAAACTGAGCAAGCGCTGCCTCCAAACCCTGCTTCGGGCTCCCCGAGGAGCCCGGTAAATTGGCGCCCAATGCCACCAAGATCATGTCACTCTCCAACCATGGGTACTGCCCAACGCTTGCCGCAACTGCGCGCCCGGTCTATCAGATGGGTCACCACCTCTGCCAGTCTGAAAGCCACAGCAAAGCTCATGGATCCAACCTACACGCCCGAAGCCCCCCTAGATTGTCCGCTCTGCCCACGATTGGTGGACTTCAGAACGGCCAACCAGGAAGCCCACCCGGACTGGTTCAACGCGCCCGTCCCTTCCCTGGGAAATGAGTCTGCAAGGCTCGTGGTGATGGGATTGGCGCCTGGTCTTCAAGGCGCCAACCGGACCGGCCGCCCGTTCACCGGTGACTGGGCCGGTGATCTTCTCTATCCGACGCTCCTCGAGTTCGGCTTTGCGAAAGGCACATATGATGCCCGGCCAGACGACGGGCTGGAACTTGTAGATTGCATGATTTCCAATGTTGTTCGCTGTGTCCCGCCACAGAACAAACCGACCGGGCCAGAAGCAAAATTGTGCCGAGGCTTCCTTGAGGCCCGGCTCGCAACCCTTCCCAACCTGTCCGTCATCATTTCGCTGGGCCGTGTCTCCCATGAGAACGTCATCAGCGCCTATGGCCTCAAACGCGCAGCGTTCACCTTCGCCCATGGAGCTGAGCACGACCTGGGAAACGGCATCACCCTTTTCGATAGCTACCATTGTTCGCGCTACAACACGAATACGGGGCGATTGACAGAGGCCATGTTCCATGACGTCTTTCGAGCCGCAAAAGACCACCTGTCCCGATAGACGGAATTCTCCACATAGGGCATGGGCGCGCCGGGCATTTCCTGTCTAAACTACCCCCCAACAAAACAAGCGATCCTCAGGGGGAAACATGTCCGCACAGAAAGACGCCACTGAAGCCACCAAGAAGGCTCAGGCTGCCACCCAGAAAATTCTGCCGGAAGATACAAGCGAAGATTTCGATCTCGCCTCAAACGGGTTCATCGGCACAATCCCCGACGCCAAGGTTGTGAATGAAGCAGGCAATACCGTGTGGGACATGTCGCGCTTTGACTTCATCAAAGATGAAGCACCCGACACCGTGAACCCGAGCCTCTGGCGCCAGGCAAAACTGAACGCCATCCACGGCCTCTTCAAAGTGACGGACGGCATCTATCAGGTGCGCAATTTCGACCTGTCCAACATCACCTTTATCGAAGGCGACACAGGCTACATCGTCATCGACCCCCTCATCTCCGCAGAACCCGCCGCGGCAGCATTGGCGCTGATGCGTGAACATCGGGGTGACAAGCCGGTAACCGCCGTGATCTACACCCACAGCCATGTTGACCATTATGGTGGTGTGAAAGGTGTTCTCAGCGACGAAGACATTGCAAACGGTCTGCAGATCATTGCACCTGAAGGTTTTCTGGAAGCAGCCGTCAGCGAGAATGTGCTCGCTGGCAATGCCATGGGCAGACGCGCCACTTACATGTATGGCTCCATGTTGCCGCCAGGACCAAAAGGCCATGTCGACGCAGGCCTCGGCAAAACAGTGTCCGTTGGCAAGGTGAGCCTGGTGCCACCGACCGTCAGCATCTGCGAAACCGGTGAAACCCTGACTGTCGACGGGGTTGAGATCGTCTTTCAGGTGACGCCTGATACCGAAGCGCCAGCGGAGATGAACTTCTTCTTCCCGCAGTATAAAGCGCTCTGCATGGCGGAAAACTGTTCCTGCCATCTCCACAATATCATCACGCCGCGCGGCGCGGTCGTTCGGGATGCGAAGTCCTGGAGCTATTATATCAACGAGGCGATTGACCTTTACGCGTCGCAGACAGAGGTCCTCTTCGCCAGCCATCACTGGCCGCGTTGGGGTCGGGACGCGAGCATCACCTTCCTGCAAAAGCAGCGGGACCTCTACAAATATGTGCATGACCAGACATTGCGTCTGGCCAATCACGGACAGACGCCACTTGAAATCGCAGAAGACTTCAAGCTGCCGCCAAGCCTTGAACGGGAATGGTACACACGCGGCTATTACGGGACGCTGAGCCACAACACAAAGGCGATCTACCAGCGCTATCTCGGCTGGTTTGATGGCAACCCGGCCAACCTGCACAAATGGCCACCTGTGGAAGCAGGAAAACGCTATATCGCAGCCATGGGTGGCGCTGACGCTGTCCTGGAGAAAGCCAAAGCCTCGTTTGACCAAGGCGATTATCGCTGGGTTGCTGAGCTTGTGAACCATCTGGTCTTCGCAGAACCTGGCAATGACGGTGCCCGGCAGCTGCAAGCCGACGCGTTTGAGCAATTGGGCTACCAGGCAGAGTCGGGACCATGGCGGGCGTTTTATCTGACCGCGGCGCAGGAATTGCGAACCCCCATGCCTGCCTCAGATTTCCCACGACCAGCTGGAGCCGACACAGTGCGGGGTCTCCCCACCAATGAATTGCTGGACTCCATGTCTGTGCGCTTGAACGGCCCTAAAGCTGGTGAGAAAGAGTTCACCTTCAACCTCAAGGTCAGCGATACCGGTGAAGCCTATCTGGTTACCGTGACGAACGCTGTGCTGCATCATGAACCCGGCAAGACAGCAGGCAGCCCAGATGCGGACATCGAAATTGCACGCCTCGCTCTCGCGCAATTGGCACTGGGTGAAAAAACGGTCGAGGAAGTAATGGCCGACGGTGCCAGGATCACAGGTCGGCCAGAAGCCCTAACGGAACTTCTTGGCCTTCTCGATGTGTTCGACTTCTGGTTCAACATCGTCGAGCCATAAGAACTCAGGTGCGAAGGTGACCTAACGCTGCCTTCGCGCCACGCCACAGTCCAAAAAACACCGCAAACAAGATGCAAATGAGAACAAGGCCAATGACAGCAGCGCTGATGAGCAAACGTTCATACCCTGCTCGATCGGCGCCCGTCCCAATCATAACCCGCATGCGATATTCCGCTTCGATAGCATCGCCCTCGGCCAGCAGTGATCGCAGCCGCTCTGCGACATCGGGATGATCTTCAAGAACATTGTCCGTTTCGCCTGGGTCAATTTTGAGATTGAAGAGCATCTCTTCGTGAGAGAACTCTCCCCATCTCAATATCGTCGACAAGATGAGGTCCGGCACCCAAAAGCTGCGCTCTCGTTTTAACTTCCACTCCCCCAACCGGACAGCGTCAATCTGGCGGTTAAAGGCTTCATAGTAGAAATAGGGAACGGGATCACCCCCATCTTCGCCGGTGAATACCGCCGTAACATCCCGCCCGTCTATCACCCGGTCTGTTGGGACGGATGCACCTGTCAGGTTGGCGATTGTCGGCAACAAATCGAGCATAGAGACGGGCTCAACGACGGTCACACCGGAAACACCGCCGCCGAGATAGGCAACGGTTGGGACTTTGTGGCCGCCGTCAAACGTCGTGCCTTTGCCATCCCGCAACCCGCCCGTTTCGCCACCGTGACTGCCCATGGGCAACCAGGGCCCATTGTCACTGGTGAAAAGCACAAGCGTGTTTTCCAAAATCCCAGAATCTTCAAGCGCAGCGACCATCTGCCCGACGCTCCAGTCAAGTTCCTGGACCACATCGCCATAGAGACCCCGCTCACTCTTCCCGAGAAAGTCTGGTGATGCATAGATCGGAACATGAGGCATGCTATGAGCGACATAAAGGAAGAACGGCGCTTCTTTGTTGGCACTGATGAAGTCTACCGCTTTTCCCGTGTAGCGCTGAGTCAGGTAGGCCTGATCGATCGGCTCATAGATGATTTCTTGCTCGTCGTACCAAAAGAAATTGCCCATATCATTGCTGTAAGGAACGCCTTGAAAGCTATCAAAGCCCTGATTCCAGGGCATGTAGCGGTCTTGCGAGCCAAGGTGCCACTTACCGACAAGGCCCGTCGCATACCCATTGTCTCTGAGCATTTCCGCAATAGTCACTTCTGCGAGTGGCATGCCATCTGGTGAGTCCGCCTGGAACACATGAGAGATCCCCATCCGCTTTGAATGACGTCCGGTTAAAAGGGCCGCACGCGACGGACTGCAAACATTGTGTCCTGCATAAAAGTCGGTGAAGCGAATGCCCCGTGTCGCGAGGCCATCAATATGCGGCGTGGCAATGTCGGTTGCGCCGAACGCGCCAATATCCCCGTAGCCCAGATCGTCTGCCAGGATGATAACAACGTTCGGCTTCTCAGTCCGCGCCTGAGCAGGAACAGCAAGAAGAACCCCAAGGGTGCACAACAGTGCTACCCAGTTTCGAAAAATCATGTTCCCCCCGAACATGCAAAAAAATAGCCGGTGACGCTTACACCGAGTAGCGACCTTCTTTCCACGGATCGCCATCATTATTGTAACCGCGCACTTCCCAGAACCCCGGCTGATCAATCTCGGAAAACTCGATCCGCTTGATCCATTTGGCACTTTTCCAGAAATACCATTTTGGAATGATCACCCGAACAGGCGCACCATGCTCGCGAGTGAGAGGCGCACCCTCCCAGGAATGCGCCAGCAGCACATCCTCATCCTGGAACATGGACAAGCGAATATTGGTCGTATAGCCATCATAAGAATGGAAGATCAAATGCTTTGCAGCAGCTGTTGGTTTTACGACATCAAGAATGTGCGCACCTGACACACCGTCCCACTTGTTGTCGTACCGACTCCAGGTCGTCACGCAATGAATGTCTGACACCTGCGAGAACTGTGGCTGCGCCATGAACGCTTCCCAGTTCCATGAGACGGGGTTTTCAACAGCCCCATCAATCGTCAGCTGCCACCTCTCTTTTGGCACGTCGGGTTGAATGCCCAGGTCAAGTACTGGCCATTTGTCCACGCGATGTTGTCCTGGCGGCAAACGGTCAGCGCGCTCAGCGTCCGGAATACCAGTCAGATGGCGCCCCTGCTCTGCGGTCTTCTGTTTAGACGAAATGAGCTTGTCTTTGATCTGGCCCATCAAACCTTGAGGTTCACCAGATTTTTGCTCGTCATCACTCATGTCGCCTCCACATCCAAAGAGTCAGCCTTTTTCCCGCATTAGCCGGGCTTTATCCCGCTGCCAGCTGCGGTCTTTTTCGGTCTGACGCTTGTCAGCTTGCCTCTTACCTTGCGCCAGACCAAGCTCAATTTTCACCCGGCCCTTGTCATTGAAGTAAATTTTAAGGGGGACCAGCGTCATGCCTTTGCGCTGAACCGCCGCGCCCATTTTTTCAATTTCGCGGGCATGAAGCAGCAGCTTGCGCACACGCCTAGGCTCATGATTGAAGCGGTTTGCCTGCAAATATTCGGGGATAAAGGCATTCACCAGGAACGCCTCTCCTTCTTTTACTTCTGCATAGGCTTCTCCGAGGCTCGCCTTGCCTTCGCGAAGCGCCTTCACCTCTGTCCCGCGCAGCACAATCCCTGCCTCGAAGACATCCTCAATCGAGTAGTCGTAGCGCGCCTTCCGGTTGTCAGCGACAATCTTCTTGCCGTCTTCACCGCGTCTCTTCTTGGCGCCACCGCTTTTGGAAGACATGGGTCCTAACTGCTAAAGCAGCCCTGCATGTTTGAGCGCTGCATCGACTGCATCACGCGTCGAGGGCTCAATAGGAACGAGCGGCAGACGGATTTCGCTACCACACATGCCAAGCTTTTCAAGCGCATATTTCGCTGGTGCCGGGCTCGCTTCCAGGAAGAGGGCTGTATGAAGCGGCATCAGCTTGTCCTGAAGCTCAAGGGCAGCATCAAAATTGCCTTGCATGCACGCACTCTGGAATTGCGCACAAAGCTCCGGTGCAACATTTGCTGCAACGGAAATGCAGCCATGTCCGCCATGAGCCATATAGCCAAGCGCTGTCGCGTCTTCGCCCGATAGCTGATTGAAATCGGGGCCCATGGCCAGCCGCTGAGAACTCACCCGCGAAAGGTCCGCCGTGGCATCCTTCACGCCGACAATATTCTTGAGCTTGGAGAGCTCCGTCATCGTCTCAACGCTCATATCAATCACACTGCGTGGCGGGATATTGTAGATCAGGATCGGAATATCAACCGCGTCGTTCAACGCCTTGAAATGCGCGTAGAGCCCGGCTTGAGTGGGCTTATTGTAGTACGGCGTCACCACCAGTGCGCCATCAGCGCCGACGTTCTTCGCATGAGCGGTGAATTCGAGCGCCTCAGCTGTATTGTTGGAGCCTGTCCCGGCAATAACGGGAATACGTCCGGCAGTTACCTCAACACAGTGCGCCACGACCCCCATATGCTCTTCAGCACTCAATGTGGGTGACTCGCCAGTCGTCCCACACGGCACCAGACCGTGGGTCCCTTCTGCGATATGCCACTCAACCAGACGCGCGAAAGCGTCTTTGTCGACCGCACCGTTTTTGAACGGTGTGACAAGCGCGACAATTGACCCTTTAAACATCTCTCTAGCTCCTGAGTGAACATCATCAGCTGCCGAACGTTAACCAGCTGAATAGCTCTTTGTTATGAGGCGCGGACCATACAGCCAAATCTCGTCAAATCGCAACAAAATGAGGCCTTTAGCAGCCCAAATTAACCAGGCTGAAGGTCGCATAAGACTGTTACTGGCAAGTGATCGCCGACAATTGTACGCTTTTTCTCAGAAAGCCCCGTTTTCTGATTCCGATGAGAGCTTTCGCCACAAAAAAGGCGGCTTGGGAAGGAAAACTTGGGAAGGAAAACAGAGTGTGTTTTCATCAAACTGAGCCGGGTGCCCGAATGTTTAATGCAGGCGCCGACAAGCGGGAGAGGTCTGGACCCAAGTGGGGTATTGCGAGTTGAGTCCATCTTTTGCCAATCTGAAAGCCAGCGCATTGGGCCTAGTGGTCACATTAGCGCTCAGCACGACTGCGCTTGGCGCAGTTCCCATACCCTTGACAAAGCCGACGCCACCACCACCCTCAGAGCTCCTTAGTGAGGCTGACGGCCATGCGCTGTGGGATGGTCTGGATGCACGGGAAAAAGGCAAATGGATGGAGGTCCGCACCTTCGCCCGACAGATAACTGACCCGACCGCAAAGGCCATCCTCAACTGGCTACGCTTCCAGAAGGAAGGAACGGGTTCCACTGTCGCTGAGGTCGTTGCCTTCCAGGAGCAATACCCTCACTGGCCAAGGCAGGACCGCCTTTCCCGCCGCGCTGAAGAAGCGCTCACCGACTATCCAATGCGCGATGCGGACGTCATTGCCTGGTTCGCCACCCGCGATCCCCTCACTGGCGAAGGAAAGGTGCGGCTGGGCGAAGCGCTTTTAAACAGCGGTCAACAGGTTGAAGGGGCCACCTGGATCCAGCGTGCCTGGGTGGAACATCAGTTCTCCAGGTCGCGGGAAGCCGAAGTCCTTAGGAAATACGGGGCCCACCTCCCCCCCCAGGCTCATGAAGACCGGCTCAATCGCCTCATTTGGGAACAACGGTTCGCTGACGGTCGCCGGATGCTGCAATTGGTCAATGCAGAAGCACGGGCGTTGGCGGACGCGCGCCTGAAGCTCGCCTCCCGGTCTCGGGGCGCTGAAAGCGCTGTCACCCGTGTCCCTACAAGCTTGCGCGCAGATGCGGGCCTTCTCTTTGACCATGCACGATATCTCAGGCGACGCGGCCAGGAACAGACGGCCATTCCCCTTCTCCTAACGCCTCCCACCGCGACCCATTCCATCGCCCGGCCTGATCGCGCATGGACAGAACGAAAAATTCTTGCCCGGAAAGCACTTACAGAGGGTCATTACCAGGAAGCTTACGGTCTTGCGACCGGACATGGTCATGACAGAGGCGTTGCTTTCGCCGAGGGCGAATTCCTTGCAGGCTGGATTGCGCTTCAATATCTGAACGACGCTGACCGAGCTTTCGTCCATTTCCAAACCCTGGCAGCAGGCGTCACGACGCCGATCAGCAAATCCCGGGGCGCCTATTGGATGGGTCGGGCTGCCGAAGCACGCGGTCGTACAGACGAAGCGCTTGGCTATTACAGGCAAGCAAGCAGCTACCCAACAACCTTCTACGGTCAATTGGCAACGTCACGACTGTCTTCTGGTGGCAATGCGCTCCTGCAGCTGCCTGTGGCCCCTTCCCCAACCGCTGCTCATAGCGGGGCGCTCGCCGCCAATGACATGGTTCGCGCCTTTGAGCTCATGAATGAAGCCGGTGAGGACAGCCTTGCCCGCAGTTTCGTCATCGAGCTTGCAAACACGCTTCCCGATGCAACAGCGCTTGCCGCCCTGGCAGACCTGATGGTTGAACGTGACCTGCCCAACCTGTCGGTACGGGTCGCAAAAATTGCTGCAGGGCGCGGGATCTCACTGCCGGAGAGAAGCTATCCGACCGCCGTGCTTCCTGCCTTTACCCAGGTCGGCAAACCAGTCGAACCGGCTTTGGTCTACGGCCTTTCTCGTCAGGAAAGCGAGTTTAATCCACGCGCCATCAGCCATGCTGGTGCCCGCGGCCTTATGCAGCTCATGCCAAGAACGGCCCGCGCCGTCGCCCGCCAGATCGGTGTGCCCTATCGACGTGCACGACTTATCGATGACCCGAGCTACAACGCGACCCTCGGGTCTGCGCACCTCAGCGACCTTTTAGACGACTTTGCTGGCTCCTACATCATGACCATCGCGGCCTACAATGCCGGCGCTCACCGGGTGTCTCAGTGGGTCGAACGCTATGGGGATCCTCGAGACCCTGCGGTTGATCCCATTGACTGGATGGAGAATATCCCGTTCACAGAAACCCGCAATTACGTACAGCGTGTCATTGAAAATGTGCAGGTCTACCGGGCGCGCCTTCAAGGACGGGCGGTCAATCTGAAAATTGAACAGGACATTGCACGGTATGATGGGTCCGCCCCCATTATCCAGACGACAGCGAAACCGCAAACGCAGCTAACGCCTCTCGCAATGCCGTCCACGGCACCCCCTCCGATCGCTGTTCCGGTGAGCCCCACAGTAGCGGCCTTACCGTCCACAAGGCAGGATATTCCTGCGCCGAACCCCACGCGCCAACCGCCCGCACCACAGGTCTCCGCTCCACCAGCTTCTGCCGCACCTCCTGTTGCCGCACCACCCCCTGTTACAGGGCCAGCTCCAGTCGAAGCGCCCCTGGTGACAAATATGCCCACCCCAGTGCCCGACGTGCCAGCAGACGTCACCCTGACGAACGGAGCGATGATGCCCGTGGTTGAGGAGGACGATCCGACCTATCGTCCACCTGTGGTCATGGCACCACCACCTGCCCTGGCGCCGGTGACTGCGCCGACTCTCTCAGCAACAACACCGTCCGCCCCCACCTTGATCCCACCAGCGGCCTCGGCGACGCCGGTTTTGACCGCGCCTGAACCACAGCCGATAGCGCGTAGCAGTGCACCGATCACCCTGAGACCACCCCCAGGGATTGACGCGCCACGCGCGCCCGCCGATTTCAAACCAACACAACAAGTAATCGGACAACCTGTCACACCGTCTACCCAGGAACCCGGCACCATGTTGCCAATTCCCGATGGTTCACTTGGGGGATAAAAGGTACTTGCGACATCCCCCCGGACTTCCGATGATTGCTGCGGAGCAATTTGGAGACGCAGGCGCATGACGTTTCAGGACATTCACTACTATTCCCAGGAAGGCCTGAAGCTCTATGCAAGAGACTATGGCTCGCGCTCATCACCCAAAACGTCCATTCTCTGCCTGCCAGGACTGACAAGAAACTCAAAAGACTTCGCCAACCTTGCCGAGCGGCTGTCGAGTGATCGTCGTGTCATCTGTCCTGATTTCAGGGGTCGCGGAAGATCAGAATATGCGAAAGGATGGACCGGCTATACGCCCCTCAATGAGATGCGCGACACGCTTGACCTTATGGCGGCAGTCGGCGTGAACCATACCATCATTGTCGGCACCTCTCGCGGCGGTCTTGTCGCCATGAACATGGCTCTCCATCGCCCAACAGCCATAAAAGGTGTCGTGATGAATGACATTGGTCCCGAGGTCGACAAGACCGGCATTGAACGGATCATGGGCTATGCGGGAAAGATGGAAGTCCCACCAACATGGGAAGATGCGGCCATCACCATAAGACAGATGAATGAGCGCTATTTCCCGAACATGCCAGGCAAAAAATGGCATGATTTTGCGCGCATGACCTTTCGCGATGAAGGTGGCAAGCCTGCAATGGATTATGACGCCGCAATTGGCACAGGCCTGCGCCGTGCAGCAAAACTCATGCGCGGGAACATTCCTACAATGTGGAAGGAATTCAAGGCACTCTCCCACGTACCAGTCCTTTTGGTGCGGGGGGAAAACTCCGATCTACTATCGACAGCGACGGCCGAGAAGATGGCCGCCGAACATCCCGACCTGACCCTTGCAACAGCAAAGGACCGCGGGCATGCGCCTTTCCTGGACGAACCGGAAGTCACAGCGGCAATCGATGTCTTCCTGGCAAAGCTGCACTAGCCACACCTATTGCTGGAAAAGAACAACCTCTTCCCACATGGGAAACAGCGCCGCATCAATGCCATCGTTCCGCGCGTTCTCCAGCGCATAATTGATCCCTGCTTCGGCTTGGAAATCCAGAATCCACGACCAGAGCTTGTTGGGCATGACCGGCTCGTCCTGAAGCGGGTCCGTCAGGCTGTCCCAATGTACCGGAAATACCCGATCAGGGCGGAGCACCCGAACGACCTGCTCCCAATAATCCTGCTGATAGGACTTTGTCTGCGCAGCGACCCCGCCAACGCCAAGGATCACAACCTCCGCTCGATACCCATCAAGAGCGCCGGTTACAAATCCGGCACTTCCTTGCAGCAGGAACGTTCCCAGTGGATGAGCCACATGAACGGAATAAGTCCCACCCATCTTATAGTCGAGAGCTCTTACCGGAGGGATAAGTGGTTCTGTGATCACTGGGTCTTCGAGCGCTGCCGCAGCCATATCGGGATCAGGAAACTGGAAATGTTGTGACTTGATAAGCGTCACCCTGAAATCTCCAAACCGCATCGGTTCTTCTGACCCGACAACGCGGATCTGGTCTTCTGGCAATCCCCATCCCCGACCTATGTTTGCTGTCGATTCAGAGCCAACAAGCAGGGCACCGGTCCGCCGCGCAACCTCAGGGGAGTCCATTGCATGATCATAGTGGCTGTGAACAGGAATGACCGCTGCCACGTCACCAATCTCGCCTTTGGTCATCGCGTCTGAGATCGCGTCCATATCCGGACCAATCTCGCCAAACAAGAGCTCACTTGTCGACGGGCGACTGAACCAGCCATCCGTCAAGAGCGTCGTCGTCCCATCTGAAATAAGCAGGTTGGTATTGCCCATATAACGGACTGTGATCGCCGGATCGCTCGTTTCCTCTGAAGCAACAAAGTAGCTCTCAAAGGAACTCAAGTCATCTCGCACCAAAATCAAACTCGCAAGCGCGACGCCAAGACCGACGGCGGCACCACCGATCACAAAAAGTCCTACCCGAACAAATTTCATGGCTCCCCCAAAGTCCGCCAAGGGCTTTCTTATTGTCCCTTACCTACACGTCTAAGCGATAGGCATCGCCGTCTCTTTTAATGTGCCCCGCTGCAGGCGTCGCAAAATGTGTTCCAATGACCAACATGGGCGTATCCGCATAGCGCGCAAAGACATCCCGCCGCGTCGCTTCACTCTGAGCTGGATCATAATCGACAACAGCGCACCAGTCCGGACGCGCCAGTTGACAAGGATGATGAATAAAGTCTCCGGTAATGATCGCCTCTTCACCCTTGGAACTCAGCCGCACACTCACATGGCCCGGCGTGTGCCCTACAGTAGGCTCCAACCAGATGCCCTCACAAATTTTATGATCCAGCGGAATAAGGTCAACCAGACCTGCATCAAACACAGGCTTCACCGAGTCCGCAAACACCACTTTCTGGCCAGCATCACTCTCCTGCGACTGCCAATAGGTGAATTCCTTTTCCGCCATCAGATAGCGTGCGTTTGGGAATGTCGGCACCCACTCGCCATCGACCAGCATCGTGTTCCAGCCCACATGATCAACATGGAGATGGGTACACATTACCGTGTCGATATCCTCACGCGCATAGCCCGCCTTTTGAAGGTCATCCAAAAAGGGAAGGGCTAGGTGGCTCCAGGTCGGAATTTCCCGCTCTTTATCATTGCCAATACACGTGTCCACTACGATTTTACGGTCGCCGGTATCAATCACCAGCGCATGAACGCTCATAATCAGATGACCGTCCGGCGTCATGAAGTGTGGCGCCATCCATTTGAAGTCCCGAACAGCCTCCGGCGTGGCTTGCGGCAAAAGGAATTTGGTGCCACCGGCAACCTCAATTTCGATCACCCGCGTAACGGTGAAGTCCCCGACCTGCCACTTACTCATGCTTCCCCCTTTGACCCGGCGCCCTTGCCCTTTATCGTTGACGAAACCGTAAACAGAATGGCAAGCGACGTCCATGCCAACAAAGGAGAGCAGCGTGACCTACGAAGATATTCTGTACCAGGAAGCCGACGCCACTGCCTACATCACCATCAACCGGCCGGAAAAATACAACGCTTTTCGTGCAGAAACCGTCGAGGAACTGATCCACGCGATTAATCGCGCAGGGTGGAACAAACATATCGGCGCCATTGTCCTGGCAGGCGCCGGCGAAAAGGCATTTTGTACCGGCGGCGATCAATCCTCTCATGATGGTGGTTATGGTGGCCGCGGCACCATAGGTCTTCCAGTGGACGAGCTTCACGCCGCCATGCGCGATGTGCCAAAACCGGTCATTGCAAAAGTTCAGGGCTTTGCAATTGGCGGCGGCAATGTGCTTTGCACCTTGTGCGATTTCACCATCGCTGCTGACACGGCTGTCTTTGGACAGGTCGGACCAAAAGTGGGTTCCGTCGACCCGGGCTTTGGCACGGCATACCTGTCCCGACTTGTCGGCGAAAAGAAGGCCCGAGAAATGTGGTATCTCTGTCGCCGCTATAGCGCCGCCGAGGCGTTGAACATGGGATTGATCAATACGGTCGTCCCCCGGGATCAGCTTGACGCCGAAGTCAACAAATGGTGCGCGGAGATCAACGAAAAAAGCCCCACCGCGATTGCGATCGCCAAGCGATCATTTAACGCAGATACAGATCACATCAAAGGGATCGGATCACTCGGCTTTCAGGCATTGTCGCTCTACTACGATACGGATGAAGCCCATGAGGGCGTTGCTGCGTTTAACGAGAAACGCGCACCAGATTTCAAATCCCACCTTAAGTGAGGTCTGGGCCGTGCCGGATTACCGGCTGTCAGCCAGCACCTCCTCGGCGGCCGCCATAGAGAAAAACGTACCCACCACTGAAAGCCCAATTTTGTGCGACACTACCCGCGCCTGAAGCAGAGCACCCAGCACCAAAGAGAATGAAAGAACAGCGGCTGCACCTTCAAGGCCAATGAGTGGAACAAAGACAGCATTGCCGACAATCAGAACCAGGAGCGCAATTCCGTAGCTGACGAGGCTCCGCATTTGTGCGCCAGCAACGGTCAATATTTGCGTAACCGGGCCGAACAGCGACCGCAACACCTGTCCAACGACCAATAGCAGAAGGGCATCCGCCCCAACGGCAAACCTTTCACCAAACAGCAGAAGAACCCATTCACCCAACACCGCCACACCACAAAGTGCTGCCAGTGTAAAACAGAATGTTATATGCTGGGCGCGGCGCATGGCAGCATTCATCTGGGTGGTGGCGTTACGAGCCTGCGCCTCCGCAAAATCAGGCATGCTCATCTGAAAAACTGTTTGGATCCCAAATTCAATCAACAGCACGATTCTCAGGCAAACGCTGAAAATACCCACCTCCTCTGCTGGCAGGAGAGCACTCAATAACAGGATATCTATGTCAGCCAAAAAAGACGTGAGTAACGTAACAAATATCATCGGAGTAGCTGCCAGACGCCAGGTTCTGTTTTCAGAGATGGGGTGAAGACCCTGCAAGCCGAATTGACGCCGCGGCCGCAAAACCACCCAAAGCAAACAGGCGGCCGCTAATGCCACCACAAGATGAACCAACAGCACGTTGGTGGTCGTCATTGGAACCGCGAAGGCATAGATGCCAAGAAGACCAGCGACTAGAAGAAGCGGCCTAAAAGCAACGTCGGGAAGATAAGTCAGGTAGAACCTGCGCGCTGTGTTTGACAGAGCGCCGCCAAACCGCATCACAGCGAGCACTGGAGCCGTCAGACAGGCAAGCACCAAGGGCATTTGATAGGGAACGTCGACAATGTCGCTCCATACTAAGATCACCGCAAGCCCCCCAATCACGGCTGATATGGTCGCGATGTGACCTATTGCACTGCGAACGAAACCGGCAACCCGCGCTTTGTCCCCGGCTTCCTGGTAATCAGCGACAAATCGAGCGGTCACAGATGGTAGTCCGAACCCGCAAAAAATGGAGAGCACAGCAGCCAGAGACAGCGCGACGACATAAATGCCATAATCTGCGGGTGTCATGAGCCGCACCAACGCAAGCTGAATAAGAAACCCAAGCCCTGTCCCGCCGATACGTGCCAGCATCAACAGGCTCGACGTTTTAAGAAAGCCGGAAACCGCTGAATTTGGTTTCATACGCCCCTCGCAGGAGGACCCTCACCGACCATCACAGGGAGGTCGGCTTCAGACGACTGGCCCTCCTTAACTGAGGTACCCGAAAGCCGTTCAAGCGAGGGGAATAATTGCCGCGCGAACAACATCAATGTGGGGACCGGGTCATACCACGCCCAGGTCATATGATGATCGGCCCACAGAGCTGTCCAAGAAGTCTTTAACGCCCATCGCATTGCGCCACCAACACCAATCTCTCCTCGTGCCAAAGCTGTATGCAGTCCCCTGATGTCCCCATAGACCCAGGCATATCTGAAGCCCGACCGTATTCCTCGGACCCGCTTTGGCGGCTCGGGATCAAGCCCAAGCGCGAGATCAACGGCGATACGGCTCATCTCAAAGCCCATTTGTTCCGTGATCGCTTGACTGCCTGCGATGCGAGGATTGATCTCCAAAAAGCATCTCTCGCCTGTTTTGGGATCAACGATAAACTGCGCAAGACCAATGCCGGTGTAATCAAGCGCCCTCACGAGCTTCTCGCAATCCTCAAGAAGCGGCGCAGATGTTGCAACGGTCACCCCATCAACAGCATAGCCAGTCCCGTCAAGGGAGTCGGTTCGGCGAATATATGTTTGAAGATTGTTGATCAACTCACCCTCACGGGCAGTAAAGAACACATTGACCCGCGGTCCAACTGCTTGGCGCTGAATCAGAATCGGAAAGTTCGGTTTGCACCAGTCAGAAACGAACTGTTGATAGTCAGACCAACTGTCAATAATGACCGCCTTCTTCTCATTGAACTTAGCGCCAGGCGACAAAGGCCTCGCGACTATAGGTAGGCCCACTTCCCGTCCAAGCGCGACGTTATCGCTGTCGGAGACAAGGACGGCGCAGGGCAAGACCGGCACATCTTCCTCAACTGCGGCGTAGAGCATGGTGACCTTGTCCGCACAGGTCTTCACAAGATCTGCCCTTGGAGAAACAAGTGTTACGCCGCCCGGCAATGTCTGCATGCGCTCCGCAAAGAACATCACAAAAGGTTCGCTAATCGGCAAAACGAATTGTATATCCTCCCGTTCGGACAAAAACTTCGTGAGAGCGACCTGCAGGCCGACGACATCTGTCTCAACCGGAGGGTGGTCCCACGCTTCGTCAACAAAACGGGAATACTCGCTAAACCCCTCCCCGCCGCGTTTTCCCATAACGATTCGGTATCCCGCATCCCGGAGACCTCGCGCCACCGCCAGTGCAGGACGATAATTCCCGAGCAGAAGGATTGAGGGCCGACTGTCTTTACCATCGGAAAAAAGTTTGGTCGCGACTGATATCATGTGTTGTGACACCGATATTCTGGCGTCCGGCCCGCGTCACCTAACCGCAATATTGTACACGCTGCCGCTTCCGCATGAAAACTAAGCCATGCTGTGATGCCAATCAGCTTCGCTCCATCTTCGATGAGAAGTCGAAAGTCGTTATCAATGTTGAAGAAGACATCAATCTTCACACTGAGCGCTAGAAAGCCCACGCTGAGCAAAAATATCGGCCACCGAGCTCCCAGAATTTCGCTCCGCGCGTACCAAACATAGAGGGCAGTGAAAGATGCGTAGACCACATAGGCAAGCGTTTCTGAAAAACCAAGCTTTGGAAGAACAATATCATGCACGAGGAAGAAATCATCGATGCATAAAAGCATCGTAAGAAAGCCCCCAAGACCAAATTGAACAATGTGATGACGGTATTGCTGTCCGCCCATCAAGGCGACGACGAGGCTGGTGAAAAACATGATCGCCGCAGCAGACGCCCACAACAACACACCGATATTGGAGATAGCGCCATAGTAGATATGGCAGCAGTCTTCCGACACTTCCGCAACCAACAGGCTGTCGCGCATCAGTTCTCCGATCGGCACGAAGGGCTGAAACCAGGCAGCCGCCAGCAAAACCAGAACCGGAACGAAAGTAACCGAATAGACAAACATCGCCCAAGCAGGACCAGGCAAATAAGCGCGCTCACCCGGCACAACAAACCGGTGCGCCAGCACCTCAAGTCTTCCCCGTCCTGCAGCCAATGGAGCTTCCAATGCCTCTGCCTTCCATGCAATCGCTGCGCAGAGACTAGAGAAACGGACTCAATATTTTATTAAGGTTTGACCGCCAACCTACTGAAACAGCTAGATCTTTGGTTTTTAGCAGCCTGTGTAAGATTCCATTTTGTGAGATTTAGCCCGTAGACCTCCTCTGGAGCCTTTAAGCCTTCATGCGACATCGCATCATTGGCTCCGCTCTGGGCCTAGCGCAAACACCAGGGATCTAAAACATAGCCTGTATAAGAGGCCGCCCAATATTTGAGATTGCCATATATTGGGGATCGAGACTAAACTGACACAAACAAGCGTGAACATTTGGAATTTGAGCCGCATGCAAGCCGGTAGAATGCAAATAGCCAATTTGACAACTGCGGCCATGATTTACTTGGCTGCGTTCGCATTGTTGTGGCCATCATGTGTAGATTGCGCGCCGGTAAGCCAACCCGCGCAGTTGAGTAGCGCGATGATGGATCTCAGCACCAGTCAATCATGCCTGCATCGCGCCGACTGGAACAATGAAACGCCCGACAAAGAACTGTGTTCCACGGAATATTGGAATCAATCAGAAACACAACAATTTGTTGGCCCCACGCCACCTAAATCCCTCGCGCAAGAGGCAATTGCAAGCGTTTCTCATTCTTCAACCATAAATGCGTTACCAATAGCGCCCTTAAATTTATGGTCCCCTCCACCAATGCCAGGGTCTCTTTTCGCACAAAAGACCCTCTTACGAGTTTGATCTCATCCTATTAATTGCATTGGTGCACGGTGCCGTAGGTGCAGCCCTCCTTGGTTGGTTTTATGGTGGATTTAGGCTCGTCGATGAAGAGAACCTTCTGACCCTTCATCGTTGGAACAGGCCCTCACCTGCCTTATAGGCCGTCCTCGCATTATGGCTGAACCAGCATCGCGTTTCTGACCCATCAAAGTAAGCAGTACTTACGGAGTCCTCTTGTTTGTTATTGCGCTTATGGTAGGCCTCAACAGCTACTGGAGAAACGTCATGGTTTATGGTCCTGAACAGCACCTTTTGGCCACAAATGCCAGCACGTCATGGTCATTAATCGAGCAAAAACTGTAACACCGCTCGACGAACACCGTCTGTATTATAACCACTTTAGAAGAAATAACTGTAACACCGCTCGACGACCACCGTCGGTTTTGCAAACACTTTAGGAGAATCAAAATGATATCCCGGAGAAAATTTATCCACGCCACGTCTGCCATCGGTCTGGCAACCAGCATGCAGGCATTAGTGCCCGCCTGGGCACAAAGAGTCGCTGGCCTGGCGCCCACCACCAGTGCGCCATCCCAACGCTCATTTGACCTTGCCATCGGTCGAACAGCACTGACGATCGGCAACGAAACAGCCCACGCAAAGACCATAAATGGGAGCATGCCTGGCTCCTTGTTGCGCTTTAAAGAAGGTGAAACGGTTACACTGAGAGTTCGCAACGATCTTGACGAAGATACATCAATTCATTGGCATGGAATTATCCTACCAGCGAATATGGATGGCGTACCCGGGGTCAGCTTTCCGGGCATCACACCTGGTGAGACATTCACCTATCAATACAAACTGACTCAAAGCGGTACCTACTGGTATCACAGCCACTCGGGTCTTCAGGAACAATCGGGCGTCTTCGGTCCAATGATTGTTGACCCCGCAGAACCAGATCCCGTGGCCTATGACCGGGAACATGTGGTTATGCTGTCCGATTGGACCTTTGAAGATCCCGATGAGGTATTTGCAAAACTAAAAAAGCTGCCTGACTATTTCAATTACCAACAACGCACAGTCGGCGATTTTTTCGGTGATGTTTCCGAAAAAGGCATTGGCTCTACCATTGCTGACCGCCTTGCTTGGGGTCGCATGAGAATGAACCCGACCGACATCGCAGACATCACGAGCGCAACATACACGTACCTCGTGAACGGAAATGGCCCATCATCGAATTGGACAGGTCTCTTCAAACCAGGCGAACGGGTTCGGTTGCGCATTGTGAATGCGGCCGCAATGACCTATTTCAATTTCCGAATTCCAGGGTTGAGAATGACGGTGGTCCAAGCCGATGGCCAAAACATCAAACCTGTGGAAGTAGATGAATTCCAAATCGGCGTCGCAGAAACTTACGATGTCATCGTTCAGCCTACAGATGATCAAGCATACACAATTTTTGCTGAAAGCATGGACCGCGGCGGTTTTGCCCGCGGCACGCTTGCACCACGTTTAGGCATGGAAGCATCGGTCCCGGTACTTCGTGATCCGCCTATACTCACAATGGCGGACATGGGCATGGACATGGACATGTCTGGTGGCCACATGGCGGGAATGGACGGAATGTCATCCCAAAGCTCAATGCCCGCCATGAATGAACCCATGGGAACAATGGGCGCTATGGATCACTCTGGCCACAACATGGGCGCAATGAGTGGCTCCATGGCCGGGATGGATCATTCTGCTCATAATAATATGGCTGGAATGGATCAGAAAGCCATGGCTGCAGCCCTGCCCGTCTCATATGCCTCAACCGGGGCGACACCTCCTGACCTTGATGTTTGGGGCGTTGATGCGGTTGCAGAAATGCCGAAAAGCCGCCTGCATGAACCTGGTCTTGGATTGGAAAACACAGGTCACCGGGTCCTCACCTACACCGATCTGAGCAACCTTTATCCCGAATATGATGAACGCTCGCCCGGCCGGGAGATTGTCCTTCATCTGACGGGGAATATGGAGCGGTACATGTGGTCTTTTGACGGAGAAAAATTTTCGGAGGTGAAAGGACCTATAGAATTTTTTGAAGGTGAACGCCTGCGCCTGACGATGATCAACAATACCATGATGAACCATCCAATCCATCTTCATGGCATGTGGATGGAACTCGTCAATGGAACGGGAGATCGTCAACCTCGCAAGCACACCATCAATCTCAAACCGGGCGAAAAGCTTTCCGCTGATATCACAGCTGACGCGCCCGGAAACTGGGCCTTCCACTGCCACCTGCTCTATCACATGAAAGCCGGCATGTTCCGGGTCGTTTCGGTCAATCAGAAAATCGCGGAGGCAAACTGATGGTTGCGCGCATAATTAATTCCAATATTACATGGTCTCAAACAGTTGGGCTATTTCTGCTCGCTGGGGCTACTCTCTTTTCATCGCCTCTAAAAGCAGCAGAAGGCGAGCCCCTTTATTCTCAGGTCCTAGTTGATCGACTTGAGTATCAAACCAATGAAGGCAATGAAGTAATAACCTGGGACGCCCAGGGCTGGTATGGCGGTGATGCAGAACGCCTATGGGTCAAGACAGAAGGCACCTATTTGCTGGAAACCGGCAATACGGAGGAGGCTGAACTCCAGCTCCTTTACAGCCGGGCGATCGCTCGCTTCTGGGATCTGCAAGCTGGTATCAGACAAGACTTCCGCCCGCGCCCCACAAGGACATATGGTGTCTTTGGTGTCCAAGGCTTGGCTCCTCAATGGTTTGAGGTAGATGTTGCGGCCTTTGTCAGTGATGAGGGCGATGTCTCAGCGCGGGCCTTAGCAGAGTATGATCTGTTTGTGACACAACGCCTCATCCTCCAGCCTCTTGGCGAACTCAACTTCGCGCTGCAAGACGTCCCGGAATTGGGTGTTGGATCCGGCCTTAACTCAGTTGAATTGGGGCTTCGGTTGCGATACGAAATCGAACGGGAATTTGCCCCTTACGTCGGTGTGTCCTGGACCCGCTTAATGGGCGATACGGAAGATTTCGCTCGTGCCGAGGGTGAAAACGTTGAGCCACTATCGCTCGTCGCAGGCATCCGGGTCTGGTTCTAAATTTATTGGACGGGGATTGCAAAAGCGTTTTTCCTGCAATCTCCGTCCTTTCCTTTGAGGAATGCACTCATCTCAGATCAATCAAGTGAGAGAAATAAGCCAAGTTAAGGTAGCCACCGTCAGAAAATCTTGTCTGCATTCCTGGCTATCACCTACTTACCGTGCATTTCATTTGGCCTGATTGGCCCCGCCCAATTTCATATGCATGAAGCAGCCTGGGAGGCAGACCACTCAAGCCTTGGAAAACTTGGGCAGAACCTGCGAGTCTTTTTCCCCACCAAGGAACATCCATACAATATAGAGCGACACGATTGCACCACCGAGGCAGAACACTGACACATAAGCGTAGGAGAAGAAGAGATAAGTTATCACAACGACAAACGACACGAGAACGCCGAATATTCTGACACGGGCGTCAGATGAAAACAGGAGGGGGCCAATTATCACTGCCAAATAGACGGTGTAAGTGAAAGGCCGTGGCACGATAAAATCGAGAAGGTCAATTCCTTCATAACTTATGGCATGGTCCAGAAAACGTGTAACGAGCCAATTATCATGGGCAAGGTAGGGGAAATACTGAAGTGCCCCGAGCATGCTTCCCAGAACAACCGGTACCAAAAACCATGGCTTGCGACTTGCCGGTTCAACAAAATAGGTCGAGATTGGGATCCAGATCGGCCAAGCAAGCCACGAGAAAAACATGTAAGCAAGGGACATGCGCTCAACCCAGTGGGTATACCCGCCTTCCCCACTTACCCAAACAAACCCCTCAAATAGCTGTTGAAAGCCAAGCAACATCGGCAAAGCCGCAAACGCCACAAACTTCCGATTGTTCTTCGAGGTTTGATATATGCAAGCTACCCCTGCCGGGATAAGCACCGCCGCCGCTACAAAACTGACTTCTGCCGAAAAACACATTTGGGACCACCCCTAAAATTGGTGAGATTGATGCTCACAATGTTTGCAACTCTTGCCGTGAATGTCGCCCAAAATTCAACTAGTGTCGTTCCGCGATCTGGAAGTGAACATGCATCAGTTGAACGCTAAGAGCATTTTTAGCGATGGCAAAAGCCGATCACAACCATATTCATATGATACTGCCGACAAATTGCGCGATACGTAAAAAACCGAACGCCGCAGCCAGACATTTCCGAATATGATTGAGGCATGCTCAATATCATCTTTGAATATCTGTGAAAAAGCAGAACTCAGCTCCCTCTCATCAGAAATAAAAATCACCTCACCATGCACTACAAGCTCCGACAGTCGAAGTTCGAAGAACCTATCATGGACCAGTCGTTATCGATCACCATCGCTTTGGTATGCAGTTCCCGATCCCGAAATTCATAAGTTTTTATTTTTCCGCGCAAGACCGCCTCGTAGGATACATGCACAGTCCGGCCCACCAGCGCTAGGTTTTCATTCCAGCACCCTTTCTGCCGACCCCTCAGGTGCGCCAACCCCAAACACATGAAAACCGCTAATATACCTGCCTACCATCAGGCCAGGCGGTGCCGCGTGCACTTTCCCCGCTGCCCGGATAGGACATCCATCTCGTCACGTTTGCAACGTGGTGAAGCATCACTTTGCCCTCCTCCGTATGGGCCACGGCCATCCAATGGAGAATCCGGTACAAGCGCTGGCCCCCCAAACGTATCGTCGACATATCGACAGATCGCGTCACTTTCGATGAGCAAATGCCCGTCAATTTCGACGGCTGGGGTCTTCCAGAAAGGGTACCGCGGCATGTGTTCTGCCGAGGACGAAGCCGTCGGGACCAGCGTCCAGTCGAGCCCCTTTTCGAGAAGCACCATGGCGACGATCCGTCCAAAGGTCGAAATCTCCGCTGCAAAAATCGTGATCTCCGACAAGCACAGCCCTTTGTTTCTGCCATTTTTGAATCATGGACCAAAACCCGCCTATTCTGAAGGTTCAAAGCAGGAGGAACACCATGACCACAATTGGCGGACTGCCATTCATCACCCTATTGGGCGGCCCTGCCGACCGCGGCGAGCAACATGGGACGGCCCTTAAAGAGCGCATCCATGGCATGATTGAGGTCTATGGCTCCTTCTTCGGACGTCCCGAGAGCGAAATCTTTGACATCGCAGGGCACTTCAAGTCGGTCATCAATGATTTTGAGCCTGACTATGGGACAGAAATTGAGGCGATCGCAGCGGCGGTAGATGTGAACCCGCTGTGGATCTATGCGCTCAATGCAAGAAGCGAATTCCTTTCCTTTGTGCCCACCACCGAATGCACCGTGATGCATTTCGCGGGCACCCCGCTCCTTGGTCAGAATTGGGACTGGGAAGAACGGCTCGAACCACTCATCGCACTTGCCCGAATTGAACGAACGGACGGCCCGTCTATTCTTATGATGACAGAACCTGGCATCCTCGGAAAAATCGGTCTGAACGATTCCGGTATTGGCGTCTGCTTCAACTTCCTCCATATCAACCGCCCGACAAACGGCGTGCCGATTCACATTCTCCTTCGTGCAATTCTGGAATGCTCCTCCATCGACGCCGCTCGAGAGACGATAGATCGCGCAGGGACCGGACGCTCTGCAAACATACTGGTGGCAGACGAGAGCGGCGCACGGTTCGATATGGAATTTGCTGCGACAAAACAAATCGAAGTGGATGATCCGGGCGACGTGCTTGCCCATACCAACCACTATCTGGATCCGGAGATGTTTTCGGTGCCGCACATCCTGGAGAACTCGACGCTCCGCCTCAATCGCGCCCATGCCTTGGCAAAGGAAACTGAAACGCGGGACAGAGCGACCCTGGTCCAAATGCTGTCGGACACAGCAAACCCCGGTAATTCGATTTGCCAGACCTATCGACCGCGCGAACCGCTGGGCAATATGGGAACCGTCTGCACACTCACGATGGACCTTGCAGCTCGAAACATGGACATTCGGTTGGGCAATGATGCGTCCGCAGCCCTCGAACGTGTCGAGCTGCACCCTCGACGGATCGCCGCGGAATAAGGGAAGGACGCCACGGTCGCAAAGGGCGGCGTAGGTGGTCTAAACGTCGACGAATCCGAATTCGTATGCCAGAATCATCGGCAATCATTCATCAAAAACCGGATCGCAAATGACGGCCTTTCTCACTATTTTCCTAACTGTTTTTTTGGCAGAGCTCGGCGACAAAACGCAGTTAGCAACAATTTTGTTCGCGTCGGACGGCGAACGAAACAGGTGGTTGGTATTTGCAGCAGCCTGCTCTGCTCTTGCAGCGTCTACCGGCATCGCAATTCTGTTGGGCTTGGCGGCCGAGCGGTGGCTGAGCGCAATGCCACTGAAACTAATTGCTGGGCTAGGCTTCGTTACCATCGGTGGATGGATGATATTGGCTCATGTCCGAACCGGCTAAGTCCGCCCCCCGATCCAAGACAAGATCCGGGGATCACAATGCTGTTCTGTTGTGACAGAAAAAATGTGTTTCCAGTCGACGCCCATCCGATCAACAAAACCTGTAGAAAGCTCATTCGGATTTTGGAGAAAAATGGCGGAGAGGAAGCCCGCCGTCCGAGCGAAACATAGCCACACATAGCACTTCATTTTCGCCGCTTACCCATTGATTATGTTGACAAATATTTCCCACCCGTAAAAATAGCTTCACATGCTCACCCGCCCAATCCCACTTTTAAAGTGGGACTCAGAGTGGGACAGAAACAGCGGGAAGGAAGCCTTCATGGCGCGGTCTATGCACAAACTAACGACCCGCACAGTCGCTACAGTCAAGGATGCGGGGCGCTACAGCGACGGTGACGGATTGTACCTTCGTGTGGGCCGCTCAAACGACAAACGTTGGGTGTTCCGCTACACATCACCTTCCACCAAAAAACCTAGAGAAATGGGCCTAGGCTCAGCACGTAATGGGATGGTCTCTCTTGGGGAAGCGAGAGCACTTGCCCATAAAGCACGAGAAACGCTTCAGAGTGGACAGGACCCGCTTGAACAAAGATCGCTAGCTCTTAGCAAACAGCAGAAGACACCAACCTTTGGTGAGTTTTCCGATCAGTTTGTCGATGAACAAGTCACCGCGTTCCGCAATGCAAAACACATTGCTCAATGGAGGATGACCCTTCGAGAATATGCAGCCCCTATTCGGCAAAAACAGGTAGATGCCATCACGACTGAGGACGTACTCAGCATTCTGCAACCAATGTGGCGCACCAAGCCCGAAACGGCCGATAGGTTGCGTGGACGCATAGAGCGTGTGCTCAACGCTGCCAAAGCTAGAGGCTTACGCTCAGGAGAGAACCCCGCAGCATGGCGCGGTCACCTAGAGCTCATCCTCCCTAAACGAGAGAAACTCACGCGCGGGCATTTCGCAGCCATGCCCTACGGCGACGTACCCAAATTCATGCAGCGTTTACGCACACAAAAGGGTACAGCAGCACGTGCCCTTGAGTTTCTCATCCTAAGTGCCTGTCGTTCAGGTGAAGTTCGGCAGATGCAATGGTGTGAACTTGATCTGCAGAACGACATTTGGACCATTCCTGCCGCTCGCATGAAAATGGGCCGAGAACATCGCGTGCCCATCACAGAGCGCATGAACGAGCTGCTTACAGAAGCGCAAGAGCAAGACTGTAAAACGAACTACGTGTTTGTTGGACCTATGAAGCAAAACCCATTCTCAGACGCTGCGTTAGGTGCTGTACTCAAACGAATGGAGGTTGCCAACTGCACCGTCCACGGCTTCCGCTCATCTTTCAGAGATTGGGCAGGTGACATGACAGAAGCTCCTCGGGAGGTGGCCGAAGCAGCGCTCGCTCATGTTGTCGGGGATGCGACAGAACGAGCGTATCGTCGTGGAGACGCATTTGAGAAGCGAAAAAGCCTAATGGCGTCGTGGTCTTCGTATTCTGTCGCACGCCGACGGCCTGATTGAAATCAAGAACAAATGCCGTAGTGTGCTCGTGTAGGAGCATTACTGTTGCCCCTAGCGTTTCATATCACCGTATCCTTAAGGATACTCAGCCCTGCACTCGCTATTGGATCGAAGAATGAAGTTGTCAAAACTCAGTTTTGTTTGCTTAGCCATTTGCGTATTCACAACTCCGAGCATGGCAGATGACGTTCGCCTGTATGTTTCAGGAGAGGTATTCCTCATTGACTCTGCATCCAGAAATGAAGCGACCATACACGGTCCATGCACAACATTCCCATGCGTCGCGAATGATCCTGCTATGGACTTCAGACCAGGGAAAGGTTTCGGTCTAGCTATTGGACGCGAATGGAATTCTTGGCGTGTTGAGGCCTCCTACTCCAGAGCACGTCTGAAGATCGCTCAAAGAACCGAAGTTCCATTGTTCGGAACATTCCAATCACGCGCGGTCGGGTTCGACCTAGAGACATATCTCATCTCGGGTTTTGCTGATTTGGCACAGTTTGAGAAGTTTGAGGTGTATGTTGGCGCTGGTGCTGGCGTTGCGAGATGGAAACCCCGAATTGCCGATATAACGCCACTCCCAGGGTTTATCGCTCGCTCTCAAAAATGGAACACAAAGACCGACCTTGTATTGGCAGGAACGCTTGGTCTGGATTTAGAAGTGACTGAACGACTAATCCTTTCGCCTAACTTCAAATTGGTATGGATCGATGCCAACGTCGATACCTCAACATTCGACAATGCTCAAATTGGTAACTTTCTCGGTCATAGTTTCGCACTGGGCATGAGATACAGATTTTAAGGGGCACCAAATGGCTTGGGACAAAACCGACAATATTCAGCACAGTCTCGACAAATCGAGAAAAAGACTGACTGGTGCTGCGTCTGCTGTTTTAGCCGCGTGGTATTTCGACGTTAAACCCACTCCCGACAGCACCGCCCTAGTATCTGCATCAATTGATATCCGCGATGTATATGCCTTAGCTTTAGTCTTTCTCGTCTATCAGCTTTTTCAATACATCCTCAACTTTCTTCATCTTTCTTCGAGCAAGCTGACTAACAACGTAACAATTGGGGACGTGTTCGGTTCAATCCGAAATCAGTTTCGTACGGCTTTTAGGCGCGAGGAAATTTTTGCCGAATACACGAAACAAAACGAAGAGAAAAAGCTGAAAGAGAGTTTGACGACAAAACAAGCAATGAACTTCCTTGCTTCGATCAATAGTATTGTCGTTGAGATGCTAGTGCCGTTCGTGACCTGCTCCCCAATTTGTCTTCGTTTATAAGTTAGCTCTGTTCTGGTTTTGGTCCTCATGTGACCGGTTGGCATATTCCCACGGTGTCAGCCCGTTGAGGCTGGTGTGAGGTCGTTGGTAGTTGTAGTCAGAGCGCCATGCCGCAATCAAACGGCGAGCATGGCGCAGGGTATCGAAGATGTGCTCATTGAGGCATTCGTCCCGGAGGCGACCGTTAAAGCTTTCCACGAAGCCGTTCTGCATCGGTTTCCCAGGTTGGATGTAGTGCCACTCGATCTGGCGGTCCTGCTGCCACTTGAGGATCGCATTGGAAGTAAGCTCAGTTCCATTGTCACTGACCACCATATTTGGAAGTCCCCGCATCTCTGCGATCTGATCCAGTTCCCTGGCAACCCGCACCCCCGAGAGTGAGTTGTCGACAACCGTCGCCAGACATTCCCGGCTGAAGTCATCGATAACGCACAAGATGCGGAACTTACGGCCATCCATCAGCGTGTCAGAGACAAAGTCCAAGCTCCACCGTTGGTTCGGACCCTGGGGCACTGTCATTGGAGCTCGCGTCCCAAGGGCCCGTTTGCGGCCTCCACGCTTACGAACCATAAGTCCTTCCTCCTTGTAGAGCCGATAGAGCTTCTTCCAATTGAGATGGATGCCTTCTCGCCTCAGAAGGATGTGCAGACGCCGGTAGCCAA